>JAEEGL013660404.1_pt1 | contig 63706 bp, 47 predicted proteins | sample 9134231 | NCBI WGS metagenome assembly JAEEGL01 (sample SAMN16246548, study PRJNA631951) | gut metagenome | biome: gut microbiome; feature: rumen; material: fiber-attached | host: Bos | place: Iran: Karaj | collected 2018-10
GTATCCCAGCCTGCCTTGAAGACGATGTTCTCGCCCTTCATTGCATGATATCTCGGGATAACGTCCTTAATGACTCTTGTCTTGATATGGCCGATATGCGGCTTTCCGTTAGCTGTCGGAGGACCGTCATAGAGCGTAAATGTAGGCGCTCCGTCCTCGAGCTTCTTAATGCTCTTCTTGTAGATGTCGTTCTTCTTCCAGAAATCCAGGACCTGCTTCTCGCGGTCGACGAAATTGAGCTCTTTAGAAACTTTCTTGTACATAAAGCGAATTCACCTTCAGTCTATTTTTTGTGACTGTATATTATAAATATTTAAGTGAATTAATGTCAAGAAAACCACGGAGCGCACGAAGGCACCGGAATCTCAAAGTTCATGCGGTCTTTCCTGGTCGGATGATCGAATTCAAACCTGTATGACTGCAACGCGATATCGTAGCCTGTACCGTCAGGTTTTCCGTATCTTCTGTCACCAGCTATGGGGTGCCCGAAATGAGCCAGCTGAGCCCTTATCTGATGGGATCTTCCCGTTCCGAGCTTTATGTTGACCAGGGTCATGTTGCCCTCCGAACGGACGGCCTTATATTCAAGCACCGCAAACTTTGCATCCTTAACCGGTTCGTCCGCGACGGAAACGGTATTTGTCTTGCTGTCCTTGAGGATATAGTTTTCGAGCTTTCCCTCTCCTTCAACAACACCGTTTACGATGCATCTGTAGCATTTTACGGTCTTTCCTGACCTTATCTGTTCGGAAAGCCTTGAAGCGGCCTTTGATGTCCTTGCGAAAACCATTACGCCCGATACCGGACGGTCAAGCCTGTGAACAAGTCCCAGGAACACTTCTCCGGGCTTATTGTACTTCTGCTTGATATATCGCTTGAGGATAGTGAGCATGTCAGGGCTGTCTGAACCGTCGCCCTGAGACAGCACTCCCGCAGGTTTTACGCAGACGATCACGTGATTGTCTTCGTAAAGGATCTGAATGCCTTCAAATACTGTTACGCCGGAGTCCATCTTGCCACAGAACCGCAGGGCAGATTGATGCCCATCTTTGTAACGGGAAGGCCTATCTCGCCGGCAGATACTTTTCCGCCTTTGATACCGAGGGTAAGGATCTGTCCGGATGCCTCAGAAGTGATCTCCGTGGCATAAGAACTTGCGATGAAGAAAAGCGGATCGTCTGATAAAAGTTCTGACGTGAGAGAGACTAGGTCATAGAAGGAATCTTCAAGCTTCCAGAGCTCGCCTGAAGGGCCTCTGCCGTATGAGGGCGGGTCCATAATTATGCCCTCGTATTTCCTGCCGCGCCTGATCTCGCGCTCAACAAACTTCTTACAGTCATCCGCGATAAACCGGATATAGCTTTCAGTGAGATTACTTGCCGAGACGTTCTCTTTTGCGCGGGCAATCATGCCTTTGGAAGCGTCAACGTGAACAACTTCGGTCGCTCCGTGAGCCGCACAGGCAAGAGTCGCGGCACCCGTATAGGCAAACAGGTTAAGTATTCTGATCTCCTCTTTGCCCTTCTTTGCGGCATCTTCGATAAGGCCGCCGCAAAAATCCCAGTTTACTGCCTGTTCGGGGAAAAGACCCGTATGTTTAAAGCTCGTAGGCTCAACGATGAAGGTCAGTTTTTTGCCGAGAGAATCGTATGAGATCTTCCATGAAGACGGCATCTGTGAGAGCCTGGTCCATGAACCGCCGCCCGAACTGCTCCTGTTATATATCGCATCGGGAGAAGGCAGCTTATCCATCCGGGTAACCTTGCCGTCTGACATGACAGGCCAGACAGCCTGCGGATCAGGCCTCAAGAGCCTGACATTGCCCCAGCGCTCGTATTTCTCGCCCTTTCCGGCATAAAGGATCTCATAGTCCTTCCACTTGTCTGCTACAAACATCATTTGACCCTCATTTCACCCGAGACGGAAACGCTTTTGCCCTCCGTTACAAGCTGAACGTTATAGACACCCGGCTCAAAAGTTCCGATACCCTCAAGACCTGCGGAAAAATCGCATTCACAGACAACTTTGCTTATCAGTCTTATCTGCTTTGCACTCACCTGCTGTCCGTCTTTTCTCAGGACCGCGGTAAAGGTTCCCGTAATCGGTTCGTTGAAATAGAAAACGCATTTCAGAGCATAAGCATCATTGGTATCTATTGAAGAATAAGTTGCCGGATTATCCTTCTCGATATCATACCACGAGCTGTAGATGCATGCCTTGCTTATACGGTCATAACCGCTGCCGGGCTCATAAGCATAAGACTCGCTCCCGTTGGGATTGCCAGTAGTCTGGATCGTCTGACCCGAATAAGGCTGATCGGAAGAGCTGTCATCCGGATCGTCTGACATGGCGCTGCATGAAGCGGCAAATACAAAAACCGCCAGACACATGGTCAAGACGGCCGTTCTGAAAAATGCACCTGTTATTGCATTCGAAAATCTCATGGCATCGATTATAATATAGACATGAAAATATTTCTTGTGTTTTACGCAATAATGACCGTTGTCACCCTGGTGATGTACGGAGCAGACAAAGCCAAGGCAAAGAAAGGCAGCTGGAGGATCCCCGAGAAGACCCTTCTTTTGTTTGCAATGTGTTTCGGCGGTCTCGGAGCGTTCCTCGGAATGAAGCTTTTCCGGCATAAGACCAAGCATACATCTTTCCGCATTCTCGTTCCGACTTTCATGATAATCCAGTTCATCATCATAGCAGCCGGAGCATACTTCTTCCTCTTCAATCCAGGTTGATAAGATTTTCGAAAAACAAATAAAGAGCGGCAGTAAAATACTGCCGCTGTATTATTTGTGCTTTTCTTCGGAATTACGGCTGCGTGTTGTAATCAGCCGCCGGTTTTGAAAGGATCTGGCACTCTGCAAGTCCGTAAAGCTTTGACTGGTCCTCAGAGAACATCGCGAGGATATAGATTCCGGGCTTGAAAGATGTCTTTGTCTTAAGACCGAGCGCGAAGAACGTACCGTTCGCGTTGACGATGGGCTTTGCGACGCCGCTGATCGAAGCATTGTCCGTCTTGACCTTGATCTTGAGCGCATCCGAGACATTTGCGGCATAGAAATACTTGAAATAGAGATTCTCTGTCATCGACGGATCCATCTTCATCTGGAACGAGATGGCAAGAGCATCCGAACCGTAAGAAACTGCATTAACGCGCTTGTTATCGATAGGCACCCATTCAGCGAGCAATACCTTGCTGGCAAAGGTGCTGTCATAGAAAAGATATCCCTTTGACGACGTTCCGGTCGTAACAGTCGTTTCCTTAATGGTTATCCTGGTTTTAACCGAAGAAGAATAAAGAACCGTTCCGTTATCGGCTGCAAGAGTAAACATGTATACACCCTCGGCAAGGTATCCGGACTTAAGCTCAGCACTCGGATTCTGGTCAGTACCGTAATCAAGCTGCATCTTTGTCTTGGTTCCAAGCGCAATGGGGTCGCTCTTCCAGACATCCTTACCGTCCTTGGAAACGGTATAAGTCATGTTGACGCTTTTTCCTCTGAGCTTGGTGACTTCAGTGTTGAACTCGACAACAAGCTGAAGCTTCCTGGCATTAATATACGCGCCGTCAACCGCGCCAAGCCATGAGCAGGATTTCTCTTTTACGATCTTGGACAGATCGACCGCAAGAGCACCGATATCGGCATTCATAAAATCAAAAACAGAGAGAAAACTTGATCCCATGAGATTATCAAGAAGCCACCTGCCGTCTTCTTTTACAAATCTTGCGTTATATACGACATGAATCGTATCATCGCTCTTCTTCACGGCTGAAACGAGCTCGTCAATGTCGTTGTATTCTTTACGAAGAAGCGCCTTATAGTCAACCATCGAAAAGTCTATGTCAACGGTAGCCTCGTCTTTCTTGGCAGAAAAGGTATACTCGCAGACTTCATAGCTTATGGTATTGCGGACAGCCATGCAGAACTTCAGGGTGTTCTCATCAAGATAATCACCGTTAAGCCCTTTTCTGAGCTCGTTAGCCTTATCTCCGTTCTTGTTGAGATTGGACAGCTCGAGAAGTCTGTCGGAATCAAAATTCTCAATATTCTCGGCAACCTCTTTTGCCGCCGCCAAGACCTCTTTCTTACTGAAAGCATTGCAGCTGCAAAGCGAGAGAATCATTGAACAAACAAGAAGCAGAGCCCATACCTTTTTAACTGCCGGTTTTGTCCCCATAATCTTCCCTCCTGTATTAAGCAGAGATTGTAATATCCCCTAAAACAAAAAGCAATAAACGGATAATAGTAAATAAAATATAACATTTGTATTTTATCGAAAAAACAATATATAATGGATGAAAATTATAAAGGGATTTATCTCATATGAACGGACAACCCAACATTCTGATCTGTGATGACGACCCCGTCGTTCACGAGTCGTTAGCTCTGTATCTGGATAACGACAATTTCACGCACACTGACGCATACGATGGCAGAGAGGCTCTTGATATGGCCCAGACCGGCAATGCCGATCTGATCCTTCTCGATGTCATGATGCCCGAAATGAGCGGATTGGACGTTTGCCGTGAAGTCCGTAAGACTCTTTCCACACCTATCATCATCCTTACCGCCAAAGGCGAAGAAATCGATAAGATCTTAGGTCTTGAGCTCGGTGCGGATGACTACATTGTAAAACCTTTTTCGCCCCGTGAGGTTATAGCGAGGATCAAGGCGGTTCTCCGCAGATTCGGTGATACCCAGCAGTCCTCTTCCGTTCTTAAGTTCCCCGGACTTGAGATCAACCTCGGCAATTATTCCGTTAAGGTCAAGGGCGAGACTGTACCCTGCACCCCTAAGGAAGTCGAGATCCTTTATCTCCTTGCTTCACACCCGGGTCAGGTCTATGAGAGAGAACAGATCCTTGAGTCCGTTTGGGGATTCGATTACAGCGGTGACTACCGTACGGTTGATACCCATATCAAACGAATCAGGCAGAAGATCGCATTTGAAGGCGCTGTCTGGAGTATTCAGACAATCTACGGCGTAGGCTATAAATTCGAGGCAGACTGATGTTTCAGAGCACGCTGCTCAGAAGGACAATGTCTCTTGTCATCATATCGCTCGTTGCTTCTGCAATCCTTGCGATACTCGCGTTCATCGTAGCAGGACGTACCGCCACCATTGAGATAGAGACTAGCAATGCCGTCAACCAGGACAGCATATATCAGCAGCTCTTCAGGGAAGATCCCACTCTTCTTGATAACGAAGATTCCCGCACATTCTTCTTCAACACGTCATTTGCATCGGGTCATGACTATTTCCTCGTAGGACCTGACGGTAAGCTTATCCAGTCCACGCCTACAAACAAGATGAACATATCCGTCAAGGATATCAATAATGTCAACAATACTCTTGATTTCAGGGAGTTTAAAGCAACGGGCAACGGTCTTTCCACAAGGACCTTCAACACGGCCAATCCGATGAAGCTTATCATTGCCATAAGCCAGCCCGTTACCTACAACGGCCAGCCTTGTACCCTCTTATCGCTTTCCTACCTCAACGCGTATAACAACCTAATCATTCAGTACATCAACATCCTCGTTCTCTCCACTCTGATGGCCGCATGCGTAATGCTCATTCCCTCTTATGCCCTGGTTGTCAGAATGGTCCTCCCTATCCAGGAAATGAACGAGATTGCCATGGAATACGCCAGCGGCAACTTCAGCGTAAGAGCCGACGAGAGCCATAAGGGTGAAATCGGAGAACTCGGTGCTTCATTCAACTATCTGGCCGACCAGCTCTCCAAATCCATCAACGACCTGACGAACGAGAAAAACAGACTCCAGGAGATCTTCGATGTCATTTCAGACGGTATCGTCGTTGTCGATCAGGATTCAACCCCTGTTACTACCAATGAAGCTATCAAGACGCTCTTCAACAGAGCCGACAAGAATAACATGTTCACCGAACACCTCCAGCTCATTCCTTTCGAAGAGGTCTGGAAGGATTTCGATGACTGCATTTCCACCGGTGAGACAAAGACAAGAACGATCGAAGACAGAAGCTACGCTTACCAGTCAACCATAATCCCGAAATACGATTCCGAGGACAAAACAAGGATCATCGGTGCGACAGGCTTTTTCCGTGATATCTACGAAGCCCAGAAAAACGAGCACTTCAGACAGGATTACGTAGCCAATATCTCTCACGAGCTCAGAACGCCGCTTCAGACGCTCCGTGGCCTCATCGAGCCTCTTTCGGACGGCATGGTCAAGAAAGAGGAAGACCGTCAGCGTTATTACGGCATTATCCTCAACGAGACGATGCGTCTTTCCAGACTTATCGATGACATGCTTGAGCTTTCCAAGCTGCAGTCCAGGACCCTTGCATTCAAGACGTATCCGTTTGACGTTAACAAGCTAATAAATAACCTCGAGATCAGATTTAAGCCGGTTATGGCTGAAGCCGGGATCAAGTTCTCAGTACAGAACACATACGGAACGCTTCCTACGGTTAACGGCAACCCTGACCGTGTTGAGCAGGTTCTCGTTATCCTTCTCGACAACGCGAAGAAATATACTCCGCGCGGCAAATCGATCACGATCATCACGGACTATATCGAGAATGAGAAAAAGGTCTACATTTCCGTCGCTGATACCGGCCAGGGTATCCATGAGTATGATATAGATCATATTTTCGACAGATTCTTCAAAGCTGACCGTGCAAGAGGCAAGAAAGGTTCCGGCTTAGGCCTTTCGATCGCAAAAGAGCTTCTTACATATATGGGCGAGACCATCAAGGTTACGAGCAAATACGAAGAAGGTTCTACTTTCACATTTACTCTGACAAAGGCGGAGAACATCGATGTCTGGGATTAACCCGGAGAACACCCGGCCTGAAGGAATAAGGCTCAACAAATACATCGCTTCATCGGGAATATGCTCGAGACGTGAAGCTGACCACCTGATCGAATCCGGAAAGGTTACCATCAACGGAGTTACTGCCGATCTCGGCACTCGCGTAAACGAAGGCGACAACGTTGTAGCTGACGGCAAACCCGTCATCCCCGAAGACAATATGATCTATATCGCTTTCAACAAGCCGCTTGGCATCACCTGCACGACTGACACACGCGATCCTTCAAACATAATAGATTACATACATTTCAAGGAACGCATCTTCCCTATCGGCCGTCTGGATAAGAATTCTTCCGGACTTATTCTGCTGACCAACAACGGAGACATTGTAAATAAGCTTTTGAGATCCGAGAACGGTCACGAAAAAGAATACGTTGTAAGCATAGACAGGCCTTATGACAAATCTTTCATAAAGGCAATGGCTACAGGCGTTCCCATACTCGGCCGCATGACACTTCCGGCAGAAGTAATCCCTGTCAGCCAGAAGACTTTTAAGATCATCTTAAAACAAGGTATGAACCGCCAGATCAGGCGCATGTGCGAATATCTCGGCTACAGGGTCACCAAGCTCAAGAGGATCAGATTCATCAACGTGAACTTGGGCGATCTTGAACTCGGTAAATGGCGCTATCTGACTGCGGATGAAAAAAGCGGTCTGCTAAAGGGGATCTCCTGAAAGCTACTTAAACGAGAATCGCGCTATCGAATCAAATGTAATCTTTGTTCTTCTGTTTTTGTCTGAACTAAATATGTACGTAATATAGTTATTGCTCGGAGACCGGGAAAAACCCTTCATTCTTTTGTTATATTCCTTACCGCTTTTCTTTAAATCGGGAAAATCTTTCAGATTTATCGTCTTGATCTTGTTATGTGAACAATCCACTGCGGCTAGTTGAGGAGATTTGGGCAAATCGAATTTTTCTAATTTATTGCCTTTGCAATTCAAGGTTATGCAAACGGTGTTTGATTTTATGGATGTCAGATTGCTATATGAGCAATCAACATATAATACTTCAGATTTGCTGAAATCCAGTTCTGTAAGAGGATTATAGGAACAATCAAGAGTATCCATTTTTGAATTGGTTATAATCAGTTTCTTCAATTCATTATGGGAACAATCAAGTCTAACAAGACTCGGGAAAACGCTTGTGTCAATACTGGTCAAAGCCTGTTTTTTACAACTCAGAAACCTTAACTTATCCAGTTTTGTCCACTTCATCCGCTCGAAAGCATATGCATTGTTATCCAGATCAAGATCTTCCAATTCGAGTGAATTTGTTATATCAAGATACCTGATATTGCTATGATCCAGCCACAAGCGCTTCAACTTCGGACAATTACTGAGGTCAAGATCTCCGATAACGTTACCGCTGAGATTAACCTCTTCAAGTTCCGGATTATTCTTTAGTTTAATCCCGTAAATCTTATTCGATGATAACTGCAGCTTTTTCAGTTTTGTACAAGCCGACAGATCGACTTCTTCAAGTTGATTTTGGGTACAATCAAGCTCTTTCAGATTTGTGTTAAAAGGAATGTACAGATGTGAAAGATCATTTTCTTTGCATTTTAAGATCTCAAGATTAAAGCAATGTTGAATATCAATGTTGGAAATGTGACTCTTTTTGCATTCGATCGAAATAAGTTTCAAATTATACCCGAATACGAGATCAACTGGCCGGCCCGTATTATTATTCATTGTTAATTCGACCAGATTTGACAACCCGCTCAAGTCAACCGTTCCGCTCAAGGGGTTCTCGGATAAATCCAGTTTTTCAAGAGCATAAAAACAGTCTATACCCGTGAGATTTGTGATCTTACGATATGACAAATTCATCTCACGAACTTGCTCTAGCTCGGTTTTACTGAAATATCCGTCCCTATCAAGATCATAGCGATCCGCTAACATCTTTCTTAATAATTCGTCAGGTATTATCTCTTCATTTATCAACACATAATCAGGACCGGACCTGGGTGCCGTAAGTACAATGTCGTCTATCTTGATTGAATGAACATCAAGAGTAACGCAAGGCCTGACAGCTATGGAACCGACATATCCAAGATCATCATCAGGTCTTCCATCCCCATGACTGTAGCGAACAGTATCAGTCATAGAATAACCGGAAAGCACGACTTTTCCCGACGTACCAACGAATCTCGCTTTCACGGAACCGTATGAAACGGCAACAGGATCACAGGAATCTCTCAGCCACCATCCACAAACATCAGAGTAAGCATAATCACTTTTGTAATTATCGTTATGCCACTTGAAATAATAGTTTAACTGATCATATTTATTGTCGCATATATAACAAATACGCAAATAATCGTCTGCCCCAAAGTATTCAGTCGCTTCACTTGAATCAAGAAGAAAGACTTTATCAACCGTCTCCACATCTATAATCTTATTCTTCTTTACGTTAAATCCACGAGTCGACAGACTGGTATCAAAGATCTTACTTTGCTCTTCGTTAGTAAATGCAGAATTATAGAATTCATTATTCAACCATGAACGCAATGAACACTTTTCCCAAGTCACATATTTATCTTTATTGTTATATGGTTGGCAGTCCAAGGCTTTTTTACTGATAACCAGCGCCTTATCATCCACGACTTTAAGAACATACCACTCAATCGGTTCGACGGTTCCGTCTTTGCCCTGCGGATAACTTCCGTGAACTATTGTATCACCTGCTTTTACAGGTCTGGAAACATGCTTTTCGACATTTTCAGTAGTTTCAGCAGTTTCTGTCTCCGAGATCTCAGGAGTTTCTATCACATTGCTTTTATTCTTAATGACAATGCATAGAAATACAGCTAACGCTGCAATAAATCCAACAAGACAAAACTTCTTCACTACGGATTTCATAGAGCACCTCTAATGATCACAAAGCAAACTCAATAAATAAATTATACTATCAACGCAAACAAAAAGGGTTCACTTAACGTGAACCCTGTATTATCTGAAAGTAAAGATTTATTACTCTTCTTCCTTCTTCTCTTCCTCGGCTTCTTCGTCAGAAGCAACTACAGTCTTGCTGGCCTTCTGCTCGTTTCTTGCCTCTTCGATGATGGCATCCATGTCAGCATCACCGGAAGAACCCTTTTCGTCATCGTTGTCCTTCTCATAATAGAACTTAACCTTGTCCTTGCTGTTACGTGCGCCGTATGCATCAGCAATGGCAACACAGTCAGCCTTGAGCTTTTCAAAGTCTTCCTTGGATTCAAGATCAGCAATGGAAGTCTGATAGCATGCATCTTCGAAAACGTCATCAAGGATGAGGTAAGCGTTTCCGCCCTTGTTAAAGTTCTTGTCGATCATTGCCTCAGCCTGATCGGGAGCGCCGTCTCTTGCGTCGAAGTTCTCGAACGGGATCAGGATCTTGCTGTAGCGGTATCTGAGTACGATGTTCTTGTTGTTGTAGTCAACAGCGACTCTGAACTTAGCTACGAGGAACGTCTGGCAGAATACCAGGATAAAGCAGATAGCGAGGATCACGCCAAGTCCGCCAAGGACAAGCATGGCAACGCCGTTAGCCGCATTAATGAACCCGAAAACTGCGAGAGCAACGCTCAGTGCAAAAAAGATAAGACCAACAACTCTGTTCCTTGTGATCTTGCCCGGATTGCCTGCGTAGCAGTGAACTCCTTCCTTCGGCAGTTTTTCGATTAGTTCCTTGTTTTCAAACACTTCGGTGTCCATGTTCCATCCTCCTTTTATTTGCTGAGTATCTCGATTCTCTCCGTGATACTCTTGTGCATTTCTTCATACTTAGCGAGCTTCGCTCTCTCCTGATCAACAACCGCAGCAGGTGCTCTTGAGACGAACGACTCGTTGGCAAGCTTACCGCTTACGCGTGCGATCTCACCCTCAAGGCGCTCCTTCTCTTTTCCGAGGCGTTCAAGCTCCTTGCTGATATCGATAAGATCTTCAAGAGGCAGGTAGATCTCACCGCCCTTGAACATTGCTGCAACTGCAGTTGAAGGAATACCTTCCTTGTCTTTCCTTGTCTCAAGTCCGCTTACTGAAGCAAGTCTTGCAAGGAATCCCTCACCGTTGACGAACATCGCTGCCGTCTTGTCAGAAGGTGTAACTACGATGATGTGAGCCTTTCTTGAAGGTGCAACATCCATATCCTTTCTGACCGCACGAATTCCGCGGATAGCGTCCATAAGGGTCTCCATCATCTCTGCTTCATCAGGTGAAGCGGGGATCTTGTCTGCATCAGGCCAGTCGGAGATCATGATGGACTCAGCCTTACCGTCGAGAACGAGGTTGGAATAAACCTCTTCGGTGATGAACGGCATGAACGGATGCAGGAGCTGCATGGATACGCCGAGGACGTAGTTGAGCAGATAACGTGCCTCAAGGCTCGTTGGACAGTTCTCATCGAAAAGTCTGCTCTTGCAGATCTCGATGTACCAGTCGCAGAAGTTGTCCCAGATGAAATCGACTATCTTGGAAAGAGCAACGCCGAAATCGTAGTTATCGATATTGACTGTTGCCTCTGCAACGACGTTGTGAAGCTTTGTAAGGATCCATTTGTCCTCTAACGTATACTTCGCAGGATCAAGACCGGAGTAATCGATCTCGTCAGGCATATTCATGATGACGAATCTCATTGCGTTCCAGATCTTGTTGGAAAGGTTTCTTCCCATTATGATCTTGTCTTCCTGGAATCTCTGGTCGTTGCCCGGAGCATTACCTGTAACGAGAGCGAACCTCAAAGCATCAGCACCGTTCTTCTCGATGATCTCGAGAGGATCGATACCGTTGCCCAAAGACTTACTCATCTTGCGGCCCTGGGAATCCCTTACGAGACCGTGGATCAGTACATCCTTGAAAGGAACGTCATCCATATGAGCCATGCCTGCAACCATCATTCGGGATACCCAGAAAGTGATGATGTCATAGCCGGTTACAAGCGTATTCGTAGGATAGAAACGCTCAAGGTCTTCAGTCTTCTCAGGCCAGCCGAGTGTTGAGAAAGGCCAGAGTGCTGATGAGAACCATGTATCGAGCGTATCGGGATCCTGACGCATCGGCTTGCCGCACTTAGGGCAGACAGCCGTATCTTCCTTAGTAACTACGATCTCACCGCAGTCATCGCAATAGAATGCAGGGATCCTGTGGCCCCACCAGAGCTGTCTGGAGATGCACCAGTCGCGGATATCTTCCATCCAGTTGAAATAGTTCTTTGAGAATCTCTCGGGAACGAACTTTGTACGTCCGTCTCTGACTGCCTCGATAGCAGGCTTTGCAAGAGTCTCCATCTTAACGAACCACTGCAAAGATACCCTGGGCTCGATGGTAGTACCGCAACGGTAGCATGTACCTACGTTGTGCGTGTAATCTTCGATCTCAATAAGGAATCCGCCCTCCTCGAGATCCTTAACGATAGCCTCTCTCGCCTCGTATCTGTCCATGCCGGCATACTTCGGATAATCCTCTGTGATCTTGGCATCTTCAGTAAGCACGGTGATTACTTCGAGGTTATGTCTCTGACCGACTTCGAAGTCGTTGGGGTCGTGACCGGGAGTGATCTTAACCGCACCGGTACCGAACTCGATATCAACGTAATCGTCTGCAACGACAGGGATCTTACGTCCTACGAGGGGCAGAACGAGCATCTTGCCGATAACGTCCTTATAACGCTCATCCTTGGGATTGACGGCAACAGCCGTATCACCTAAGAGTGTCTCAGGTCTTGTTGTCGCGAGATTGATATAACCGGATCCGTCCTCGAAAGGATATCTGATGTGCCAGAAATGTCCGGGCTGCTCTTCATACTCAACCTCAGCGTTGGAGATCGATGTAAGGCAGTGCGGGCACCAGTTGATTATGCGCTCGCCCCTGTAGATGAGACCCTGGTTATAGTACTTGACGAAAACTTCCTTAACGGCGTCAGAGCAGCCTTCATCCATTGTGAAACGCTCTCTGGACCAGTCGCATGAAGAACCCATCTTCTTGAGCTGCTCAACGATACGTCCGCCGTACTGCTCTTTCCATGCCCATGCTCTCTCAAGGAACTTCTCTCTGCCGATATCTTCCTTATAGATGCCTTCTTTACGCATCTGCTCAACGATCCTTGCTTCAGTAGCAATAGAAGCATGGTCTGTTCCGGGAAGCCAGAGTGCAGCATAACCTGCCATTCTCTTATATCTTGTAAGAATGTCCTGAAGCGTATTATCAAGGGCGTGGCCCATATGAAGCTGACCCGTGATATTCGGCGGGGGCATTACGATCGAAAATCTTTTCTTGGATTTATCTTCTGAAGGTTTGAAATAGCCTTTTTCCGTCCAGTTTTTGTAAAGCCTGGGTTCCTCCTCGTTCGGATTGAAGGTCTTGCTTATGCCGTCAATTCTTGCCATCTGCCAATTGTTCCTCTTTTCGAATTAATTACTTTTTGATCATTGAAAGTGCGCCATACAGGATCGAATCATCGCCTAATGCCGCCTTCTTGAAAACAACAGTCTGCCTGATCGAAGGCATGCAGTATCTGTCAACTTCAGAAAGGATCTTCTGAAGGAAAATATCTCCGACTGCCTCGATGACACCGCCGCCGTATACGACGATCTCAGGGCTGAATGTATTTACGAGATTGCCGGATGCTACTGCCAGATAATGGCATGCACGGTTAACAGCCTCGGTAGCAACGGGATCGCCACTGTTAAGGGCAGACTTCAGCGCCTTGGACTTGAATACGCCTTCGCTTACAGCTTCAGCCATAGCCGACTTTCTGCCTCTTGCTACCTGCTGTCTGATATAAGCGCTCATGCCCTGCTTGCTCGAAAATGCCTCAAGGCATCCTCTCTGTCCGCAGTTGCACAAAGGTCCCTCGGGATCGAGGATCATGTGGCCGTACTCGGCAGCCTTGAACTGGTTGCCTGTATAGAGCTCACCGTTAAGGATGAGACCTCCGCCCATGCCGGTACCGACAAAAAGACCTACGACGTTGTTATAACCCTTGGCGGCACCGAACTTGTACTCGCCTAATACACCGACATTAACGTCATTGCCGATATAGAAAGGAACGCCGAATTCGTCTTCGATCGGCTTCCTGATGTTATAGTTCTTCCAGGGAAGATTGGGTGAGAAAAGAACGACGCCGCTGTCCTGGTTGATTACACCGGGAGCGCCGGCTGCAATGGCATGGATCTGGCTCTTCTTGATTCCTGAACCTTCAAGCAGGTCTTTAGCGACGTTGATGATGACCTCTTCGATATTCTGGGAGGAATCGCCGCCTGACTTGGTCTTCTTCTTCATGCGGTAAACAATTTCACGCTTGGAATTGAAGATCGCGCCAAGGACCTTAGTGCCGCCGATATCAAGACAAAGGTTGTAAGATTCAGCCATTTTGCATCTTCCTTTCTTTAATGTTTCCGTATATCCGTCAGCTTACGCCAAGTGCGTCGCTGCTGCCCTCTCCGGTACTGACAGGCTTCTCGCTCGTTCCGTTCTTATAGATGATGATAGGCTGCTTGCCTTCGGTGATGCATTCCTTCTTGATGATGCACTCCTTGATGTCGTGCTCGGACGGAACGTCGAACATGACCTGCCTCATCGTCTCTTCAATGATCGCACGGAGTCCTCTTGCACCCGTGTTCTGCTCAACAGACTTATCAGCAATAGCCCTGATCGCGTCTTCCTCGAACTTCAGATCAACGTCATCCATCTTCATTATCTTCTGATACTGCTTGATGATAGCGTTCTTGGGTTCTGTAAGAACTCTGACGAGAGCGTCGGAATCAAGTCTGTCCAGAGCAACGGTTACGGGGATACGTCCGATGAACTCAGGGATAAGGCCGAACTTCATAAGATCGTCCGGCTTTACTTCGTGATAGTAGATACCGCTGTTCATGTCACGGCGTGACTGGACGTCTGCACCGAAACCATACTGCTTCTGCTCTACACGCTTTGCGATGATGTCATCCAAGCCGTCAAATGCGCCGCCGCAGATGAACAGGATGTTTGTAGTATCGATCTTGATACACTCTTCGTTAGGATGCTTTCTTCCGCCCTTGGGAGGAACATTTGCAATAGTGCTCTCAAGGATCTTGAGGAGTGCCTGCTGTACGCCTTCACCGCTGACGTCACGGGTAATAGATACGTTCTCGGATTTCTTGGTGATCTTATCGACCTCATCGATATAGACGATGCCGATCTGAGCACGCTCGATATCATAATCAGCTGCAATGATGAGCTTGAGAAGGATGTTCTCTACGTCTTCACCGACGTAGCCCGCCTGAGTAAGACTGGTAGCATCAGCAACCGCGAAAGGAACATTTAAGATCCTGGCAAGGGTCTGTGCAAGGAGAGTCTTACCTGAACCCGTAGGTCCGAGCAAAAGGATGTTGCTCTTCTGGATCTCAGTCTCATCTGACGGAAGATCGGAGAAAACTCTCTTGTAGTGATTGTAGACAGCAACAGACAATGCGACCTTCGCGTCATCCTGACCGATGACATACTGGTCGAGCATGTCCTTGATCTGATGAGGCGTTACAAGCTTCTTAGGCTTGATGGTACGCATCTTGCGCTTCTTGTTGACCTTTTCCTCTTCAGCAATGATTCCGTAAGCAGTCCTGATGCAGTCAATGCAGATATAGCAATTGACACCCGAAAAGAGCCTGGGTACTTCATACTCGGACTTGCCGCAGAAAGAGCAGCTTAAGATTTCCCTTGAATCTCCACCACCGTATGTGTTTTTAGAATTCGCCATTTAGAACTCCCTTTTGAGTTTGGAAAGGCTGCAAAAAGACAGTCTGACCAATATATTTTATTACACTATAAGTAATTTTACCAAAGATAAATATTACTTATATTTCAACTGCGTAAAAATACTGTCACAGACGCTCGGAATCAAGGATGATTGTGAACGGTCCGTCGTTGGTCAGGGTAACCTTCATATCGGCTCCGAATTCGCCGCAACCGACCTGTTCCACGAGCTCAGAGCACTTCTTAACGATATAACCGTAAAGTTCTTCCGCCCTTTTTGGCTCGCAGGCATCGGTAAATCCCGGTCTGTGTCCTTTCTTGCAGTCTGCGTAAAGAGTGAACTGTGATATGAGAAGCAAGCCTCCGCCCACCTGTGACAAATCGAGATTGGTCTTACCCTCGCTGTCTTCGAATATGCGGAGTCCGATCATTTTCGAAATAAGCTTATCGGCAACTGCCTCGTCATCGCCCTTACCGATACCGATGAGTACGCAAAAGCCCTTTCCAACCGAGCCTTTGGTCTGTCCGTCTATATCAACTCTTGCAGAAGTAACACGCTGAATGACAAATCTCATGAATCAGACTCCCCTTCCGTCATTTTCTTCACGTAATCCAGATACTGTCTGACTTTGGCCTCATAGCCGATGTCCGTAGGCTCATAATAATTCCTGCCGAGCGTTTTGTCGGTCATGTACTGCTGCTTGGTAATATGTCCGGGGAAATCATGCGGATACTTGTATCCGACCGAATATCCGAGATCCTGCATTCCCTTGGCGGGAGCATTTCTAAGATGCATCGGAACGACTCCGGTATCGGTATTTCCAACATCAGCCAGAGCCTTATCTATGGCGAGGTAAGAAGCGTTGGACTTGGGAGAAGTTGCAACCGTAATGCAAGCCTGTGCAAGCGGGATACGGGCTTCAGGCATGCCTACCGCCTTTGCGCAGTCATATGCAGCCGTAGCAACAAGAAGCGCGTTAGGATTGGCCATGCCGACGTCTTCGGATGCGCATATCATTATTCTTCTGGCCAGGAACTCAATGTCCTCGCCGGCCTTCAAAGCCCTGGCAAGATAAAGGATCGCCGCATCGGGATCAGAGCCCCTCATCGACTTGATCATCGCGCTGATATTGTCGTAATGGTACTCTCCGCCCTTATCGAAAATCACCGCACGGTTCTGCATGCAGTCCTTCATGACTTCATCCGTTATCTCAATGGAACCGTCAGAAGAAGGCGGCGTGGTAACAACGGCGAGTTCCAAAGCATTAAGTGCGGAGCGCGCATCTCCGTTGGACGTCTCCGCGATCTTGAGCATCGTTTTCTCATCGCATTTGACGTCAATATTCCCAAAGCCCCTCTCCTTGTCAGAGATGGCGTTCTTCAGGACTTTAACGATATCCGAAGGTTCAAGAGGCTTTAACTGCAAAACCGTGGAACGCGATACCAGAGCCTTGTTCACTTCGAAAAACGGATTCTCGGTAGTGGCTCCAATCAAAATGACGGTCCCGTCTTCAACGAACGGAAGAAGGGCATCCTGCTGGAGCTTGTTGAACCTGTGGATCTCATCGATGAACAGGACGGTCTTGCGTCCCTCCGAGATAATCGGATTACGGGCATCTTCCGTGACCTTCTTGATGTCAGCAACACCCGCGGTAACGGCATTCAGCCGTTCAAAACGTGATTCCGTCGTATTGGCAATGACCCTGGCAAGAGCAGTCTTCCCGACTCCCGGAGGTCCAAAAAGGATAATCGAGGACAGACGGTCTGCCTCGATCATTCTTCTGAGCATTTTGCCCTTGCCTATTATGTGCTCCTGCCCGGCATACTCATCAAGAGTACGGGGAGACATCCTATAAGCCAGGGGCTGTTGTTTACCCTTGCCTAAGTCAGCCAAAACGGAATACCTTACTTGATGTCAGGATAGATAGGATACTTGTCGGTAAGACCCTTAACTCTTGCGATGACATCAGCTTTCTTGTTCTCATAATCGAAAATGCAGTCAGCAATGCAGTCAGCAACGATCTTGCAGTCTTCTTCCTTGAATCCTCTTGCTGTAACGGCAGGTGTACCGATACGGACGCCGGATGTAACCATAGGCTTCTCGGGATCGAAAGGAATCGTATTCTTGTTAGCTGTGATGTTGCAGTCGTCGAGTCTCTCCTGGAGCTCCTTGCCTGTAACGCCTGTGCCTCTGAGGTCGATCAGCATGAGGTGGTTATCTGTACCTCCGGATACGAGGTTAACGCCTCTGGAGAGGAGAACTTCACTCATAGCCTTAGCGTTGGCGATGATCTGAGCAGCATACTGTCTGAATTCAGGAGAAAGTGCTTCCTTGAATGCAACAGCCTTTGCAGCGATGATGTGCATCAGAGGGCCGCCCTGCTGTCCCGGGAATACCGCGGAATTGATCTTCTTGGCAAACTCTTCCTTGCACATGATGATACCGCCACGAGGTCCTCTTAAGGTCTTGTGGGTGGTTGTTGTAACGAAATCAGCGTAAGGAACCGGATTCGGGTGAAGTCCTGCAGCAACGAGGCCTGCGATGTGAGCCATGTCTACGAAGAGGTAAGCTCCAACCTCATCAGCGATCTCTCTGAACTTCTTGAAATCAATGATCCTGGGATATGCGGAAGCGCCTGCGACGATGATCTTAGGCTTAACTTCAAGAGCTCTCTGACGGATCGTCTCATAGTTGAGCATCTGAGTCTCGGGATCTACCTGATAGAACTCGGATTCATAAGTTCTACCGGAAACGTTGAGCTTCATGCCGTGAGTAAGATGTCCGCCGTGAGAAAGGTCAAGGCCGAGGATCTTATCACCCGGTTCGAGGACTGCAAAATATACGGCCGTATTAGCCTGAGCACCCGAATGCGGCTGAACGTTAACGTGCTCAGCGCCGAAAAGCTGCTTGGCCCTGTCGATAGCGAGCTGCTCAACGATATCAACATACTCGCATCCGCCGTAATAACGCTTTCCCGGATAACCTTCGGCATACTTGTTGGTGAGCGGTGAACCGGCTGCCTCAAGAACTGCCTCAGATACCGTGTTCTCAGAAGCGATCAGCTCGATCTTGTCGCGCTGACGTCCGATTTCCTGCATTATTGCGGAGTAAACCTCGGGATCCTCAAACTTAATGTGATCGTACATTTATAGCATCCTCCTTGGGATAAAGAAATCAACGAGGGTATTTTATATTAAAAATATAGATTAGTAAATTGAACATAAGGACAAAAAACTAATTAAAAAGGCTGCTCGGTCCTGACAGTAACCGGGCAGCCTTCTTTATATTTCTGGCTTTATGAAATTGACTGATTAAACCTTTGTGCAGTAAACGTAAATAGCGTCTGTCTGCCTTGTAACTCTTGTTATCTTAAACGTAGCAGTGTTGCCGGGTACCATTCCGGGATCGGAAGAAAGGCAGAAATTGAACTTTCCCTGCTGAACGATGTATCCGGAAGCTCCGTCAGACATAACCTTCTCTGCTGTAACCTTAACAGTCTTACCCTCAGGATTGCCGTTAACACCGAGAGACTGCTCAAGATTGGAAATGGAAGGATAATCAACAGTTGTAAAAAGATCTCCGCATGCTGTCAAAGCAAGAACGAGCGTAAGAACAAGAACAACCGAAACTACTTTAGAAGCTACGTTTCTCATAACAAATCCTCCTTAGGAAGCGATTTGTCAAATTATATATATAAATTTTCGAAAAATATACCGAGTTTATTATTTTTTGACAATTTGTCAAATACTATATATCTCATCTGCCCCGGGAGGCGACAAATTGACATAAGAACCGTCGTTTTCTATATATAAGAATCCTTCGGACTTATCGGTGAACTTTCCGATTACCGTTGAAGGTACTCCCTGCTTCTCGAGTTCATTAATAACCGCTTCCGGTTCCGGTGATGCGATCATGAGAGAACCTGAAGATATCAGTCTGAAAGGATCTAATCCCAGTGCGGAACAGATCGAAGCCGAAGCCTTGGTAAAAGGTACGAGACGCTTATCAATAACTACTCCGGTCTTGGAGAAATCGGCCATCTCAAATGCCGCACCGAAAACTCCTCCTTCGGTAACATCGTGCATCAGGTTTACTGCACTTAACGCAAAACCGTCTTCCCGGATCTTGCCTGATGAAGACCTTAAGCTTCCGCACGCAGAACCCTCTCTTACGACGGAAATGAGACTCTTATAAGACAAAGCCTCCTTAATATCGTCTTCGCTGACCTTGCCTTCGAGTTTGCCTCTGTGCTCGTTTGCAGCTATGAAGCTTCCCTCAATGGCAGCTGTCTTGGTCATTATGAGACTGTCGCCCGGCATAGCTTTCCCCAGAGGCACGCATCCTCCCTTTCTTACCAGACCAAAAGCCGTTGATACTACGATCATTTTATTAACGGCATCAGAGATCTCAGTGTGGCCTCCGACGATATCGACACCGAGAGACTGAGCTTCCCTGCTCGCCTGATCGACCGTCATTCTTATGTCGTCTTCTGTAGCCGAAGGCGGCGCGATGATAACGATAAGGATTCCGGAAGGTCTTACGCCGCAGGCGGCTATGTCATTGCAGGATACATGAATAGCAAGCGTTCCGGACTCTACACCGCCGGCTGTTATCGGATCGGATGAAGTAACCATAAGATCTTCGCCCGTTTTGATCCATGCGCAGTCAGCCCCTATTCCGGCGCCTGACAAAGTCGTGGCCGAAAGAGCCGGAAGTCTGCTCAATACCAGCGTCTGAAGCTGTTCGTCTGTAAGCTTGCCTATCTTCATATCAGAACGGTGTTATCTCAATATCTTCTGTTCCAGCCACTCCCTGTTCGACCATTGCTTCAATGTCGAGGTTCTTCTCAGCCTCGATGACGTCTTCGGGATGAGGATGTGTCTTGGGGTGCTTTGCAACGAATACCGTGCAGCAGTCCTCATACGGAAGGATCGATGTCTCGAATGCACCGATGTCTCTGGAAATGTCGCATGTGGCCTGCTTGTCCATTCCGATAAGAGGACGAAGGATCGGCATCTTGACCACTTCATTGGTGGCGACCATTGCCTCAAGCGTCTGGGATGCGACCTGACCCAATGATTCACCGGTGATCAGGCACTTACAGTCATGCTTTTGGGCAAGCTTTTCGGCTATGCGCAGCATAACGCGGCGCATCGTTACCGTAAGCATGTCCTGAGGCGAATTCTTGTACATGTCGAGCTGTATCTGCGTGAAGTTGACGATATGAAGCGTCATCCTTCCCGAGTAGCCGGATACAATCTTGGCAAGGTCAATGACCTTCTGTTTTGCAAGATCGCTTGTATAAGGATACGAATGGAAATACACAGCGTCCAAAGGCATTCCGCGGGAAGCCATCATGAATCCGGCGACAGGACTGTCAATGCCGCCAGAGAGCAGAAGCATTCCGCGGCCTGCGGTTCCGACCGGCAGTCCCCTGTGTGCCATCTTCTTGCCGGAATAGACATAGTTATATTCCCTGATCTCCACATTGATTATGAAGTCAGGATTCTTCATCTTAACCGTCAGATCCGGGAAAGTATCAAGAATGAATCCGCCGAGTTCATCGCAGATCGTAGGCGAATCCATGGGGAAAGCCTTGTTTCCGCGCTTGCTCTCGATCTTGAATGTCTTATAGTCAGGGTTCTCAGAAAGGACATATTCAGTTAAGGCCTTGGCATTCTCGCAGATGGAGTTGAAGTCTCCTTCAAACTTCCTTGCAAAGCTCACCGATACGATGCCGAAAACCTGGCATACGGCAGCCATGATATCCTTAGCGGCTGCCTCGTTTGCAAAGTTCGGATTATCCTCTTCCTTGGGTTCTATCCAGATGCGGCTCTGGCTCTGATATATCTTGAGGTTGCCGAATCTCTTAAGCCTGTACTTGAGGTTGCCTTTGAGCTGTATCTCAAAAGAGCCTCTGTTAAGGCCTTTGAGGGTAACTTCGCCCATCCTGGCGAGAATAACATTTGACATCAGTATCTGCTCCTATTTCCTGACAGCGAACGTGTCGTATATCTCATCAACTTTTCTGATAAACTCTTCAGCTTCTTCCATCGTATTATAGCGGGAGAAAGACAGTCTTACTGCGTTTGCGGCCGTTTTCCTGTCAACGCCCGATTCAAGCAGCACATAGGATACCTTTTTTGCCTTGGAAGAACAAGCAGATACCGTTGAAACATAGATATCGTACATCTCAAGGCAGTGAAGCATTGTCTCGGATTCAAAACCCTCAAAAGAGACATTGAGCACATTGGGAAGAGCATCTTCAGGTGAAAGGATCACGGCATTCCTTGCCACAAGCTCTTTTCTGAGGAACCCGTTTATACGTGCAATATCAGCGTGGGACGCGTCCATCGTCTCCAAGGCTTCTTCAAGTGCCGCTTCAAAAGCCTTTGCAAGAAGCAGACTCTGCGTTCCCGATCTCATTCCCTTTTGCTGGCCGCCGCCCAGAATAAGCGGATCGATCCTGACGCCGTTCTTCAGATACAATACTCCGGTCCCCTTGACCGAATGAATCTTATGTCCCGAAAAAGAACACATGTCGACATTAAGCTTATGAAGATCCACCGGCATCTTTCCGAGTGCCTGAACAGCATCAAGATAGAACTTCGTATCAGGACTGAGCTTGTTTCTTAAAGCAACTATCTGCTCGACCGGAAGAACGGATCCCGTCTCGTTGTTTACGAGCGTAAAACATAAAAGCGCGGTCTTATCCTCTGTCAAAGCCTTCTCAAGTTCAGACAGAACAGGCTTGCCGTCACGTCCGACGGGAAGATAAATGACGTCATATCCGCTTTTCTCAAGGAGCGCAAGACACTCAAGTGTAGCTTTATGCTCCGTTCTTGTGGAAATGACTCTCTTTCCTGCTCGCGTGTTGCGGCTTAAGAATCCCCGGATCGCGGTATTGGCACTCTCCGTGGCACAAGACGTGAATATTATCTCCGAATCAGACGCTCCCAAAAGCCTGGCGACATTTGCCTGTGTCTGTGCATATGCCTTGTCGGCGGCAACTCCAAGCTTATGCAGAGATCCCGGGTTGCCCGAGAGCCCGTCTGCCATCATATCGCTTACCGCCGATCTGACCCTGTCCGAAGGAAATGTTGTAGCGCTGTTGTCAAAATATATCATAGATACCGATTATAACCTTTCGGAAATGAAAATATAACCTTTTTGAATGCCTACTTTATTACTCTTTGAGCGGTCTTTTCTGTGCAAAAAAACAGAGCCCGGCATAACCGGACTCTGCGGAAGGCGTTTTCAGCTAAGAATTACTTCTTTACCTTAACGGTCTTGCCTGAGTTAGAGTACTTGAAATACTTCTTGTACTTCTTTACCTTAGACTTCTTGACTCTGACGGTCTTGACAGAAGACAGATAGAGCGAACCCCTGACACCCTTCTTAGTGAGCTTTGTGGTGTTCTTGATATAGATGGTCTTGAGCTTGGAATCGCAAACGAATGCACCGAGACCGATCTTCTTAAGCTTTTTGGATGTTACTTTAAAATACTTGAGACCCCAGCAGTGAGCAAATGCCTCTTTACCGATAGTCTGGAGCTTGGAACCGCCTGTGACGCTGGTGATGTTGTAGTCGCCATAGAATGCAAATTCGCCGATAGCGGTTACACCTGAAGGAATGCTGACCTTGGTAAGCTTTGTACAGTCATAGAAAGAATAAGTACCGATAGTCTTCAGAGAAGCCGGGAATGATACGGTCGTCACGCCGGTGTATCCGAAAGTATATCTGCCGATAGTAACAAGGCCCTTGGGAAGAACCAGGTTCTTGAGTGCAGAGCAGTAATAGAATGCCTGGTCACCGATCTTCTTCAGGCTGCCCGTGCTCTGAAATTCAACATCAGTAACGCTGGTTAAATATGCAAAAGAATTCTTTCCTACATAACTTACACCGGGTTCGATTACGATCTTCCTGATGTTCGATCTGGAACTGAACCATGGTGCTGTTGTAGAAAATGCGCCTGTTTTTGTGTCCTTCTGAAGCACATAGTCCGGCATATCACCTGTACCTTGAATAGTCAGGACTCCACCGGACACTTTATATGACAGTCCGTTAGAGATATTTGCCGCATTGGAATTAAGCCCGGGAACGAGCGAAAACACCATTACAAGCGACAGGAGACATGTAAAGACCTTCGTTTTTAAACTTTGCATAATTAACCTCCCCTATGCAAATAAAAATTAGTTTGGCAATCAAACAATTTCCAAATCTGATAGGGAATATACAATAAAACGGAAAAACAAAACCCCCTTTTTTGTGGCAAAAAGGGGGTAATTGGTGCAGATGGCGGGACTTGAACCCGCACGAGATTGCTCCCACTAGCACCTGAAGCTAGCGCGTCTGCCAATTCCACCACATCTGCGTGCCCGTAAATTCTATAACAACGGCCTTTGTTTTTCAATATCGGCTTTTATGCGGACAACAATGCCCGGCTGGCTTTTACGTAATGCCAAAAACTATATAATTATCTTATGAATGAAATCTCAGTCTCAGTTACAGCTCTTTCCCAGTATGTGTCACGCGCCGGCGACATGGCCGGCGGTTCATACCAGTCTGTAAGCGGAATTGAGGGAACGAGGCTTCATCAGAAGGTCTTCGCGGACCTCAAAAAGGAATACGGCGACATCGTTACTACCGAGGAATCTCTTTCATGGGTCTATGACGGTCATCCGGGCCTGAATCTCAAGGTTCAGGGGCGTTTCGACGCAATGCTGACAGAAAAGAACAAGGCACCGAGGATCTTCGAGATCAAGTCTTTCAATTCCGCAAGAGACAGTTTCAAGAGCCTTGTAAGGCCCGAACACATTACCCAGCTCAAGCTCTACGGTGCGATGTACATCTTTTCCAACAGCAACGTAATGGATGTCACGCTGACGCTTAGATATGTCTCGGTTACCACGCTCAAAGCATATGAAGAGACTTACTACATGTCTTACGAGGAGGCTGAGACCTTTTTCGAAGCGACATGCATGGAATATGCGGTTTTCGCAAAGCGCCTCCTCGATTACGGCAGTGAGATGATAAGTTCGGTCAAAGAGGCCAGCTTCCCTTACGATGTGATCCGCTCCGGCCAGAAGGAATTCATGAAGAAGGCTCTGTTGTCACTTACTTCGGGAACCACGCTTTTCGTTGAGGCCCCGACGGGCATCGGCAAGACCATATCCACTCTTTATCCCGCTATCAAAGGTCTCCTGCGCGGCAGATACGACAAGATCTTCTATCTGACCGCCAAGACCGCAACGCGTGAAGTTGCCTCCAAAGCCCTTAACGACATGCGCGCCAAAGGCCTGCTCATCAGATCCATACTGCTCCAGTCCAAGGAGAAGATGTGTCCGTACGGAACCGAGTGCGACGCGAAGTTCTGCCCTCTGGCCAAGAACTATTACGGCAAGCTCAAGCCGGCTCTTGAGGAAGTTCTTACAAAGGATGAGATAACGCCCGAGATCATTTCTGAGATCGCGGGACGCCATGGCATCTGCCCTCATGAGTTCATGGTCGATACGATGAATTACTGTACCGTCGTCATCGGAGATTATAACCATGTCTTCCATCCCAGGGTATCGCTCACGCAGGACGACCCCGGAGAACCAAGAAATGTCGTACTCGTTGATGAGGCCCACAACATGATAGACAGAGGCAGGGACATGTTCTCGGCTTCGTTCTCGCTCAGCCTGATTGATGAGATGATCAAAGACTTCAAGGACAGGGATACGAGGATCTCCGCCCTTTTGCACCAGCTTCGCCAGTATTTCGTCACCGCATCTCAGATGTTCATGAACAACAGTTCCTGCTTCGCGGTCCTCGAAGAAGCCGAAGAGCGCAAGATCATCAGGACCGACGGCTGGGAAGCAATGAGACAGCCTCCGAGAAAGCTCTACGCAAAGATGTGGTACACAGTCAAATGCCTGGGTGACATATTGGACGGGATCGATCAGGGACAGACAAGAAGAACAGCCATGAAGTTCTTCTTTGAAGCAAGATACTTCCTTACAGTACTCGAGCATTTCTTCGACGATTCTTACATCACATGCCTTGGCAAAGAAGGCACAGATATCGTTCTGACCCTGAACTGCCTGGACTGCTCATCTAAACTCGACAGGATAATAAAAGACAGGCTTCCGGTAATCTTTTTCTCAGCGACACTGTCTCCTTTTGAATACTACCGCAACTGCCTCGTAGGTCGTGATGCCGACTATACTTCCACGCTGCAGCTCCCCTCGCCTTTTCCGCCCGAGAACCTGGAGATCATGCTGGATACGGAGATCAGCACGGCTTACAAGAACCGCGATGCGACTAAAGACGAGCTTATCCAAAGAATAGTTGACGCGGTTGAAGGCATGACCGGAAACTATATGGTCTTCTTCCCGTCGTTCGAATACATGAATCAGATAATGCCGAAAGTATCAGAGAAGCTGGGGCCGCACTGCAAGATCATATCCCAGTTCCCTGAGATGAACGAGGATGACAAGACAAAGTATCTTGCGGCATTCGCCGAGCCTTCCAAGGAACTGCTCCTCGGAACCGCTGTCCTCGGCGGTCATTTCGGTGAAGGCATAGACCTGGTAGGAGACAGGCTGTCAGGCGTCATCATCGTTGGCGTGGGCCTTCCCAAGGTCACGCCGGAACGTCAGATCTTGCTCAATTACTATACGGAGAAATTCGGTGACGGTTTTGCCTTTGCTTACCGTTTCCCCGGATGGCAGAAAGTACTCCAGGCCGTCGGAAGGGTCATACGAACAGAAGAAGACACGGGCTTTGCCCTGCTTATCGATTCAAGACTGGAAAACCCAGAATACGTTATGCTCTTCCCCGATCACTGGAAGATCTGATCATTTCCGTCCCGGGATATCGTCAAGCACGCTTAATCCATCGTAATTCTTATCAAACTGGACTGACAGATAAGCGGTCGTAAAATCCTTGAGTTCAGACACTACGGCATCAGATGCCTTAGCTGTAAAAAGGCGGTTGATAGGACAATCGGAGAAGTAATTGAGAGCATCTATACTGTCGTAAGACAGGATCCTGTAGTCGTTTCCCGTAAGGCGCGCGGCTTTGGAATTCTTTGCCAATTCTATAGTGCCTCCGATAAGGCTTACCAGATAACTGTTTCCCGGAGCAACAGCTTCGCCGCCGTTATTGGTAATATCGTATTTCACGGTCAGACCCGCGATAGTCAGAAGCCTCCAGTTGAAAGCCGAATATACGATCAGGAAATCTTCAGGATGTTTGGCAAGCATATAGAAAGCATAAGCTGCGAGCTCATAGGCTTCATGCGCGTTTTCGCCCTGGAAAGTCGAATCTATAAGGCACGATGACATGTGAGATGCGCACGCCATAGTCTCAAGGCTGTTCATTATATCGGAATTGTTCTCTACGATCGTGCCTTCCTTGAGGTAGTAATAACCGTGGGATACGCTTACGACAAAATCGCAGACCATAAACGGGATCGACGCAAAAGCAGCTTTGCTTCCCGGTCTTCCCGATCCTTTTGCGCAGATGGTAACGATTCCCTTGTCAGCGGTTAGGACTGAAACCAGGCGGTCTTTCTCCTTGAATTCACGTGAAGCGAGTATGATTCCCCTGCAGGAGAACGGTTCCATCAGTTCTCCTCCGTATCGGAAAGTCCTGTCTCCCTTAAGATGGCCTCATTGTTCTGCCAGTCTTCCCTTACCTTTACATAAAGGTCAAGATAGACTTTGCAGCCGAGCATCTTCTCGATGTTCTTTCTCGCGGCAGTGCCGATCCTTTTGATCATCTTGCCGTCATGACCGATGATTATCGCCTTATGAGATTTTCTCATGCAAAGGATGTCAGCCTTGATAACGACGATAGAACGGTCATACTCGTCAACTCCGTCTTCATCGGCACTTTCCTTGAATTCGGTAATGATGACAGCCGTACCGTGAGGGATCTCCTGATCCGTATAGTGCAGTATCTGCTCGCGGATCATCTCGCCTGCGATCTCGCGCTCGGTCTGGTCGGTAAGGAATTCGCCGTCATAAAGCCTCGGACCTTCAGGCAGGAGATTTGAAAGGACTTCAAGAAGAGTGTCCACGCCCTTTCCTGTCTTGGCGCTGATAGGTACGACGTCCTCGAAAGAATACAGCTGAGCGTAATTGGCAGTTATGGGAAGCATAGCGTTCTTGCCGACTTCATCCTCGCGGTTGATGGCAAGCACCACCTTCTTTTTGTTGTCGCCGCAAAGCTTGATAAGACGTTTTTCCACGCTGCCGGGTTCAGGGAATCTGCCGTCTGCAATAAGAAGTACGACATCCGCAGCGATCGCGGATCTGAAGGACTTCTCCACCATGATGCCGCCCATTTTCGTGCCGGGCTTATGAACACCCGGAGTATCCGTAAAGATGATCTGCGTGTCTTCTGTATTGTAGATGGTCCTGATATTTGTCCTGGTGGTCTGAGGCTTATGGGATACGATCGCTATCTTCATTCCGGCAATGCTGTTTGCCAAAGTGGACTTGCCCACATTCGGGCGTCCGAGAAGAGCGACGGTACCGACGTGCGCGCAATGCGAACCTGCGGGAATTATCTTTGCCTCATCCTCGTGATTGTCCATTTCATAGACGTCTTCTATTTCATCGTCAAATGCAAGACCTACTGCAGCCATAAGACGCTTCTGCTTTGCGATCATGACTTTCTCGTCAGAAGATTCGATATGGTCATATCCGAAAAGATGAAGGAGCGAGTGCCCGATAAGGAATACAACCTCGCGCTCAAAGGAATGACCGAACTCCACGCTCTGCTTTTTCGCCGCGGAAAGGTTGATCAGAATGTCGCCGTAGCACAAAGCTTCATTGCCTTCCTCGTCAGTCTCATAGTCGCCTGCGGAAGGAATATCAATAAAGTTGCCGTCTTTAAGATCGAACATCGGAAATGACAGGCAATCTGTCTCCTTATCAAATCCGCGCTGCTCGGAATTTACGCTTCTGATAACTTCCGGAGTAACAAAAGTAAGCGTTACATAAGCTTCCTTCATCGTCCTCATTACCTGAGGGGACAAGAAATCCTCAGAGCATATGGCTTCTGATATTTCCGGGATATATGAACTTACGGCTTCCAGGGATTCTTCCGGAAAGCCCTCGTCTTCGTAAACAGTCTTGATTATCATGAGGGGTACTTGATCCTTTCATGGAACATGCCTTCATATATCTGCCTGAAAGCAAGGATGATCTTCTCGAGATCGTCAAAAGACAATCCGGAATTCTTGAGCTGGTCCTGATCGATCTTATCCCTGACAAGCGCTCTTACAAGTGCTTCGGCATCATCGGCATTGTTTATCTTCTTTGACCTGACCGCCGCTTCAGTGGTATCCGCGAGCATAACTACAGCGGATTCCTTACTTGACGGAATGTGTCCTCTGTATCTGAAGTTATCGATATCCGGCGGCTGGAGGCCCATGCTCTTGGCTTCCTCACAAGCCTTGTGATAGAAGTAACCGGGAACCGTGGTTCCGTGGTGTTCGTCGATTATCTTGATTATCGGAGAAGGCAGGCGCTCCTTCTTAGCAAGCTTGACGCCGTTCTCGGTGTGCGAAGTGATTATGGCGACACTTTCCATTACCGTGAGATTGTCATGCGGATTGATTCCGTCAGCCTGGTTCTCAGTAAAATACAAAGCAGCCTCAAGCTTACCGATGTCGTGATAGTAAGATGCAACCTTACAAAGAAGCGAATCCGCTCCGATGGCTTCTGCAGCGGAATCCGCGAGGTTTGCAACCATCATGGAGTGCGAGTATGTGCCTGAAGCCTCCATAAACAGTCTCTTGAGCAGATGCTGTCCCGGCTGGCTCAGCGAAATGAGCTTGACCGGAGAAGCCGCGTTGCTTAAGAGCTCGTAGATCGGTGAGAGACCGACTGCGGCAACGAGCGAAGCAATGCATCCCACCAGCGCGAAAACACCGCCGTTGATGAATTCGTCTCTGGTGGCACCGTTAAGGAATCCGTAGCAAAGTGAAGCCGTGATCGCGGCGAGCGTCGGATAAAGGATGAGAGATGCGTTTGAAGATATCCTTGCAGATTTGCCCGCGAAAATAGCGCAGAAGACTATTACGATGACATTCACGAACAGCGTCTGCGTATTGAAATAATAGACTGGCCACATGAACACGAAATTGAACAGTGACAGGATTATTCCGTTATATGTTCCCATGTAGGTAGAGCATACTGCCGTAAAGAAGACCACTATGCAGAACAACGTGGACAGTGATGACAGATACACGGATGCCGCGATAGGAATGAGGAACGTCACGATAAGCATGTAGAAAACAGGCGTATCGACCGAGGTCCTTCTGACCAGTTCCGAATTGAGATAGAACAACAGACATATCGTGAGAACCGCAACATAGAGCAGGACTCTCAGGAGAATGACCAGGTCGAACGTGTTGTCACGGATGAGTTCGAGATCAACGAGATTGCTGTAAACGTGCTCATCGATCATGTTGCCGTTTTCGACGAGCCTTGATCCCTTATTGATGACAACCGGATCGTTCAAAGCAGCATTATAGGCGTTCTGCGCAGCATCGGCAGAAGCTGTCTCGTCATAGATGACATTAGGCTCAATAAGTGCATTGAGCATGACAGACATAGAATCCGCATAGCTTGAATAAGAAGGCGACGTGGACTTGAAATTGCTTATGTGAAGCTGGATCTTGGTCGAAAGGTCGTCCTGACCGATCTCTTCGGTCATGAGCAGTTCAGCCATTGCGACTGACTTGTCTCGGATGAACGGGAACGAAGTGGCGCTCATGTCAACAAACGAGACAAGGCTGTTTGCGGGAATGGTCTTCTTTAGATTCTGCGAGACGAGCTTTGCAAGCCTGTTAGCGCCTTCGACGGATGACAGCTGGGAATTGGTTACCCGCTCTTTTGTAAGATCGGATCTGACCTTCTCGGCTAAGTCAAAGAACTGCTTTGTCCTGTTGATGTTCTCTTCTGATACCGCTGCCGACTTAACGAAAACATCCTCTGCCGTCTCTCTTGCAATGATGGCTCTTCTTTCCGTCTCATAGGTATCGGTAAAGGTTCTCGGCGCATAGATGTCGCTTACGGCTATTGAACCGACCTTGTAGTCATAACTTACGGGGAGCGAACCGTAATAAACGATCATTACGATCGTCAAAGACGCAAGCACAAGCGAGATTATGTGATGGAAGTCCAGAATGTTTCTTCTCTTTTTCTCGATACTCATCTGTTCTGCCCTGCCTTATCATAAGCCCTTACGATCCTCTGAACGAGGCTGTTGCGGATTATGTCAGTGTCTGACATGCTTACTATGCTTATTCCTTCAACATCACGCAATATGCTGATCGAATCACGAAGGCCGCTTTCCGTTCCCCTCGGAAGATCGATCTGTGTGAAGTCGCCGCATGCTACTGCCCTGCAGTTGAGTCCGATCCTCGTAAGGAACATCTTCATCTGCTCGCAGGTCGTATTCTGCGCTTCATCAAGTACAACAAAACAATCGTCAAGATTTCTTCCTCTCATAAACGCAAGCGGAGAAACCTCGATAAGTCCCTTATCGTAGTATCTGTCAAACGATTCCGTTCCGAGAAGAACTGAAAGGGCATCGTAAAGAGGCCTCATGTAAGGATCGACCTTCTCTTCGATGTCGCCCGGAAGAAATCCCAATCTCTCGCCTGCTTCGATCGCGGGTCTTGTAAGGATGATCCTGGATACTTCACGTGCCTTCAAAGCCTTGACCGCCATCGCAACTCCTAGGAAAGTCTTACCCGTTCCTGCAGGGCCCGAGCAGATAACAAGCTCTGAACGTTCCAAAGCATCAATATAAACGCGCTGGCCCAAAGTCTTTGCCTTGATGGGACGGCCTGAAGGTGTCGTATAGAAAACCTTGTCCCCGCCTGCCATAAACTCCTCGAGCTTTCCGCTCTTGGCAAGGAATATCAGATAATCGGGAAGCGTCTCATAGATCTCGCCTTCGCCGGCGAAAACGGACAATGCAGAAAGAACGCTTTTCGCGCGCAGGACAGACAGGCTGTCTTCGCCCGTAATGGTGACGCCGCCGCCGTCCTGAGAGATGCCGACGCCGAAAGCGGTTGATACCCTCTTCCAGTAAACGCCGACAGCGCTGTCAGAAGCGCCCTGTATGTCTATTTTTTCCGTCATAGTAAAATTATCTGTCAAATGAGGCTTACCGTCAATCTTAAAGGGGTGTAAGAGATTCTAGTGCTTTAAGGTAATAATCCGGTACCGGTGATTCGAAATGCATGGTCTCCCCCGTTCTCGGATGTACGAAAGTTACGGAACAGCTGTGGAGCGCCTGACCTTCAAGTCCGAATTTAGGCTTCCTCGCCGCATAGACCGGGTCTCCGAGCACCGGATGCCCGATGTAACCCATATGAACTCTGATCTGATGCGTCCTGCCCGTCTCGAGCCTTAACAGCAGATCCGTTGCCTCAGCATATCTTCCGACTACGGAGAAATGGGTGACCGCGGGCTTTCCGTCCTTGATGACCGCCATCTTCTTCCTGTCCGAAGAGCTTCTTCCGATAGGAGCATCGACCGTTCCTCTCTCCTCGGATATGACGCCGTACACCAGAGCACGGTATTCTCTTACGATCTCGTGCCTCGAAAGCATGTCGGCAAGCGCCAGATGTGTCTCGTTATTCTTGCAGGCGAGCATGAGTCCTGACGTATCCTTGTCGATCCTGTGGACGATGCCCGGTCTTATGACGCCGTTGATATCGGATAATTCGCCTCCGCAATGAGCAAGGAGCGCGTTAACGAGCGTTCCTTCGTGGTGGCCGGCCGCAGGATGGACAACCATGCCCTGAGGCTTGTTGATAACGAGAAGGTCTGAATCTTCATATACGATATCGAGTGGAATGTCCTGCGGGATATTGTCGCTGTCTTCGGGTTCGGGAAATTCAACTTCGACCGAGTCACCTGCATTCAAGACCAGTCCGGCCTTAGTCGCTTCTTTGCCGTTAACGGTCACCATGCCGTTGGTAATAAGCCTCTTGTAAAAGGACCTGGAATAATCGCGGCCTAAAGATTCGGAGATAAAAACATCGAGTCTTGCGCCCGATACGCTGCAGTCAAGCTTAGTCTTCGCCATCGTCCCAAGTAATGTTGCTCGCCCTTACATTGTAAGGCTTTAACGCAGGGATGTTATCGTAATCGGGATCTTCGATAAGAGCTTCAGGCTCATCATCAGAAGCATCAACGGAATTATCCTCATCATCTTCTAAAGATTCGGGCACTTCGGTCTTCTCTTCTACCTTAACCTTTTCCTTCTTGGCTTTCTTCTCCTTCTTGCCGGAAGAAGAACCCCAGAACTTATCAAAGTACTTGTGTCCGAAAAGGATTATCAGCATGAGGATTACAGTTCCGACCACTGCGCAGATATCCGCGAAATTGAAGATCGGGAAAGTATAGTCGCCGAAATCGAACCTGAGGAAATCAATAACATACTTATGGTATACCCTGTCAATGAGGTTTCCGAATGCTCCGGCTGCTATAAGGCTGAACGCAAAGCCCAGGAGCTTTAATCTTTTCGCGCAGGCAACGCCCATAAGGACAACGACCATAACGCCGAGTATCGCGGAAACGTACGAGAGTGCGCTGACTCCCCATTCCTTATCGGCCAGGAAGCTGAAAGCGCTTCCCGTATTGCGCACATAGTGCAGCGAGAAGAAATTGTCGATTACCGGAACCGACTCCTGATAGTCCATCGTGAAAACGATGTACCGCTTGATCAGCTGGTCAGCTATGACCAGGAAGATCATCAGGAAGAAATATATTACCATCAGTTCAAGCCCGACCGCAGGATTAACCTGTTTACGTTTACTCATACTCACAAAACCTTCTTATATCAAGACACCTTCCGGAGGCGTCAGTATTAAAAACTATACCACAAATTACCGCAGGTCCCGTTGCAGGTTCGTAACGGGCAGACATCTTATCGACCAGCCTTGTCATTGAAGTCTCTGTCTTCATGCCGAGAACGGAATCCACGGCACCTGTCATGCCGGCATCCGTAATGTATCCCGTTCCGCCGGGAAGGATCTTCTCGTCCGCGGTCTGAACATGCGTATGTGTGCCGGCAACGGCCGTGACCCTGCCGTCCAGATAACGTCCCATGACGAGCTTTTCAGAAGTGGTCTCCGCGTGGAAATCCAGAAAGATCGACGTGCAGCGTTCCGCATTCTTCAGCTTTCCGATGATCTCATCAGCCTTTGGAAACGGACTGTCCGCATTGTTATCCATAAACACCTGGCCCAAGAGATTGAACACGCCAAGGCGTTCATTACCTTTCTCGAAAACGAAATAGTCGTATCCGGGCCATGCGGGAGTAAGATTTGCTGGTCTTGCACAGTTTTTGACCTTGGAAGCCTGCGTAATGAAATCCCTGTTGGAGAAAGAGTGGTTGCCAAGCGTAAAGCCGTCTGCCCCGCTTGCCATCAGGTCATTTATGACGTTTAGGGATACTCCCATGCCGTGAGTCGAGTTCTCGGCGTTGACAATGAGGCAGTCAATGCCGTTGTCAGATTTAAAACGCGGCATAATGCTGCAGAAAGCACGCTTGCCTGCGGCACCAACTATATCCCCGACAAAACAAACCTTCATCAATACTCTCCTTGTAGTGAAATTACAATCATAAATTATACTAAAAAATAATAAAAACTCAAAAGACCTTAAATGGCGCGGGCATTTTGCTATAATTATTCCACCAGATACGGAGGGGAAATTATGAAAGTTGAATTCGGTTACGGCAAATCGACACAGATCGTGGATATTCCCGACAAAAACCTTGACGACATTCTTTTGGCAACCGACATAGAACACGAGCGCCGCGGCCCCGATGCCGTCAAATATGCGCTTTTGAACCCCATCGGCTCTCCCCGCCTCAAAGATCTCGCCAAGCCCGGCCAGAAGATCGCGATTATCACCAGCGACATTTCAAGGCCTCTTCCCAGCTTTGACATCATCCCTTCCATCCTTGACGAACTTTATGAAGGCGGGTGCGATCCCAAGGACATTAAGGTCGTTTTCGCGCTCGGTTCCCACCGCTGTCACACCGAAGAGGAAAAGAAAAAGCTCGTCGGAGAGCGCGTTTACAGCGAAGTCGAATGCGTTGACAGCGATCCCAATGACTGTATCCATATGGGAACCACTTCAAGAGGAACTCCCGTAGACATAACAAGGAGTGTCGCCGAAGCTGACTTCAGGATCGGCGTAGGCAACATCGAATTTCACTATTTCGCAGGTTATTCCGGCGGTGCCAAGGCACTAATGCCTGGCGTTTCCACTCCTTCCGCCATCCAGGCAAACCACAGCATGATGGTCGACGAGAAAGCCTGCGCGGGAAACCTCAACGGCAATCCCATCAGAGCTGACATTGAAGAATCAGAGACGTTCTGCCACCTAAGCTTTATCGTAAATCCCGTCTTAGACGAGCATAAGCATATAGTTTACTGCGTCGCAGGCGATGTCACCGAGGCTCACAGGGCAGGCTGCAGATATCTCGACAAGATGTACAGAAAGCCTCTTAAGAGAAGAGCCGATATCGTTATTGTCTCCCAGGGAGGCGCTCCCAAGGACGCTAACCTTTACCAGACTCAGAAGGCTTTGGACAATTCCAAGTATGCTGTAAGAGACGGCGGCACAATCATCGTCATCGGAGCATGCAACGAGGGGTTGGGAAGCGCCAAGTTCGAAGAATGGCTCACGACAGCCAACACCGCTGATGAGCTTATAGACAGAGTGGGAAGGGATTTCCAGCTCGGCGGACACAAGGCCGCTGCTATCGCAATGGTATTGAAGCACGCGAAGATCGTACTTATATCAGAGATGGATGACGAATTTGTAAGGAGTATCTTCTTAGAGCCCAGACATTCAGCGCAGCAAGCTTTCGATGAGGCTTATGCGAAATACGGCGAAGACTGTTCGGTAATCTGCATGCCGTTCGGCGGTGCTACTCTTCCGATTCCGCCTGAAGATTGATCTCAGGCTCTTCTTCCACCTTGTTCTCATTATCACCGGAGGCGGCTTTCACAATGCCGCCTTTTGTATCTTTGGAAACGGCAACAGTGATAAGGCTCAGGAGCAGACCGAAATAGAACGTAAAGACTCTCCAGATGATCATTGCGGTTGAAACGATGGTTTTTCCGAGGAATCCGAAAAGCATGACAAAGCTTGCCTCACTGCCGCCCGATGCACCGGGCAGAGGCATGAATGTGTTGAAAAGGCTGATGGCCGCTGCAAGCGAGATGAATTTAGGAAGCTCGGCAATGGGTAAAGGTGCTCCCAAAGACATTGCCGCAAGGAACGGCAGCGTATAGAAGAAAGTCAGCTTTACAACATGGCAAAGGCAGACCTCGCAGAACAGCTTTTTCTGAGCGAACAACGTGGCAGACTCGTCTCTGAATTCCCTGAAAGCCTCGCTCACCTCTTTGGAGGTCTTATCGTAATTCTTTACGAGCTTAATCTTAGCCAGGAATCCTATGAACTTAACGATGAAAAAATCGTGAGCCTTGGCTGACTTGGTAACGAGGAAGAATCCGCCCGTGATCACAACGTTTACGACGAATCCTATGATGGCAATCGTTATGCTCTGACGGTTCTGGAAGATCACCGGAGCATTGATCAGCATCGCAATGGTCGCATAAGAAATGATGACGATCTGGTATGTGATGAATACGATAGTAAGGATTCCCGATGCCTGTCCGACATGTATTCCCTGATTGTGGAAAACATAGACCTGAGCAAACTGTCCGCCGGTAGCCGAAGGCGTCAGGTCGCTGAACAATACGCCTGTCATGTTGGTAACAAACGTCTGTTTGAGCTTGAGCTTATATCCGCGTGCCTTGCAGATAAGATAAAGAATGAACGAATCGATAAGATAATAGATGAGCATTACGCCGAGCATGAGCGCCAGGAACTGTGTTTTGGCAGTCCTTATGGCTTCGAGAACGCTGCCGAATTCTTTGCCCACGGTCAGATAGATCGCAAGCGCACCGATCGCGATGATGATAAGGAAATTTAAAAAGTATTTTCCGATTGCCTTACACTTACTCATATCCTGTAGTTCTCCGACTCAGTTGAAAGAGAATATCTTCTGCGAGAGCTTATAGCCCGCTACAGAAATCTTTCTTCCAAGTGATGTCGGAATATTCATCCATCCGCCCATAAAACTGTGTCTGACCTTCTTATATGCAACAGGATCAGACTCTTTCAGATAATTCCAAAGATCCTCTTTCTTTGCCAAATGCTCCGGAGTGCCTCCGACGAGCAGTATCGCGCTCGTTGCACAGTACATCAGCTTAACAAACGCTATCAGATATTTCTCGAGACGCTTCGAAAGGTCTTTCGGCCTGTTAACGTAGATATCCGTAATAAGCTTATCCACCATGATCTGCTGGTCAATGTTCTTAAGCTGGACCTGTACGTTAACGGACTGGTCCGCCCTGCCTATACGGTAGTGATAAAGTGCCTCGTCAAGATAATAGATGGTTTTCGTATAGGGAAGCGGCTGGAAAGCATAGATATTATCAACATAATAAGCATGCTTCGGCAGCTCGGTCTTGCTGTTCAGCAGAACTTCCCTTCTGTATATGATGGTGTGCATCATAATGAACTGGGACTGTCCCATGTGACCGACTTCGTCCCAAGTGAACGGGCGGCCTTTAGGGAACGCTCCCTTGAACTTCATTACGGTCTTCTTGTCTGAGTCTTCCCTGTCGAAAACGTAATTTGCCAGGAACAGGTCAATCTTCGTGCCCTTTTCCTCAAGATCTTTAAGGATCCCGATGATCTTAAGGAGCACTTCGGTATCAGCCCAGTCATCGGAGTCTATGTTCTTGAAGAAAACTCCTGTCGCTTCCTTTATTCCTGTATTGACCGCGCCGCCGTGGCCCGCGTTCTCCTGATGGATCGCACGGACCATGCCGGGATATTCTCTCTCATACTTCTGAGCTATCTCAAACGTGTTGTCTTTGGTGGAACCGTCGTCAACAATGAGTATCTCGATATCATCACCGCCCGGAAGCAGTGATTTGATACACGTCTCCATATAAGACGCGGAGTTATAGCATGGAATTGAAACTGATAATATCCTCATAACCTTAACATTATATCTATTTTAAGAATAATCGCAAAGGCTGTGAAGACAGGCATCAATTTATCCGGAAATCAGTCGTCGTATGCCTCGTGATTGCGGACAAAGATTACGGCAGCAACGATCATTCCGACAGCACCGACCAGGAGCAGTATCGCGCCGACGCCCTTCGTGAACTGAATGAACACGCCCTGCTGTTCAAGTACCTTTATTGCTTTGCTGAACATGGAACTCTTGGTAAACGCGTCAAGCGTCGAGAAGTTGATCGTGTAGTTAAAGAATGCCAGGATCGCACCTCCGATGCCGCATACCAGATAGACAGCCGGCTTGCCCCTGATCGCGAAAACAACCGCGGCAACGCATGCTGCGATCATCATGTATGTCCAACGGTTATATCCGGTCATAAGGCTTGCTGACCTGGAAAACTTATAATTCAATTCGTCTTCCGAGAACTTGAAATTGTTCTTGTCAGCTGCTTGCATCATATTGGTGATCTGATCGCCTGTCTTGAACAAACTCTTAGGGAATACGACCGTTGCGTTTACAAACGGAAGAAACATTGAGAGGATGACCATTCCGGCAAAGAAGATTGCCAGAACTCTGGAGAAACCGATTCCCCACATCAACTCACCTCTATTGCTGTAGCTGCCCGAAGTCATCGGAACCGAATAACCCATGTTGCTTCCATCGAAACGGATAACAGGACTCCCGTTTGAACTCTCCGGTTCGTCTGATATCGAGTCTTCAAAAGAATTACCGTCAAAGCCCGCCTGAGTATCAGAGTTCTGTGCAAAAGCTGACTTTGCAAAGGGTGACGGTGTTACTGCAGACTGTGTTTCAACGGGTTGCGTTTCTTCAGGCTGCGCGACATCCTGCTGCGCGACTTCCGGCTCCGGATCAGCTTTCCTAGAGCCGATTACGGGGTTATAAGACGGCGCAAACGTAGTTGCCCGGGCCTCGCTTCCATCAAAATTGTATCCGCAATAAATACAGAAACCCTCTTCCGAATTAACAACTTTTCCGCAATCCGGACATTTTACCTGTGCCATAATGTTCTCCTCCTTATTCCAATGGATAGGTAAAGTTCGAGAACATATTATCAAACATTCTGTATTATTACTACTTTTTTCTTTAGTCCATTACATTGAACCCAAAACCCAGGACAGAATGCAAACGGCAATATACGATACGGCAGTAAAGAATACTCCGAGGCGGAAGTGTGACTTACCGCGGTTTACAGTAAAGATCGACAGTAAGGCAGCGAATCCCAATGCAAGCGTGCCCCACATCGCAAGCATTCTCTTAGGCGTATAACCGAAAATGCTGAAATACAGCCAGAGCTTGCTCATGGCAATCACCGCAAAGATAATGCTTTCGATCATGAGAAGCGTCACAAGGATCCTTCCGGGTATCGTAGTCTTTCCTTCTGAATTCCTCTTCTCGAAAAGATAAATCGTCAGATATACGCACATGTTGACTGCCATGATGCCGACCAATTCGAAGAAGCCGTCTCTTGCAAAATACGCAACAAGCTGACCGTCCGGAACTTCGCCCGTGAATCCGCCGAGGAAATAAGCAGTTCTCTTGGCAAAGAACAAGATGTACATCAGAACAAACAATGCCGCGCTTATGCAAGTAACCACACAAGGAACTTTCCTTCCCCTGATCAATCCGGCTGATATGCTGCTTCCGATACGCTTTTCACGCACACCGTCAGACTTAGCGCTTCTGGCCATAAGACCATAGAGGTAGAAGCATACCGGGATTGCCGCGAAAGCACTGAATACTATGGTACTTATTCTCAGATCGTCAAAATATGTAAAAAAGCCGATTATATATTTATCGATCGCATCTGCTATATCGGTGTCGATTCGTGATATGAAAGACAGCGCTACCATGAAGAACACCAGCATAATTGCAACAAAGCCTATAGCAAGCAGTATGACCGCCGCGCTCTTATGCTTCTTTTCTCCGTTCTTTTTGAAGGCAGACCAATCAATAATGAAGTTCGGAAAGCCTGCGAACGATTTTACGTAGAATCCGTGGATCAGATCCGCAGGAATAAATCCGCCTGTCTTGTCGCCGAGAAGCAGATCGTTTGAGACAAGTACGGAATAGACAGCGCAAAGGTGCACTGCAAATACCGACAGAGCAAAGCTTGCTCCGAACGGTGCCGTAAACGCAGCCAAAAGCATCATGGCGTACCAGAAGATCGTCTCGCCTTTGAATCGTCTTTCGAAAGGCCTTCTTCCAAGCCTTACGAGTTCAGATACCGTAATAAATATGACAGACAGAGCCGTAAGGATCAAAGAACCCTTCCACTCCGAGTTCATCTCGAAGAACAGGAGCCTTATATAAGCGTATGCCATAGGATAGGCGAGCAAAATGCCCGCCCTGCGGAAGTTGATCGAATTGTCCATTTGAATTAATCCTCTTTGTATTCGAGTATGTCACCGGGCTGGCAGTCCAGCGCCTTGCATATGTCGTTTAATGTCGAGAACCTCACGGCTTTAGCCTTCTGGTTCTTAAGTATTGAAAGATTTGCAGGGGTGATTCCTATCTTCTGCGCGAGATCGCCGGAGGAAATCTTGCGTTTTGCCATCATGACATCAATGTTTACTATGATCATGTCAATCTCCCTCCTTTTCCTTAAATCGTAAGATCGAGCTCTTCCTTCATGGTGATGGCCTTATCAAAGACCACACGCACGCTCTGTACGACGAGAGCCAGGAAGAGAGCAAGGATCGCCAGAATGAACGAACCGCTCCAGATGAAGCCGCCTGCGAGACAGTCAAGTGCGACTGCCACAAAGGTATAGGCTATGATGTTCATGAGCTTGGTATTGCCTCTTTCGAAAACAGTATCTTTGCCCATGTTGCTGAGGAGCTTGAAAAGGCTGAATAAGATTACATAAGTTCCGACAGTTCCGAGATAGAAAACTACAGCAAGACCTGCAAGTCTCGCGGGATCGAAGACCTCGGCCCAGCAATAGCAGATATACTGAGTAATGGCTATTCCGAATATATCTCCTACCAGGACCATCGCAATAAATAAAAGCGTTGCGATCTTTGACCACCTGATGATTACGTCATGATATTTCATTTTGATAAACCTCCCTTTGTGGATTGAAGAAGCTTCTTATGAGCATAGAGTACCACTAGCAATATTGAATTGCAAGAGAAATTTATCGTTTTTCGATATATTTTTTGTGAATATCGATTTAGTTATCGAACAAAGGCGTTGTGAAATAGCGTTCTGCGGTATCCGGAAGCACCGTAACTACGGTATGTCCCTCGCCTAAACGCTCTGCGAGCCTCAATGCTCCGGCAACGTTCGTACCGCTTGAGATTCCGCAAAGGATGCCTTCCTTGAGCGCAAGGTCCTTTGACGCCTGAAGTGCCTCTTCATCGGTAATAATCTCAATGCCGTCATAGATCTTTGTATCAAGGATCGGCGGAATAAGACCGTCGCCGATTCCCATCTGGACATGGGTTCCGATGCTGCCGCCCGACAGGATAGCTGCGTGCTCAGGCTCAACTGCAAGGATGGTTACGTCGGGATTGACTTCTCTCAATGCTCTTCCAATACCCGTTATGGTTCCGCCGGTACCGATTCCGGATACGAATCCGTCTATCTTCTTTCCTGTTTCCTCGATGATCTCCTTTGCAGTCCAGTAATACTGGGCATCGAGGTTAGCTGTATTTTCAAACTGCTGGGGAATATATACCTTAGGATTCTTGGCTCTCATGTCATAAGCGATCTCGATACAGTCGCGGATGGACTTGCCGATGTCGCCGTCATCGTGCGTCAGGATGACTTCTGCGCCGTAATGCTCAACGAGCTTTCTTCTCTCCTCACTGACGGAGTCAGGCATTATGATGACCGTCTTATAGCCCTTGACCGCACCAATAAGCGCAAGGCCTATTCCCTGGTTGCCGCTCGTGGGCTCAACGATGATGCTGTCCTTGTCAATGATGCCCTCTTTCTCGGCCTTCTCGATCATACGGAGAGCCGTACGGGTCTTGATGGAACCTCCGACTTCCAAGCCCTCAAACTTAACGAGAACTTCGGCAAAACCGGGCTTTACCATGCGGTGAAGCCTTATAAGCGGGGTATTTCCAACAGCATCCAGTATCGTATCGCAAATCATCTGCGCAGCTCCTAAAAGTCAAAATCGCTCATAATTGTACTCCGAAAAACAAATAAATGCACCTGCATTTTCAGCAGGTGCATCATTAGTCTTGAAGTGATCGGAAACTGATTACTTGACTTTGATCTTAAATGTCACGGTCTTCCAGGTTGAAGCATTGTAATCATCGTTACCGGCTGCCATTACTTTGATCTTGACTGAATAGGTCTTTTTCTTCTTTAAACCCTTCTTTTTGATCGTAACCTTACCGGTTGTCTTGTTGATACTGATCTTTGAACTGCCGGATACCTTGGCATAAGTCAGCGTTCCCTGTCCCCTGTTCGTAAAAGTAAGTACTTTGAAGACGGACAATGTCTGAGTCTTTTTCTTGAGTTTCTTGTATTTGACCGTTGCCGTCTTGCCTTTGACTTTGAACGTATTATCAGCTTTTTGATACTGTATGGAAGCATTATTCAATGCATCGTTGTTTGAGCCGATACTGACGTCACTGTTCCATTTTTCCTTTGTTCCTCCGTAGGTTACAACGGTAAGGCTTGTACATCCTTCAAATGCACTATCACCGATCGATGTAACGCTTCCGGGGATCGTAATGTTTGTAAGGTTCGTACAGCCCTTAAAGGCATTCTTCTCGATCGCTGTTACTTCGTCAGAAATGACTACTTCTTTGATTCTGTCTTTAATCGTTACCCACGGAACGTCGCTTGCCGAATTCCAGCTCTGCATTGCTCCCGTGCCGGAAATTGTCAGTTTGCCACCTTCATCAATGTTCCAAGTCATGTCTTCGCCGCAGCTTCCGGAATTTACCATGTATCTGGCTACAATTGAAACATTTCCTTCCGGCATGGTGAATGTTGTTGTTGCAGAATACTGATCGGCAAATATGACAGTTCCCGTAACAGCTTCCCACTTGTCGAAAATAAAACCCGAAGGTGCATCAGCCGCAGTAATCGTTACGGTCTCACCGGCTAAAGCATTCTCCTTGTCAGCTGTTCCCAGTTTCATTGTTATACTGAAAACCCGAACATAAGTAGCTTTGATCGAGACATTACCTTCCGGCATGTTAAATGTCGTTGTTACAGAATTGGGATCGGCAAATGTAACCGTTGCCGGGACAGCTTCCCACTTATCGAAAACATATCCCGAAGGAGCGGTATCAGCCGTAACCGTTACCGTCTCGCCGGCAATGGCCTTAGTCATGTCAGCAGTTCCGGATGTTACACTTACCGTAAACTCCTGAATGAAATTGGCATAGATAGTAGTGTCACCTTCAATTTCCGAATCGAATACAAAAGGATGATCAAATTCAGGATCTGAATACCAGCCGTTAAATCTGTATCCGTTCTTCACAGGATCATTAGGCTTGCTTATCTTTTCACCATAGGTAAGAGTAGCCGTACTTAACGTTGACGTTCCGTCCTTGAAAGTCACTGTGAACTTCTGTTTTTCAAAGACCGCCTTGATCTGAATATCGGTTACGAGATAATACGAATCTTCTACAACTACTGTAATCCTGTTATTCTTATCTATCCTTGCCACACCGGACAGCACCTGCCACTCTTTGAATACATATCCTTTATTGGGTTTGGCTTCCAGCGTCGGGTGAAGATCATAGTAAATATCAGCCGGAGTTACTGAGGCAGTACCATTACCATCATCTGAAAGCGTAATAGTGAACTTCAATGCAACCTTTGCTTCACCAGTACCATCAAATACCATTATCGCCTTATCTTCATCCAGACTGAAATACTTGGACGGATTCTCTCCGGGATGATAAGTTGCAAATCCGCTTGTAAAATCTTCAGGACTGTAATTATATTGCGGAATCCTCCATGTGGTCACACCAATATGGGCCCCATCGGTCAGTTTGCCCGTTAAGCGGACTACACGCGCACTGTATGAGTCGCCATAGTTATTCTCTGCACGGACATTGTTATCTTCGCCGTTCTTCAGATTTCCATATATGTATGTTTTTCCGGAAACATTGACGCTGCTCGCATGATTATATACACCGCCAAAACAGCAAGCTTCTGTGGCGTTAGTATAATTTGAAGTAATAGTTCCGCTATTAATATTCAGATTGCAAGGACGACGATCTGAGTTTCTTATCGAAACGCCGCCTGCGATAGGATTAGTTGTATTGCCTGCAAATATCGCTTCGTTACCGCATATAGTTCCGCCGTTTATGGTGAAATCAGAACAATACAACAAAACGCCGCCGGCATTATCAGTATTGTCTTCATTCGTAGCTTTGTTGCCGACGATAGTGCCGCCGTTCATAGTCCCCGTGGACCAGTTGAAACGTATTCCGCCGGCATGTCCTTTGGAATATCCGCCGGTAATAATACCACCATTAACGACCACATCTTTACCGGTTTTCAAATTCTTGTACTTAATGGCCGGTGAATGCGTTGCGTCCGGTCTGCTGTCAGTAATCGTAAGATTGCCGGACTTATCAACAAAGATAACTCCGCCGTCGTCAGTAGGTGTCGAAAGATTTCTGTTAATGATGTAGCCGTTAAGATCAAGAACAACAGTCTTATTCGTATACAGCAGTGTATCTCCAGAACCTGCTGTAATATTCTGAGTCAGCTTAATGTTGCCGCCGGCGTTTAAAGCCGCCTGAAGCTCAGCCCAGGTCGTGATATTTGACGGCTCAACATAGTCAGTACTGCTGATAGTAAGCCAGGTGCTTGGATATGTGTTCTTGGTGTCATCGTAATAGTCATATTCAACTGAATAGATTTTGAAATTAAAGATATAACCGTTTGCATAACTTCCGCTGGAATAACCCTTAAGGAAAAGATAAGACGGATTACCGATCGTACCATTATCACAATTTGTAACATCAACAAGGTAGTACTTGCCGTCATCCATTTTGACAACATTCCACATGTGGCGGCCCGGGTCACCATCATCGACGGTCATAAAACCGGAAACAGTAATGCATTCAATATCATCTTCTTTAAAGTCAGAAAGATCACACAAGTATTTAAATGCTTTGGAATAACCTTCGCAGACAACATTTGTTGTTGAATCATTATCAAATACAGAGATCAGCTGCCATGGATCGCCATATGGAGTATTTGTTGAATCATCAGCGGCATCATCATCATAAACAACAAAACTGCAAATCTGATCACGATAGTATACAAGCTTTTCATAGTCAGATTTACTCTTAGCACGGTTTACAACGGCTTGGGCATTAGTCTTCGCAAGATTTACACGTGCAATCTGGCTTGCAATACCGGTTTCACACGTTCCTTTTGTATTTGTCTTAGAATAACTCTTAGCAACATAGAAAGAGAAACGCAATGGTTTTTTATTGTTAAATTTTATGTGAATCTCTGAATCTTCATAATAACTAAAACCAGACCCAAGCCCAACACCTACAGTCTTGTCAAACCAATACATCTCAGACGGCAGATCCGCCATAAGAGCTTTATTTATTGCTGATAAATCGATACCCATTTTGGCGTAAATGTTATCAGCCACCCCATCAGTCAGTGTGTTTTCTTCAGTAAAAATCGATGAAACTTCAAGATCAGATGCAGTATAGTATTTATCTTCGTAACTACCATCAGGCAAATCAACTTCAAAGATCGTGGAAGAAACCGTTCCTTCAGCAACTTTTTTTATCAGCGGTACTAACGAGTCATAACAAATCTTGTTTATACCGGTAAGCTTACTGCCCGCTGTGCCGGACTTACGGAGAGACGGCTTTTTGCCATAAAGCTTATTCTCGATAAAAGTCTTGAATAGTTCATCATTATCAGACGGTTTGTCTTCTTTGTATATTACCGTAGGACCATCAACATCTTTTACTTCGCCGTCTTTAGGTTCATCCTTAGGCTCTTCTTTCTCATCAGATTCAGGTGCTTTTTCATCACCCTGCTCCGGTTTAGCTTCGTCTTCAGATTCAGTCTTTTTTTCACCTTCAGGCTCAGACTTTGACTCAGGCTCTGATTCAGGTTCAGTCTTCTTATCACCGTCAGACTCTGGCTTTTCCTCACCTTCAGGTTCAGACTTAGGCTCGTCAACATCCCCGGTTTTCTTGCCGTCATCGGTTGAAGGCTTTTCTTCTTCCTTAGGCTCCTGCTTGTCTTCAGGTTCAGACTCAGGCTTCTTATCACCTTCGGATTCAGTTTTCTTATCGTCTTTTGAATCAGTCTTTTTGTCTTCAGACTCTGTTTTCTTGCCGGAATCAGAAGCAGGCTTCTTCTCCTCTTCTTTCTCCGGTTTCTTCTCTTCCTCAGGCTTCTGAGTCTCTTCTTCCTTAGGTTCAGAATCCTCGGCAGAAACTTTAACTACTTGCGCATTATCTATCTCTTTTGCGAAAACAAGAGCAGGCATCATGCCCACAACCATTGACATACTAAGCAAAACTGCCATTAAACGCTTGAATTTCATAATGACCTCCTGAAAACTGAATCTCGGCCTGTTCATTAAATAATATAAAGATTTGTTGACTACTTCAACAGTTTATTCAAATAAAAACACCCGCATAAAATGCAGGTGCTTTTCGAGAAAACAAATTATTATCGGTTACTTTCTGACCTTAACGGATCTTCCTGAGTTGGACTTCTTGAAATATTTCTTGTATTTCTTGATCTTCGCCTTCTTGACCTTTACGGTCTTGATCGACGAGCCCTTAAGGGACTTCTTTACCCCGGACTTCGTAAGTCTTGAAGTCTTCTTGATCTGTAATGTCTTAAGTGCCTTATCACCGGAGAAAGCGGTCACTCCGATCTTTTTCAGCGCATACGAACTGACTGATAATATTCTGAGCTTGGCGCATGCTCTGAATGCGCTCGTTCCTATCTTCTGAACTCTCGCGCCGCCGTTAACCTTATACAGCTTGCTGCATCCGTAGAATGCATTGTTGTCGATAGTCGTGACATTACCGCCGATAAAGACAGTCTTAACGGTAGTGTTCTTATAGAATGCCTTGCCGTAGATCCTGTTAACCTTGTAATCAACACCGTTTATATTGACCAGCAGCGGTATGCTGACCGTTTCAGACTTATTTGCAGTACCGAAAACCATAACCGTACCGGTTCCGTCAGTATTCGGATTCGTTATATAGTATTCGAGATCACCTACAGTCGAGTAATAGCGCAGATCAAGATTGGGGCAGTCATCAAAAGCCGTTGCATCAAAACTTAATGCCAGCGATTCATCCATATATACGACTGAAAGATTGGTGCAGCCCTTAAATGCCTCTTTGCCGATCGATGTTACGCTCTTAGGGATCGTAATGGTTGTAATGCCCGTAAAACCTGTGAACGCATAATCAGAGATCGAAGTAATCGTATCCGGCAGCGTTATGGTTTTGATCTTTCCCTGATAGCTCTTCCACGGTACGTCATTAGCAGAAGCCCATGTATTCATGTTGCCCGAACCGGTAAAGATCAGATTAGTGCCATCGACTCTCCACCACAGGTTTTCTCCGCAAAGATCTTTGTAATTGTAATTCCTGTTGCAGATCTTCAGTTCGTTAGTGTAGATCTTCTTTGTCTCATCATCATAAGTGTACTTAACCAGGTTATAATCGGTTTTATATCTATACCAAATACCTGTACTGCAGGTTGTATAGCCGACCATAAACAGTTTATCCGGGTAACCGATTGATCCCGTATCACAATTGGTAACATCAACAAGATAGTAATTGCCGTCACCCATTCTCACGTGGTTCCACATGTGGTCTTCGCCATCCATATCCCCGGTAACGGTAATGCAGGAAATATCAGAATTAAAGTTCGTCTTGTCACACAGATACTTGAAAGCCTTGGAATAGCCTTCACATACAACATTAGTGGTAGGATCATTATCAAATACCGAGACAAGCTGCCACGGATCTCCGTATGCAGCATTGCTAAAGATCGCCGAATGATCATAATACACGGCGCCTTTGATCCACTCGCGGTAGTAAACCAGCTTATCGTAATCCGACTTAGTACTTGCTGCCCCGATAACCGTATCAACATTGGCAATAGCGGTATTGGCTTTGTTTATCTTGGTAGGATCAGTCTTTAATAAAGGCAAGTCAGGATCGGCAAGTACGTCAGCATCCGCATAAGCCTCTGCTACGTTAAAATCGATATTAATGTTATCGTTATCAAAGTGGATCTGCCATCCTTTTCCGTCATGAAAATCCTCAGCTGAGTAAGAAGGTAAATACAGATTTATTCCCGCTGTCTTGTCATACCAATACAACTCATACGGATGATCAGCCAGCAATGACAGGTGAATAGCCTTGAGATCGATATTGAGCTTTGCTTTCAGCGCTTTATAGGCGGCTTCCGTAACCTGGCCGTCTTTCACTATAGCAGTAACGCCAAGGTCTTTGGCGGTATAGTACCTGTTGGCCAAATCCGGATCACCCAACGTAAAATAGAATTCCGTAGATGTCCTTGTTCCCTCTGCGACAGCTTTGATCATGGGAACCAAAGCGTTGTAAATTACCGCATTGTTTCCAGTTAATTCACTGCCACGGCTGGGAATCGATTTTGTCCCGCGGCGTGCAGGCTTCTTATAGAACTTATCCTCAAGATACTTGCCAAACAGAGCGTCGTTATCAGACGGACCTGATTCTTTATAGCTCTCCGGAGGAAGTTTGCCCTTGATTACATCAGGCTCTTTGGTCTCTTCCTTCGGTTCCTCTTTAGATTCTTCGCCTGTTTCCGGTTCCTTTTCCGTCTCAGGATCCTTCTCTGCACCGGCTTCAGGTTCTCTCTTATCAGTGATCTGAGGACCTTCTACGATTTTTGATTCCTGTTCTTTTTCATCTTTAGTCTCGGGAGCTGATGACTCAACGGGCTTGGATTCGGTCTCACCACCGGTCTCAGGTTCAGCTTCCTTGGGTTCTGATTCCTTTTCTTCTTTGGGCTCCTGCGTAGGCTCTTCCTGTACTTCAGGCTTCTTCTCTTCTTCCTTGGTCCCCTTCTTATCTTCAGGATCAGACTCGGGCCTGGTGTTTTTAGTGCCCTCAGATTCAGTCTTCTTTTTCTCCTTTGTTTCAGAAGTCTCTTTGCCGGTAGCAGCAGTAGTCTCTTCGACCTCTGTCTCCTCTGCTTCGAAATCTATCTCTTTGGCAAATACCAAAGCCGGCATGATACCCACGATCATCGCCATGCTTATCAGAAATGCCGTAAAACGCTTTAACATCAGATTCTCCTTTATTTAGAAAACTCTATTTAATAAATAATATATGATTTTGCCGTTTCTTCAATAGACAAGTTGCTGCCCCGGTGTCGCCAATCTTTTCAAGAATTAAAAGCACCCGCCTTTCGGCAGGTGCTTAACGAGTCATTTAGAAATCCGGATTACTTCTTAACTTTAACGGATCTTCCGGAATTCGACTTCTTAAAGTACTTCTTGTACTTCTTCACTTTAGACTTCTTAACCTTGACAGTCTTGACCGAAGAACCCTTGAGGGATCTCTTAACGCCTGATTTAGTAAGTTTTGTGGTTTTCTGAATGTAGATGGTCTTGAGCTTGCCGTCGCCGGAAAATGCAAATGAGCCGATCTTTTTCAATTTAGAAGACTTGATATTGAACGAACTGAGCTTAGGACACTTTGCGAAAGCATATGTTCCGATCATTCTGACATTTGATCCGCCGGAGATCTTTGAAAGATTCGGGCATCCGTAGAAGGCATAAGAACCAATAGAAGTCACGCTGCTCGGAATCGTGACATATTTGAGGATCGGGCATCCGCTAAATGCATAATTACCGATGGAAGTTATCTTTCCTGATAAAACTACAGTCTCAATGATATTTCCATAAGCCATCCACGGAGCAGGCGAATCAGGCGTGAAGTTATCAATTGCGCCGTTACCTGTAATCTTTAAGACACCTGTATAATCCACAGACCAGCTGAAATTACCATAGGTACCACTATAATTGTTTGATGACGAATAATTATAATTGCACAATGTCAGCTGTTGTTTGCTGTAAGACTTCAATGTATTTTCGTCATAATAGTACTTCCAAACAATATGCTTATAACCATCGATTGTATTTGCATCAAAAGAACGAATATATCCGGCATCAACGCTGCCACTGGAGTAACCAGTCAAAAATACAAAGTCATGCGCTGTTAAGCCCATATCACTATTAGTAACATCTACAAGGAAATTCTTGTTATCACCGAATTGTACAATGTTCCACATATGGGGTTCGGGAGCCAATTCTCCGTCAGCCATATCTCCGGTAACAAGCAAACATGTTATGTTGGGATTATTGAATGTACTCAGATCACATAAGTACTTAAACGCCTTCGAATAACCTTCACAAACAACATCTGTACTTTTGTTATTATCAAATACCCAGATCAACTGCCAGGGATTACCATATGCAGTTGGAGTACTGACAGCAGGAGTATTATATTCTACCTGCGAGCATATATAATCACGATAGTATGCAAGCTTATCGTAATCTCTCTTTGACTTTGCATTCTCAACTACTTTCTTGGCATTACTGATCGAAGTCTTAACGGTCTTAATCTTACCGGTATTTACCATAAAAAGATCGGAACCTCTATATGCATCAGCCACACTGAAATAGACATCTATTTGTCCGGAATAGCAAAGCGATTCTCCATCTTTACTTATTTTGGCACGCGGCAAAAAATACACCCCAGCCGTCTTGTCGTACCAATATAATTCAGACGGGGAATCGAATAATAAAGCGTTATGAACAGAACTATAATCAATTTTAATTTTGTCATTAATTGCAGTTGTTACTTCCTTAGATAAATAATCCCCATCCAAAAACGATGAGACGCCAAGTTCGGATCTAGTAAAATATACGTTCTCAAAGCCTGTGTTATTAACAGTTACAATAGTAAACGTGTCACTAATTGTGCCGTTCGCTAACTTTGAGATATGAGGTTTCAAGGCATCATACAGCATTTTTTCAGGACCTGATAATCTGCTTCCTGCAACAGATGCAGCTTTGCGTGCCGCATATCGGTCAGGATAGAGAAGCCTGTCAACATAATTGTTGAAGAGCTTATCATTTTCATCCGAATTAGATGACTTGGATTTGATCTCCGGCTTTTTGGCTGTTCTTACAACGCCGGACTGCTGAACCTTATCCGTTTCAGGTGTCTTCTCAGTCTCAGTAGTCTGCTCTTCGTCAGTCTCAGGCTCCTCAGCACTAGCTTCAGGTTCTTTGTCTTCCTTGACTTCCGGGTTTTCTTCCTTGGTCTCGGGTTCCTTGTCCTCCTTAGCCTCAGGCTCTTCAGCCTTGGCCTCGGGTTCTTTCTCATCCTTGACTTCGGGCTGCTTGTCTTCCTTGGACTCAGAAACCTTTTCCTCTTCAGGCTCAGGCTTCTTCTCTTCAGTCTTGGTCTTCTTTTCTCCGTCGGATTCGCTGCTCTTCTTATCCTTGGATTCAGATTCTTCTTTTGGAGCCTCTGTGGTTTCAGCTACCTCTGTATCATCAGCGGAGAACCCGACTTCGTTCGCAAGAACGAGCGACTGAACCGAGCCGACCACCAAAGACATGCTGATTACAAATGCTAATAAACGCTTGAATTTCATGTACTAACCTCCTTATTCACATGCCCCTATAATATAAAGTTTTTATGTTTTAGACAATAGCAAGCCACTGCTAACTCTTCGAACCGGTTTGAAACACTTAAGGCATTAGTGTATTCTTTCAACATGCCGTCACGTAAATCAAAACTGTTCCCAGATCTTAAGCCGTCAAATGATGACGAGCGCTTCATGATAGAAGCAATCAAGGAAGCCGAGAAAGCAATCGATCTCGGCGAATGTCCTATAGGCTGCGTTATCGTCAAGGACGGCAAGGTCTTTGTCCGCGCACATAATCTGAGACTTACAAGAGGCAATTCCCTCGCCCATGCCGAGGTCATAGCCATAGACAAAGCCTGCAAAAAGCTCGGTGACTGGCGCCTTGAAGACTGCGACATGTATGTGACTTTAGAGCCCTGCACCATGTGCTCGGGTGCTCTCATCCAATCCCGTGTCAGGAAAGTCTATTTTGGAGCTTACGAACCCAAGAGCGGCGCGGTTGTATCATGCAATGACATTTTCGAGGTGTCTCACGGACATAACCACAAAGTTGAATTTGAAGGTGGTATCCTTGAGAGCAAGTGCTCCAAGATGATGCTCGACTTTTTCCGCAATATCAGGAAGCGTGATGCGGGCAAGAAAAAAAAGTACAAAGGAGAACTGCTGTGAGATTTTTGGTGGCATCAGACCTTCACGGAGATTCATATTGGACAGAACGTGTATTGGAAGCGTTTAAGAACGAGAAAGCCGATAAGCTCGTCCTTCTTGGCGACATTCTTTATCACGGCCCAAGGAACGACCTGCCCTCACACTATGAACCCAAGAAAGTAATTTCGCTCCTCAATCCCTTGGCATCAAGCATTCTTGCCGTTCGCGGCAACTGCGACACCGAAGTCGATCAGATGGTCCTTAACTTCCCTATTCTTGCGGATTATATCTACCTCGTATCCGGAGAGACGACGTTTTTTGTAACTCACGGCCATAACATCAGTCCTGAGAAGCTTCCCGCAGCACTTTCTGAAGGCACGGTGCTTCTTGCCGGTCATACACATATAGCCTGTGACAAAGAGATCGCCGATCCCGCAACCGGTAAAAAGGTCCGCTACATGAACCCGGGTTCTCCGTCCATACCGAAAGAAGGCACTATGCCCTCATACATCGTGATCGAAAACGGAACTGCCGTTCTTAAGCCCTTTTAAACCTCAACAAACTCACCGTATCTGACCAAATAGAGGTATTTCTTTGATACCTTCCTTCCGGCAGCTTCATATGCTGCGGCATAGGAATTCAGCTGGAAAGCATGTCTCTCTTTTGACTGGGCGGTGCGTTCTTCTTTAGTCTCTTTATCACCGAACCTGTCAGTCTTGTAATCGACTATCGTCCAGCCGTTTTCATCCTCATACACAAGGTCGATAATACCCTGAACGAGCGCCACATCCCTGCTTGCCTCTACAGATGCCGGAACCGCGAAAACTAAGTGCTTTTCCCTGTCAGCCTTGCCGTTGAGATCTGCCTCGTCAGCTGCGATACAGACATCGCTTGATGCAAATGCCAGGATTCCGGACCTGAACTCAGCAGCACATCCCCTGATATTCTCATCACTGTATTCAGCGAAAATCCTGTCAGCTATAAGCGACTCTATCTCAGCATCGAAAGATTCAGGATCCTCTCTGAGCTTTGACGTGTCGATGAATCTCATCAGCTTATGGAGTACCGTGCCTTTGGATGCGGCTGTCAGCTTACCGTTTCCGACGTTCTCGAAATCAGATAGCGACGGCACTTCAAGATCGACATGCCTGGTCTCTTCGATGTTGCCGTGCTTGATTCCCGTAACGGAAACCTTGAAAGGAATACGCGTCTCGTCTTCATATTCATAAGGCATGAAGATGATATTGCCTTCTTTGTCGAAAAGATCATCAACCGGATCCTTCTCATCCTTATCTTTAACGCGTTCCTTCAAATGCTTGCCGGACTCCATATCCAACTGGCGGGTCTGAGCGCGGTCATATATCTCGACTGTATAGCCCTTGTTGCCGGCAAGGAATCCCGGTTCCTGATTATTCTTAGTTGTACAGGCCTTAAATCCCAGAAGTTCGGCATTTTCCACACCCGAATGGTTTCTGATCTTGCCGGCTTCAACAGAATCAGTTCTCATCAGGCTCATAAACAGGTCACAGCACATCGTCCTGCTTCCGGAGAGCCAGTCAAGACGCTTGAAAGTATTGCCTCTTGCCTGATCCGCAGCTGAAGCAGCCGCTTTGATCGCGGCACTTCCTCCGTCTTCCGTATCCCATGTAACGATCGAGAGCCTTGTCTTAGCTCTGGTAAGTGCGACATAAAGATTTCTCAGCACTTCCGCATTCTCGGCAAGGACGCTGTCAAACGTGTATATGAGCTGATCGATCGATTTGCTTCTAGTAACCTTCTCAATGTTATAGTCTTCGAAGATGAAACCGAACTTCGGATCATAACCAGCACTCGGAACATGGTCTTTGCTTCCGCGGTCTTTTAAGGCAAAGATAATGAACGGGTATTCAAGACCTTTACTCTTATGGAAGTTCATGCAGGTTATGCTGTTTTTCTCGCTCTTATCGGTCTCAATGGCAGCAGTATCGATCTGGATCTTCATGTTCTCGAGTTCTTCGGCAATTCCCGAGATATCGCATCCGAATCTCTTGAAATTCGAACACATCCAATCCTTGAAGATGATCAGCTTTTCAAAATCACCCTTATTCCTGGCGACAGTTGCCTTGATATCCGTACGCTTATAAATGAGCTCGATTATCTCATCGATATCGCAGGTCATGGCCTTCATTCTGAGGTTATCGTACCATTCGATAAATGCTCTGAATCTAATGGCCAAATCATCCGTAGACATTTCAGCATATTTGCGGATCTTCTGGAACAGATAAGACTTCCTGTAAGAAGAAGCGTTATTGACAATAAACGCCTGAACCGTAGCCAGTTCGTTTACGGTAAAGTTCGTATTCTTATATGGTGCAAGAAGAACACCAGCAAGATACTCATCTCTCAATGAATTGCCGAGACAAATAATGCAGTTAATGATGCCCCTGATATCAAGATCACCGAATATACTGGTCATGATTTTTCCCGTGGAAGGCAATCCGTGCGCATTCAGATAATCTGAGATCACCTGTGCTTCATTCTTGATAGTCGTAAGTACGCAGATATCTCCGTAATGCGATATATAATCATCTGAGTTTGGATCAAACTGCGACATGTATTCACGAACTTCCTTCTCAACGCCAAGACAAAGCGCCTTGATCTTACCATCAAGGATCTGAACCTCGGAATCTCCCGGATCTCCCGAGCCGAAAGTCTCATAAGAGGAACCCATATTCTCCGTATTAGCGGGGATTCCCTCATCTTCCGGATCGACTAACTCTTCAATTATGCCATCGAAATTGCCGGCGCCTTCAGAATCAACAATGACAACCTTAGGAAGTCCGGCTTCGCCCTGATCATCTGCGCCGCCCTTTTCGGGATGATTCAGACGCTGATCCAAACCATAGTCAATCTCAGCAGCATCTCTTGTCATCGTCTGTTCGAAAATATGGTTAACGAATGCTAGTATCTGCGGGCTGCTTCTGTAATTCTCAGTTAGAGGAAGAACTTTTCCTATCGTATTGTCAGCTTTATACTGATCGATCTTCTCATTGAAGATCGCAGGTTCGGCATGCCTGAATCTGTAAATACTCTGCTTTACATCGCCGACACGGAAAACATTGCCTTCCTTACGCGAGACCTTGCTGATGATCTCATCCTGGAGCCTGGTATTATCCTGATACTCATCAATATAGATCTCAACAAATTTATCCTGATAGAATTTAGCGGCATCTTCGGAATCAAGTATATCGAAAGCGGCATACTCCTGATCCGAGAAATCCATTCCGCGGACATTTGCCTTCAGTTCTGCATAACACTTATCAAGCTTAATGACCAGTTCAACCATTGCACCAATGGCTTCAGTACGCTCTTTCTGAAGAGCCAGCAAACCTTCTCTGTCGTTCTCGTTCAAAAACGCAAACAACTTAACAAGTTCACCCGGCGCAGATCTCAAAACCATTTTCGGGTTCTGCGGTTTTTGAAAAAACAGATTTGCAATCGCTTTGATCGACTCATATTGCGTATAGAATTCTTCTGTAAGTTCCGGGTTCTCTCTGCAATACTTGAGTTGCTTGTTCATTGGCGTCGGAGCGACGCCATAAATGTTCCAAAGATTGCCCCATTCATCAATAATCCTGAAAACCTGATCAAAGCCATCTTCACCGGGATCAGCCTCATATCTATCGATCTGGCTGTCTATCAGGCTTATAACCTGCCTGACGAAATCCTTTGAAGCTTCATTTGACAGATCTACAACACACTTACCCTTTTTCTCGATCTTGATAAGATACATTTCGGGATTTAATTCGAGCAGATCAAGAAGTCCGCCGGAAGATTCCATTTCGTTTTTCTTCCTTGACAGATAATCAATTACGTCGCCTGCAATTACAGCCATCTTATCAGCGTATACAAGTTTGCCTGACTCATCACAAGCTTTACGTTTATCAACTTCGCTCCTGATCAATTCCGTATATCTCGGAAGGCTTCTTAATCTGTCGAAAATGGCAACTGCAGCCTCCATCAAGGATTTGTCGCTTCGGCCGTCGCCGAAACGCTGCGTCAATTTGATGAACGCATCGTTCTCATCTTTGACGGCAGCATACATCTGCTTAACAGCTTTCCTTACAGCCGCATTTTTAAGTATTGCTTTCTCGTGATCATCCAATACCACATTTGCAGGATCGAAAACATCCGCAAGATCCGAATCAGCTGCGCAATACCCCTTTTCAGTAATTACTCTCGCGCAGAACGAGTCGAAAGTCTGAATATAGGAATTCGGAAGAAGATCCTTCTGTCTGTTAAGTTTTTTGACAAGTTCCGGATCATTTTTGTTATCAGCAATGGCTTTATTCAGTTCAGCTTCAGCCTTCTGACGCATGTGTTCAGCCGCAGCAACCGTAAAGGTTACTACGAGTATGCTGTCGAGTGAATGCTTTTTATCTTCGGGAATGGAATCATCTTTTGTATCCTCGATGATCTTGGTAATAATCCTTTGGATCATTACCGTAGTCTTACCGGAACCGGCTGCTGCCGGAACAAGGATATTCTCGGTTTTATTGTCGATGATCGCCTGCTGATCGGGTGAAGGTATCTGATCTGCCATTATTCTTCACCTCCGTTTCCATTCTCTCCATAAACAGCCTTGCGCATCATAAACTTATATGCATCATCCATTATCTTGAAAAATACGCGGTCTCCGATTTGATACGGTGGTTTGCCTTTCATTTCCGCAACTTTATTAACGTCATCCAAATACACGTCACTCGGTCTGCAATTGCCCAAACGGTTTATCGGCTGCGAAGGCACATTACCGCAAGCACCGCTATAAGGGCAATAAGTACATTTCCCGACATCTGGACTGACATAACCGTCGGCTTTGCCTTCTTTGATCTCCCATACAGAACGTCTGACAATGTAGTTTGAATAATCCATTGACAGCTTAGTATCTTCTGCCGGGAAAGACGCCATTGCAGGCTCGAAACTTAAAGGTTTGCCGTCCGAGCCCGCACTCAAACCGACATTGAAATAACCGTAATCACTATTTCCCGGATCTATGCCATATCCTTTGCAAATTGCTTCGGTATAAAGAGGGAGCTGTAACTGCGTGCCGTTGAAAAGCTTGAATAAGCTTATCTTCTTGCTTCCGCTCTTATAATCTATGACTCTGACATTTTCATTGCCTGACTCGTCTGTTCCAAGATCAAAGCGGTCTATAAAGCCGTTAAAGCGCATCTTAAGACCTGTCTCTTTCTCAAGTTCTTCATCCTCAAGACTGAGATTGATCTCCTTGCCATTACTGTCAGTAGACGGTCTGCCGATCTTAGCTTCAAACCCTGTCGGTATCAAGCCTGACTGAACTATATCCGTCAGGATTCCCCTGAATGTCATCCTGAACATTCTGCGGAGCTTGACACCCATCTCGATATTGAATTCAGAGCTGACGCTCTCTTTCTCACCTTCGTCATCGAGCGAACCGGGCAAACGTGCTGCCAGTATTGCTTTCTCGAAGACATCATTCACATTCTTCTCGAAAAGTTCATTGTCTTCAAGAAGCTTCTCCGCATTGGCAAGATAGTCTTCGCGGTTAATATCGGAAAGACCTATTTCATACATCTTATGTATCAGTGTTCCGACACTTCTCAGATCAACATCTGTGTTATCCGTACGTTCGTTGATCCTGAGAATGTTATGGAGCATATACCTCAAATGGCACTGGTTGAACTCTTCTAAAGAAGTAACGCTGAGGCGCATTCCGTTCTCTAATGTAAATTTCTTCTCACTGCCGTCATCTGAATCTTCCTTCTCATAGAAAACAAGAAGCTGATCCATTATGGCACTGTCAATGCTTGAATTTTCAAATCTATGTCTTCTGTCTCTCGGCGTTCCGATGGCAGGAGTCTTAAAACCGATGACGAACCCGTCAGGATCGGCAACGCTCTTAAGATAATCAAATACGCTGCTTGTAAAATTCTTGTCAGCGTTATGAACCATGTACAGTCTGTCGGTCACTGTTCCGAGCGTCAGACAGCAAGTGACGAATTCTTCCTTGGATCTTGCTTCGTTCTTATCGGGAAGCTCGCAATCGGTTACGGACTGCGACAAGTTTCTTAATTCACCCGTACTCAGCAGTCCCTCCGATCCTTTCTTATGCGGGAAATTGTCACGAGCAGCACCGACAATGAACATGACCTTGCACGGCGTGACAAATGCCCTGTCAGGTGATGTTATTTCTATTGAATCGACCTTGAGCGGAATCGTTCCTTCGATCCTGTTCCTCATGTCGGTCCTGACAAGCGAGATAAATGCCTTTTGGGTTATCGGGACATCGTTCATCTCATGAGTAAACAGCGTCAGGAGCGCCATGACCTCGTCATAGCCGCGCACCAAGGCGGCAGCCGATTCACTGTCTTTGGCATCGAGCTGTTCATTAGAAAGGAATTCAACGTCATCCCTGTGATCAGCGAGCAATTCACGAAGAAGGTATGCCTTACGGCTGAGCAGTTTCTCATCTGCTATCGCATCAGCCGCTTTCTTAAGCGGGATCAGCTTCGGCTCGACAATTGTATACCAGTAATACTCACCTTCAGGAACGCTGTCTCCGGCTTTGTAATCCTTCCAGGGGCTTCCGAGAATCTTCTGATTCTCATACTTGGGGTTGCCATCTTCGTCTTTCTCTGCCTTGAGGTATACCGAACTCTTGAATAGCCTTGAAGCATCCGTAATATTCTTGCACCTGAGATAATTGTCAAAAGCATCAACCTCTTCCGGCGGCACTTTAACAAGTCCGCATCTCATTGCTCTTAACACATCGCTTGCCCTGTAGTTATGGACCGGAAGCTCAAGAACTGTCTCGGCAAAAACAGGGATAAGCGTGCTCCAGAGCTCTATCCTTCTGTCAATAAAGACATCAAGACCGAACAATTCCGCATTGCTCCTCATCCTTCCCGAGATCTCATCATCACAGCAGACGATCCTGATGTCGCGGTAGCGGTAACCCTCGTCACGAGTAAGTCTGATTATCTCTGCGAAAACATATCCCAACTGGTTATCCGCACCGCTTATGGCTGAAAGACGTACCTTATCAGTAGTAGCGCCTTCAAATGCTCCTTCATATGCGAAAGGCAGCATGAATTCAGACAACGAAGGTTCTTCTTTACTGACGGCAAAATCATGAATACCCGCGCCTTTTGCCTTCATCCTGTCTGTAAACTCGTTGCCGACTTTATAGAGATTCTTCTCACGCAAAGAATCCTTATCTGTTGAAAGCACATAGATACTGATGTCCGCGCCCCTTTCCGAAAGAAGGCTGACGAGCATGTATTCCTGAGGCGTGAGATTTCTCCCCGAACCGAATCCGATGAAGACAAAGCGCGAAGACAAAAGCTTCCTTAATCCGGAATACCTTCTCCCCTTGAGCTTCTCGGCTGAAACCGACATAAGCACCTGGCTTGCCGCTTCAATTCGGTTCTTAAGAAAAGACATTCCGTACTGATCGTTGATCTTGTCGATCGACTCCATCATCAGCTTGATGTCTTCGAGCTTGCTCTTGTATTCAGCAGAATATGCAGATGAATTCGCAATTGCCTCCTCAAGCTGGGCGACACCTATACCGTATCTGGTAAAGTCACCGAGAAGATCGATGAGCATATTGATGTATTCGAATCTGGTGGTGAGCTTGCCGAAAGTCTTGAAATCCTTGTTGTAGTTGGCAAGCACCGAGTAAACGGCACACCTTAAGGCAACGTCGCTGCCCGCACCGCTGTAATCGTAGCCTGCCGCTTCAAGTATTGCGGAAGACAGCGTTATGAAGCTTAAGACGTCACCGCCGACAAAAGACGAGCTGACGGATATCGGAAGATCGTCAGTACGGATAAAAGCATCCCTTGCCCTGCACTCATCGCCAAGCCTGTCGATTATCTCACGTTCGATCTGAGCCTTGGCAAATTCAGGCACAACAAAAACAGTCTCTCGGGGATCTTCCCTTTCCAGTTCGCATTTGATTATCGAGGGTGTTATGCAGTCAATTCCGTCATATCTGTAGACATTAATCATAAGCTTCAACCCCATTAAGAATTTTCTGAGTATATTTTAACCCAGAGGGGTATGAGGCACAACGAAAAAGGGTACGATTATCAGGACAGAAACGGGTTGTCCGGCAGTTTACTGCTCTTTGACCCTCATGCATCTGACAGCATTGAGAATTGCGATTATCAATACGCCTACGTCACCGAAGACTGCAAGCCACATATTAGCAATACCCAAAGCACCGAGCACCAGGATTATCATTTTGACCGCAAGCGCGAAAACGATATTCTCCCAGACTATGCGCATTGTCTTCCTGGCGATCCTAATCGATTCGGCGATCTTGGAAGGCTTGTCATCCATAAGGACGACATCAGCTGATTCGATCGCGGCATCAGAGCCCATCGCACCCATGGCGATACCGACATCTGCGCGCATCAGAACCGGAGCGTCATTGATACCGTCACCGACGAAAGCGAGCTTTGCGCCGTTCTTTTCGAGGAGTTCTTCAACCTTTGCGACCTTATCAGCCGGAAGGAGTTCAGCGTGGTGGCCTGTCAGGCCGATCTTTTCCGCAACGCTTTGAGCAACCTTAGCCTTGTCGCCTGTAAGCATTATGAGTTCCTTGACGCCAAGCGACTTGAGGTCTTTTATCGCAGAAGCGGAATCTTCCTTGATCTCATCGTTGATGACGATGTGACCCAAATACTCAGTCCCTGCTTCTGTATCACGGGCAACATGTATTATCGTTCCGGTCAGATGGCAGTCATGCCATAGCGCGCCGCAGAGATCCATCAGCTGGCCGTTGCCGACATAGTATGTCTGACCGTCAAGAACAGCCTTAACGCCTTTGCCTGCTATCTCTTCAACATCAGATATCCTCGTCTTGTCGATGTGGCCTTCATGAGCCCTTACTATCGACTGCGCAACCGGATGGCTGGAGAAACTCTCGCATGCTGCAGCAATATCGAGTAGTTCAGGCTTGTCGATGATATTCGGATGAATGTCTCCTACCGCGAATACGCCTTTGGTAAGCGTTCCCGTCTTATCGAATACAACTGTATCGATTTTAGAGAGAACTTCCATGTAGCCCGCGCCCTTGATGAGGATTCCTCTTTTCGATGCGGCTCCGATTCCGCCGAAGAAAGACAGCGGGACAGATACGACAAGTGCGCAGGGGCAGGATACCACCAGGAAAACGCATGCTCTGATGAGCCATACCTTCCATACTTCCAGACTTGTTATGCCAAGGAAAACCGGCGGTATGACAGCGAGAAGAACCGCAGCGATAACAACTGCCGGTGTGTACCATCTCGCGAATTTCGTAATGAAGTTCTCGACCTTCGCCTTCTTATCTGAAGCGTTCTCAACAAGCTCCAAGATCTTGGAGACCGTGCTCTGTCCGAACGTTGAAGTAGTCTTTACTTTAATGACTCCCGTAAGATTCAAAGTGCCCGAGATAACGGTATCGCTCAAACCGAGATCGACAGGCGCGGATTCGCCCGTGAGTGCTGCGGTGTTGACCGAACTTGTTCCTTCGGTGATGACACCGTCTAGCGGGATCTTCTCGCCGGGACGTATGATTATCGTCTCACCAACGGCAACTTCATCGGGAGAAACTTTCTCTTCATTGCCGTCCCTTAAGACAACCGCATAATCCGGTCTGATATCCATTAACTTTGCAATAGATTTGCGCGATCTTCCGACGGCAATGCTCTGGAACAATTCTCCGACCTGATAGAAAAGCATGACAGCCGAAGCTTCAGGATATTCACCTGTTCCGAAAGCACCTAACGTCGCGACCATCATGAGGAACTTCTCATCGAAAATCCGCCCATGGATGATGTTGACAGCCGCAGCCTTGAGGACATCATAGCCTGCAATCACATAAGGGATAGCGAAAATAATAAGCTGAGCCCACCAAGGCAGTTCGATCAGGTGTTCGACCGTCAGTCCTGCCGCAAGGAGCACCGCCGCGATTATTATCCGCAGCAGCATCTTTCTTTGTTTTCTGGTGAGCTTATATTTCATATCAGATAATTACAGTGCAATCAGGTTCAACCTTAGCGATGGTCTTAACTGCCTGCTTAAGGATCTTGTCATACTCTGCATCATCAGCTTCGAGGATCATCTTCTGGGTCATGAAGTTAACCGAGCAGGAGATAACTCCGGGGATCTTCTCAATCGCTTCCTGCATTTTCATGGCGCAGTTAGCGCAATCCAGATCTTCCAATTCAAATGTCTTTTTCATATATAACCTCCAAATTTGTTATTCGATAAGATGTTCATAACCGGCCGCGATAATTGACTTGACGTGTTCATCGGAAAGATGGTAGTAGATCTCTTTACCCTGTCTTCGGCCCGAGACAAGATTAGCTGCTTTCAAAGTCTTAAGCTGGTGAGAGATTGCAGGCTGTGTCATGCCGAGCAATTCAGAGATCGCTCCGACGCTCAGTTCGCCTTCAAAAAGGGCGAACATGATCCTGATCCTTGTCGTATCACCGAAGATCTTGAAAAGATCACCAAGATCCTGAAGCAGCTCTTCACTCGGAAGATCATGTTTTATCTCTTCATGATGTTCATTATGCTGATGCGTCATCTTGTCCTCCTTTATCATATGAACGATTATTCATATGTTCATTTGTTTGAATAATACTCTTTCTATCTGTTACTGTCAATATATTACCTATCAAAATATGCAAAGCCCCGTTTTTGAACGGTTTGAACAGTTTTGGTTTTTCCCGGATATTCCGGTTCATACAAGTCACCAATATCAGATGATATTGATTTTTACAAAAATAACTTTTAAGATTTTAGCAATATCAAAGAAAGGATGGATTAAGAAAATGACGTTTTTAACAGATAATGCGCTTCCGATTGGAATAGGGATCGCAGTTTTGGTATTTATCCTCATAATCGTACTGATCGGTTATGTAAAGGCACCGCCGGATGTGGCTTTCATCATCTCCGGACCCAGGAAGAAAAAGAAGATCCTGATCGGCCGTGCAGGCGTTAGGATCCCTTTCATCGAGAGAAAGGATATCCTCCTTCTCAAGCAGATCAGCATCGATATCAAGACGAACGGTTTTGTACCTACCAATGACTTCATCGGTGTCGACATTGACGCTGTCGCAAAGGTTCGTGTAAAGACCGATCCGGAAGGCATCGAGCTCGCAATGAAGAACTTCCTCAACATGAACGAGGAAAGGATCTGCGCGGCACTCACCGATTCCCTTCAGGGTAACATGCGTGAGATCATCGGTACTGTTGGACTCCGCGAACTCAACACCGACCGTAAGAAGTTCGGTGACGAGATGCAGAACAAAGCTCAGACCGACATGAACGCTCTCGGTATCGAGATCATCTCCTGCAACATCCAGAGAATCGACGATGAGAACGGTTTGATCATCGCTTTGGGTCAGGACAACATGTCACAGATCCAGAAGGACGCTTCCATCGCCAAGGCACAGGCAGACAGAGACGTCGCAATCGCAGTCGCTGAAGCTAAGCAGAAAGCAAACGAAGCTTCCGTACAGTCCGACATCATCATCGCTGAGCGTAACAACGATCTCGCGATCAAGCAGGCTAACCTCAAGGTTCAGGCTGACACAAAGAAAGCTGAAGCTGACGCTGCTTATGAGATCCAGAAGCAGTAACAGCAGAAGGTCATCGGCGTCAA
>JAEEGL013306091.1_pt1 | contig 63685 bp, 53 predicted proteins | sample 9134231 | NCBI WGS metagenome assembly JAEEGL01 (sample SAMN16246548, study PRJNA631951) | gut metagenome | biome: gut microbiome; feature: rumen; material: fiber-attached | host: Bos | place: Iran: Karaj | collected 2018-10
AGAGTCCAAGAAGGTTGCTGATTACGCTCATGAGCATGGCGTAGTTGTTGAGGCAGAGCTTGGTACCTTAGCCGGTGTGGAAGATGATGTTAAGGTTGCTGATGACAAGGCTATGTACACTGATCCCGATCAGGTAGAAGAGTTCGTTAAGAGAACCGGTGTAGATTCCCTGGCAATCGCGATCGGAACCAGCCACGGTGCTTACAAGTTTAAGCCCGGCACAAATCCTAAGCTGCGTCTGGACATCCTGGCAGAAGTTGCCAAGAGACTTCCCGGATTCCCTATCGTTCTGCACGGATCTTCTTCTGTTCCTCAGGAATATGTAAAGATCATCAACGAGCACGGCGGCGCTCTGAAGGATGCCATCGGTATTCCCGAAGATCAGCTTCGTCAGGCAGCTAAGGGTGCTGTTTGCAAGATCAACATCGACTCCGACCTTCGTCTTGGTCTGACCGCAGGTGTTCGTCAGCACTTCGTAGAGCATCCCGATCACTTCGATCCTCGTCAGTATCTGACCGACGGACGTGCAAACGTTAAGGATATCGTTGCTCACAAGATCGTTGAAGTACTTGGTTCTAACAACAAGATCTGATAGATCAGCAATATTAAAGGGTTCAGGCTTTTGCCTGAACCCTTTTTTTGAACTCTTGGGGACGGGGTTAGGGGTTCATTTCTCGGCACCAAAAAGGCTGTGTCTGAAAACAGACGCAGCCTTAACAATACATATATCAGATTCTTACTAATACAAAAATATCATAGATGGCACGGATCGCCGTCTCGAAATCATCATTGGCAACGCCGATGATGATGTTTAACTCAGAAGATCCCTGATCGATCATTCGTACGTTGACATTGGCATGGGCAAGTGCGGAGAAGATCCGGCCTGCAGTACCTCTGGTGGACTTCATGCCACGACCAACCACTGCGATCAGTGCCAGGTCAGACTCGATCTCGATGGAATCGGGAGAAGTCAGGCGATGAAGCTGGGATACCACGCTCTGTTCCTTGTGCATGAACTCATCCTGATGTACGAAAACGGTCATGGTATCGATACCGGAAGGGGTATGCTCAAAGCTGATACCGTTATCTTCAAAGGCCTGAAGGACTCTCCGGCCGAAACCGATCTCAGCATTCATCATATCTTTTTCAATGTTGATGGCACAAAAGCCCTTCTTACCGGCAATACCGGTGATGGTATACTTGGACTTCTGACAGGTACTTTCCACGATCCAGGTACCGGGATCTTCCGGTGCGTTGGTATTGCGGATGTTGATGGGGATGCCTTCCTTTCTTACAGGGAAGATGGAATCGGCATGTAATACGCCGGCACCCATGTAGGATAACTCCCGAAGCTCCCGATAGGTGATCATCTCGATGTTGGCAGGCTTGTCGATGATCCTGGGATCCGCTACCATGAAGCCGGATACATCGGTCCAGTTCTCATAGACATCTACCTTTGCTGCTTTTGCCACGATGGATCCTGTAATATCGGAACCGCCTCTGGAGAAGGTCTTCACCTTTCCGTTCTTATATGCTCCGTAGAATCCGGGGATCACGGCATACTCGTTTTTTGCAAGGCGCTTCTTTAACAGATCGTCTGTAGTATCTGCATCGAAATTACCTTTCGCATCAAAACGGATCACTTCAGCAGCATCGATAAAGGGAAATCCCAGATATGCCGCCATGATGATACCGTTCAGATACTCTCCGCGGGAAGCTGCATAATCGCTTCCTGCTTTTTCCTTAAAATTCTCAGCGATCTCCTTAAACTCTTTGTCTAAGCTGAGTTTCAGGCCCAGGCCCTTGATGATCTCATCATATCTGCTGCGGATCTTGTCCAGGGCCTTGGAAAAATCCGCATCTTCCTCGGCCAGGGCATAGCATGCATACAGCATGTCGGTCACCTTGGTGTCCTTGGAATTGCGCTTACCCGGTGCAGAAGGCACCACGTAACGTCTGGAGGGATCTGCATGGATGATGTCCCCCACCTTTTGGAACTGCTCTGCGCTGGCTAAAGAACTGCCACCGAACTTTACGACTTTTTTCATAATATTTTTTAATCTCCTCAACGATTTCCAAACAGGTATTACATTACACGAATCCGTGCCACAGCACCGGGAAGAGCTGCATACTTATCGTTAAAATCTTTTTCGGTGAGAGCCGGTGTCACAAATCCGTACTCTCCTTCTACCAGGTTTTCAATGACCACTTCCGGCGTTCCGAAAAGCTTTGCTACTTCTTCCTGAGAAGTGGTAGCTTTTACGCGCACCAGAAAAGCATTCTTTACATGGTCCAGAGAAGCTACTTTTGCTTCCTCTTCGGACCAGAAGATCTCTACATGACTGCCCTGATTTTTAACGGCTTCCACGACATCGCCTGCAACGGCACTTGCGGTTGCCAGCTTTCCGGCACCCTGTCCGTAGAACATGGAAGGTCCTAACATGTTGCCTTCTACCATGATGGCATTAAATACGCCGCTTACAGGGAAAAGAGGGCTTTCCTTGCCCACCAGGAAGGGAGCTACCATTACTTCGTAGCTATCCTCCAGACGCTTGCTTCTGGCAAGGAGCTTGATATTCTTATGAAGCTCTGCTGCATACCGGATGTCTGCACCGGTGATCTTGCTGATGCCTTCGGTATAGATCTCTCCGTCCTTAACGGTCTTGCCGCTCATTAAGGAAGACAGGATGGCGATCTTACGTCTTGCATCATAGCCTTCGATATCGGCTTCGGGGTTACGCTCTGCATAGCCCTTATTCTGAGCATCCTTTAAGGTTGCATCAAAATCAGCACCTTCTTCGGTCATCTTGGTCAGGATGTAATTGGTGGTACCGTTAACGATACCGGAGATCTCCAGGATATGATCTGCGGTTAATGCTTCGATCAGTGGACGGAGAATGGGAATACCGCCGCCTACGCTGGCTTCGAAGAGATAACTGCAGTTATGCTCTTTCGCGATACGGATCAGTTCCGGTCCGTGATTGGCTACCAGCTCCTTATTGGAAGTGCACACGCTCTTGCCGGCTTCCAGTGCCTTTTTGGAGAAGGTATAGGCCGGTTCATTTCCTCCCATGGTCTCGCAGATCACACTGATCTCCGGATCCTCCAGGATCACATTCACATCATGTACCACACGTTCCTGAATCGGATCCCCGGGGAAATCCCTCAGGTCCAGAACGTATTTTACTTCCACCTTTTCTCCGGCGTTACGGCTTACGATGTCCTGATTCTTCTCAATGACCTCTACAACACCGCTGCCAACCGTGCCATATCCCAATACTGCAATTTTACTCATACTGCTCTCCGTTTCTATGTTTTATCTGAATTTTACATTCTGCTATTCGCGACCAATAATCTTTACATGATGCACCCCTGCGTGCTGCTCCATCTGGGCCAGCATATCCGAAAGATTCCCGGTGGTCTGCAAGGCCTGGATACTGATGGTTAAGGATGCCACATTGTTAATGGGAATACTCTGATGGATGGTCAGAATGTTGGCGCCACAGTCTGCGATGATCTTAAGAACATCCGAAAGCAGACCGGGCTCATCATCCATCTGGCAGATCAGGGTCACCGTAGAACCCTGTGTCGTATCATGAAATTCAAAGATATCGTCCTTGTATTTGTAGAAGGAGGAACGACTCAGCCCAACCATATCCGTCGCTTCCTGTACCGTCCGCACCTTTTCCGAATCCAGAAGCCGTTTGGCTTCCACTACCTTAAGGAGTACTTCCGGCACTGCCTTCTTACGCACTACATAATATTCACTGGTTTCCTTCATGATCCACCTTGTCTTTGCTCAGCATACACCTGTCTCGTGATGTCTTTGTACGGTGTACACATGTGCGTCATCGAGAGATATTTTATCACAGCAAAGTGACAGGGTGCAATAAAAAATGCCCTGTTTTTCGTAAAACAGGGCATTTTCAGCATTAAATCCATAATTACCAATAATTGATAATTCTTTTTGTGTAATAATACCAAAATCAGATCAGAGGATACTTTGCGGTCAGCTCGGCTACGATGGCGCGTGCAGCGGGAATACTTGCTTCTCCACCCTTTACGATCAGAGAAATGGCTTCGGCAATGCGATCCATATCCTGAGTGTTCATGCCACGGCTGGTAACTGCAGGGGTTCCCAGACGGATACCGCTGGTAACGAAGGGCTTCTGAGGATCGTTGGGAATGGTATTCTTGTTGGCTGTGATATGAGCAGCATCCAGCCACTTCTCAACTTCCTTACCGGTCAGACCGTAGTTGGTCAGATCCACCAGCATCAGATGGTTATCGGTTCCGCCGGAAACGATGCGCACATCTCTGCTAAGGAGACCCTTGCAAAGGGCCTGGGCGTTATCCACGATGTTCTGCTGATAAGTCTTAAACTCCGGAGTTAAGGCTTCCTTGAAGCAAACTGCCTTGGCAGCGATCACATGCATCAGAGGACCGCCCTGGGTTCCGGGGAAGATGGACTTGTTGAAATTAAAGCGCTCCTGCGCTGCCTGATTGCAAAGGATCAGACCGCCGCGGGGTCCGCGAAGAGTCTTGTGGGTAGTGGTGGTCACTACATCGGCATAGGGAATGGGGCTGGGATGAAGACCTGCAGCAACCAGACCTGCGATATGTGCCATATCTACCATAAGTACTGCGCCGACTTCATCAGCGATCTCACGGAACTTCTTAAAATCAATGGTTCTGGCATAAGCGGAAGCACCTGCAATGATCAGCTTGGGCTTATTCTCCAGCGCCAGGCGGCGTACTTCATCGTAATCAATGAAGCCGTCATCGTTCACACCGTAGGGAACGATGTTGAAATATTTACCGGAAACATTCACCGGGCTGCCATGGGTTAAGTGTCCACCATGATTTAAGTTCATACCCATGATGGTATCTCCGGGCTCGCAGATGGCAAACTGTACTGCGAAGTTAGCCTGTGCGCCGGAGTGAGGCTGTACGTTAGCATAATCACAGCCAAAGAGCTGCTTTGCTCGTTCGATGGCCAGGTTCTCTACCACATCGACACAGTCACAACCGCCGTAGTAACGTTTTCCGGGATAACCTTCCGCATACTTGTTGGTTAACGGGCTTCCCATAGCTGCCATAACTGCTTTGCTTACCCAGTTCTCGGAAGCGATGAGCTCGATATGATCATTCTGTCTGCTTAATTCGTCCTCGATTGCCTGGGCAATTTCGGGATCCTCTCTCTTTACCTCGTCCAGTGAATACATTTCTCTCTCCTTCATTCTTTTTGCGCTTTTGCGAATTAAAGCGTTAATACATCAGTACTGATTGTAACATAAAAAATTTTACTTGCAAACTTATTTTACGGACGCCTAAAATAGAGATAAGCACGGGATTTTTCCCGTATTTATTACAAGAAAAGCGCATGAAAGGACGACTTATATGTATCAGTTTATCGTCAATCCTGCATCCCGCTCCGGCAAGGGTTCTCTGCTCTGGAAGGAACTGGAACTGTATATGAAGGGAGAAAATATCCCCTATCAGGTCCATCTCTCCGAAAAACCCGGTGACATCGCTCGCATCATGAGAGAGTTAACCTCTTCTCCCTCTCAGGGCGATTCCTATCTTGCAGCCGGAGGGACCACTTTATTTCCTGCAGATCCCGATCCCAAAGAAGGCGTTATGGATCATCCCGATCAGTATCCTGTGAAAGCCGTGGTACTTGGCGGCGACGGCACGTTAAACGAAGCCCTGCAGGGTGTCTGTGATTTTTCAAAGACCGCCATCGGCTACATTCCCACCGGTTCCAGCAACGACATGGCAAGGGATCTTGGCATCAAGCTCCCGCCCATTCAGACCTTAAAGAGCATCCTTCGTTCCGATAAGATGCGTCATATGGATCTGGGCGTCCTTACTCTGAACAATGTATTTGATGAGAAGAACCGCTTAGGCGATCCTTCTGTTAAGACCATGAAGCAATACTTCGGTGTCAGCAGTGATATCGGTTTTGGCGCTGCCGTTTGCGAGCAGGCTCTTTCTTCCAAAGATAAGAAGGTGTTAAATGCTCTCGGCCTTGGCAAGCTTTCTTACCTTAAAATCGCCCTCAACCAGCTGATGGGTATCGGCGATGTCTCTGCGGATCTGTATCTGGACGGGGACGAAACCCCCATTCATTTAAACCGGATCATCCTTCTGGCCGGAATGGTACACCGCTTTGAAGGCGGCGGCTTCCAGTTCTGTCCTCATGCCGTCCCTGATGACGGCCTTCTGGATATCTGCGCCATCGGCGATCTGTCTACCGCCACCATTTTACGGGCTCTGCCTACTGCCTATGCCGGCAAACATTTTCAATACGACAACATCGATGAGTACCGTGCCAGAAGCTACCGTGTGGAAACTTCCAAGCCCTTATGGGTACACACCGACGGGGAAGTCAGCGTAAAATCCAGCTCTGTTTCCTTAACCTGCCTGGAAAAACGGCTGCATCTCATCGATTACGTTTATTGATGCAAATTGCACAAACATTTTAAAAATCTTTAGAAATTCTTACTAAATCGTGTATTGATTTGGGCCTCTTTTCGTTTTAAGATGTATTCTTGTAAGAAATCCAAGCAAGAAGATATCTGACAAAAGAGGTCCTTTGTTATGAAGACATTATGGGCAAAGTCAAAAGCCTTTGTTCCCACAATTTTATATATGGCAATCTACCTTCTGTGGTTTGCCTACCTGGAGAAAAACGTAAACCGCAACTACCGTCTGATCCATACCGCGGTGGATGATTACATCCCCTTTGTGGAAGTGTTCATCATCCCTTACCTGATGTGGTTCTTCTATGTTGCCTTTACGATCATCTACTTATATGTGACCAACCGCCATGAGTACGTAAGAGCCTGCATCTTCCTGTTTACCGGAATGACCATCTTCCTTACGATCTCCACCATCTTCCCCAACGGCCATCACCTGCGTCCCGTTTACATGAGCCGGGACAACATCTTTACCGAGCTGGTGGCGACCTTATGGAGAAATGATACGGCGACCAACTTATGGCCCAGCATTCACGTTTACAATTCCATCGGCGCCCACGTGGCTCTGATGCACTCTCCGGAGTTTACTTCGAAGAAACGTAACGTAGTGATCTCCTTTGTACTGTGTGTATCCATTATCTTATCCACCATGTTCTTAAAGCAGCATTCCGTATTTGATGTGGTAACTGCTTTTGCCATGGCGGCAGCGATGCACCTGCTGGTTTACCGTTTAGACCTTGCTTCTTCTACCGGAGATATCAAGAGACGCGGTAAAGAGCGTAAGGTCGCATTTTAATCCCAATGCCTTCCATCTTCAAGAAATGAAAATACAGTAACATTCAAAAAAGGACGCATGCACATGCGTCCTTTTTGATGTCTCTTTTTATTTGTCGTCGTATAAGTGGCAGCAAACACAGTGGCCGCCTCCCATATCCTTCTTTTCCGGAGCAACGCTCTTGCAGATCTCCATACACTGTGCACATCTGGTATGGAACTTGCAGCCTGCAGGCGGATTGGCAGGAGAAGGGATATCTCCCTGTAACAGGATCCGTTCCTTCTTGATATCCGGATCCGGCATGGGGATCGCTGAAAACAGTGCCTTGGTATAAGGATGCAGCGGGTTATCAAAGATATCCGCCGTTTCACCGGTTTCTACCAAAGATCCCAGATACATAACACCTACGGTGTCGGAAATATGCTCAACTACGGACAGGTCGTGAGAGATAAACAGATAGGTCAGTTTTCTCTCCTGCTGCAGCTTCTTTAAAAGGTTGATGATCTGCGCCTGAATGGAAACATCCAGAGCAGATACCGGCTCATCACAGACAACGAATTCGGGATTTAAGGCAAGGGCTCTGGCGATACAGATACGCTGTCTCTGGCCGCCGGAAAACTCGTGGGGATAACGGTCCTTGTAGTATTCCTGCAGACCGCATTCCTTCATGATACCGGACAGGTACTCTTCGTATTCACTGTCGGGCACGATCTTATGCTCTCTTGCAGCTTCTCCGATGATCTCCCCGACAGGAAGTCTGGGCGATAAGGAGGAATAGGGATCCTGGAAGATGATCTGCATCTTGGTACGCAGATCCCGAAGCTCCTTTTTATCCTTGGTGCTGATATCTTCCCCGTTAAATAATACGGTTCCGTCTGTTTTTTCCAGTAATCGTAAGATGGTTCTACCGGTGGTGGACTTACCGCAACCGGACTCACCAACCAGGCCCATGGTGGTACCGCGTTTAATGGAAAACGTAACATCATCCACCGCTTTTACCTGGCCGGTAACGCCTCCGAAGAAACCTCCCTTAATAGGAAAATATTTTTTCAGGTGGGAAACCTCTAATATATTATCCATCTCTGCCATCAGTTGTTCCCTCCATTCATACCATGTCTCCAGCAGCTGACTTCATGGGTGGGAGACAGCTTGTATACGCCGGGATACTGGCCGTTACATGCTTCCACACACATTTCGCAGCGATCTTTAAAGTAACAGTAATCCGGCATGTTAATGGGATTGGGCACATTACCGGGAATGCTGTAGAGCTCGTCTACATGCTTGCCGACTACCGGCTTGGAATTCATCAGACCGATGGTGTAAGGGTGCTGAGGATTCTTGAAGATCTCCTGGGCAGTTCCTTTTTCCACAACGCGGCCGGCGTACATAACCACAACAAAATCCGCCATTTCCGCAACCACACCCAGATCATGGGTGATCAGCATGATGGAGCTGTTGATCTTATCCTTCAGGTTACGCAGAAGATCCAGCACCTGAGCCTGAATGGTCACATCCAGTGCGGTGGTGGGCTCATCGGCGATGATCAGACGGGGATTGCATGCAAGGGCCATGGCGATCATGATACGCTGGCGCATACCACCGGAAAGCTCGTGGGGATACATGGCATATACACCCTCTTTATTGGCGATACCTACCATCTGGAGCATCTCCAGGGTACGGTTCTTTACGTCCTCTTTGGACATGGTGGGATTATGCAGGGTAATGACTTCATCCACCTGATCTCCGATACGGAAAACAGGATTTAAGCTGGTCATGGGCTCCTGGAAGATCATGGACATCTGATTGCCACGAAGCTTCTGCATTTCGGAGGTGGGGGTATTTACGATGTTATACGCCCGTCCGTCTCCCATGTTGAAGCGGATCTCTCCTTCTACGGTCTGACCGGCCGGTCTTTGTACCAGTTGCATCAGGGAAAGGCTGGTAACGGATTTACCGCAGCCGGACTCTCCTACGATGCCCACGGTCTTACCCTGAGGCACTTCAAAGCTGACACCGTTTACCGCCTTAACAGTTCCGATATCGGTAAAGAAGAAGGTGTGCACGTTATCAAACTCAACACAGTTCTCCTCGTTTTTCATTTTGGTCACATATTCCGATTCGGGAATATGCTTACGATTCCGTTTCTTTTCGATCTCTGATGTGATCTTACGGTTTTTCTTTGCGATTGCCCGCGATTCCTTCGCGGAAATATAATTCTTTTCAGCCATTGTCTTATCTTTCTTTCTATCCGGTGCTTGATCCTTAACGCTTCATCTTCGGGTCGAAGGCATCTCGCAGGCCGTCACCGATAAAGTTAAATGCCAGTACAGTAAGCAGGATGAAGATACCTGCAGGGATCCAGACAAATACATAGTTGGTCATAACGAAGGAATCGTTAACCGCATTGATGATGGAACCCCAGCTTGCTGCGGGATACTTGATACCAAGGCCTAAGAAGCTAAGGGTTGCCTCTGCCAGGATAACTTCACCAAGACCCATACTTGCAAATACGATCAGCTGCGGAACAACGTTGGGGATCAGGTGCTTGAAGATCCTGCGGTAGGTACTGATTCCGGTTGCTTCTGCTGCGATCATGAATTCCTGCTCGCGTAAGGACAATATCTGACCACGGACGATACGGGCAATACCTGCCCATCCCAGGATACCCATGACCATACAAAGTACGTAGATACGCACCGTGGAGCTGGCCTTATAGTAATCCATGATGGAACCTAAGATCATATACAGAGGAATGGACGGGATACAGTAAATCACATCCACGATACGCATGATCAGGTTATCTACCCATTTGCCGAAATAACCGGCAACACCACCCATGATCATACCGATAAATACTTCGATAAATACAACGACAAAACCGATGGATAAGGAAATACGACCACCGTACATCAATCGTGCCAGAAGATCCATACCGTTGGCATCGGTTCCTACCAGATGCTTGCCGGAGGGCGCTTCGTAGGTAGCGATGACCTTGGTCTCCTCAAAACGCTTGATGGTATACTGACCGTTCTTGTTTTCGATCTCGTATTCCACATCTTCGCCGGCTGCATTGGGATATGCAAAACTAATCTCGCCGTTATCGATGGCTTCCAGAGCCGTCAGCTTATATTCCGGAGTCAGGTAGACATCGGAGCCGATGGCATTAAAGTTCATATTGGAAATAAAGCAGTAGTCCTCACCGGAGGTGCTGACCATGGCACTGCCTTCTTCTACTTCCATGCTGTAGGATGTGCCGTCAGCATCAAAGCTCTTCTCCCCTGCGCCCAGAGCTCTCAGGGCGTGTTCACAGAAATCCAGGGACAGTTTGATGTCCGCACTGTAAGCGGTAAAGGACATCTGACAGGCTGTTGCGATGATCTCCCCTTCATAGAAGGTGGGAACCGGTGCCGTATCCTTGCCGTCAAAGAAATACAGCTTGCCGTCTACATTAAGGACGTTATCGCCTTCCTGCTTTGCCTTGAAGGCTTTCAGCACTTCCGGTCCGCCCTTGGTTTCTGTAAGCGTATAGAGGATGTACATCTTATCCCCTACTTTTTCAGCCCCCAGAAGGGTACCGTCCTTGGCAGCGATCACGGAATCTCCCTGCATATCTGCCAGGATCATCTTGGAATAGATATCCTTGGGAAGACTTACTCCTTCGCCGGTAACGAACTGGAACTGATCGATCAGCGTTGCACCGGCATAATCCTTACGCATCTCGGTAGTGGTATAAAATACCTGACTTTGAGAATAAGGGATCAGCATTCCGCCAACAAAGGAAAACAGGAACATACAGGCAATGATCACCAGTCCTACGATTGCCAGCTTGTTGCGGAAGAAACGCTTGGCAACCATCATGCCCGGAGACAGGACACGGACACGGGTTACGTCATCTAATTTTTTTTCGGTTTGATTATTCTTAACTTCAGCCATTGTAACGCCCTCCTTCCTAACTCACCCGGACTCTCGGGTCAACCACTGCATACAGGATATCTGCGATGAGATTACCAAGCAGGGTCAGAACCGCCAGGAAGACCATAGAGAACATACCAAAGGGAATATCACCCTGCATAATGCTGACATAAGAGGTGTAACCGATGCCGGGGATCTGGAACAGGGTCTCGGTGATCATGGCACCACTGAAAAGGCCCGGCAGAGATCCGCCAAGAAGGGTAACGATGGGAATCAGGGTATTACGGAAGGCATGGTGATTGACTACCTTACGCTCGCTGACACCCTTTGCCCTTGCGGTACGGATGTAATCGGAATTTAATACTTCCAGCATGTTGGTTCTGGTATAACGCATGAGACCACCGATACTTACTACGGAAATGGTAACGATGGGCAGGATCATGTGCCATACGATATCTCCCAGCTGCTGCATGGGCGTCATGGTCTCATGCATACGGCTGACGATACCATATAAGTCAAACCAGCCAAGCTTTACGGAAAATACATACTTTAAGATGGTTGCAAAGAAGAAGCTGGGAAGGGAAATACCCAGAAGCGCGATGACCGTAACGGTGTAATCCGTCATGGAATACTGCTTTCTTGCTGCTGCAATACCTGCAGGGATGGCAATGATGATCTCAATGATAAAGGTGGTCAGACCTAAAAAGAAGGAATACCAGATAACATTGGAGAACTTGTCCAGAACCGGCTGATTCCAGTACCAGGAATCACCAAATTCCAGACGGATCGCCTTGGATGCCCATACAAAATAACCCTGGATCACACCAACATCCAGACCATACTGGGCATTTAACTGTGCCACCCATTCTTCATAACTCTTGGCACCGGGTCTGGTAGCCAGAGCCATAGCCTGGGTCTCTACATAGCTCATGGGCATACAGCGCATGATGGCGTAGATGATCAGGGATACGAAGAATAGCAGTACGACCGAGATCAACAGTCGCTTCAAAATAAACTTCTTCATGAAAAAACTACTCCTTACTAACTTTCCTTACTTTTGCTTCTGTGCAGACAAAAACATTTCGTGGCGGGAAGAAAGGTTTCTGCTCATACTCTCTTCTCCTCACGAAATGCTTTTTTACACGAATAATCGCCAGCTGCCCGAAAACGGGCAGCTGACGAACTGTGAACCTCTTATAGCCTTGATCTCGCCTTACTTCATAACAACGGTTTCGATCTCGTCTAAGTAGCTGTAATAAGTGGTCATATCAGGGCAAAGGGAATCGATGTCTACTCTCTCGGTACTTACCAGAGTCAGATCCTGTCTCTGATAGATGGGGATTTCAACAGCGTAATCTACTACGAAGTCAAGAGCTTCCTTGTAGATAGCCTTTCTGTATGCCTGATCGGTATTGGTTCTGCCGCTCATTACCAGCTCATCCAGTTCCTTGGAATAGATTCTGTACATGTATGCGGAACCACCTTCGCTGTGGTAGATCTGATACATATCAGGATCAATGGTTGTCTGCCATGCAGCACACCACAGATCTGCGGTACCTGCTTCGGTAGAAGACCATAACTGAGAAGAATCGGAAAGGTCGGTAACAACCAGGTCAAATCCAACACTCTTTAATGCTTCGCTTGCAGCGGTCAGGATACCGAAGGAAGGATGATCTCCCTGGCCTGCGCCACCGATCAGGATCTCATAGCTCATTTCAGCACCTGCAGGAGCGCCGGTGATCTGGCCATCCTTAACGGTGTAGCCGGCTGCCTCGAAGAATCCGAGAGCTGCCTTTAAAGCTGCTTCTTCCTTTTCTTCCTGGCTCATACCATCGGTGTAGATGGGGTTGCCGTCAACATCCTTGGAGAATGCGATCTCATAATCTGCATCGGATGCCTGAGGAGCTGCCCAGGAAGTATTGGAGATAGGATAGTTGATAACGGATGCAGCTTCACCATAGTAGGAATCGATAACCACATCACGGTATACAGCAAGAACAGTAGCGATTGCCTTACGAAGATCCTTGGACTGCTCGCTGGAAGGATCATCGCCAACCTTAACGTTCTGAGAGTTCATACCGATATAACCGTATCCTCTGGTATCGGTTAAGATGGTGGTCAGCTTGTCACCGGAGATCTCGCCGTTGGAGTTCTCACCTGCGATCTGAGCCAGAGCATCCTTGGATGCGGAAGGATCGGAAATATCAATGGTTCCCTGAACAACACCGGGGGTCTTATCAGGGTTGGAAGTTACCTTCCACTGCAGGTTCTTGGTCTTGGGAGCGCCCTTGTAATACAGGTCGTTTGCTTCCATGTAAACGGTCTTGTTCTCATACTTAACGAACTTGTAAGGACCTGCGCCCATAGGATTGGTAGTCTTGGCACGTACAGAGGAAAGATCACCCTTTACGAAACCAAAGCTGTTGTTGTCATAGTCATATAAAGATGCATCACCATAGTAGTGCATGGGAGCTACATATACACCCAGAGAGTAGATAGCGGTAGCATCTACTTCGGTCAGGGTAATGTCTACGGTGTGATCATCCACCTTAACGATACCTTCTACGTTTGCTGCGGAAGCACCGGTCTCAACCGTGTTGAGATACTTGGTATCCAGCAGTTCGGTAAAGGTTGCGTTAGCCTTCTCAGCATCGGTAGCAGCTGCGATGTCTCCGTCGTAAGCAGCTACGATCTCTTCCCACCAGTCAGCAGTGGTAGGCTCTTCAGAAGCCAGATCCCAGGTCTTGCCGGAGGGAGCGGTTAAAACGCCCTCTTCGATGGAACCGAAGCCCCAAAGGGTCATAGCGTTTGCAACATCGCTGGAAACGGATGCATCAAAGTAATCAGCGTAATTAGCTACACAGTAATCGGTAATATCCTGTGCAAATGCAGCACCGGCTGCAGGCAGGTCTGTCTCGAAGAACTGCTTCTGCTCTTCTTCGGTAAACAGGCTGAAATCGGTGTTATCAGCACCCTTGGAAAGAAGTACCTTCCAGAGAGGTTCTGCACCGCTTCTGTATTCTTCAACACCCTTGATCGGCAGAGAGTACAGAGAGCTGCTTCCATCGTAGGAAGGATCCAGTAATACGTACATGGAGAAGATAACGTCATCAGCCGTTACAGGCTCTCCATCGGAAAATACCAGATCGTCACGCAGCTTAAACTCGTATACAACGGTTCCGTCTGCATTCTCGGTTACGGTAACATCGCTTACTCCCTGATAGAAGTAATCGGTACCGTTCCAGGTCTTGGTCTCACCTTCAATACCATTATAGATGATCTCACCTGCACGGTCGTTACCGATCAGCAATACCTGTGTCATAGCCTGCACGTTGGTATCGGGTACAGAGTTGGAGAAGAACGGGCTGAACTTCTCAGAGAAATCATCTGCTGCGATAACAAGCGGAGTGTCGCTTCCGGTACTTTCTTCAGCAACAGTCTCATTACCTGCTTCGCTTTCTGCTGTAGCCTCGTTTGCGGGTGCTGCTTCCTGAGCAGGTTCTGCAGTCTTACCGCAAGCAGCTAAGGATACAGTCATTGCCCCGGCAAGAAGTAATGCCAGGATTTTCTTAGCTCTTTTCATAATATCCTCCTTATAGAATATGTTTTATGTCATCTTCCGGTCTGCCGGAAAGAAAACATCCTATTCGTGTTCCAGTTCCACCTTCTCAATGGTGATACTGGAAAAACACCTGTCATAATACCTGCCGAAGCAGATCCCCAAAGCGATAAACAGGGGATAAAACAGAAGAAACAGCAGCTCTCTGCCCGCTGTATACTCTCCTCTTCGGATCACCAGATAGACGATCTCCGTGATCATCCCTATTCCGGCAAGAACCATGGCGCCGATGACCGAATGCTTGATCCGCTCCAGACCCTTCTCATATTCATCCCGTCGCATGGGATCATGGGAGAAGGCATATTCTGCAATTCCCAGCCCCATAAACAACGTCGGGAGCAGGACAAACAGATACGGGATCAGTACCCACAGCACATGGGAGGAGGTCTGATTGATCAGTCCCTGTAACACCCAAAGAGCAACAAAAAGAAGGAAAAACAGGATACAGCATAAAACCGTCTTCCTTTTCTTTTTCCCGTCAAAGGGCAGCTTGTACAGATCTCCCTTATAATAGAAGCGATCAACAAATCGGCCCCGCTTATTTACTTCCGGACGATGATCGTAATCATCTTTATAAGGGTTGTGTAACAGCATAGGATACAGAATAAAAAAAGAGTGCCGTAAGCGCCTTACTGCACTCTTTCCCGTCAAAAATACGTATTTCACAGTTCAAACAGGGTTATTTTATTATCAAAAAAACGTACTGTCAAGCCACTGCGAATGGATGTCCGTCTGACAAAGACACGAATTTGTATCTTTATTCAGCTTTTTTACGGAAGTGCTCCTTTTTTCTTTGGTAAAATTTGGTAAAACGCTCTCTATATTTGCATTATACCCTGTTTTTGCCTCAGGAAAAGAGTTTTTATAATTACGCAGTTTCCGCTTATAAACATTAAAAAATTTAATTTTGCTGTTTTTCGGAGAAATCCATTTTCTCCCATCTTAATAAGAAAAAACTAGTTAAAGTTAAAGAACCGTCGTACCAGCTTGTAGCCTTCCACAGAGATCTTGCGACCCCCTCTTCCGGGGAGGTTGGTGTAGGCACAGATGAATCCGTGGCGAAGTCTGACTGCCAGCACTGCATCCTTTTCCTTAAGATAATCCCACAGGGCCTTGCGCTTCTCCAGTGCTTCGGTCGTACCTGCGATGGCTAAGAGGATGGAGGAGATCGCGGTGATGATCTCCAGATAATTATACATATAGCTGTAACGCTTATGATTTGCTGCGATCTGGGGTTTATGCTCTACAAAGAAGTCATACATCAGCTTGTTGACCTTGATCTGCTGGTCGATCCGGGAGATCATGATCTGCTCGTTTACGGACTGATCACTGCGGCCGATGAAATAGCGGTAGAAGTTAACGTCCAGATAATACATGTTCTTAACGCCCAGCATGGGTTCGAAAACATAGATGTTATCTACATAGAAGGTATGCTCGGGCAGCTTGATGCCGGAATCCTTAAGGAGCTTGGTCCGGTAGATCACGGAATGCATGAGGATGTACTGGCCTTTGCGGAAATGTCTTACTTCATTCCAGGTAAACAGGCGGTTTTCCGGAAGAGCGTGCTTATAGCGCATGACCTTATGTTTATCCTCCGATACCTTGTCATAGACAAAGTTGCTGATGAGCATATCCAGCACCTGATCGCCTCCGGCATACTGACGCAGTACCCGCAGGATCTCTTCATAGGCGCTGCTGCTTACCCAGTCATCCGAGTCCACCACCTTAAAAAACAGGCCGGTGGCATTTTCGATGCCCGCATTGACCGCCGAACCGTGGCCTCCGTTTTCCTTATGGATAGCACGGCAGATCCCGGGATATTTCTTCTCATAGTCATCGGCGATATCCGCAGTCTGATCCTTGGAGCCGTCATCTACAATGAGGATCTCCACATCATCTCCCCCAAGCAGCAGGGAATCAATGCATTTCCTCATATAATTTTCCGAATTGTAGCAGGGTACTGCAAACGATAATAGTTTCAAATCTAGTCCTCCGTAATGTTCATTTCCTGTATGATATGGTCCCGGTAAGCCCCAAAAGCCGACGGGATGGGATATTCATCTGTAATGGCGCCCTTGCCGGCAAAAAAGATGCCTTCTTTTCGTGCCTTATCTTCCATCACCGCAAGTTCATCGGCCTTTACTTCATAGCCGATCATATGCCATTCGATGTGACTGAAGATGTGTTTTGCGCTTCCAAGCTTCCTGATCCTTAAGGAAGGTAAGCCCAGGTCTGTAAGCCGCTCACTTACCTCTTCTCCGGACAGATGCCCCTCAAAATTCAGGAACTCATACAGTCCCGCAAGAAGCCCTTTCTCCGGTCTCTTATGAAGAGCGATCCTGTTATCATCTACCAGGATCACGATGGTACGCTCCTCGATCCTTCGTTTTGCCTTTTCCTTCCGCACGGGATACGCCTTCCAGGTGTTCTCCCGTCCTGCTCTGCAACAGGGTAAAAGGGGGCATTCTTCGCATTTGGGCGTACCGTTCGGTACACAGATCATGGCGCCAAGATCCATAAAGGCCTGATTGATATCCCCGGCCCCTTTTTCCGGATAGATAGCAAGGAGCTCTTCTTCTACCTGTCTTTTTACCTTCTGCTCATCGATACAGCGATCGTCCTTACGGATCCGTGACAGGACCCGGAGGAGATTGCCGTCTACTGCCACCTCACGCTTTCCGTAGGCAATGGAGCTGATGGCACCGGCAGTATAGCTGCCGATACCGGGAAGCTTTTCCAGAAGTTTTTTCTCTTCCGGAAGCTGATATTCTCTCTCTTTTAACTGGATGGCTGCCTTTTGCAGGTTCCGCACTCTGCTGTAATATCCAAGGCCCTCCCAGAGCTTTAAAAGCTGATCGGACGGGGCATTTGCAAGACTCTCCACTGAGGGTAGAGTTTTAAGAAACCTTGCATAATATTCCTTTACCGCCTCCACACGGGTCTGCTGGAGCATGATCTCCGACAGCCACACATGGTAGGGCTTAGGGTCGCTTCGCCAGGGAAGCGATCGCTTGTTTTGGGAAAACCAGATGCGTAGCGGCTCTATGATCGCCGGATCCAGTGGGTATAATTGTCCCTTCAAGTAAAACTCATCCTCTCAGGCGGGTGGTTTCGAATTTCTTCCGGGTAATAATGGCGTACTTAAGCTGTTCGTACTTATCTTCCAGATCTCCGTCTGCCAGATTCAGGTCTACCGCAATGGCCATGGTCTTTAGCATATCCTCCGTAAGAACCTTACGGGAATGCATCAGTCCCAGGATATCCAACCGCTCTTCGTAGGTACCCGCATCCAGAAAAGCAAGGAGCATGGGGTGAAGGGATCCTTCATCCACTTCCTCCTTTGCCATGGCAATCTCTTCCGGTCCGATACCGGAAGTGTCCCGGCAGACTGCTCCCTCATCCACACAGGCATCCGCGTCCTTTACGATCTCAAAGCGATGCTCCTGAGTGGCTCCGGGATACCGGTTCTTATCGATGGTTTCCAGGAACAAATGCAGTTCTCTGGCAAAGATCTTACCTTCTCCGTAAAGAGCCTGGTAGATCACCAGTGTCTCTCCGGTCTCGGTATCTTCCGCCAGGGTGACGATACGATAATCATTTCCTTTAAAATGCCGATACACTTCCCCTGTTTTCGGCACGCGGATCGTTTCACTCATTGTTTATTCATCCCCTTCCCATGACAGTGCCTGCGTATCGATCGCCGATCAGGAAAGATATGGCCTGTCATGCTTTCCTCATTATAAAGGAAAAACCGTCTTATTTCCACAACTCCTTGCCCCCTTTGTAAGTTGCAATAAGCAGGCGGTGTGGATATAATGGGTGTGGTCGAAAGGAAGACTTTTTCTATGAATATTATCGTGGTCGGCTGCGGCAAGGTAGGCTACAACTTAGTTGCCCAGCTCAGTAAAGAAAATCATAACATCACGGTGATCGACGAGGATCCGGACGAGATCCGCAACATCACCAATAACCTGGATGCCATGGGCATCATCGGAAACGGCGTAAGCTTTAATACTCTGCAGGAAGCGGATGTGGCCCATGCGGATCTTCTGATCGCCGTTACCGGCAGCGATGAGCAGAACCTTCTGTGCTGTCTCATTGCCAAAAAATCCGGTCACTGCAAGACCATTGCCCGGGTACGCAATCCCCTGTATGTCAGCGAGATTCCTTTCCTTAAGAAAGGTTTTGATCTGGGCATGATCATCAATCCGGAATTTGAAGCGGCCAACGAAGTGGCCAGGATCTTCCAGTTCCCTTCGGCAGTCAAGGTGGACACCTTCGCCAGAGGCCATGTGGACATCCTCCATATCAAGATCTGTAAGGAATCTCCTCTGGACGGGCTGCGGGTCATGGATATCCGTTCCGTGCTGCACAGCAATGTGCTGATCTGCTCCGTTACCAGAGAAGGTCGTACCCATATCCCCGGCGGTGCCTTTGTCCTCCGGGAGGGCGATGAGATTGGCTTTACCGCCCGCAGAAAGGATATCACCGCTTTTCTGCGCAAGATCGGTTCCTCCAAGAACCGTATCGACAGTGCCATCATCGCAGGCGGCAGCAAGATCGCTTTCTATCTTGCCAAGATCCTGCTTGCTTCCGGTATCTCCACCACCATCATTGAGCAAAAGAGAGAGCGGTGCGAAGAACTGACGGAGATCCTTCCCGATGCAACCATCATTCACGGAGATGCTACGGACCAGAACCTGTTACAGCAGGAAAATGCAGCCACCACTGCAGGTTTTGCCGCTCTGACCGGTCTGGATGAGGAAAATATCCTCTTATCTTTGTATGTAAAAGGAATCAATCCTTCTGCCAAGGTGATCACCAAGATCAACCGGATCACCTTCTCCGACGTGATCAATCAGATGAACCTGGATACCATCATCAATCCCCAGGTCATCACCGCAGACTTTATCTCCAAGTTTGTACGCTCCATGGATAATTCCGACAGCGAAGTGGAGAACCTGTACAAGCTGGCAGACGGTCAGGCAGAAGCTCTGGAATTCGTCATCAAAGAGCCTTCCAGGGCAACCGATACGCCCCTTATGGAACTGCCCATCAAGGAGAACCTGCTCATCTGCTGTATCTACCGGAACGGGCAGGCGATCTTCCCTACAGGCCAGGATTGCCTGAAAGTGGGAGATTCCGTCATCGTTGTATTGTCCGGATTCCGTATTTCCGATATCAAAGGCATTTTGAAGGACTAATCTATGAACTATCGTGTTGTATTTTATGTGATCGGCCTGGTGCTGGAAGTGGAAGCCGTCTTTTTGATGCTTCCCCTCATCGTATCGCTGATCTATCGGGAAAACAGCTGGTATTACTACCTGATCACCGCAGCGGTCTGCTTTTTGGTCGGCTACTTCTGGTCCAGAAAGCGTCCTGCCCATGAGACGCTTTATCCCAGGGACGGATTTTTGACCGTAGCCTTAAGCTGGCTGGTATTATCCGCGGCAGGAGCCGTACCCTTTGTGCTTACCGGCGATATCCCTCATTACATTGATGCACTTTTTGAGACCATCTCCGGCTTTACCACCACCGGTTCCTCCATCCTGACGGATGTGGAAGCCTTATCCAAATCCGGTCTGTTCTGGCGAAGCTTTACCCACTGGGTAGGCGGAATGGGTGTTGTGGTATTTATCATGGCCCTGCTGCCCATGGTCGGTGCTTCCACCATGAACCTGATGAAGGCAGAAAGCCCCGGGCCTTCCGTGGAGCGTCTGGTCCCTCATGTAAGAGATACCGCTTCCCTCCTTTATAAGATCTACATCGGCATCACACTGGCAGAGATCCTGTGCCTTTTGTTATCCGGAATGTCGGTATACGAATCCCTGACCCTGACCTTCGGAACCGTCGGTACCGGTGGATTCGGCGTCCTGAATTCCAGCATCGGAAGCTACACTTCCCTGCAGCAGTACATCATCGCCATCTTCATGATCTTAAGCGGTATCAACTACTCCTTCTATTTCCTGCTGATCAGCAAGAAAGCAAAGGATGCCTTTAAGTTACAGGAAGTGCACTGGTATCTGATCATCATCGCCGTCAGCGTAGTGGCGATCACCATTAATATCTCTTCCATCTCCGCCAATCTGCCCACCGCCTTCCGCGAAGCGCTGTTCCAGGTAGGTTCCATCATCACCACTACCGGTTACAGTACCGCAGACTTCGGCAGATGGCCTGCATTTTCCCAGACGATCCTGGTGATCTTAATGTTCATCGGCGCCTGTGCCGGCAGTACCGGCGGCGGTATCAAGGTCTCCCGTATCATGATCCTCGGTAAGACCATCCGCAAGGAATTAACCACCATCGTACATCCCCGCGTTGTGCGCAAGATCCGCATGGACGGTCATCCCATCGCCCATGAAACCACCCGCTCCACCAACGTGTACATCGCAGTATATTCCATCATCCTGTTTTTATCGGTGCTGCTGATCAGCGTGGATGAGTTTGACTTTACCACCAACTTCACCGCGGTGGTTGCCACCTTAAATAACATCGGCCCCGGCCTTAACACCGTAGGACCTGCCTGCAACTTTGCACACTTCTCCTACTTTTCCAAGGTGATCTTAATGTTTGACATGCTGGCAGGACGTCTGGAATTATTCCCCATGCTGGTGCTGTTTGCTCCCAGCTGCTGGTCCCGCCCTCTGAACGTTACCTTCCATGTGAAGAACCTTCTTAAAAAGTAACCTTTCCGATAATATGCATAATAAAACCTTCCGAATGTGGAAAAATTCGGAAGGTTTTTTATTTTCCCCTACAGGAAAAAGAACTATAATAGCAGAAAATATGAAACAGGAGAAATCAGATATGTTTATCCGAACCGCAACCCTGGCAGATGCCCAAAACCTCCTTAATATCTACACCTACTACGTAGAGCACACCGCCATTACCTTCGAATACGAGGTGCCTACCGTGGAGGAGTTTCGCCGGCGTATCTCTCATACCCTGGAAAAATATCCCTATCTGGTAGCAGAAGAAGACGGTCACATCCTGGGATATGCCTACGCAGGCCCCTTTAAAGGCCGCAAAGCCTACGACTGGAGCGTAGAGACCTCCATCTACGTAGATCATGACGGAAAACGAAAGGGCACCGGCAAGGCCCTTTTAAATGCCCTGGAGGATACCCTTAAAAAGCAGCATATCGTCAACGTCAATGCCTGCATCAGCAATCCCGAAGAGGAAGATGAATACTTAACCTTTGACAGCATCCGCTTCCATGAGAAGATGGGCTATCAGACCGTAGGAGTCTTCCACAAATGCGGTTATAAGTTTGACCGCTGGTACAACATGCTCTGGATGGAGAAGATGATCGGGGAGCATGTATCTCCCATGCCGGAAATGATTCCATTTCCGGAATTATCGGATTAATTTCTCCTTGCGAACAGATTAACCCTGACCGTAGTAGGCATTTGCGCCATGCTTACGGTAGTAATGCTTATCCTGAAGTTCCTGGGGTGCAGGCTTAACCTCGGGATTGATCAGCTCGGTGCGATAAGCCATCTTGGCAACTTCTTCCAGCACCACTGCATTGTGCACGGCTTCATGTGCATCCTTGCCCCATGCGAAGGGACCGTGATTCTTGCAAAGAACCGCAGGAACCGCAACCACATCCCGATCATTCTTCTTAAAATCATCGATGATCAAAAGACCGGTATTCTGCTCATAAGCCGTGTCGATCTCCTCTTTGGTAAGGCATCTGACACAGGGAACCTCGCCGTAAATATAATCGGCATGGGTGGTTCCGTAGCAGGGAATGCTTCTGCCGGACTGTGCCCAGCTGGTGGCATAGGAGGAATGGGTATGTACGATACCGCCGATCTCCGGAAATGCCTTATATAACTCCAGATGGGTAGCCGTATCGGAAGAAGGATTGTATCTGCCCTCTACCTTGTTACCGTTTAAGTCCATGATGACCATATCTTCCGGGGTTAACTTATCATAGTCCACACCACTGGGTTTGATGGCAAATAAGCCACTCTCCCGGTCGATCTCGCTGACATTGCCCCAGGTAAAGGTAACAAGGCCGTACTTGGGAAGCAGCATATTGGCTTCATAGACACGTTTCTTTAATTCTTCTAACATATATTTTCCCTCACATGTTCCATATATTTTGGCTGCCATTCGGATTATCCGAAAGGCAGCCATTCATTCCGATCAGAAATTCTCAACAGCTGCCTTCTCTGCGGGAAGGGCTGCCACATACTTCTTCATAAAGGCATCGAAGCCTGCTACATCGGCAGGATCGGGATCTACAACAGTAGCCTTCTGGCCTGCAAATACCTTGCTATCCAGATACTTGCCAAGATCCTCGTTATCCTTGTTCCAGATGCTGTAACCTGCAAGCAGTGCGATACCCCATGCTCCGCCTTCCCCGGCGGTCTCCATTACGGAAACGGGCACGTTTGCTGCGGCTGCCATGATCTTGGAGCCAACGCCTTCGGTCTTAAAGTATCCGCCGTGTCCGCACAGCTTATCCAGCTCTACCTTCTCCTCCTTAAAGAGGATATCCATGCCCACCTTCAAAGCGCCCAGAGCAGAGAACAGGTTCATACGCATGAAGTTTGCCAGCGTAAAGGAAGCATCGGGGGTACGTACAAACAGGGGGCGTCCCTCTTCAAAGCCGGTGATGCTTTCTCCGGAGAAATAGTTATAGGACAGTAGTCCGCCGCAGTCCTTATCCCCTTCCAGTGCCTTTTTAAACAGCATGGTGTACAGGTCGTTCTTGCTGACGGGATGTCCGGAAGCCTTGGCAAACTCATCAAAGAGATTTACCCAGGCATTGATATCGGAAGTACAGTTGTTGCAATGTACCATGGCAACCAGATCACCGGAAGGTGTGGTAACCAGATCGATGGCAGAATAAACTTTGGAAAGTGCCTTCTCCAGTACTGCCATGATAAATACGGAAGTACCTGCGGAAACGTTACCGGTTCTTCTTGCAACAGCATTGGTGGCTGCCATACCGGTTCCTGCATCTCCTTCGGGAGGGCAGATCACTGCACCTGCCTGAAGCTTACCGGTAGGATCCAAAAGCTTAGCGCCTTCTTCGGTTAATGTACCGGCGTCTTCTCCGGCAACCAGAACCTTCGGCAGGATCTCCTCCAGTTTCCAGTGAAAGCCTTCCCCTGCGATGGCCTGATCAAACTTGGCGATCATACCCTTATCGAAATCCTTTGTAGCGGTATCGATGGGGAACATACCGGAAGCATCGCCTACGCCAAGAACCTTCCTGCCGGTCAGTTTCCAGTGTACATAGCCTGCCAGGGTGGTAAAGAAAGCCACCTGCGGCACATGAGGCTCTTTATTTAAGATTGCCTGATACAGATGGGAGATACTCCATCTCTGAGGAATCGGATAATCAAATAATGCGGTCAGCTTCTCGGAAGCTTCACCGGTAATGGTATTTCTCCAGGTACGGAAAGGAACCAGTAATTCTTCCTTTTCGTCAAATGCCAGATAGCCGTGCATCATGGCAGAAAAGCCGATGGCAGCAAGCTTTGTGATCTCTGCGCCGTACTGCTTCTTTACATCTTCGGTCAGATCGCGGTAGCAATCCTTAAGGCCTTCCCAGATATCTTCCAGAGAGTAAGTCCAGATGTGGTTTTCCAGACGGTTTTCCCACTCATGGCTTCCCTGGGCAATGGGGGTATTGTGGTCATCGATCAGAACCGCTTTGATACGGGTCGATCCGAATTCAATACCGAGAACTGCTTTCCCCTCTTCAATGAAACTTTTGCAATCACTCATAATCTTCTCCATTCTCTACTAGGTTAGTCGCTTATCCGGTTCTTGCGTAATCCGATGGGATAATGATTCTTTAAGATACTGCCTGCCAGCTTTCCCCAACCGCAGGAATATCCCTGAGTGCATACCAGATACCACCCCTTGTCTCCGTCCAGATTCAGAGTCATACCGTTCAGATACGCATTCACATCGCTTTCTCTATGGGTTAAGTCCGCTACATGCGTGACTTCCTCCGGTTTTAAGGCAAGTGCCAGTGCATGTGACGGTTCGAACCGGTTCTTTTTCAGTGTACCAAGATGAAGTCCCCCCCGCAATACCTTTAGTCCATGTAATGAGGGCATTTCGGCAGGTGTCTGATAGACCTGATCGCCGAAAAGTAAAACCTCCTCCGGCAACGGGATCTTCAGGGTATCTTTCCAGAATTCCCGCAGGGTTTCCAGCTTCTGATCGGTAACGGGGGTCAGCTTATCGCCTTTTAAAGGTAAGCAGGATGCCTCCCCCTCTTTTTTAAGGACTGCCGCAAAGTGTCCTTCTCCTCTGTCCTTATGGGGCCAGATCCGGTGGGTGGAAAGCAGGGTGAATTCGGGATGGGATGCGGTAAAGTTTTCCACCATCTCTTCATCCTCGATCCGTGCAAAGGTGCAGGTAGAATAAACCATCGTCCCTCCGGGCCTGAGCATGATGGCGGCATGATCCAGGATCTCCTTTTGCCTGTCCGCGCACTCCTTTGTAAGTTCCGGCGTCCACTGTTTACAGGCTTCCCCGTTTTTCCGGAACATCCCTTCTCCGGAACAGGGAGCATCCACCAGGATCCTGTCAAAGCAGGTCGGGAACACCAGGGATAAGTGCTGCACCGTTTCGTTAAGGACCAGGGCGTTTGGAATACCCATCCGCTCTACGTTTTCCGACAGGGCTTTTGCCCGCTCGCTGTTTACTTCATTGGTCACAAGAAGCCCCTGTCCTTCCATAGCTGCAGCGATCTGGGTGGTTTTACCTCCCGGCGCAGCGCAAAGGTCCAGGATCCGCTCTCCCGGCTTTGGAGAGAGCAGAGAAACCGGCAGCATGGCACTGGCCTCCTGAATATAATAGACACCGGCTTCGTGAAGAGGATGCTTACCCGGTGCATCTTCCTTACCGTAGTAAAACCCTCTGGCCTCCCAGGAGACCGGCTCTAACGTGGTAAACGGAGCTCTTTCAAGAAACCGCTGTACCGCATCTACTCCACGGGGAACCTTTAAGGGGTTGACCCGCAGGGAAGTAACGGCATCCCGCCCAAGGCTTTCCAAAAAAGCAGGCGCTTCTTCTCCTAGCATATCCTCCATCCGCTTTTTAAAATCCTCCGGCAGAAGGGAAATATCCTTTTGCAAACAGTCGCCTTCCTTAAGCGAACTGGCTGTAGTATAAGCTGGCATAGAATTCTCCTCGTTTCAGCAGTTCCTCGTGACTGCCCTGTTCCACAATATGGCCGTCCCGCATGACCAGGATCACGTCCGCATTCTGGATGGTGGACAGACGGTGCGCAACGATAAAGCTGGTCCTGCCTTCCATCAGCTTTGCAAAGGCATTCTGGATCTGCAGCTCCGTACGGGTATCAATGGAGGAGGTTGCTTCGTCCAGGATCAGCATAGGCGGCAGAGCGATCATTACGCGGGTGATGCAAAGGAGCTGTTTCTGTCCCTGACTCAAACCGCCGCCGTCTTCTCCGATGAGCGTATCAAAGCCCTCCGGCATTCGACGGATAAATTCATAGGAATGGGCCGCCTTGGCTGCTGCCAGGACTTCCTCCATGGTGGCATCCGGCTTACCCATTTTGATGTTATCCAGTATGGTACCGCTCTTAAGCCAGGTATCCTGCAGAACCATACCATAGGCAGAGCGAAGGCTCTTACGGGTAACCCCCGCAGTATCCTTATCATCCACACAGATACTTCCCTGCTGCGGATCATAAAACCGCATCAGCAGATTGATCAGGGTCGTCTTGCCACAGCCCGTAGGGCCAACGATGGCGATCCGCTGTCCGGGCGCTACCTTAAGGGAAAAATCCTCGATCAGCTTCTGATCCGGTGTATAGGAAAACCATACCCCCTGAATGTCCACAGATCCCTTCACATCCATAAGGGCTGCGCCGTCCCTGGGATCCGGGCTCTGAGGCTCCTGATCCAGGATCTCAAAAATCCGGGCCGCACAGGCCAGAGCATTCTGCAGCTCCGTGATCACACCGGAGATCTCATTAAAGGGCTTGGTATACTGATTGGCATAGCTTAAAAAGATCACCAGCTCACCCACCGTCAGGCCTCCTCCGATGATGGTAAGGGCTCCGGTAAGGGCTACCAGGGCATACACCAGGTTATTGACAAACCGGGTGCCCGGATTGGTGATGGAGGAATAGAACACAGCCTTCAGGGAGTACTGCCCTAGTTTTTCGTTTACGTTTCGAAAATCCTCCATGGCCCGGTCTTCATAGGAAAAGAGCTGTACGACCTTCTGCCCTTCGATCATCTCCTGTACCAGAGCGGTCTCTTCTCCCCGGGCGCCGGACTGCTTCTGGAACATGGAATAGGTCCTTGTCGCGATAAAGCGGGCAACCAGCAGAGATAAAGGCGTTAAGGCCACAACTAACAGGGCGATCCAGCCGTTAATGGTAAACATGAATCCAAGGGTTCCCAGGATAGTGATGATACCGGTAAAAAACTGGGTGAATCCCATTAACAGGCCATCTGCCAGCTGATCCACATCGGAAATGATCCGGCTGACGATATCCCCGTAAGCGTGGGAATCCAGATATTTTAAGGGCAGCTTTTCCAGCTGCTCCATGGCGTCGTTACGGATATCCCTGGTCACATGGAAGGTGATCCGGTTGTTGCAGAGGTTTAACAGCCACTGTGCAAAGGCAGTTGCAGAAAGTACAAAGATCCCCTGGAACAGATAGCCCTTAAGGCGGGCAAAATCCACCTGTCCTTCTCCGATGATATAGTCCACGCCGTAGCCGAACAAAATAGGCAGATACAGCGTCAGTGCGACACTTAAGGCCGCCATCAGTACCGACAGGATCACAAAAAACAGATGGGGCTTTAAGTAGGCAAACAAGGTACGAAGGGTCTTAGCTTTTCTGTTTTTCATACGGCGTCCTCCTTTCCGGAATACTGGGAGGATACGATCTCCTGATATACCTTACTGATCTGAAGGAGCTCCTCATGGGTTCCCATCTGCTCGATCTGTCCGTCCTCCATTACCAGGATCTTATCCGCATGGCGGATGGAAGAACTTCTCTGGGATACGATAAATACGGTAGGCTCATGGGAAAGGCTCTGCAAAGCTTTCCGAAGCTTGGAATCCGTCACATAATCCAGGGCGGATGCACTGTCATCCAGGATCAGGATGGGGGATTGTTTTAACAGGGCCCTGGCAATGGTAAGACGCTGCCTTTGTCCGCCGGAGAGGTTTCTTCCTCCCTGCTCGATGACAGCATCCAGTCCTCCTTCCTTTTGCATGACAAACTCTTCCGCCTGAGCAAGATACAACGCTCTGTGCAGTTCCTCATCTGTGGCATCTGCTTTTGCCATCAGCAGGTTACTGCGGATGGTCCCTTTAAACAGCTGGGCTTTCTGGGGAACCACACTGACCAGTTCCCGGATGTCATTAAGCCGGTAGTCTTTGACATTTTTGCCGAATAAGAGCACTTCTCCTCCGGTAACGTCATATAAACGGGGAATCAGATTGACCAGAGAGCTTTTACCGGAGCCGGTTCCTCCGATGACACCGATGGTGGCTCCTTTCGGAGCGGTAAAGGTAATATGCTCCAGGGATTCTGCGCCGGCACCTGCATACTTAAGAGCCGCATCCTTCATTTCCACCGCAGGGATCTTTTTTCCCCCGGCATCTTTATCCATACTGCTTACTGAGGTATCCCCGGCCGTTATGCCCGCGCCGTCCTCCATGGAAGGTGTCACGGTAAATACATCTCCGATCCGTCCCGCACAGGCCATGGCCTTGGTAATGGTCACGATCAGATTGGCCAGTTTCACCAGTTCCACCAGGATCTGGGTCATATAGTTATACAGGGCAACCACCTGTCCCTGGGTAAGAGCTCCCTTCTGCACAGAGATTGCTCCGGTCCAGAGAAGGGAGACGATGGCCATATTGACCACGATCAGAGTAAAGGGTCCGGTAAGGCCGGATAAGGCGCCGGCTTTCTTCTGCAATCCGGTCAGATCTTCGTTACGATCATGAAATCTCTGTAATTCCTCTTCTTCCTTGCAGAACGCCCGGATCACCCGGACACCGGTTAAGTTTTCTCTGGTAAGTCCCAGAAGGGTATCCAGTCCTGCCTGCGCCTTTTTATATAGGGGTCTGGTCACCTGCATGATGCCGAAAACGATCAGGGAGAGGACCGGGATCGTAATGACGAAGATCAGCGCTTCCTTTGCATCAATGGTAAACGCCATGATCATGGCACCAAAGACGATAAAGGGCGAGCGCAAAAACAGGCGCAGGGTCATGTTGATACCGTTTTGCACCTGATTGATATCACTGGTCATACGGGTGATGAGGGTAGAGGTCCCCTGGGTATCCATCTCCGTATAGGAAAACTGCTGAATATGACCAAAAAGCTTTTCTCTTAGGACTGTTGCGGTTCCGATGGCTGCCCGGGCCGCAAAATACTGGGCCGTAATGGAGCACGCAAGGCCGATAAGGGCAAGCAGAAGTAGCAGCAAGCTGTCTCCGAAGATCAGGGAGCGGTCTTTTCCCGCGATCCCCCGGTCGATCATGGCTGCGATCACCAGCGGCACAAACAGCTCAAAGGTGGCTTCCAGCATTTTAAAAAGGGGAGCAAGAATGCTCTCCCTTTTATAATCTTTCAAAATGTTCAGGATCTGTTTCATACGTTCTCTTTCCTACAGGGCATAATAAGATTTCATCGCCTGGATCAGATAGTGGGTATCCAAAGTTCCTGCTGTCTCATAGGCAGAATGCATTGCCAGCTGGGGTAATCCGATATCCACCGCAGGAACCGACACCTGTGTATTGGAAATATTTCCAAGAGTGGACCCGCCGGCAATATCCGAGCGATTGGAAAACAACTGATACGGCACCTTCGCTTTTTTGCAGATGGAGGAAAAGACGCCGATGGAATAGCCGTCGGAAGTATATTTTTGTCCGCCGTGGCTCTTGATCACAATGCCGCCGTTTAAGTACGGGCGGTTGCCTGCGTCGGATTTTTCCGGATGATTGGGATGTACGCCGTGGGCATTATCAGCCGATACCATAAAGCTGTTTGCAAGGAGCCGGAGGTAATCCCCTCCGGAGATATCCAGGCACTCGCAGACCCTTAACAACGTATCCTTAAGGAAGGTGGAAGCCGCACCCTGTCTGGTGGTAGAGCCCACTTCCTCATTATCAAGTACTGCATGGACCGTGATAAATTCCCCGGATAAGCCTGCGCTTTCCGTAAAGCCGCGGAAGGTAGCGTAGACGCACTGGAGATCGTCCAGTCTGGGAGAAGCGATCATATCCTGAGAAAGGCCGATATAGGCAGGTTCCTGCGGATTACAGATATATAAGTCGCTGCCGAGGATCTCCTCCGCTTTTACATGGGCAGCTTCTGCGATCACGCTCCAGAAAGCCTTCTGGGCATCCTCATCGTTTTTGATCCCGGACGCGGTATCAATGGCAAATACCGGGGCCATATCGGTCTGGGCGTTATATTCCAGACCGTTATTCATATTCCGTTCAAAGTGGATACAGAGATTGGGAATGATGCAGCTTCCTGCCGGCAGGCAGATGAGATGCTGTTCCATCTCCGGGAAAGCCGCAAAGCCCTTTTTCTGTGTAAAGATCCGACCTGCAATGGTAAGGGGTCTGTCCAGCCAGGTGGCCATGATCATACCGCCGTATTTTTCCACGTTTAATTTAAGATACTTTTCCGTCCTCGTAACGGGGATCTGCTTTAACTTAAAACAGGGGGAATCGGAATGGGAAGCGGACAGATGAAAACCTGCCGGCTTCCTTTCAGGGACGGTAAATCCGATGATGGAGGAGCCGTTCCTTGTCACATAGTATTTTCCCCCGGGGGTAATGTCCCAGGCCTCTTTTTCCGATAAAGCAGAAAACCCTGCCTTTTCATAAGCAGCAGAGAGATTCTCCACTGCATGAAAACAGGTAGGGCTGTCTTTTAAAAATGCCATCAGGGCGTTGTTATTCTTCTTCACCTGCAAGTTCATATCTGTCACGTCCGCTTTCTTTTGCTTTGTATAATCCGTCATCCGCCATTTTGTACAGCGTCTCGTAATCGGTTCCGTGCTGAGGATATAATGCAATACCGATGCTGCAGGAAATGCGAATGGTAATGCCTTCGTTTTCAAAGGTCTGACGCATCTTCTCGTTGAGCTTGCCTGCCCGCATCCTGGCGGCGGCAAGGTCTGCGTTCTTCATGAAGATCAGGAACTCATCTCCGCCCACACGTCCGACAAAATCGCTTTCACGGAAGGTGGAGCGAATGGATCTGGCCATGAACTTTATGACTTCATCACCGTACAGATGCCCCAGGTTATCATTGACTGCCTTAAAGTTATCGGCATCCACCATGAGCATGGCATGGGTAGAGGATTCACCGTGCTTACGAAGATAATCCTTAACAAGCATCTGCATGGCCCGCTTGTTGTATAAGCCGGTCATGTTGTCGCAGTTGGCCTGTTTGCTTAAGGCATCGATCTCCTTACGTTCTGCGGAGATATCCTTGATGCTGCCCACGATGCGGGTCACCTTCTGCTCTTCGTCCCCGAAGCTGGCCACATAGACTCTGGACCAGACATACTTCTTCCGGGAAGAGATATAGATCCGGCACTCCACGATGGTCTTCATGGTCTCACTAAGCAGCGCTTTCCAGCTGTCGGAAATGTCTACCAGATCCTTGGATTCGATGTATTCACACAGCTTGCCTTTTTCCGCAAACTGGGTGATGGTCTTGCGGGGAGAACCCTCTCCCGGCATAAAATACTCCATGGTATCGGTATCCAGATTGTAATCGAAGGTGATGTCATCCACCGCTTCCTGAAGAAGCTGATAGCGCTGGGTCTCCAGATACAGGCTCCTGGCAATGGACTGCACCTGTTTTTGCACTTCCATCTGCTCCGTAACGTCTTCGATCACCGCATAGACCTGCTTAATGCCGTCATGGCGTTCAAAGCGCTTGCCGCGATAGGAGATGTGCTTGGTCTCTCCCATGAGATCCCGTACGCGGAAGGTTACTTCCGCTCTGCCCATAAACTCTAACTGCTCCGCGATCAGGTCCTTTACCTTCTGGCGGTCCTGTTTGCTGATGAACAGTTCGAAATTGTTGTAATAAAAATCCCGAAAACTGCCTTCATCGCAGCCGAACATATCCAGGCATCCCTGAGAGATGGTAATAAATTTGCCGCTTCCTTCCTCATAGGTCAGGATGCCGCCGGGAATATTGTCAATGAGGAGCTGGAGCTGCTTCTCGGTTTCGTCCAGCTTGATCTCCTGCTCCTGCAGTTTGTCCTTTAAATCTTGGATGTCCATGGTCATAAATAATGAATACCCTTCTGAAATGTACTCCCTCATTCAGACTATTATACTATCCTTTCGCGGCTCTGAGAAGATGATCTGCCAGTACCGATGTGGTAACGCTTCCCACCCCTCCGGGAACCGGCGTGATCAGGCTGCACTTTTTCGCCACCTGATCAAAATCCACATCACCGCACAGATTGCCTTCGGCGTCCACATTGATCCCCACATCGATCACTACCGCGCCTTCTGATACGTGGGAAGGGCCGATCATCCTGGGAACCCCTGCTGCCGCAACAAGGACCTCTGCCTGTCTGCAGGTTGCTTCCACATCCTTTGTCCTGGTATGACACACCGTAACGGTGGCATTTTTCTTCATAAGGAGCATGGCTGCGGGTTTTCCGATAACGGTGCTTCTGCCGACGACCGTAACCCTTTTACCGGTAAGGTCCACTTTCGCATAGTCCAGCATCTCTGCCACCGCTTCCGCAGTACAGGGTGCAAATCCCGTAGGGTCTCCTGCATAGACTTTTGCCATGTTAATGGGAGAGATCCCGTCCAGATCCTTTTTGGGATCGATCAGTTCCTCGATCTTTTTTTCATCCAGATGCTTGGGAAGGGGCTTAAGAACCAGGATCCCGTTTACCTTAGGATCTTCGTTGATCTTTAAAAAATCACGGATAAACGTGTCATTATCGATATCCTGGGGAAAGGCCTTTACTTCACAGGTAAAGCCCACCTTCTCCATTTTTTTTACGGCGCCCCGTTCGTATGCCAGGTCATCTCCTCGCTCTCCTACCCGGACAATGGCAAGATGAGGCACACTTCCCGTAAAGGTCTGCATACTATCTGCGATCCGTTCATTAATGGCGTCTGCCACCGCTTTTCCTTTTAATACTTCCATTCCGGTCACCCCCTCAGCTGCTTCATGACGATACAAAAAGCTTCGTCTGCCAGTGTATCTGCTTTGTTTACCAGTGCCTCTGCCTGCGCGTTCATCTTTGCGGCAGTCTCCTTATCCTGCATGAGACCGGTATTGATATAGACATTTAAAGATGCGCCGTTCATGGCCGCCTTGCACATCTGGGCAGCGACTCCCGCATCGGAGATCGCCAGTTTGGAACCGATCTGTGCGATCCGGTGTATGAGGGTAATGGCTGCCAGCAGTCGTTCCATTAGATCCAGCGGCGCCTTTGCCGCATCGTAAAGGGCTTTCTCCATGATGAGAGCGCGTTTTTGCTTTTCTTCCTCCGTATCTTTGGGAAGGGAGTAGGCTTCTGCCAGGGGCGCAAAGGCTTCTGCGTCCTTATCCATGCCTTCCAGAAGTTCTTTTGTCAGAGCATCTGCCCTGGGGATCAGTTCTTCGATCTCATCCTGATACTGGGCATATTTCTTTTTGCCGGTGGTAAGAGCAAGGACCATATTTCCCAGGCTCATGCCGATGGCACCGGAAAGCGCACTGGCCCCTCCGCCTCCGGGAACGGGCTTATCGGAGGATAAGTCCCTTATAAAGGTATCGATATTCTGCTGCCACATTGCCATGATGTAATGTCCTTTCTATTCCATTCCCCGATCCATCAGATAAGAGAAGATCAGGTAGGCGGTTTTTAATGCGTTATGACGGATGGTGCCGTTCTCCAGTGTGAAGATGTCGTCAGCAATGATCTCCAGATTCACGCTTTCTGCATCGATCTCAACGACCTTCTTGTTTTCCTGCTCCAGGTATCTGGCGGTAACCTCTTCGTTGATCACCGCATTGTTGGCGATGGTAACATCCAGCTTGCGTTTTCCGAGGTAGGAATCCAGCACCTTAATGTGGCTGCTGAGCCTTGCATCGTCGGTTTCTCCCGGCTGGGTCACCAGATTGGCCACATACATAAGGGGAGCTCTGCTCTCGTCGATAGCTTCCTTCACCCCGTCTGCCAGAAGATGGGGGATGATACTGGTATACAGGCTTCCGGGGCTGAAGATGATCAGGTCCGCCTGACGGATCTTATCTCTTATCTCGCTGCTGACCAGCACCGGATGATCCAGGGTAAGCCGCTTTATCTTGGCGATATTTTTGCTGACCTCTTCTTCTCCGAAGTAATTGCCGCCGTCCTTACCGATGCCCACCAGGTCGATCTTTTCCTCTGTAAGAGGAAGGACCGTTCCCTTGATCTTAAGGAGTTCGGACATATAGTGGGTGGCATCGGTCAGATTCCCCTTTAAGTCGATCAGGGCAGCTAACAGGATATTTCGCACCGGATGATTATTGAGACTTTCCCCCTTTTTAAAGCGGTACCGAAGGAGTCTTATGTAATCCTTATCCACATTGGCCATGGATAATAAGACCTTGCCCACATCCCCTACTGCGGGAATGTCCAGTTCCTCTTTGAGGACACCGGTACTGCTGCCGTTATCGGTTACCGTGATGATGGTGGTAACATCCACCGGAAAGAGCTTTAAACCGCTGAGCAGACAGGACAAACCGGTTCCGCCGCCAAAAACTACTACATTACTCATCGCATTCTCCGTTATTCTAATACCCCAGGATCTCCGGGGAGTACACATTTTCCATTAATGCTGTGGTTCCAAGGATGGCTACGGCTCCTTTTGTCCAGCCTCCGTTTTTAAGGGAATCTTTGGACAGCTCCATCAGATCCCGCAGGTCCGTGATCTGAGTAAAGTCCATATCAGGATACGCCTCCGACAGTGCCGGCTTCTGGATGCCGGCAAACACATACCGGCGATTTACCGTACCTGTTAAGATGACTTCCCTGGCATAGGGAAGCATGGCGCTTACTACCCCGAAATAGTCCTTATCATCCGGAACTCCGATGACAAAGGTCAGTTTTTCTTCCTCCAGGGCTTTTTCCTTTTTCAGTTCCTCCAGGACCTTGATGACTTCTCTGGCACTTTCCCGGTTGATGGTGGCATCCACCAGACAGAAAGGCTTCTGAGATACGACCTCCATCCGTCCCGGCCAGGAGATCTTTGAAAGAGCCGTCGGATGCACCGTAACCAGGTGCTCCGCAAGGGCGATGGCAAGGGCCGCGTTTCTGGCCTGATGCTCTCCCAGTAAAGGAACCTGCACCTCTCTATAATACTGATCTTTGGTCTTTACATCAAACCGCATTCCGCCTTTTGTGTAGGTAATGTGCAAGGCTTCAAAGTCTTCGCCGTAGACAAGAAGTTTCGTCCCGGTTTCCTTTGCCCTTTCCTTAAACAGATTTTTTACTTCCTCTTCCTGCGGGGCTAAGACAGCCACTTTGGTTTCCGGGGTTAAGATCGCCACCTTATTGGAGGCGATGTCCATAAGCTCCGGCCCCAGTTCTCTGGTATGCTCCCGGAAGATGGTATTGATCATGGCATAGGCATGGGGGACATTCCCCACATCATCGCTTTTTACGCCTTTGCCGCATTCCATGATGCGAAAGCGCACCTTTTTTTCGGTAAAATAGGTCAGCGCGATGGCTGCCTGATAGCCCATGGGGCTGATGCATTGCTCTTTGGGGATCCGATCCTGTATGGCATCAAAGGAAGGCTTAAGGTGTTCCACGATGCGGCAGAAATCCTCTTCGGAGATGATCTTTCTGTTTACCCGGAACCGGTCCGGAAAATCGTGAAGGTGGGGACTGGTCATCATGCCGCAGTCTCCCTCTTCCATGAGGAGCGCCTGGAGCATACAGGATGCACTGCCCTTTCCCTTACTGCCGGTTACGATGACCGTCGGTACCGGGTCTCCCCCCGCAAGGTCTCTGATGAGGTCCTTCGTCAGTTCCGGGTGTCGTTTTATGATATCGGGGGTATACCGGTCCTGATAGGGCTCTGCAGCCACATGGGAGGCATACACCTCATTGATTGCTTCTTCCAGATTCATTTTATGCTTCTCCAAAGTCTTCTTTGATCATCTGTATCAAAGCCCCTGCTATATTTTTACCGGTGGCTTCCTCCATGCCCTGGATACCGGGCATCACATTCATCTCACAAAAGATCAGTTTTTCTTTCCCGTCCCGCTTTCCAAAGAGCAGGTCGATGCCCACAGCGTCATACCCTGTCCGGATAAACAGCTCCTTTGCGATCTCTTCCATTTCCGCTGTTACGCTTACCCTGGTAACCTTTGCACCCAGCGCCACGTTGGAGCGGAAATCATCGGCCGAAGAGCGGATCATGGCGCCGATCACATGCCCTCTTAAGGCAAAGAGCCTTAAGTCTCTTCCTCTGCTCTCAGCGATGAATTCCTCCGCCAGATACTCCTTGTCTTCCGGATACTGCGAAAGGATCTGCTCATAGGAGCGTTCATCCTCCACCAGATGGATCTCCCTGCCCATGGAGGAGGAGAGCCCCTTTAATACAAAGGGGAGCCCCAGATCGTTTTTTAATTGTTCAAAAGGGTATTTGCCTTGAAAGACCTGATAAGAAGGAAGGCACAGTTTACTGCCTTCCAGGTCTTTTAACTGATAGAACTTATTGACGTAGCGGTCAAAGCAGGCAGGGGAATTGTAGGAATAATCGCATAATGCGCGGATCTCTTCCATGACCTTTCCCTGCTTATAGCGAAGGATGGCAAAATCTCGATGAGAAAGGAGTTCTCCCTTATGAAATACGCCTGCAGGGGTAATAACGCAGTCCCGCACACCTACCAAAGTAAGATGAAAGCCGGCTTTTTCTGCTTCTTCCACCAGCCTTTTACAGGTATAGGCTTCCCCCATATCCGAGTATTTCTCGATCAGATAACCGCTTCGCATTTAACAGATATGCTCCTTAAAGATCTGCAAAAGCTCCTTAGCGTTATTTGCCGTATAATCCGGCACTACTACAAAAGCTTCCTCCAGATCGGGATTCTTGCAATAAATGGTCTTCCAGCCGGCTGCCTTAGCCCCGGCCATGTCCGTTTCCATGCTGTCTCCGATCATATAGATCCGGTCCCCGGAAACGTTCCCTATCCTATTATTAAGGAGTTCTTCGTATGCTGTAAAGATTTTTCGGTCCGGTTTGTGAAAACCGATGTCTCCGGATACCAGAACATGGTCCTCCGGGATATATTTATCAATGCCCAGTGCTCTGTATTTGTCCCGCTGATGGGCCTGCGGTCCGTTACTTAAAAGGCCTAAAAACACATCCTGCGTGGCAAGGTAGGATAATACCTCCTCCATCCCCTCCACCAGTGTGATATGCTCCTGATGATAGACGTAGCGCTCATGAAACAAACGGGCCTTTTCCCCGGAAACCGTAACACCCATTTCCGCAAAGGTCTCTATGACCCTGCCCAGATACATTTCTTCCGTTGTCAGTTTCCCGGCTTTATGATCCCGGAAGGTGATCTCACTCCACTTGCGTCCCGTCTTATACAAAAGGCTCTCATCTTCTACGCACCCTTCCGGAAAAACCTCCCGATAGGTCTTAAGATAAGGGTCCCTTCGATAGTACAGCGTATCATCCAGGTCAAAGACCAGAACGGCTTTTATCGTTTCCACTTAAAAGATAACCTCGCCCTTTCCGTTTTCCTTCACCTGATATAATAACTGATCTGCCAGACGAATGGTATCTTCCATGGTTTTTTCCGGGCTCGAAGCGACGACACCGCCGGATAAGCCGATCTTGATCTCCCGTTCCGTGCAGCGCAGTCTGTCACCGATACGATTGAGCTTTTCCGCCGTCTGCTTCGGGGAAAGCTCTGTCAGGATCAGGAATTCATCGCCGCCGTAGCGGTAAAGCTCTTCATCCTTAAAGGCATCCCGCAGGAAGCTGGTCACAAGCAGAAGCGCTTCGTCGCCGTTCTGATGACCTTCGGTATCGTTGATCCGCTTGAAGTTATCCAGGTCGATGATGGCAACGCTGCCGGTAAAGCAGCCTTCCAGGGCTTCCAGCTTCTGATTTAAGGCTCTGCGGTTTAAGACACTGGTAAGGCCGTCTCTTCTGGAAATATCCCGCAGCTTATCTTCCGCATACATGGTATTATAGGCGCCGATGTACATGCGGCAATGAATGATGCAGACCACCAGTCCGAAGAGAATGATGTTGATCATTCCCATGCCGAAGCCTTCGGTTGCAATGTACAGTCCGCAAAGATAGATGATGCAGAGCACCGTGATGCCGATGCTGTATACCGGCACCAGCACGATAAAGATCCCCGTCGCTACCATGGCCGACGCAGCCGTCCAGTAGGAACCGCCCCTCACCACGTCCATGGTGGTAAGTGTCATGGCCCAGACATGAATGAACAGGTAAAAGAAATACCCTACATTTCTTACCATAAGGAGGCTTGCCCGATCTCCCTTCTTTTCTCCGTAGCAAAAGGCCAGATCGGAACCGATGGCTGCCAGAGCCAGGGAAGCATACAGTCCCAGGTAGATCCAGGCTCTGGGTCTGGCCAGATTAAACTGCATCAGACCCATGATCAGCATAAAGGTCTCCATGCCGAAGATATATCTTAAAATGGCATGCTCCAGTTTGGAATTCTTACGGATCAGTGCCAGGATGAATTCCGGCGCCGTAAGATAATCTTCTTTTTCAAAAAATTGTTTTATCCGTTTCATTCTCTGATTATTCCCCTCCGGGCAAAGCGTTCGCCCCTGCAATCCAAATACGCAAATTTCCATGATTATACTACCGTTTTCATCACTTTTCCATACCCGAACAGGGCCCTTTTTGTTTATAATTTAGTACAAAGGGCTTATGACCGCAGACCCATTTTCAGACGGTCGGGAAAATCGTTCAACTTGAACAATTTTATCCTTCCATTTTTGCAAAAAGTAAAAAAAATGCGTCTTGAGGTAAAGGAAGTCCGTTTACTCTTTTGTACAATCAGGAGACAATTAGGACAGTAAAGGAGCAGTTCGTTATGAAACATGACCAAAGAAAGTACGGTTTCCATAAAAGGGGAGTATCCCTTCTGCTTCTCCTGATGCTGTGCAGCCAGATCCTTACCGGATGCGGATCGGCTGAGCGGGATCGACTTCAGGAGGCAGTGGAAGGCGATTGGGCTTACATCCACGACCCGGAGACCACCATCATCCATTTGGGTAAAAACGGCAAGGCTTCTTATAACGGTAAGAATTATACCTACACCGTAGACGAAACCTATTTAAACCTCACCTCTGACAGCGAGAGCTTACAGCTTCGCTACACCAAAGATGACGACGAATTCTATCTGTATCAGCCCTGCGATTACACCTTCGCCGGAGACGGAAAGCCGGACGGGCTTGTAGGGACCTGGTACGACCCCGATACCAAATGGAGCTATGAATTTACCGCAGAGGGAACGTTCCAGGAGGACGGTTATTTCCCCGGATATTACACACTGGATGCGGAGAGCGGACAGATCAAGCTGGTGTACAACGATCATTTCTATGACACCACATTGTATTACACCTTAGACGGTGACCACCTCCACATCGATTATCCCTGGTCCATGGTAAAGGCACAGTAAGTCGGGGATTTCTTTCTTATGATCCTTACGGGACCGGTACATCCCGTTTACGGATATCTTTCAACAATCTTCAAGGAGGGTAATATGAAAAAAGCAAAAGTACTCGCAACATTATTGGCCGGTGTTATGGTTCTTTCCCTGGCCGGATGCGGCAGCAATGCAGCACCCGCAGCTCAGGAAGCAGCTCCCGCTGCCGCTGAAGAAGCCGCACCCGCAGCTGCTGAAGAAGCAGCTCCCGCAGCTGACACAGCTGCAGACGCATCCGCTGATTCCATCAGTCTGGAGATGTGGTGTATCGCAACCGAGAGTGACTCCAACCGTCATTCTTATGAGCAGGCAATTGCCGATATGGCAGAAGCTCATCCCGAGGTTAACTTCACCTGGGAAGCAATCGAGAATCAGGCTTACAAGACCAAGATCAAGGCTGCAGTTGCTGCAGACGAGATGCCTGATATCTTCTTTACATGGTCCTGTGCATTCTTAGGCGACTTCGTTGCTGCTGATCGTGTTTACTGCTTAGACGATGCATATCAGAACTTCAAGGATGAACTTCCCGAGGTTATGATGGGTAACTCCACCTACGACGGCAAGCACTACGGTGTGCCTCTTACCATGAACATTGTTGGTCTGTTCGCTAACATGGAGATCTTAAAGGAAGTTGGTTACGATGCAGTTCCCGGTTCCTATGAAGACTTCATCGCTTGCTGCGACAAGTTAGTAGATGCAGGCTACATTCCTTTCGGCTGCGCAGGTAAAGAGACCTGGTGCGTAACCGAGTATCTTGAGTCCGTTATCGAAAAGAGCTGCGGCGCTGACGTATTAAACGACATCTTCTTAGGAAGAGCTACCTGGAACAATCAGGATGTTGCTGATGCAGTTGATACCTTCCAGGGTATGGTAACCAAGGGTTACTTCGATCCCGAAGGAATCGCTCTTTCCAACGACGAAGTTAAGGCTAACTTCATGGCTGGCAAGTATGCATTCTACATGAACGGTACCTGGAACTGTGCTGACTTCTCCGCTAACGAAGAGTTCGGTCCCAAGGTTCAGGTTTCCGAGTTCCCTGTAATCAACGCTGACAAGGCTAAGCTTGGCCAGCTCATCGGTGGTCCTTCCGATACCTTAGCTGTTGCTGCTTCTTCTCCTAATGCGGAAGCTGCTGCACAGTACACCTTCGAGCTCGGACGTCTGATCTGCCACTACGGTTACTTAGATGGCTGCGGTCTTCCTGCTTGGACTCCTTACGGCGATACCTCTAACATCAATCCTTTAACCCAGGCTGTATCTGAGATCTGCGCTAAAGCTGATTCTTATGTACTGTTTGGTGATACCGCTATGAACGCCGACGAAGCTAACACCTACCTGTCTTATGTAGATCAGGTTTACGGTTGCAACATCGACGGTGCAGGCTTCATCAAGGGTCTGTCTGACGACATCCGCTAATCGTACCGGATAGCGAATGCTGGTTACCAGGTAATTATTGCGGCTTTTCCGAATAAATGAAATCATCGGAAAAGCCGCATTTTTAAAGAAGACGTATCAAGAATTTTCCGGAAGGTTATGATCTCCATGCGTAAAAAAACCATTAACACCATCAACATCATCATCTTTTTACTACCCGGACTGTTTCTGTTTATCGGCGTACTGATCGCCCCGATCCTCATGTCCGGCTACTACAGCTTTTTTGACTGGAACGGCTTCGGTGCCAAGACCTTTATCGGTTTTTCCAACTACAAGGAGCTGTTTACCAGTAATGCCATCGGCTTTCTGAAAGCCCTTCGCAATTCCCTGTTACTTGCTGCTCTTTCCGTATTCGTTCAGTTGCCGGTTTCCTTAGGTCTTGCACTGATCCTGGGACGGGGCATCAAAGGAGAAAGAGGATTCCTGGCCATCTACTTCATGCCGGTCCTGATCTCCACCGTAGTAATCGGTCAGTTATGGCTGAAAATCTACAATCCTTCCTACGGTATCCTGAATGTATTTTTAACCAAGATCGGACTGGAAAGCTTAACCCGTATCTGGTTAGGTACACCGGAAACCGCATTGGGAGCCTGCTTTGCTCCTACCCTTTGGCAGTATGTCGGATATCACATGCTGTTAATGTATGCCGGCGTTAAGGGCGTATCTCCCGAGCTTCGGGAAGCTGCCAAGATCGACGGTGCTACCAACGGACAGGTGAACCGCTACATCGTGATCCCCTGTATCAAGCCCATCATTAAGGTGAGCGTTATCTTCGCCATCACAGGATCCTTAAAATCCTTTGACTTAATATACGTACTTACCAACGGCGGACCTCTTCATTCCACCGAGGTTCCCTCTACTTTGATGATCAACATGTTATTCCTCAGAAACCGCTATGGTATGGGCAGTACCATTGCCGTCATGCTGATCCTGTTATGTTTCTTCTTTGCCCTGTTAGTCAGCCGTTTGTTTAAGGAGGATCGCTAAAGATGAGTGCAGATATCAAAATATCGGTGGATCTTTCCTCTGAAAAACACGAGCCCAAAAAGGAAAGTCCCGTTGTAAAAGCCCTGATCTATATCGGCCTTGCACTGTGGACCTTCATCAACCTGTTCCCGATCTACTGGATGTTCACCTTCTCCTTAAAGGACAACACCGAGATCTTCGGAGCCAACGTGGCAGGTCTTCCCCAGCACTGGTTATGGTCCAACTATTCCAGAGCCATGAACACCGGTCACATGAATGTTTATTTTGTAAACAGTATCATCGTTGCCGTTGCCAGCATCTTACTTACTCTGATCGCAGCGCTTATGGCAACCTACGCCATCACCCGTATGGCATGGAAATTAAGCGGTACCGTAAATGCATTCTTCATGATGGGTCTTACCATTCCCATTCACGCATCCATCGTTCCCATTTACGTAACCCTTTCCAACATCCACATGTTAAACACCTACTGGGCACTGATCATCCCCTATTCCGCTTTTGCACTGGCCATGGCCATTCTGATCTGCAGCGGATTCATGGGTGACATCCCCAGAGATCTGGACGAAGCAGCGCGTATCGACGGCTGCGGTGTATGGGGGATCTTCTTCCGTATCATCGTTCCGTTAATGCGTCCCGCTCTTGCGACCATCGGTATCTACACCTTCCTGCAGTGCTGGAATGAGCTGATGTTCGCTACCATCTTTAACAGCAAGGATGCTCTTAAGACCCTTCCCGTTGGTATCCAGGCCCTCTCCGGCCAGTACACCACCGACTGGGGCCCCATCGGTGCAGCCCTTGTAATTGCGACCTTCCCGACTCTGCTGGTATATGTCTTCCTGAGCAAAAAGATTCAGGAAAGCTTTATCGCAGGGGCGATCAAAGGGTAATTTCTTTTTCTTAATTCTCTCCAGCCGGGCCACCAAACCGTTTTCTCACCGGCAAACGGTTCGGTGGTCTTTTGGCATATGGTAGGCTATAATGGTTTTATGAAAAATCCGCTGCTCTATCGCAAAAAATCCCTTACATCGGAAATGTGGCTGGTGATCCTGACCGCCCTGATCATATTCGGCTTTGCCTTTGTCCTGTCCCTGTACGTCTTAAGCAAGGAATCCCGCAAGGATTCCCAGGTGCGGGAAGCGGAAACCCTGATCGCATCCGTTGCCGGTAATATCCGCTCCGGTATCAGCAGTTACAAGGATATCTCCCGCCTCATCATGTTAAATGAGAAGGTGACCCTGTTTCTTAATTCCGACCAGGTGGATCCCGGAATGGTCAATGATGCCAGATACGGTATCATGGACGTTCTCAATGTAAGTTCCAATCTGGACAGCGTATTTATCTTCCGAAACGACGGTGCCTTTTTAAGTACCGGTCGCGCAGAATACAATGTGAATTTTTCTCTGATGGACCAGTCCTCCTGGCAGGACCCCATCCTGGATAAACGGGGCGGCGCCATTATCTCCATGAACGCAGCCGGCGCCATCCACCGCAAGAACGGCAGCCAGATGATCACCATTGCCCGTTCCATCTACGATATCTATACGCAGCAGAAAACCGGTCTGCTCCTCATCAATATCTCCACCAAGATGCTGGATATGATCGTCAACGTTCAGGAGAACGCAAGGATCTGTATCATCGCCGAAGACGGTACCTACTTAGCCGGCAGAGCGGACCTTCTGGATTATTATGACCCTTCCCTTTCCAAGGAAGTGGTCTATCACAATGAGATCAAAGCCACGGGTCCCGACCGCATGATCTCCTCCTATGCCATGGAGGATATGCCGCTTGTGATCCTGACCGAGAATACTTCCGCTCTGTATACTGTGCCCACCATTTACATCCTGACCATGTCCCTGATGCTGGGCGCCTTTGTCATCGCTGTCTTTCTGGCAGTCATGGTGGTCTCCCAGAGGATCACCCGCCCCATCTTTGAACTGGCAAGAGCCATGGAGCGGACCAAAGAGTCCGGATGGATGGAAAAGATCGAAATGAAGGCTCCTCAGAATGAGATCGGCACCCTGGTAGACAGCTACAACAGCGTGATCGACTATCTGAATAACCTGTTCACCAGACTTCTGGAAAACGAAAAATCCGTGCAGCGGGCCCACATGCGCGTTCTCAACGAGCAGATCAAGCCCCACTTTTTATATAACTCTCTGGCAACCATCAGTTACATGGCCTATGAAGCAGGGGCCATGAACGTCTACGAAGCGCTGGAGACCCTTGCCAGCTTCTACCGGAACTTCTTAAGTAAGGGAGACCGTGAGATCACCGTCCGAAGAGAGATCAATATCGTCCGTTCCTATCTCTCCCTGCAAAAGCTCCGCTACGGTGATATCATCTCCGATGAATACGACATCCAGCCGGAAACCCAGGAACTGATGCTTCCCAAGCTCCTGTTACAGCCCCTGGTGGAAAACTGTATCTACCATGGCATCCGTCCCAAGGGAGAACCCGGCACCATTAAGATCACCACCCGCCTTCTGGAAACGGAGATCCTGGTCAGTGTCTACGACGATGGTATCGGTATGAGCGAAGAAGCCATCGAACGGGTCATGGCAGGAGAAACCGGTTCCGATGAAGAAGAAAAGCACTCCGGTTTTGGTCTTAAGGGCACCATCGACCGGATCCGCTATTATTGCAATTCAGACGATGCCGTCACCATCGAAAGCTCCGAAGGGGAATACACCCGTATCACCTTCCGGATCCCTCTGATGACCACACCGGAGGAAGAAGAGACACCCGCTCCCCAATAACGCTTATTTACACACTTATGAGGAAAGACACCATGTACAGAGTCATGCTGATCGACGATGAAACTCCCATCCGAAGACTGATGCAGGTTTCCATTGACTGGAAAAGCGCAGATATGGAAGTGGTCGGCGAAGCCGCCAGTGGTATCGAAGCCATCAATACCATTGACGAGATACGACCGGATCTTTGTTTTGTAGACATCTCCATGCCCTTTATGGATGGCCTGGAGTTTACGGAGCTTGCCACCAAACGTTACCCGGACCTTCTGATCATCATCATGACAGCCCTGGATGACTTTGAATATGCAAGGCGGTGTGTTCGCCTGCCGGTCATGGACTACATGGTGAAACCGGTTATGAAAGACGATGTTCAGGATACCCTCAGAAGGGCAAAACAGATCCTGGATGAAAAGGCAAGCCAAAGGCAGAAAGCAGAGCCGGAACCGGAGGAAGAAGCTGCCGCCGATTTTTCCAGCATGGAACAGATCAAGCAGTACGTTAAGGATCACTACACCGATCCGCAGTTAAATCTGACCAGTGTGGCCCAGCAGTTCGGCTTTAGCGTCAGCTACTTAAGCAGGCGCTTCAAACAGGAGATCGGCACCGGTTTTGTGGAATACCTGACCGGCTGTCGCATGCGAAAAGCCATGGAGCTTGCCGCCCGTAATTCCAAGATGTTCTGCACCTCGGAAGCGGTGGGCATTCCGGACCCCAACTACTTTGGAAGATGCTTCAAAAAATACACCGGACAGAGCTATTCCGACTACGTTCAGGAGCATCGGGGAAGCGCCCTGTGATACCAACATAACCCTTGAAATCCCCATATCCATATGATAAGATATTTTTTGCCGTGAAAATCGGCAGATCGCCGGCGTGATGGAATTGGCAGACGTGCGGGACTCAAAATCCCGTGGTGGCAACACCGTGCGGGTTCGACCCCCGCCGCCGGCATGATGATAAGACTATAGTTCCGGGGGATTATACATTTCCTGTCACTATGGTCTTTTTTTTTCGGCCGGCAGCCCTTTCCGGTCATATACTTGACAATTGTCAACATTTTCTCCTAAGATATGAGAAGAAGTAAAGTGAGGCAATTTATGTATTGTGGATCCAACAAAACAGCTCTTTGCTCCCAGAAACAGGTTTCCGATGCCCTGTTGCATCTTTTGGAAACAAAGAAATTCGAAGATATCAGTATCTGCGAATTGTGCAAGGAATCCGGGATCTCCCGCCAGACCTTCTATACCCTGTTTTCTTCCAAAGAGAATGTAATTATTTTTACCCTGCAAAGTAAATACTGCTGTTCCGATTCCGTTTCCGAGGAATGCTCCATCGAGCAGCTTTGTGCCGAGTATGCCTGCTACATGACCACCAACAAGGACTTCCTTAAGACCCTGGTGGACAATGACATCATCTACCTGCTCTACGACAGCATTTATCAGACCAGCACGGAATGCGACGGCACCTGCGAATGTACCTGTGAGATCTCCAAGCAGGAGAAAAAGTACATCGCCCACTTCTTAGCCGGTGGCATTACCGGCATCGTAAAGGCCTATTGCCTGGACGGCTGCCGTACCTCTAAGGAGGATCTTCATGCCATCCTGTATAAGCTCTTCTCCGGCCATATTTACGACTGATCTGTTTTAGACGATAAATTAAGCCTCTGGTTTGCAAAAACGCAAATCAGAGGCTTTTAACGTTGTTATTTACCGTTTCTGTTTCCGAAGGGGAAGCCACTCTTCCAGAGCATACCGGATGTGCTTATCCCAGTAATCCCACTCATGTCCGCCGTCGCCCTCTTCATAGGTAAGGGATACGCCGGCTTTTTCCAGTTTTTCCTTCATGATCCGGTTGGACGAAAGCAACGAATCCTGTAAGCCACAGGCCATATAGACATCCGGGAACTGAGATACATCCCCTGCCACCGCTTCGCACAGCTGCTCTAAACACACCATGGGGTTACGGTCCGATAAGGCTGCCTGTTTTCTCTCTCCGAAATAACCGAGGCGTTTCTTCCATTCTTCCTCGGAGCCGTCCTCAGGGATCTCCGTCATATGATAAGCACCGCTTAATGCCACGATGGCACTGAAGGTGTCTGCATACTTAAGACCGATACGCATGGCACCGAAGCCTCCCATGGACAGACCGCCGATAAAGGTATCGGCACGTCTTCTGGATAAGGGGAACATGCGACGCATCAGTTCCGGCAGTTCCTCACCGACAAAACGGTTGTACCGGTAATCCCGATAAGGCCAGTCAATGTAAAAGCTGTTTTCTCCCGAAGGCATGACCACTGCGATATTTGCTTCTGACGCATATCTGCGGATGTTGGTATAGGTCAGCCAGTCTAAGTGATTGCCCATATAGCCGTGGAGCAGAAACAGTGTCTTAAACTTGTGATCCGGCTTGTTCAAAAAGTTCTCACCGCTTAATTCGTCGGAAGGTAAGATCACCTCCACGGAAACCGTGCGGCATAAAGACGTGGAATAAACTTGTACTTCTGCGATTGCCATTGTTTTGATCCCCCCAATGTATTTAAGGCTGCTGCGTTATCTTCTCATCGATCCAGACGCCGTGCAGTAAAAAGCGCTGGGTTCCGCCACTTCTGCCGGAGCAGGTGGACAAGGTAACGACAGTCTTCTTATTTTCGGTATCCACTTCCACGCCGAAATCGATGATGGATCTGGAAAGTGCCCGCTCCACATATTTTTCGTAGGCATTTTCCTTTACGTAGTCATAGCTGGAGTCATCCGACTGACAATGATACCCGGAAAAGATCTCATATTTGTTCCATTTCTTATCCGGTGTGTAGATGTAAAAGTAGGGATGCTCCTTGTAATAATCCTCATCCTGGTAGAAATTCTTAAAAGAACCGAACATGCTGCCGTTTTTCATATTGTGACCGTACAATATGGTATTCAGATCGGTAAAATCCGGCTGGTTGGCACAGTCCATAAAGATGGAGCCTGCAGTATTGTAGGTTCCCCGGATGGTACGCCGCAGATAATAATTGTTATCCTCTGCACGGACGATAGGGTAATTGACCACGCTGCCCGGCATGTAGATCCAGCCGATGATGTCACTGTTAAGCTGCTGCAGGGTATCGATATCCACTGCATAACGGGGCCATCCCAGAGGATCTAATTCTTCCGTATCCTTCTTTTTCTTATCGGTAGTCGCAGATGTAGTATCTTCCGTATCCAAGGGCAGCTGATAGGTTTCCACCAGATCCTCGTACTCTGCTTCTGCCTTTCCGTATTCCCAGTAAATGGAAAACAGGCGGTAGCCCGCATAGCAGAAAATGCCGATGCAGGCGATAAGGATGATCACCGTTACCGGAGATGTCCTGCGTTTCTTTTTTCCGGTCTTTTTCTCTTTGGTCTCTTCGTTCATTTCTTCGGTCTTACTCATAAGAATCTCACTCTTTCCGGGTATTAAGCCTTCATCAGACGGTCATAGATATCCAGACCGTCAAAGGTTGCAAAATAGTCCTTGGGCGTCTCTGCACGACGGATCTGCTGTACGCTGCCATCCTCCTTGAGAAGGAGCTCCGCGCATTTTAATTTACCGTTGTAGTTATAACCCATGGAATAACCGTGGGCACCGGTATCGTGGATAAACAGGTAATCTCCCATGGCGATCTCGGGAAGTTTACGATCGATGGCGAACTTATCGTTGTTTTCACACAGGGAACCGGTCACATCGTAGGTTCTTGTCAGGGGCTCGTTTTCCTTACCCAGTACGGTAATGTGATGATAAGCACCGTACATGGCGGGACGCATCAGATTTACCGCGCAGGCATCACAGCCAATGTACTCCTTGTAGGTATGCTTCTCATGGATCGCCTTGGTAACCAGGGCTCCGTAAGGTCCCATCATGAAACGGCCCATTTCGGTATAAATGGCTACATCGTCCATTCCGGCAGGTACCAGGATCTTCTCATATGCCTTCCGAACGCCTTCGCCGATGACTGCAATGTCATTCCTGGTCTGATCGGGCCGATAGGGGATACCGACACCGCCGGAGAGATTGATGAATGCAATGTGGGCGCCGGTCTCTTTCTTTAATTCCACAGCCAGTTCAAACAACTGACCTGCTAACTGCGGATAATACTCATTGGTAACTGTGTTGCTGGCTAAGAATGCATGGATACCCAGATGCTTAACGCCCTTGCTCATAAGGATCTTAAAAGCCTCGGAAATCTGTGCTCTGGTCATTCCGTATTTGGAATCTCCGGGGTTATCCATGATCCCATTACTCATCTGGAAGATACCGCCGGGATTAAAGCGGCAGCTCATGGTCTCCGGAAGCTTTCCTCCCACTGCCTGCTCGCAGAAATCGATGTGTGTAATGTCATCCAGGTTAATGATGGCACCAAGTTTTGCTGCATAAGCATATTCCTCAGCAGGGGTATCGTTGGAAGAGAACATGATCTCCTCTCCCTTCATATCCATGGCCTTGGAAAGCATCAGCTCTGTGATCGAAGAACAATCGGTGCCTGCTCCGTACTCTCGTAAGATGCCGATCAGATAAGGATTGGGCGTGGCCTTAACGGCAAAATACTCCCGAAAGCCCTTGTTCCAGGAAAAAGCCTTTTTTACTGCTTCAGCGTTTTCGCGGATGCCCTTTTCGTCATACACATAAAAAGGGGTAGGGTAGGTCTTGCTGATCTCTTCTGCCTGCTCTTTGGTCAAAAAGGCAGGTTTTGTGGTGACTGCGGTCATTTCTCATTCCTCCAGGATAATTTTTTCATAAATACAAGCATCACATTTTGCTCCTCTTCAAAATAAGATGCCGGGTATTCTCTTTGATCGCTATCTATCCTAATATGACAGAAAGCCTTATTGCAATCCAACGATTCTCAGGTTTCGTCGGTCAGCGATTCTCGATCTGCCAGTCGATCTCCTCCAGGCCATGCTCCTTTAAAAAGGCATTGGCTTGGGAAAAATGCCTGCATCCGAAAAATCCGTTATAAGCAGATAAGGGACTGGGATGGGCAGCGGTAAGGACCAGATGCCTGGGATTATCCAGCATGGCCTTCTTGGTCTGGGCAGGTCTTCCCCACAGCATATAGACAATAGGGCGATCCTGGGCATTGACGGTACGGATCACTGCATCCGTAAACTGCTCCCAGCCTTTGCCCTTATGGGAATTAGCCTGATGGGCACGGACCGTCAGAACGGTGTTTAACAGCAATACGCCCTGCTTCGCCCATTTTTCCAGATAGCCGTTATTGGGTATATAACACCCCAGATCTTCGTGTAATTCCTTGTAAATATTCTTCAAAGACGGCGGAATATCGTTTTGGGGAAGGACAGAAAAGCACAGCCCGTGAGCCTGATTCACCTCATGATAGGGGTCCTGGCCCAGGATCAGTACTTTTACCTCCGACAGGGGGGTATAATGAAAGGCATTGAAAATATCCTCAGAAGGAGGATAGATCACCTGACTGGAATACTCTTCCTTCACAAAACGGTAAAGCTCTTTATAGTAAGGCTGGCGAAACTCCTTTTCCAGAGGCGCAAGCCAGTCGTTGTCGATCATACTCATGACTACAATACTTCCTGCTTTTTTCCCGGTAATAAACTTCGCATAAAAAGGATCCTTGCCGGATGATCCTTAAAGGCGGACCGAAATATCCTGCGTTCTCAGATATTCCTTCACTTCCCGTATCTCCAGTTCCTTGTAGTGAAACAGGGAGGCTGCAAGAGCTGCTTCCGCGCCGCCTTCCGTTAGGGCCTGAGCAAAATGCTCTTTTTTTCCTGCACCGCCGGATGCGATGACCGGAATGGAAACAGCGGATGATACGGCACTGGTTAAGGGAATATCATACCCTTCCTTGGTACCGTCACAGTCCATACTGGTTAATAGGATCTCTCCGGCTCCCAGCTTCTCAGCCCGCATCGCCCACTCGATGGCATCGATCCCTGTATCTACACGACCGCCGTTTAAGTAGATGGTCCAGCCTTCCCCCTGGGGACGCCGTTTGGCATCAATGGCTACCACCACGCACTGGCTGCCGAACTTATCGGCACCGCGGCTGATCAGTTCCGGGTCCTTGATGGCTGCAGAATTGACTGCGATCTTATCTGCGCCTTCCCGAAGGATGGCTTTAAAGTCCTCTACGCTGCGGATCCCTCCGCCCACCGTAAAGGGAATAAAAACCTTATCTGCCACTCTGGCAACCATATCCGCTACCGTTGCCCGGTTATCACTGGATGCGGTAATATCCAGAAAAACCAGTTCGTCCGCTCCGGCCTTATCATAGGCTTCCGCGATCTGAACCGGATCTCCTGCATCCCGCAGATTAACAAAATTAACGCCTTTTACCACTCTGCCCCTGTTAACATCCAAACAGGGAATGATCCTTTTTGTGTGCATCCTTTTCTCCTACCTGCCCGGCCTTTACAGGCTCAGGAAATTCTTGATGATCTTAAGTCCCAGATCCGAACTTTTCTCCGGATGGAACTGGGTGGCAAACAGATTATCCTTTTCCACTGCCACATCCATCATGGTGCTTCCGTATCTGCATCTTGCGGCAACGATGGAAGGATCCTCTGCCTTCAGGTAGAAGGAATGGACAAAATATACATAAGATTCTTCCGGAATCCCTTTAAACAGCCTGCTCTCCTTCGGAAAGGTCAGGGAATTCCAACCGATATGCGGGATCTTGAGCCCTTCCTCATCAGGGATCCGCACTACTTTTCCCGGGAGAAGCCCCAGGCCCGTTACGCCGGGTGTTTCCTCGCTTTCGGAAAAAAGAAGCTGTAATCCCAGACAGATCCCTAAAAAGGGTGTCTTCTTTTCCAAAGCCACATAGCGGATATCCGCCTCCAGATCATAGGCGCGGATACGCTCCATGGCATCTCCGAAACTTCCCACACCGGGAAGAATGACCTTCTTTGCCGTTCGTATGGCTTCATGATCTCTGGTGATCACCGCATCCTGCCCGAGAGCAAGGACTGCTTTTTCCACACTTCTGATATTGCCTGCATCGTAATCAATGATCGCTATCACTTAGTTGTCTCCATTTTCTCCCGGTACGGGATCTTGTAATTCCGGTGCAGTTTCCCCATCCGCAGGCTCCGGCATTTCCGGTGCATTTTGCGCATCTGCGCCATCCGGCATATCCGGTGCATCATCCCCTTGCAGTTCGTCCCCCAGCAGTTCCTCTTCTCCGGGAATGATATCCTGCGGAGTGGGATCTACCGGTCTCTCATAAGGATTTACAAAGGGTGTCTGGTTCACGATGGATTCCAGACGCAGGGAATACAGGTAATCGGATTCATATCCGTTGATCTCTCGAACCTCTTCTTCGGAAAGGCCGAAGCGGCTCTCCAGCACATCCAGGATCTGACGGTAGATTTCTTCCATTTCAGCGGTAATGTTATATTCCACCGCCTGCTGTGTTAATTCGTCGTATCTGGCAGCGCCCATCATCAGGCTGTCCAGAGCCTGCAGAGGCTTACCGATCTTCTCGTAGTTCTCATATACTTCCAATCTGTGCTGCATCTGCAGGATCAGTTCGGAACGTTTGAAGATCAGCTGATCGGACTCGCTTAAGTCCTGACCGTAGAACAGCTGATAGCTGGTCTCATAATCCTTGTCGTAATATGCGCTTCTGGCCTGGCCTGCCTGGATCACTCCGGGCACAACCTTGCAGATCACGGCCACCGACAGAATAATAGTCACCATGAAGATCGCCGTCATGATGATATTCTTCTTCGGGATCTTCATCGGAGGCTCTTTGGGTTTTTCTTCCTTCGGCTCCTTGGGCTTCTTTTCCTTCTTGGGCTTCTTGCCTTTCTTGCCCTTCTTGCCGCCTTCCTCTTCCTCCGCATCCATCTCTTTCATGATCTCTGCGTTCTCATCGGTTACAGAAGCAAGCTGGTCACTGTCTCCGGCGCCCTTTTTGCCCTTCTTCTTTTTATCCTTCTTGGCTTTCTTGCCCTTCTTACCTTTGGCAGGAGCTTCTTCGGCGTTCTCGCCGCCTTCTCCCTCACCGCCTTCGCCTTCTGCTGCAGGGGCTGCAGGAGTCTCTTCTTCTTCGTCCTCGCCGAACAGGAACAGTTTGATCTTCTGGCCAAGAGTAAGCTTGGAGGTATCGATCTCCTTCTTTTCTTCGCTTCCTTCGCTACCTTCTTCCGGAGGAAGATCCATATCGGGCATCGGGATGTCTCCGCCGTCTCCCAAAGCATCCAAAAGACTCAAGGCATCGGACAGATCATCGCTTCCTTCTCCGTCTCCCATTGCGGCACTGGATGCTGCAGCCAGCAGTTCATCCGGCGTCATGGCGCCCTCTATGGAATCCGGGATAGGTGCTTCTTCGCCGGTTGCGAATGCACTGAGGAGCTCTGCTGCCGCATTGGCATCATCGTCAGAAACATCGCTTCCGGAAGTAGCTTCGGCAACCGCACTTAACAGATTGGACAGGTCTTCGCCGTCCGCCGTAGTGCTGGCAAGATCCGGCTGTACCTCTCCAACGCCTTCCTCAGAAGCTGCTGCATCCGCAGCTAAGGCTTCGTCCGAAGATGTATCTTCTCCCTTTTTCTTGCCAAAGAGCTTACCCAGGAAGGATTCTTTCTTGTCCTTCTTTTCTTTTTTCTTTTTCTTCTTTTTCCTGCCGCCTTCTTCAGGCTCTTCTTCCGGCGTCATGGCGCCACGGACTTCTTCGTTTTCTTCGTCCGGTTCTACATCGATGGCATTATCGTTTTTATCAAGCAGATCCCCGATGGCTTCCAGCATAGGGTCCCCGGCCAGCTCTTCCGCTGTCAGGTCTCCTTCCGTATTCATTTCGGGAATATCCACAACACTGCCAACTTCGATGGTGGCAGGTGCCGCTTCTTCATCAGGCATAGTACTTAGCAGATCATCCAGACTGGCCGTCACGTCGATGGGCTCGGATAAGGATTCCTCATCGGAAGCGTTTTCTTCTGCAGGGGCTTCTTCGCTACCCAGATCCATTCCAAGGCTTGCCAGCAGATCTTCTGTCCCGGCATCTCCTTCACCGGAACCTTCCTCCGATGCAGGTACTTCTTCATCCCCACCGGAAAAACTTGCCAGCAGGTCCGAAATATCCGGCATCTCATCCTCGGAAGAGGATTCATCTGCAGGTACTTCCTCTGCAGGTTCTTCTGCGACAGGAGCTTCTTCGGCAGGAACTTCCTCTGCAGGAAGTTCGATTCCGAGGGATGCTAACAGGTCATCACCGGCAGGTTCTTCGACAGGCGCTTCTTCGGCCACGGGTTCTTCTTCTGCTACAGGGATATCCTCGCCAGGCATTTCCTCGGCAGGAGCCTCTTCGGCAGGAACTTCCTCTGCAGGAAGATCGATTCCGAGGGATGCTAACAGATCATCACCGGCAGGTTCTTCGACAGGCGCTTCTTCAGCAGGAAGTTCATCCAGGGATGCCATGATAGCGTCCGCGGATGTCATATAGGAATCCAGGCTGGGCGGCACCTCTGCCGGAGGGATTTCCTCTGTGGGAATATCCCTCGGGATAGCTTCCGGAACTGCCTCTTCCGCAGGCAGATCCAGTCCTGCCAGAATATCTCCCAGTTCAGATGTATCCGGAATTTCTTCTTCCGCAGGCTCCTGAGCCACAGTTTCCTCTGCAGGCAGATCGATCCCTGCAAGCAGATCTTCCAGGCTTCGGTCTTCTTCCGATGCCGGGATATCTTCTATCTCTTCCTGGGTTGCAAGATCAATTCCCAGGTCCATTAACTGTTCTTCTGCACTGGGAGGAAGTGCATCCTCTGTCGCAGACATTTCTGCATCATGGGAAGGCGCGTCAATTTCTGCTGCCCCCAGATTATCCAGCATAGCTGCCAGATCCGGCATTTCTTCCACCGGTGCATCCGCTACGGAGACAGTCTCCTCCTGCGGTGCCTCTTCCACTGCGGTTCCTTCGGACATACGAAGAACATCCAGCGAAATATCCGTCTGTGATGCGGCTTCATCCGTCATACTGATCATGCCGTCGTCTATGATGGGTTCTGATGCGTCCGGTACGGGCTCTTCTGAAGGTATTTCCACAGTACTCTCTTCTGCAACGGCTTCTTCTGCAGGAATATCCAGCCCTGCTAACAGATCGCCCAGTTCCGCAGCATCGGGAACTTCTTCGGCAACTGCTTCCTCTGCAGGCAGATCCAATCCAGCAAGCATGCTTTCCAGTTCTGATGCATCCGGTACAGGATCCTCTGCAGCAGTTTCTGCAACCGGCTCTTCCTCTGCAGGAATATCCAGCCCTGCTAACAGATCTTCCAGTTCTGATACGTCCGGTACAGGCTCCTCTGCAGGGGCTTCTTCCACCTGCGCTGCGATTTCCTCCGGCAGAGGTTCCGAAGTGATCTTATCCAGCATAGCTGCCAGATCAACGGTTTCCTCCATGGAACCGGTCTCTTCGTCCGGTTGGTTTGAGGTGTTCTCCTGAGAAATGGGCGCAGAAGGGGAAGCCTCGTCCGTTGCCGGAGCCGATGCCTCTTCTTCCTCTCCTCGATTCATGGTTGCCTGAAGCGCCGCAAGGCGATCCCGGCCACTTACCTGGGTTTGTTCAGCTGAAGCTTCTTCCGCCTGCTGCATGGATTTCAGCAGGCTGTCCAGATATTCTTCATCAGAGCTCATTTGCGTTTTCCTCCCTCAGGAAGTTTGCATAATTGTAGCGATTTTATATCATATTATTTTATCATACCTTTTCATCAATTGAAACGGATGCAAAGAGCCAGTTCATCGCTTTTTGCATCCGTTTTTCATAATCTGCAAAATGATTGCCCGGATTCCATTCCAGAACATGGCTGATTCCCTGCTGCATAAGCATCCGGTCCAGTTCCCGAATCTTCTCGCCAACCTTGGACATTACGGGATTTTTCGTCTTTTCTTCTTTTTGTCCCAGGCTTAAATAGACGTGCCCTGCACAGATGGGATGGTCCTTCACATAATCGGTCCATCCGGGAAACCAGACCGAAGGAGACACGCCGGCTACCCCGCGAAATGTATCATCTCTGGTAGCTGCCCACAGAGAAAACAGTCCTGCCAGAGAATAACCGGCCAGAAACCAGTCTTTTTTTCCGCAGGTTTCCTCTATCCCGAAAATCACCTTCTCCTTCAGATACTGCAGATACTCCTCTGCCCCGTCGCCGAAGGCTTCCCCTCCAAACACAGCAGGTGCCTCCCAGGGAGACAGTTCCTGATTCCAGTTTTTTACACCGGATAACACCAGCATGACGCCCTTTTGACTTAGGAGATCCGTAAAAGGAGCGCCGAAATCTCCAGTTCCTTCGATGTCTTCCTGAAAAACCGGCTGTAAAAGAGCAATCTTACCACCTCTGTCTCCGTATACGGCAATCTTTTGTTCTTCCATGAAAAGCCTCTTTCTAACGGATCTTTCCTTCTTTGAACATACGCATCATTTCATTGGTCAGGCTTAAGTTATTGGGTTGCAGTACGATCTCTTCCCGCTTCACCCATTCCGCGTATTTTAATTCCGTCTCATCCATTTTGATCTCCGCATCCGGCGCCGCATAGCAGTAATAGCCTGCCAGAATATCCTGGGCCATTCCCCAGGGCTGGGACTTGTAATAGCGGATATCAAAAACGGCTACTCCGGTTTCTTCCATCACCTCTCGAGCCACCGTTTCTTCCATAGTTTCGCCGATTTCAACAAACCCTGCCACTAGGGCATTGTTTGCATATCCGGTTCGATACCGGGTAAGAAGCAGTTCCTCTCCACGGATCACTCCTACGATCACCGCCGGATTGATCCTGGGATAGATCACGTTCTTACAATGGGGGCATTCCATTGCCCGTTCCTTTTCATGAAACATAAGCGGCTTACCGCATCTTCCGCAAAAACGGTTATCGGCATACCACCTCCAGAGATGATAGGCTGTAAACGCCGCAAAGATCTCTTTTCCGTCACCGATATCCCGAAGTTTCCGGATGGAATAATAGGCAAAGCCTTCCTTTTCGTAATTTCCGGCAGCACATTCCAGAAAATAGCTGCGCTCGTCCACGGTAAAAAGGAATACCGGCGTAACCGGATCTTCCTCCCCGTAAACCGGAAACGTGATCTTTCCATCTCCTGCTTTTACCAGGATCTGCCCCTGCTCATCAAAAAAGAGCAGATAATCCGAAGGCCTGGGCGAAGCCTTTTTATATTGATTGTCCAATCGGCTTGGATAAATATCCTGAATCATATATACCTCGTCTTGCTTTTTTTGATAGGTATCCCCATCAATCGATGCGGATACGGAATACAATGGGTCTTGGATCTTCCACGGTCGTCGTCCTGATATGCAGGCCCTCCTCATCCCGTGTATAGCCGGTTACCGGTTCCTGATCCAGACGCTCCACACTCCTTATGATCCCATGGAAATTTGGCTTTCTGGAAGCATCCGCTTCTGCCAGAGAGCGGATGGTCAGATGGTCCTTCCCCTTAAGGTTCAGGCAGGTAGCGTAGAGATAATCGCCGTTTACGGTAAAGCGGATATCTTCGCTGGTATAATTGCGCCCTTCGTTGTCTGCAAACTGACCTTCCTCGATCTGGGTAGGACCTTCCTGGGCCTTACGCCACAGTTTTGATCCGTAGATGGCCTCCCCGTTTACCTTTAACCAGGCCCCGATCTCCTTAAGGATCTTCTGATCCTCCTCGGAAATGGTTCCGTCTGCTTTAGGACCCACATTTAATAACAGGCGTCCGTTCTTGCTGACGATATCCACCAGATCCTGCAGAATATTTACAGAGGATTTGAAGTCGTTATTTTCGGTATAGCACCAGGAATTCTTGGCAACCGCAGTATCGCTCTGCCAGATATAGGGCTTGGCCTCTGCAAACTGCCCGCGCTCAATGTCCACCACTGCTGTTCCGAAAGCAAAGGCGTCGTGTTTATAATTGATCACCACTTCCTCGCCCCACTCTGCAGCCCGGTTATAGTAATACGCTGCGAACTTTTTCAGATAGGGTTTGGCGCTGCTGTGCTGGATCCACCAGTCAAAATACAGGATCTTCGGGCGATATTTGTCCACCAGCTCACAGCATCTGCAAAGCCAGTCTTCCAGATATTCCGCTGTGGGAACAGGCTCCGAAAACAGGTCATGATGATTCCCTTCTTTCATGGCAGGCCAGTAAAAATCACCCTTCTTAAGGGGTTCCTTAATATCGGAATCAAACTCCTTACCGTGTCCCATAAAGAACCAGTGCTCGATCCGGTGAGAGGAAGCTCCTGTGATCATCTGATCCTCGGTAAAGGCTCTGCTCAGTTCTCCCAGTACATCCCGCTTCGGTCCTTTTTTCGCTGCATTCCATTCCGACAGATCACTGTCATACATCTGGAAGCCGTCATGATGCTCCGCAACCGGGATCACATACTGGGCGCCTGCTTCTTTGAACAGATCCGCCCAGGCTTTGGGGTCAAAATGCTCTGCACGGAACATGGGAATAAAATCCTTATAGCCAAAGTCCTTATGGGGACCGTAGGTTTTTACATGATGTTCAAATTCGGGAGAGCCCTGGATATACATATTTCTGGAATACCATTCGCTTCCGAAGGCTGGAACGGAATATACACCCCAGTGAATGAAAATGCCGAATTTTGCCTTCTCATACCAAAGAGGCGGATGGTACTGTTCCAGGGATTCCCAGGTGTCCTTATAGGGACCTTTTGCGATCACTTCTTCAATTACTTTTAAATATTCTTCTGTTTTCATACACGTCCTCAAAAAAAGGCCACCCCATTTGGGATGGCCTCTTTGCAATTTTATGGTTTACTGTGCGATAGCAGGAACCTGTCCGTTCGGCATAACAAGCTTATCGATCTCCTTAACCAGGTTACCGATCTCAGGCTTGGAAAGCTGTGCATTTGCACCAAGGGCTTCGCCCTTTCTTCTCATTTCCTCGTTTACCAGAGAGGAGAAGATAACAACAGGGATCCAAGAGGTATCGTCATCATCCTTTACCAGCTTGGTCAGTCTGTGTCCATCCATCTCAGGCATCTCAATATCAGTGATCAGGCAACGTACATGAGAACGAAGGGTGCCGTCAGACTTGCATTCCGTGATGAAGTCATAAGCTTCCTTTCCGTTCTTGGTAGAAGTAACGTTGGTATAACCTGCTTTCTTCAGAGAATCTACGATCAGCTTATTAAGCAGCACGGAATCCTCTGCGATCAGGATCGGAATATCGTTACGGCTACGAGGTCCGAGGTCATCGATCTCGGCAACCTTAAGTCCGGTCTCGGGACTGATATCGGTAACGATCTTCTCGAAGTCCAGGATAACGATGAGTTTTTCATCGATCTTGATGATACCGGTGGAAACACCGTCAACTTCATTATTCACAGTGGAACCGGGTTTGATGATATCTTTCCAGGATACACGATGAATACCGCAAACTGCCTCTACGTGGAATGCAATATCCAGCTGATTGAAGTTGGTGATGATAAACAATCCGCCCGGTTTTGCGGCTCCTCTCTGCAGACAATTGCGAAGATCAATTGCTGTGATCATGGTATCTCTCGGCATGAAAATGCCTTCCACACTGGGGTGGGAATTGGGCACCGGAGTAACTTCCTGATAATTGATGATCTCACGGATCTTAGCTACATTGATACCGTATGAGTTTCCATCAATGATGAACTCCAGCACTTCCAGCTCATTTGTACCGTTTTCCAGTAAGATTTTTGTATCCATTCATTCCACCTCTCGCACATAGTTTTAAGCCGGATAAAGCTCTCAATAAATAAAAAGATAGAGTAACTATCTTACGAATACTAAAATTATATCACATCTTTTTAATTTTTCAATCAATTCATGGCAATATTATTAAAATCGCATCAAATGTTTCCATGCTATAATGAACTCATGAAAAAATTCATTTTGTATATCTTTTTAACATTAATCCTTTTATCTCTGTTTGCAGCCGGTGCTCTGGTCTATATCCATCACGCTACGGATCTTGCAATACGGTTACCCGGAACCTACGAAAGAAGCATCGACTTAACAGAAAGCGTCCTTCGAAACGCAGATGCTTATCTTGCGGAGGCTTTCCTTGGCGATACCGTCACCTTATCGGATCACCTGGAGCCGGTAAAGATCTCCATCGTTCTTACCTTTTCCGAAGACGGATCCTATGAGCAGCAGCTTTTAGAGGCTTCCTATGAAAAGGCAAAAGAGCAAAGCTACGACGCTCTTAAGCAGGCACTGTACTCCCTGATCGAGCTTCGTCTGGAAGCTGCCGGCAAATCCTCTCATACACAGGAAGAGATATCGGAAACGCTGGAAACTCTCCTGGGGATGTCTGCCACAGAATATCTGAACACCTACGGTCCCGCTCTTCTTCCTTCCAAAGAAGAGCTATCCGAAAGCTATCATATGGAAGGAACCTACCGTGCAGAACGCAATCACCTGTTTTTAGATGAAAGCACACTGTATAAATTCCTTCTGGATGAAGATACGCTGGTTCTCACCGATCCTTCGGGAGAAAGCGAATCCCGCATCTACTCTATTGTAAACCAGTGAGGTCCGATATGAAACCCGACAAAATCAAAACTTTTTCCAACCTTAGAGGGTTGTCGCTATTTCTGGTAGTCTGCCTTTTCTTTGGCCTTTTGTATGTGCAGCCGGTTGAGGCCACCGAAAAACACCGGATAGCAGAAAACCTGTCCGTATATGCCGATGATCATGCCCCGGTTACCGTGCGGACCCTTCACTACAACTATACCAATAACCGTTATCTCTCTCTCCGGGATCTGGCCATGGTCTTAAAAGATACCCCTAAGGCCTTTTCTCTGGAATTTTCCGAAAATACCTTTACCATCCATATGGGAGGAACCTACAGCCCGGTTGGCGGAGAAAACGAACCCTTTGTTTTTCCTTCTTCGGAAGAAGAGCCCTTCCTGTACAGCACCAAAGATCTGTCTGCCGGAAATCTGGCCGTTAACGGAGGTACGGTAAAGTATTACTCCTTCCTCGGACAAAACAGTGCAGGAAAACAGGACTGCTTCGTCGGTTTGGCCGATCTTGCCCTGATCCTGGATACGGAAATGTATCTGCAGCAGGGCGCCCTGTTCTTAATGACCGACACCTCTTTTTCCATTGACCTTACTACCTGGGAGGAGGAAGGCTTTTTCCAGGAAGCCAGAGCTGCTCTGGTGGGCGATGCCACAACCGGAGATATCTACCATAGTTACATGGCAGGCCTTACCGTCCCCATCGCCAGCACGACCAAGCTCATGACCTACCTGTGCATCATGAATGCCATAACGAAGGGACTCATTTCCATGAACGATACCGTCGTGATCTCCCAAAAGGCGGCAGAGCTTTCCCAGGGAGAGGACGGAACCGTTAAAATGACGGCCGGACAGACTTCTACGGTAGAAGAGCTTCTTTACGGTATGCTCCTTCCTTCCAGCAACGAATGTGCTCTGGCCCTGGCGGAATACACCAGTGGCAGCGAAGAAGCCTTTGTGGAGCAGATGAATGATATGGCCGTAACGCTGGGACTTTCCGATGCTGCCTGGTTTTATAATCCCCACGGTCTGCCGGTCTATTCCGACAATATTCCGGCCACCAAACTGCAAAATCATATGACCGCTTCGGATCTGTTTAAGATCGTCAGTCACATCCTGACCACCTATCCACAGATCACGAAGATCACCTCCACAAAGGAATATTCCCTTTCCTCCTTTGGCGTTACCGTTAAAAACACCAATCCGCTGCTCTACAACATGAAAGGCGTTGTAGGCCTTAAGACCGGCACCACCAATATGGCCGGAGCCTGCCTGGTTTCCGCCATGGAAGAAACCGATGAAAACGGCAATCCTCATATGCTGGTTGCCATCGAACTGGGCGGCGAAGACGGAACCGTTCGTTGCACCATGTCTCAGATCCTGCTAACCTACGCAAAACAGGTCCTCCACAACGGCATGGCAAACGGAAAGGAGCTTACAAACGTTTCCCAATTGCCCACCGATGCAGAAGACCTGATCCGAATGGTCATTCGCGCTATGGACTGATCAGCGCATCAGATTTTTACTGGCTGCGGTTGCTACCGATACTCTGTGATCATAGTAAGGGATCAGCGTAGACTGCAGCGCGTGATAAAGGTCCGATTTTCCGGGCCATACCGTTCCGATAAGGATATTATCCCGATCCAGCTGATGATACCAGGAACCGTTCACATGGTCCAGCACCACTTCATCCAGATATTTCATGAATTCATAATACCGGTCTGCGTATTCCTGCTTACCGGTAACGTGGGCTAATACTGCAGAAGTATTGATGGCTTCTGCCAGGGTCCAATGCATCCTGTCATGTACTACCGGTTTTCCGTTCCAATCTGTGGTATAACAGATTCCCCTTGCTCCATCTACCTTCCAGGCATCACTGATTGCCCGGTTAAACAGCTGCTCTGCCTCTTCGATATAGGGAGCAGCTTCTTTTTCGTCTTCAAAGGTGGACGTAGCCCACTGAGTGATCAGTCTGGCCCATTCGATCCCGTGTCCGGGTGTTGCACCGTAGGGTTTAAAGGGATCGTCGGGTTTATCCTGATTGCAGGCAAGATCCGGTTCCCAGTTTTTGGTGAAATGCTCGGGAATCCGATGATCGTTGGCCTTTTCCCAGGCAATGACATGATCGATGATCCGTCCTGCTCTGACACGATAATCATCTCTCTTTAAAGCATCCGCAACCGCCAGAAAAGCTTCCACAGTATGCATATTGGCATTTAATCCGCGATAATCATCCAGCACCGTAAATTCGGTATTCCAGGTGTCACAGGCAAGCCCCTCTTCTTCATTCCAGAATCTGGCATCGTAGAGATCCATGGCCTGTTCCAGTAATTTCCGGGCACCTTCTCTGCCGGCAAGGTAAGCACTGCTTGCCGCCAGAATCACAAAGGCATGGGCATAACACTGCTTGCCGGGAAGTTTCTCACCCTGGGGCGTAACTCCCGGATACCAACCGCCGTTTTCCTGATCCTTTAATTCCCCCTTAAGGCCCTTAAGACCGGCATCGATCAGTTCATCACTTCCCGGATGTCCCAGAAAATGTCCGATGCTGTATACATGAACCATACGTGAGGTGATCCAGGTCTCCCGATTCATATGCTTCCAGGGCGTGCCGTCATCTCCCAGATAGTAGGAGCTGCCCCCCTCGGAAGGAAACCGGTGACCGAAGGATAAAAGATTCTCGCACATCTGCGCAAGGAATTCCCGATTATCTTCGGAATCTAAAACATATTTTGCATTCTGTTCCATAAAACATAACCCCCAAACGGATAATATTCATCTTACGTCCCTTATTATAATCAATCCCTGTGAAAAAATAATGAACGAATTTAACATTTTTATGGGAATTTTAGGATTTCCTATCGGCTCTCCCGGATCAGCTCAAAGGCTTTCTCCATGGCTTCTTCCGGCGCACACAGAACCTGGGGCATAATCGGCTGCCCCGCTTTGGTCTGATCGATCCGATACCAGCGTTTGTGCGACACGGAAAAAGCAAGGTCCGCATTGGGCGTATGGAAACGAAGGATATCTCCATAGGAATCCGGCAGGTTACCGGAAGGCTCCCCTACCAAAGTTCCCAGATCATTGTCCAGGATCAGCATGGCGAAATCCATGGCAGAGCTGAAGGTCTGGGCATTGGTAAGGACATAGAGATGTCCGAAATAGGTAAGTTCATTTCGCTCAACTGTATGAATGTGCGGTGAAAAACGATAGAGATAATTACCGTATCGAACCCCGCCTGACCAGGATTTATAACCGTCAATATCCAGATAGGAAAGGAATTCATTGGCTACATTGGAATTGCCACCCGGATTATCCATCAGATTAACAATGATATCGGTAACATCATTATCCTTAACTTCCGTAAAGAACGCCTTCACCTGGGTGCAATAGGCATCGGTATAATCGCATTGCCGCAGATCAAATACTGCAATCTGCTCCTCAGGATCCACCTCATAAGTTAATACGGTTGCTTCTTCGTCGCTGGTTTGGTTAGATGCCTGCAGAT
>JAEEGL012461183.1_pt1 | contig 63676 bp, 56 predicted proteins | sample 9134231 | NCBI WGS metagenome assembly JAEEGL01 (sample SAMN16246548, study PRJNA631951) | gut metagenome | biome: gut microbiome; feature: rumen; material: fiber-attached | host: Bos | place: Iran: Karaj | collected 2018-10
CGCTCAGAGATGATGGTCCGAGGCTTAATGACCATGAGCAGAACGGAAGCCTTAAAGCTTGCGGAACAGTTCATAATTGAAACTGATACGGCTATAAAGGCAAGTATTGCCTCTGTATTTACTTCCGGAAAATTCCGCTGGCCTCTTGACGCTGGCTTACTCATCGAGTGCGCTGCATCAGACAATCCGAGATTGGCCGAAGAGGTAAGATCAGCTCTCTCACTCTTAAAAGACGAGCGTTTGCACGATTACGCGATTTCTATCCTGGAGAAAGGTTTTGATTCCACTGCTGTCAGTATCCTGATAAACAACATCAGGAAAAGCGATGAATCATTTATCTTGAGTCTTCTGGAGGAACTTCCGGTAACTGAAGAGAATGAGGAAGATTGGCACGGGATCGCTTCTGACATCGGCGGTAACGGGGACAATCCCGAGTTGCCCGAATCGCTGCTTACTTGGGCTTATGAATCCACATTGTGTTCATGGTGCCGTAAGAATATAGTTGAGAAAATGATTAAAAGGGGCATGCTGACTGCTGATATTAAAGAAGAACTTCGTTGGGATGCTAATCTGGATATAAGCAAAATGATTTTTTAAGTTTATTAATACGAAAAAATTGCGCTTTATTGTGATCCGTGGAGATAAATATGACTTCTATGAGTGTAAGTTCTTTGACAGGAAAATGACTGCAGAAGAATGCAAACAGGAAGAAAAGCAGCTTGAAGAAATAAAAGGGATAACTGTTGAGAGAGTTGGATTTGTAAGCATAGAGGGCTCTTGAAACCTACGCTAAGAAAGGTTATCAGAGAGCAAAGGAACTATAGGCTGGATATAAAGATTACATTGGAATATAGACAGTTTTTTTACTCTGAAGATGTGGGATAATTAAATCATGGTTACTATTCTTTTGATCGTCATTTACATTGCATTTATCGGTCTTGGAATTCCGGATTCACTGTTCGGGACCGCTTGGCCTGCCATATATACGGAATATGGTCTTCCAATCTCTCTCGGCGGAGTAATAACGACGGTTACTTTTATCGGAACAACAATATCAAGCCTTCTTAGTGCAAGGCTTATCAGGAAGTTCGGAACAGCCCGCCTGACGGCCGGATGTACTCTTCTTACAGCGTTGGCTCTGCTTGGCTTCTCGCTCTCGCATAGTTTTGTTATCTTGTTTGTCCTGGCTATTCCGTTGGGGTTGGGAGCCGGTTCTATAGACACTGCACTCAACAATTATGTGGCTGCTCACTACAATGCCTCTCAGATGAGTTTTCTGCATTGCTTTTATGGAATTGGTGTAACAGTAAGCCCTTTTATACTTGCCCTTGTGTTCAGAAACGATACAAATTGGAGAAGGGGTTACGGCATTGCCACGATAATTCAGTTTGTAATTGCGGCGGTAGTGATCTTTTCGCTTCCCCTCTGGAATAAAGTCAGAGACAGGAGTGAAATCTCTGAAAGCGATATAAAGAGTCTGTCCATTATCGAAGCGTCAAAGATCCGCGGCGTTAAAGTGATGTGGCTTTTGTTCTTCTGTACTTGCTCGATAGAACTTACCGTTGGAGCGTGGAGCAGTACTTTCCTGGTAGAGAGCAGGGGCGCGACAGAGGAGCTTGCAGCGAGGACGGTAACTTTCTATTATCTCGGAATGACATTGGGAAGATTCCTGTCAGGTGTCCTTGCCCGCAAGATACACAGCCGTACGATAATAACGATCGGTTCTGCAGTATTGGGCGCAGCTCTTTTTATGCTTGTCATTGCGAATAACAGCTATATAGCCATAGCGGCTCTGTTCCTTATCGGATTAGGCAACGGACCTATGTTCCCGAACCTTAATTTTCTGACGCCCGAGCAATTTGGTGAAGATCTTTCGGCAGCACTTATCGGTGCGCAGATGGCAGTTGCAAATGTATCCATTGTCATAACACCGCTTCTTTTCGGATTCCTCGGACAGGCATTGGGAATGGGCTTATTCGGTTATTTCCTGTTGTTCTTTTATGTATTCCTTGTAACGGGCGTAATTCTCAACAGAAGGCAGTTCAAAATAGGTCTGTAAGAATAAAACCCTTATTCTGAAAGGTTTCTTCCTCCGGACTCTGTCCAGCATGTATATCGATTCGGATTACGAATTCTCCACAAAACTTAAGAACCTGTCTACGGTTTTGTCTTCGCTGCGCCCGAACAGGAAGCAGCCTGCGGTATACCAGGAGTGCGTGTTTCTTTTATCCTCGACCTCATAGATACTGCACTTGTTGCCCACGGCCTCGGCCTTTCTTGCAAAGTCTTCGGCGCACTCGAATTCAAGGAGGCCGTCGTGCCTGCTCTGTATTAAGAGCATAGGTATACTGCTGCTCTCCATGAGCGACACCGGCTCCGCCTGCACACGGTCGTACCCCTTCTCGAAAAGCATCCCCAGCAGCATTTTTATCGTCATGCCCTGACTTTCTCTGAAGCTGAACGGGCCACCGACGCCTATGTATCCGATTACGCCTGAGATGTCGACGTTATACTCCTGCTGGACCTTCCTGCTGTAGCAAAGAATCGATGACAGATGCGCGCCCGCAGAAGGACCGGAAAGTATTATCCTCGAAGTGTCTATTCCCTTGCCCTTAAGATGCTTCACGGCGGCGTTAAAAGCTGCACATGTGTCTTCTATCTGCACAGGATATTTGTTCTTGGGAGAGAGTCTGTACCCGAGCGAGACAAAGCGGTAGCCTTCACGCGCAATATTCTGTCCGACGAAGTCGAAGAACTTCGGATTGCCGGCATTCCAGCCGCCGCCGTGGACCCACACGATGATCTTGTCGCTCACGGGCGTCTTGGGCTCGTAGTAATAGAAGTACTGATCCTTATCGCTCCCGTAGTCCACGCGCTCCGGCACGATCTCCTTCTTCGTCTTAAAGAGCATCCTGTAATACATAGGGTAGTAGCTTAAGTTCTCTCTGATGAAATCGATCATGATATTAATCCCTCGTATTATTTCATTGCCTTTCCGCCCAGCATGAGCACCACAGCCGTCGCGAGATTCCTGTACATGTCGTCGGGCTTGTACTTGCCTTCGATATGCTCCGCCTTAAAGCACTCGCTCAGAACATATCCTGACTCTATTCCGTGATAGTTGATGATAAAAAACTGGATTATCTCGTCTACCGACGAAGCAGGATTAAGCTTGTTTACCTTAACGACTTTCGTAAGAAATTCCGTCATGGTTTCGGTAGCGTAGAGCAGGGGGCTTAACTCGTCTTTTCCAAGCCTTGATGAGATCCTCATGGCGCGTCCGGGGTCGGTCATCGCGAGCATGTCTCCGTATATGGAGACCTTGAGCATTTCGGTGCCGACTTCCTTCATGTAATCCGCGAGCATGCCGCAGATCTCGTATACTGTCTTCTCCCAATGCTTAATGTCAGACTTCGCAATGATCTCATTAAGTCTGTCATCGATCCTGTTTTCTGAATTGATCGTTATGATCAGATCCTTGAATATCTCATCAAGGTCCTTGTAGTACCTGTAGATAACGCCGTGCGAGAACCCGGTCTGCGCGATAATGTCTTTCATCTCGACGGATGTGATCGGCTTACTTGCACACACTTTATATGCGGCATTTATGATCTCTTTGCGCTTGTTCTCGAAGTATTCTTCGCTTACTTTCGGCATGAGGGCCTCCTGTTCTGAAATATAAATGACATGAAGTCATTTTAGAACGCGGTCATTAAACTGTCAAGAATGATGTTTCTGTTTTGTTTAAACGTTGGTAAAATTATGGGGAAACACAGAAAAGGCTTTGATAAAACAGAGGATCCAAAGCTGAATTCGGGAAAACTGATCAGGTATATGTCCCGAACTATGATGAGACGGAGCAATAGTATTTCTGTCAAAGAAAGGGAGAAAAGCATTTATGAGATTAAGGAGAGGAAAAAGGAGGGGAATACTTAAGGCTGTCCTGACGGTCATGCTGTCATTGGCCATTGTTATGGGAATTATACCGGGAACGGATTTTGTTATGCCGATATATGCCGACGGAGACAAGACAATCTCAGGACTCGGAACCGGGGCAATAGGTAACCCGACATCGGGAGCCGGAGGATGGAGTTATGTGTATTACGGGAAATATAATAGAAATCCCGTAAAATACAGAGTACTTGATAAGTCAACAACGGAGTTTAATTCCGATACGGATAATGCAAATGGCAGAAAAACCATGCTCCTTGACTGCGATAGTACACTTGATAAATATAGTTTTGATGTTTCTGATAATTACTGGGGATGGAGTAAAATAAAGAGATGGCTTAACGGAGTTGATTTTTTAAAAAAAGCGGGCGTATTCACTGACCCAGAAAGAAATGCAATAGCCACAAGCACAAAGATTTCAAAAGTCACAGGTGATGGTGACGTGAGTTTTCTGAATTATGCAGCACTTAGAGGAGAGCAGATATTTCTCTTGGATGCGGGCGAAGCAACAAGAGCATCATATGGATATTCAAGTACTGATAGTAATAGTACCAGAATTAAAGAAGGCAAACACGATTGGTGGTGGCTGCGCTCGCCTTATGATTACAGCGATCGATACGCCGGCTTCGTGGATACCGCGGGCCTTATCCACAGCTACGATGTGGACTGCCCCATTACCGGTGTGAGTCCCGCTTTTAATATTGATCTGGGATCTGTAATCTTCGCATCTGTAATATCAGGAGAATCGGGCTCGTATAAGCTCACTATTGCGGACGCTGGTTTGGACATTACGTCCGGAACGATCACAAGGAGCGATTCTACGATAAACGTACCGTATACCATAACCGGAACTGCAAACCGCGTGTCCGTGCTTATTACGGACAGCGCGTATTCCGCAGGAACAGTTGCTACAAGCGGATATACCTATCTAAAACTGTCAGGTGGCGTATCGGGAAGCGGAACATTTACTCTTCCTGCAGTATATGCCGATAAAACCTGCGGTACAGATTATTACACATATATCCTTGCGGAGTATGTAAATGATGGAAAAGATACGGATTACGCATGTACTCCTGTAGAGATCACAATACCGGATGCATCCGGTGGTGGCCTCGATCTGAAACCCGACCCGAAGCATGATGATGACGATGATTCTGACAACGGATCGTCAGATCCCAAACCCAAGGATGAACAGCTTGATGAGCTTCGTGCAAACCTTAAGACCGCGATAGATAAGGGCGGCTACCAGACGGTTACATGGGATAAAGGTACGGCTCTGCCTTATGACATCATGAAGACCCTCCAGGATAACCCGAAGATCACGCTCGTATTCAGTTATACATACGAGAATGTATTCTTCAAGGTCACTCTTCACGGTCAGAGCGTGAAGGCATATACGAATATCCCGTGGTACGGGCCGCTGTATCTGTATGCATATTACGGTGGATGTGGTGTAATCCCGGAATGCCCCGAAGATTAATACTGCCAACAGAACATATAAAGTTATATAATAATTCTGAAAAGTTGTTAAGGCTACCTGGAGGCACAGGATCATATGCTATACTCGATGGCTCCGGCATCAGCGCTGGTGATCACTCTGATATTAAACCTGGAATCGATCAAAAAGTACGGATTCCGCGAAAAGAAGCAGGACGAGAAGAGGCGTGTGCCTGTACGCTTTAACGGCTTTATTCTTGCCTCGGTCTGTTATGTTCTCATCGATATGGCATGGGGACTCCTTTACGAGCACCATGATATCCCGGAACTGTTTCCTTTTATATATTCTTCTACGGTCTTTTATTTTCTGTTCATGCTCCTGACAATGCTCACATGGACACGGTATATAGTCGCATATCTCGACAAGAGAGGCTTCCGTACCACTCTGATGCTCCACGGAGTATGGACCATGGTCATGATCGGCATTATATGTCTGGTGCTTAACCGTTTTTTCCATTTCATGTTTTCATATAATGATGCACATGAATATATCGGAGAGTCCGGAAGGAATATCTCTTTTCTTCTGCAGATTGGATTCTATACCGTTATATCGGTTTATATGCTGTATGTTGCCAATAAAAGCTCGGGTAATCAGAAAGTCAGATGTAAAGCGGTAGCGGCTACGAGCATAGTCCTCGGCGTATCACTTATTTTTCAGATACTTTTTGCATTTCTTCCTTCCTATGCCGTTGGACTTATGATCGGAACATGCCTTGTTCACTCATATGTTATGCTTGGTGAGAAGAAAGAGAAGGAAATTCATGATCATATCGCATCTGCGATGGCAGAGGATTATGAAGCGATATTCTATATCGAAATAGAATCAGGTGAATTTATATCTTTTGCCAGAAGTCAGAAATATATGACTTTAAATGCGACGGCAAAGGGTAAAAACTTCTTTAAAGAAGCTTATGACAGCATTGATGACTGTGTATATCCTGATGACCGTGAATATGCGAAGACCTTTTACGATAAAGATAACATGCTAAGGAGCCTTGAAGGCAGGCGTTCGTTTTCGTTCAAATACAGAGTTATGGTAAAAGAAGAGCCAAGATACTTCCTATTTACCGTGATGCGTGAAAGCAACAGTCAGTATCTGATCTTCTATGAAAAAGACATAGAGGATGAGCTTAATGCCGAAATAACCCAGAAGGAAACACAGAAAAAGACAGTCACCTTCGGACGTATCGCAGAGAGTCTTGCCTCCAACTATGATGCTATCTACTATGTTGAAATAGCGGATTCTGCTTATGTCGGCTATGAGGTGAATAATATATACGGACAGCTCGAGGTCAGCAAATCCGGAGAGGATTTTTATGCGGATTGTATTGAAACGATACCGCATGTGATCCATAAGGATGACCGTGACCGGATGATCGATTTTTTAAATAAGGATAGCATGATCACCAGACTCGAGAACCATAAAAACTACAGTGTTACCTACCGTATCATGATATCGGACAAGCCTCAATACACCAGGATGACTGTCCACAAGACCAGCGACGGAACACACTTTATAATAGGTGTTGAAAATGTTGACAATGAGATCAGGAAAGAAAAACAGCGCCTTCATGAGCTTAAGACGGAGAAGGAACTTGCAAGGCGCGATGAGCTGACAGGAGTTAAAAACAAGACCGCATATAAGGAATTTGAGGAATCGGTACAGGAAAGCATCGACAGCGGAAAGGAAGAACTGTCATTTGCTCTTGTCGTATGTGATGCCAATAACCTGAAGCTGATCAATGATACTAATGGGCATGCTGTGGGGGATGAGTATATCAAGGCATCTGCCCGCCTTTTGAGTGATGTTTTCGTTCACAGTCAGATATTCAGGGTCGGTGGAGATGAGTTTGCGATATTCCTCCGTGGAAGCGATCATTCTTCTCGCCATGAGCTTTTGAAAAAGCTGCGCAGCAAGGTGCTTGAGAATAAGAAAAAAGACACCGGTGTTATTCTGGCCGCAGGAATGTCGGAATACGATCCTAAAATTGACAGATCGGTATCCGATGTTTTTGAACGTGCGGACAAAGAGATGTATGAGAACAAACAGAAACTGAAGTCTTAAGAAGTTCTGATTATCTGTCTAAGCGCATCTTCAACACCACCTTCAGTGCGGATCTTCTCTGAGATCACTTCTGAATTGTGTAGAGTGACAACTATCCTAAAAAATTCTGAAGGGTTTATTATGGAAAAGCAGATCGAATATGATATGGTATATTCATTTGACCTTGAGCAGTTTGTTGACTTTATGTTGATCCAATCAAATATTAATGCTCAGGTAGAGAAAGGGATAACTACCACGGATAAGATTCGAACTTGGATGGAAGACACATTGTCCCCTATTTTCAATAATGACAGAAAACAGCTTGTATTTAATGGTTATAGTTGGTACATAAGAAAAACTGTTAAGCCGTAATATGCTGCGCAAAAGATAAAGGAGACAGACAGGCTTGACCACAACATTGTTTCAAAGCAGAACCTCCGGTCCAATGACCCGAATCGATCAGAAATTCTTGAAGATGATCCATTGTGGCCTGCTCCCAATCGGATTCTGAAACAGTATTCTCGGCTTTTTACCTGGATATCCAAATGTGAAAGGATACTTGTAGGAGAGTTCATATTGGGGGAGCAGAAGTATACTGTTAGCAATATAGATGGATCCATGCTGATTCTGGCACGAATATAAAGGTTGTTTTTTTGTTTGACGTTTTAATTCTCTTTCACTCCATCCGCATTTTATACATTCTGTTATATAAAAGAATCTTTCAAAGGAATCCTTTATTATCACTTTCTAACCATGTCGGATGTTCTCCAGCATAAAAACAATATTACTAGGAATATGAGGAATTGTATGAACAACTGCTGGACGGGGAGTAAAATTGCGCGGTTAACGTCATAAAAAAGTAAGAGCTATCTGAAAAGGAATATATGAAAGGATAGAGAAAAATATTTAGATATAAAACGGTGAAATATGTGTTTACGGCTTTTTCAGTTGTTTGTTTTCTTAATTAAAAGAAAGCAATTATTTATATGTTTGAAGCAGTTATCAATAACCAAGTTTAATCAATTATAGGGTAGAGTGAAAGAAAAAATATGGAGGAACTATGAAAAGAAAACACATAAGATTTATAACCGGAATACTTGTAGGTACATTGTTATCTGGAAATATTGGAGGATTTTATTCCTTTGCGTCGGAAGGGATTGGAACGGCAGAAATTAGTTATACAGTAGAGCAGGACGAGGCGTCGAATAATATTGCGCAGTATGCAAAATCAGAAGAGACAAATGAGAAGAGTATTAATGTATCCGATTCATCAGATAAGAAGAATGAAAGAATTCTACCGGAAAATAAGACATATACATATAAATACGATGATTATTCAGTGGAGTATACAGTTACATCTCAATGGGATGAGAATTGCAATGTGTCGGTGAAGATGACGAATCTTTCTGATAAGGTGATTCATAACTGGAATCTTGCATTTGCAACAGATGACATGATTCTTAATCCGTATAACACAAAGCTTCTGACTATGGAAACGGTTGAAGGTAGATATATATTTAAGAACATGGGATTTAACCAGGATATAGCCGTGGGCGGAAATGTACAGTTCGGCTTTCGGGTAGATTATGGTGAAAGTTTTGATCTTCCTGAAGACTTCTATATGAGTTCATCTGAATCGGGGGTTGCTTTGTCTGACTATTCTGTAGAAGTGATCATTAATTCAGATTGGGGTACTGGACGTACAGGCGAAATAAGAATAAAGAACCTAAGAAATACAACTATCGAAGATTGGGTCCTTACAGTACAGACTAAAGGAAATATCATAAATGTATGGGACGCAGAGATAGAGAAGACAAGTGATTCTCTCTATGAAATTAGTTGCTCTTCGTATTCGCAGAATGTTTCTATTGGTACAACAGCGGTGATAGGTTTTCAGATGGAAGGTGAAGAAACTGAAATTACTGTGTTAGGCCTTAGAGAGAGGAATCATGGTGATGAAGCAAATTATACCGATGCATCAGAAAATAGTGTTTCTCATAATAAAATATATGGAAAATATATTCAGCTAAACACTGAAGATTTTGATACGACATCAAAATATCCAGTAATAACAGATGAAAAAACATCAATTAATGGTAGCCTGTTTCATCCTGATGAAGTGATGTCGATTTCATATGAAATAAAAGATGTTTTAGATACAACAGTTAAAAGGGGTACGCTAGAAATTGATGGTGAATTTTGGAAAGCAGATAATATTGGATTTGCAATAGGGAAAAATGAACTGAATTTCTATATAGAACGTAAAGATGATACTGTCGTTGAAGAATCGATAAGAGTAGTTAATTCATATACTGATAACCTCTTGTATACGGATGTGGATCTTGATGATAGTGATAAAGATGGAATTCTCAATTATTTTGAAGCGTTTTATTACACTGATTATATGAGTTGGGATACAGATTTGGATGGCTTGAGTGATGGAGAGGAAGCCTTTTTTACTAATTCGGACCCAGCTATATATGATTCGATAAAGGAGGGGATTGCTGATGGAGATGTTGACCTTGATGATGATGGATTATCTAATGCTGAAGAAATGGCCATAGACTCTGATCCTGATAATCCTGATACTGATTATGATGGCCTTAATGATGGATATGAGCATAATACATCTAAGACAAATCCATTAGAATATGATACTGATTTTGATGGGTTTTCGGATAAAGAAGAGATTGATCTGGGTCTAAATCCGATAAGCATTGATAGTGATGGAAATGGCGTCGCTGATGGAAATGAGGTTATTCATCAGGAAAAGACAAGAACTTTTGATAACTCTCCTGTAAAAGAAATTGCTGTTACACTGGATTGTGAAGGAAGTTTAAATGAAAAAATGCGGTTAAGCAAAATTAAAGACAGCCATAGTGTTGTTCGAAATGTGGCCGGTCTTGTAGGAGAACCTGTAGAAATAAATTGTGAGGCGGATTTTTCTACTGCCGAGATAAAGTTTACATATGATGAAACAATGCTTGGAGACACTAAGGAATCTGACCTTCGCATGATGTGGTATGATGAGGCAAACAATAATTTTGTTTTACTTGAAGATGCTGTTGTTGATACTGAAAATAATACTGTTACATATAATACAACTCATTTCTCAACATATTTTCTTTTGGATTTTTGGGTATGGCAGGCAATAAGGGGAGAAAGAATAGATTACATGACTTATCCAATTGATCGGATTAAAGAAACATATGATTTTGTGGTAATTATAGATTATACAGTGTCATATGCTGATCTTAATCGTGAAGAACTAATAGCTACATCGATAATTGATCAGATGGAAGATGGGGATAGAATGACTATCTTGTATGCAGTAGATAATAATATGAAATTTAAAGGAACCAGTATAAATTGGAGTACAACAAAGGCTTCTGCCTCTTCATATATTAATCCGAATAGTGCATTTTCATTCTTTACTGGAGATGGTTTAAATCCAACCGGAGCTTATAATGCTGATTCTTATCTGACTTTTTTGCTGGATGATCATCTTCCTAATAGTACAAATAAAAAGATGACTTATCTTATTTATCCTGGAAGTCAATATGAAAGCATGTTTTCGAATAATTACAGTAAAATGAATCAGTATGTGAATAAGATAAAGACAAAGGGGAATATTGTAAATGCAATATCACTTTCAAGTAATATTAGTAGTAGTTTGGATAAATGCGTTAAAATGACAGGCGGAAAACAATACACCGGTTCTAATGAAGAAATACGAAACTCAATCAGCTCGGATCTTGCAACTAGAATTGATTATGGTACATCATTCTTTGATGACACAGATGGAGATAAGGATGGTCTTCCAGATGTTTATGAAGTTAGGGGGATGCGCGGCAAGAATGGTCATCTTTATTATTCTGATCCTGGATCAGAAGATACAGATGGAGATGGACATACAGATTTTGAGGAAATCGGAGAATATGATTCGGATACTGGACTATTTAATACAGTAAGTGACCCTGCAAATAAGTATTCAAATGAGGATGGCTATTATGTAATTGGATGGTCATATAGTGCAGACCATGATGTATTACCTTTTGAAAGAAATGTACAAGAAATCGCTAGTTTGCTTGATTGGTCTGGGAAACCAGATGGATCTACCGTTGACTGGAGTAGTAAGATGTGGGATTCTTTTGCTTATAATAATGCGTTTTCAAGAGCTGCACAGACAAAGAGAAGGGAACTGCTTGCTAAAGGCATTGAAGATGATGATATTATTGTAAAAAGAATGGATGATATTGAATCTGCTAAGCGTATATGGAATTATGAATTGACCGAGATTGATCATGTTAAGGAATTTCATTTGTATTCGCATGGCAAACCTGGATCGCCGGAGTTTTATCGAGGATCAAAAATATATATTGGTGATGCTAATCATTTTAAAAAACTGAATTGGATGCCTGATGCTGAGGCGTATTTTTATGGATGCAGAATAGCTATAGTACCTGATGAACAGTATAATGCTATCGATACATTTGCAAAGGAGCAAAAGGTTGTTACTTATGCAAATAAATATCGCAGCAGATTTTCGGCAGATCCAGATGAAAAGAAAATTATTGATGTTTTAGGCTTGTCACAGGATGTATATTTAAACAATTATGGTATACCTGATGAAGATGTAAAGGATGAAGTTTATCCTGTTGATAAAAAAATCCAAAAAGCATATGGGAATAAACTCATACCAATGGTTAGAATTGATCCTTAAGATTGGTGATGGCATATGAGAAAAACGATTAATAAAAAGTTTTTTATAGTCATATCGACAGTGGCGGTATTTGCTGTTTTGATAACGGTTTTACTTATCCTGATCAATAGAAAATATTTAATTTTTACTGTTACCGCAGATTTTGAGGGCGAACCTGTTACTGTTACTAACAGAGTTACGGCAGAATGTCGTTATGATGGACATATGACAGGAGAAATAAAAAGCCATTGTGATAGTGTAATAAACAAAGATGGTTTTAAGGTAACTGAATTATATAAGATTGATATTCCTTCATCACATTTTTATGGTGCAACTTTTAATGTAGACGGGACAGATGTTGGGATGGGATTTTGGTTCGACAATAAAAAGCGATTAACAGAATCATGGGTTGCTAATATTACGCTACATTTTTATTATGATGAAGATAGAGTGCTCCAAACTGACATATCTTGTGATAATGGGGAAATTGTAATGATTGATTATGGATATAGAGAAAGTAAAAAGATATATAATGTGACGATTGAGAAATAAGCCGCTTAAACCAAATGGGGGCTATTGAATGCCTATATGAGTGAAATGAATGACTTAAAATCTACCGCTTTGAGGACGATAAGAATCATATATATCCTTCACACGCTGCTGTATATTCCTGTTATGTATGCATTCAGTCCGATATGGATGTTAGTTCTTTTTTTGAGATGTTTATTTATCCCATACATATCAACAATCATCCTATCGATCTTGTATATATGGATAATAAAAAAACAGGAATTAGCCCCGCCGGATGTAATTCTATTTCCTGTTATGCTGATCATAAATCTCATAAGTTTTGTAGGCATGGAAGTATTGTTTAAGGCAGCAATGGGAATATAACGATTCACAGTACCTGAACCCATATGTTTTGCATAGTACTTAAGGTTGACTTTACGGGGATTCTGGGCTAACATTAAATTCCGCGATGATAAGGAATAGTAGGTTTTACGGTGCTTCCCTTAATTCCCATAACGGGAGTTAAGGGACTTTTGTTATTCAAATGATCTCAGGAGGAAAGAGTAATGAAATTATCCAACATGGTAGGAGACAGATTTAAGGAGCGTCCTTCGGACTGCGTGATTGATTCTCATGCGTTTTCTGTAAGAGGAGGATATATCAAATATGTATCCAACGGTATTTATTCTCTTTATCCGCCAATGAAGAGAGTTACTGCCAAGATTGAAAATATAATAAGAGAAGAAATGGATGCCGCTGATTCTCAGGAAGTTCTCTTCCCTGTTGTTTTACCCGGATCTCTCTGGGAAGAATCCGGAAGATTTGAAAGCGTCGGAGAGGAACTTTTAAGATTCAAAGACAGAAACGATTCATCTATGGTTCTTGGTATGACACACGAGGAAGCAGCAGTCCATATGGTTCGTGAATGGGGTAATACTTATGCAAAGTATCCCTTTTCGATTTACCAGATTCAGACAAAGTTCAGGGATGAGGCACGCCCCAGAGCAGGTCTTATCCGTGTTCGTGAGTTCACAATGAAGGATGCTTATTCTTTCCATACATCTCAGGAAGACCTCGAGAAATACTATGACGTTATGGCGAATTCATATTTCAGAATATTCGAGAGAGCAGGTATTCCCGAAGTTGTTTCCGTTAAATCCGATTCGGGTATGATCGGCGGAAGTGTTTCTCACGAGTATATGCTTCTGGTTGATGCCGGCGAGGACTCGATCGTTTTTTGTGATGAATGCGGCTATAGCGCAAATATGGAAGCTGCCGACACAACAGTCGACAATTCAGGATGTACACCCATGGGCGAACTTACCAAAGTTAACACTCCGGACTGCAAGACAATCGAAGAAGTATGCAACTTCCTTCACAGTAAAGTTGAGGAATCATGTAAGGCTGTTATTTATCAGACAAACATGACAGACGAATATATCGTTGTTTTCTTAAGAGGAGATTATGAAGTAAACGAAACCAAGCTTACAAATCTTCTCGGTGATAAAGTTCATGCTGCTACAATTACCGAAGAGTGCGGACTCTGTGCAGGCTTCTGCGGACCTTACAAACAGGAAGCAAAATGCAGGATTATTTATGACAAGTCTCTGGAAGGCCTTGAAAATATGGTATGCGGTGCCAACGAAGTGGATTACCACTATACAGGACTTAATATCAAACGTGATATCGGTGATGTTGAATATGTAGATGTCGCTAAAATCAGAACCGGAGATATCTGTCCCGTATGCGGCAAAAAGTCGATCAGAATAAGCAGAGGAATCGAAGTGGGAAACATCTTCCAGCTCGGAACCAAATATTCCAAGTCAATGGGCATGACATATACCGATGTAGACGGAAGTGTTAAGACACCCATAATGGGATGCTACGGAATAGGTGTAGGCCGACTTGCTGCCAGCGTAATGGAAGCAAAGCATGACAACTACGGTCCTATCTGGCCCATCAGCATTGCTCCCTGGCAGGTACATCTTTGCTGCATGAGATCTGACAAGGCAGAGTGCAAGGATGCTGCCGACAAGATTTACAACGATCTGCTCAAAGCGGGAGTTGAAGTTATTTATGACGACAGAAACGTTCAGGCGGGCGTTATGTTTGCGGATGCCGACCTTCTCGGAGTACCTGTAAGAGTAACGATCGGCCCCAAGAATATTGCAAACGGACAGATTGAAATTTCAACGAGAGACAAGAGTGTTAAGGAACTTGTTAATGTTGATGATGCAAATGTAGAAATCAAAAAACTTATCGACAAACTCTTCGATGAGATCAATTCAAAGGTAAGAGACAGAATCTGATAAAAATGATTTGAGGGGAAGTTATGATATCAGCTGAAGAAGCAATCGAACGCTTAAGAAAAGGCAATGAACAGTATGTTGCTATTGATACATTTCATACGGATGTATCCCCTACCGTATTAGAGCATTTTGCTAAAAACGGACAGGAGCCATATGCGATAATTATAGGATGTTCAGATTCAAGGGTTATCCCGGAGAGGATATTTCATGCGGCGATTGGAGACCTGTTTACGATCCGCGTTGCAGGAAATGTGATCGATGATCATCAGCTGGGAAGTATTGAGTATGCCGCAGGACATCTGGGGACAAATCTGATCGTGGTGCTTGGTCATACTCAGTGTGGAGCGGTAACAGCTGCAATCCATCATGATCCTGATGGTTATATCAAATTTATAACCGATGAGATCAAACAGGCCATCGGGGCGGAGAAAGATGATTACAAAGCAGCCGTGCTCAACGTGAAGCAGAGTGTGAGCATTATAGAATCAAGTCTGGAGATTCAGAAGGACGAGGAGCATGGATTAAAGGTGATCGGTGCAGTGTATCGTATTGAAGATGGAACGGTTGAATTTATAAATGAATGACCCATTTGTCTGATAAAGTTAAGCAGGAGGATATTCATTGAACGCATGAGCTTTTAATGGTATGATAAAGCCTGTTTTGATAACAGAATTATATAACGGAGTAAGTATAAACTTTAGAATGGACAAACTTATAACCTTGTAACCCTAAAACGGTTGCAAGGTTTTTTTGTTAATTGACACGAAAAATCCATACGATTATAATGACTAATATCATAAAAATAGTCAAAAAGAGAACGCTATGCCAAAGATATATTCAGAAGAAGAACGGGCAGTGATAGTCCGGAGATTAAAAGAAGCGACCAATGAACTTCTGCGTGATAAAGGCGTTAAAAAGACGACCGTGGATGAATTGGTGCGCAGAGCAGGCATTCCAAAGGGGACGTTTTATCTTTTCTATCCTTCAAAGGAAATGCTCATGTTTGAGGTTGCTCAGGATTTCCACGAAAAGGTAGACGAACATATAAATTCAGGGATGGAGAAGCTCATCCGGAGTAAAAAAAACACAGGCAATTTGTCCGGGTATGTGGATGAAGTGACTGACGTGATAATGGGTGCTGTTGAGATAACGGCGAAGTCTTGTCTCAGCGTGCTTCTTCAACCGGAGAGCATGTCACTGATCCTGGATAAACTTCCAAAAGATGTATTGAAGAAGCACCGTAAACAGATTAATAACGACGGGATCATAGAATCGCTGATCATGAAGAAAGGGATGTCTGTCGAAGAAGTGCGCGGAGCGTTCATGATGATCCTTTTCGGTGGGATGTACGAAGATGCCGTGGGCAGAAAGATAACGAAGAAAAGCACAAGATTGCTGGTCCGCGGGATAGTGAAACAGATACTGGATTAAAGATGGAAATGAAAAAAGGTAAATTCGTATATAAAGATCAGCAGAGTATGGATAAGATGCTGAAGCTCTATGATAAGCAGATGACTTTGCTGGGCGTGGATTACAGCGAAAAGTATATTGAAACTTCTTTTGGAAAAACACATGTTGTAATAGCGGGAGATGCTGCTAAGCCGCCGATCTTTACCGTACATGGAGGCAACGGTACTACTCCGCTGAACCTTAAACTGTTCCTGCCTCTCATTAAGGATTACTGCCTGATAACGCCGGATGTCATCGGGATGCCGGGCAAGAGCGATCCATACAGAACACTTGATACGACCAAAGATGATTTTGGAAAGTGGCTTGTCGAGATCATGGATGCCCTTAAGATAGATAATATCCCATTCGTGGTATCTTCCTACAGCGCTGCAATGCTAATGTCACTTGCGCAGGTCGCACCCGAGAGGATAGAGAAAGCTGCACTGGTCGTGCCGTCCGGAATAGCTCACGGACCTTTGTTTAAGATCATCAGGAAAATGACTGTTCCGATGCTGGGGTATTATTTTGTACAGTCGGACAGTTCTTTCCAAAAGATCATGGAACTGATGTCGAGCGAAGAGGACGAACAGATGAAGGAGTTCTTTCAGTTGATGATGTCTTCATACAAGATGGAGATGAAACCCCCAAGAGAGTTCAGTAAAAAAGATCTTATAGGATTTGATGCACCCGTTATCATATTCGCGTCTGAAGATGATATCTTTTTCCCTGTGAGCAGAGTTTTCCCGAGAGCTAAGGAAATGTTTTCTCAGAAGCTTGTGTTACGTGAGATAAATGGAAATCACCTTCCTTCTTCAGATACCATGTCATCTGTCTGCTTATCTATAAATGAGTTCTTTGCTTCATAGCCTTTCTTCCCCGATTATTCTGATTATCTGCCTTACCGCCCATCAACGCATGATCACACATCTCTAACGATTGTCAGAGATCATATCTAACACTGTTAGAGTGTCAATCGGATGATATAATTATCTTGTCCGGAGTTCACAGAAAGTTTACGGAGTACCTGACCCTATATGGGAGGAAATCAAGTATAAATTGTAGATTGGGAGGCGAGCAGAAGGCATGAGTCTGATCAAAGGGATCCATCACATTTCAATGAAATGTAATACAGAGGAAGAACTCAATAGTGTAAAAGATTTCTATATCTCAATATTAGGTTTGGAGATAATCCGCGAATGGCCGGATGGGATTATGATCGATACCGGTAACGGATGTATTGAGATTTTTACAAATGCTGATGGAGAGCATCGTTTGGGATCGATCCGTCATTTTGCGCTGCTTACTGATGATGTGGATACGATAGCAGAAAAGGTGAAGGCTGCCGGATATGAAGTGTTCGTAGAACCGGTTGATAAAGTGATAGATTCGAATCCTAAGTATCCTATCAGAATGGCTTTCTGCTTTGGCCCGCTTGGCGAGCAGGTTGAGTTTTTCTGTGAAAGATAATAATTTCATAAAAATGAGGAAAGAAAAATGCGTACAGAAAAAGAGATGATAGATCTGATCTTAAGTACTGCTAAGGAAGACGACAGGATCCGTGCTGTCTACATGAATGGATCTCGAACCAATCCCAATGCGCCAAAGGATATTTTTCAGGATTATGATATCGTTTATGTCGTAGAAGAAACCGGATCGTTTATCCGGGATAAAGAATGGATCCGCCGATTTGGCGATATCCTGTTTATGCAGTATCCGGATGAACATCCGGACTATCCAAGTGATAAAGAAAACTCATACGGCTGGCTTATGATATTTACGGATGGGAACAGGTTGGATCTGACCGTGAAAACCATTTCTCATGCAAAGGAAAATGTTCTGGAAGACAGCCTGTGCAAGATCCTGCTTGATAAGGATAGAATTCTTCCTCCCGTTCCCGAGGCTTCGGATGAAACGCATTATATCAAAAAGCCATCACAGGAGCAGTATGCGGCGGTTTGTAATGAATTCTGGTGGTGCTTAAACAACATCGCAAAGGGGCTTTGGAGAAAGGAAGCGACATATGCCCAGGATATGCTGAACTTTGTGGTAAGAAAGCAGCTTGAAAAGATGCTTTCCTGGAGAATCGGTGAGCAGACCGGTTATTCCGTCAGCGTTGGCAAATCGGGAAAGTATATGAATAAATGGCTCTCCGAGGAAGAATGGAAGAAGTACCTGGATACATATTGCAATGCTGATATAAACAGTATGTGGAGATCAGTGGAAACGATGTGCAGGTTGTTTTATGATACATCGAAGTGGGTGGCAGAACAAAACGGATTTCCTTTTGAAAAACAGGAAGCGGATAATAGTTTTAAATACTTTAATGCCGTAAAAGAAATGGACGAAAAAGGAAAACAAACTATTGAATATACCTGAATATGCTAAAATGAACATTGATTACGAAATGGAGGTACCAATATGAGACTTTGCATTGCAAATGCTCCGTGCAGAGCTTGAGGAGACTGCATGGAGGAACGGAAAAACGATCCGTGATCCTCAGGCTTTGCTTCTGAAATATGTATTTATAAAAGGAGCAAAGAAATGAATAAGAATAAAAATATAAAATTACGTGATTTCTATATACTTTGGAGTACCCAAAGTCTGTCACAGCTTGGAAGTTCCATTACAGCATATGCATTAACGCTGTGGCTTTATGATGAGACGGGATCGTCGCTTGATACTGCGGCACTTAGGATCTCTACATATGCTCCCTATGTGCTTGTCAGCATATTTGCGGGAGCTCTTGCCGATAAGTTTGATAAGAAAAAGACTATGCTGATCTGCGACCTTCTGGCCGCTGTCAGTACAGTAATGGTATTCGTTTTATACAAAACGGAGCTGCTCTGTGTATGGCATCTTTATCTTATCAATGCAATATCGGGACTAATGAACACCTTTCAGCAGCCTGCTTCTGAGGTGGCTTATACGATCATCACGCCTAAGGATTGTTATCAGAAGACCGGAGTTCTTCAAGCATTATCCAGGTCACTCATAACGATAGGACATCCGATGATCGCAGCTGCTTTATATGGGCTTGCAGGACTTGATGCTGCGATAGCTCTGGATATGGGGACTTTTCTTATAGCCTTCCTCGCACTTGCGTTGTTTATCAAGCTTACCAAAGTTTCAAGTGAAGGCGCGGAAGGAAAAGGAACACTGCGTCTTGCAAAAGAAGGTTTAAGTTACCTGAAGAGCAAGCCGATGATCTTGTACGTGATCCTTTTTATGTCGGGCGTGAATCTCATATCTTCAGCCTTTGAAGCAACGCTTCCGGGATACATAATACCTAATCCGCAGGGTGGGAACTATGTGCTTGGGATCGTGAGTTCCTGTTCCGGAATAGCCATGATCTTAGGGAGTCTTATCTTTGCAAAGATGCCAAAACCTAAAGACAGGGTACGGATGATCTATCTGTCCATGCTGTTCTCGCTTGGAACAGAAAACTTTATCCTGGCATTCTCAAGAAGTCCGATCCTATGGTGTATAGGTCAGATGCTTGGATGGATTTTCGTTCCGGTAATGAGTGCGAACCAGAATGTGATCATGAGAAACGAGATACCTGTAGAACTTCAGGGCCGTGTATATGCCTGCAGAAACACGCTTCAGTTTTTCACTATACCGATAGGACTCTTTCTGGGCGGCTTTCTTGTAGACAATATTTGCGAGCCTTATATGAGAGACAGCGGGTATGCACTTTCTTTCTTTTTCGGAGAAGGAAAAGGATCAGGTGCAGCTATGGTCTTGTTCATACTTGGGGTTGCAGGGACTGCGATGTGTCTTGTGTTCGGCAGGATACTTAAGAAGTACAGTTATAGCGATCAATGAAAAGAGCGGAGGTTAGAATGAGAAGGTATGCATTGGGACATTCAATAAATAAGCTGGTTCACGGATGTGATTATAATCCGGATCAGTGGCTGGATCGACCGGATATACTCAGCAAAGATATTGAGTATATGAAGGAAGCCGGGATCAATGAGGCAACACTCGGAGTTTTTTCGTGGGCGGCATATGAACCTCTTGAAGGCGAGTATCATTTCGAGTGGCTCATTGAAATAATGGACAGACTGTACGAGAACGGGATCAGTACCATTCTCGCCACTCCTTCCGGAGCGAGACCCGTCTGGATGGATCACAAGTATCCTGAAGTCATGCGTGTGGACGGCATGGGACACAGAAACCGTCATGGATTCAGGCATAACCATTGTTTATCATCAGAAGTTTTCAGGGATAAAGTAAGGACGATCGATACAAAGCTTGCAAAGATCGCCGGAGGTCATCCCGGGCTTATCGCGTGGCACATCTCTAACGAATTCGGAGGAGAATGTTTTTGTGATCTGTGCAAAGAGAAGTTCAGGGAATATCTCAGGAACCGGTACCACAATGACATAAATGAACTCAATCACGAATGGTGGAGTTATTTTTGGAGTGCTCAATACAATGATTTCTCAGACATAGAACCTCCCTACATCAATGGTCAGAATGCCCTTATGGGACTGAAGATCGACTGGAGAAGATTTACATCGGCAAATTATGCGGATTATATCTCCGTTGAGATCGATGCTATCAGAGAAGCATCGCCGAATAAGGATGTTCCGGTCACGACAAATCTTATGCAGAGGTTCTATGATATTGATTACAGGGAACTGGCCAAAAAGATAGACTTCATTTCATGGGACAGCTACCCTGCTTTCCATAATGATCACGAAAGATACGAAGATACCATGATGGAATCTGCTTTCGATCATACACTTCTGAGATGCCTTAAAAAAGACAGGCCATTCTTCCTTATGGAGAGTGCTCCCGGCCATGTTAACTGGATGAATTACAACAAATTAAAACGGCCCGGTGTTCATGAACAGTTCTCATGTCAGACTGTTGCGAGCGGATCTGATTCAATTCAGTATTTTCAGTGGAGATGTTCCAGGGGCGGAGCAGAACAGTTCCACGGTGCAGTTGTTGACCATAGTGGAACTGATGATACAAGAGTATTCAGAGATGTGGCTCATTTAGGCGAGATATTATCAAAGCTTTCAGAGGTTGAAGGATCGGTAAAGAAAAATGAGGCGGCTGTCATCTTTGAATGGGATAACTGGTGGTCTATAGATGTATCCGGCGGTTTTAGCCGAGAGACAAAGAAGTATGATATCACCTGCCTTAACCACTGGAAGAGCCTGATGCCTTTTGGCGTTGAAGCGGATGTTATATCTGTTAATGATAACTTTGAAGATTACAAGCTTATCATAGCTCCAATGCTTTTCCTTATAAGACCTGAGACCATAGAGAAGCTTAAAGGATTCGTGGAGAACGGAGGTATTCTTCTTGCAACTTATATGACAGGCTATGTTAATGAGAATTCGTTGTGTTATGAAGGCGGTTTTCCGGGTGATGGGCTAAAGGACCTGTTCGGTATTATTAATGAAGAGATAGATACTCTTTATCCGTCGGACAAAAACGGAATCAGAATGGAAAATGAAACTCTGAAAGTAAAAGACTATGCCGAGCTTATCAAGCTCATCGATGCTGATGTGATAGGTACATATACGGATGATTTCTATAAGGATATGCCTGCGATCACCTGTAAGAAATATGGCAAGGGAAAAGCATTTTATCAGGCAGCCAGGATCGAGAATGAAGATATGGTTAAGTTATCAGGGAAACTTCTTGCCGAGAGTGGTATCAAAATACGCGAGCTTCCTTCCGGAATAGAGTATCATGCAAGATATGGCGATGACTGCATTTATGAGTTCTACTTCAATATAGGGGAGGAAGCGGTTGAAGTTTCAAGACTTAACGGAATAGATATGCTCACCGGAAAAGCAATAGACGGCAATGTAACGATCCTTCCCGGAAAATTTATTGTTCTAAAATCCAAATAACGGAAATCTATATTGATAATGATTTCAGTCTGATATCGGATGATATCAGACTGAAATTTTTATTACTTGACGTACAGTGCTTTGATACAGACATTATTTGGAGTGTATTCCAAGCCGAATATATCTTTCGCAGATGGAGCGGACATATCGATCCACTCGCCGTCTTTAAGGATAAAAGACTGTCCGGCATCCACGCCGGAAACGTAATACACCCCGTGATGGGATTCCAAAACTTCTGATTCGACAGGAATCGGGGAGCTGTATGTAATAACGATCGAATAATCCTCAACATCGATAGGGGAATCCAGTTCAGTTACATAGTAACCTCCGAAGGAAAAATCTGCTTCCTTCCTGGCAAGGACTTCGGTCATGGATTCATCCCGCACTTCGATCGTGATCTTTGTGGCGGAGGGATCAAGTATATAATCATTTCCTCTCACATTTCTGATACCTACATATGTACCTACTGCAGCAAGTTTTCCTTTTTCATGGAATACATTAGCCGCTACGTTCTGCTCGCCCGCATCGATCGTGTCGAGACAGCCGCCTTCGTAACTCAGGATCTTCGAATATTTATCTGAGACATAAAGAAGACTGTCGTAAATGAGATGCGAATCATAGGATAACCAGAAATAACCATCATTTCCATAATCCGGCCCCATGCTGTCTTTTGCTAACCATGCTCCGTCATGCTCCGGAAGCTCCTTGCCCAGATACTCTCCGAAATATTCTTTTGGGAAATGGTCATCCCAACCTACCAGACAGACCTCGTGATGCTTTTCTGTTTTCTTTGCAGGATCATCGTAAAGTGTAAAATATCCGTGGTCTTTTCCGTAAAAATTGGCTCCGCTGAAACTGAGGCCGGTCATGACAGGTCCTTCGGTCCTGATGATCTCCTGGATCTGTTCTCTGGTGGCAAAACTGCAGGGCTCATCGTTTTCATCCGTTCCGGTATAGATGGGAGCCTCGACAATTGCATATCCGCTGTCGCCGATCCCGTTAGATAAAGAGTTGATCACGATGGAAGCCGAGCCCGGAGTAAGATTTACATCCTGATCATAGCGCCACCCTTCCTCGTGTCCGGTCAGAATACTTTTCAGTATATCGTCCGGTGTAAAATCAAGTTTTTTGCCATCGCGGATCTGGCTGGTGATCAGTATCGATGAAGTGGCTGCATGTCCCCAGCATCCTCCCAAGCCTTGTTTGGTTACCTCAGAGGATATACCGTTATCTACCTGAGAATAGTAACCTTCCTCCCCATGCACATAGTCACTTTGTTCTGTGACTTCCGTGGGTATATCATTATCTGACTGAGAAGAGGAATCTACAGTGGGTATATCGTTATCCACTTGAGAAGGGATATCTTCCTGAACCTGTGCGCCTGGGTTGCCACAACTTCCCAGTGTTACTATCATTGACGCTGCAATGATCGGTGATAAAGCTTTCGTCCATTCTTTTTTCATTTTAAGCCTCTCTGTTTGTAGTATTATTTTCAATAGCATGGTAAAGTTGTATGTAAAAAATAATACATGATATGAGTATTAACGGCAAATATATAAATACGGATATCTGTAAGGAGGGGATGGCTTATTTTCGTAGTATTACTTAATATGGTTGCAGGCATGATAGCCATAGGGATAGTGGCTTTTCTGACCTTAATAGCTATAATTCTGATAATCGTCTCGTGTGTGCGTGCTTCTTCTGCAAAAAAGGAAGGAAGAAAGACGTCGAGAGTTGGATTGTGGGTAGGGCTTTTTATGTTAGTGAGCCCATGGATCCTGGTGGGAGTTTTTCTTATCATTGTGAAGATAGACGATAAAAAGTTTAACCGATGGGATGTCGGCAAAGAGGTGCTTGCTACGGCAGTTCTTGATGATACTTCTGATGATCTCTATGATATGTTTGCAGATGATGTTATCAGCCGCAACAACTTAACACAGGCTGATCTTGACTCGTTCCTTGCTGAGTGCAACATAGAGAATGATAGTGAACTTGATCTAGAGAACTATTCGGATTTTTCCGGGAAGTACAGCCATTACAGGCCTTATTCGAGTCAGGAAAATGGGAGAATACAATATTGTTTCCAATACACTATGTATGATGTCAACGATGAAGGTGGTAAGATCACGATCTTAGGCGTTGACGGCGATCAAGAAGATGAGAGCAAGATCGGGATTTGGTACATGACTTACATGGATGATCAGACGACATGTTCGTTCGGCGAGCCGGCACCTTCAGAGAGTCGATAAAAACAGATACTGCACACCTCCATAGGTGTCTGTGCATGCTCAAAACCATCAAGTATCCCGACCGGCTGATGAGTTCCTTCCTTAAGGTACCATACTGCCTGAAGCGGGCGCATACCAAGACTCTCAGCCGTTTCAAGTTCTCTGCTACCGCCGTCACCGACATACAAGCACTCTTCAGGGCTTACGCCAAGTTTATCCATACAGATCCTGAACACTTCTTTTTCAGGTTTCATTAAGCCAAGCTCACAGGACATACATACAACATCGAAAAACTCATACAGCGGGCTTTTAATTATCACATCTCGTTCTTCAAAAAAACAATTGGTAAGAAGTCCTGTCTTTATGCCCATATCCTTCAGTTTCACAAACATCGGGATAATCTCAGGATGAAGATGTTCAAAATACTCTGTTTCTGCTTTATATCTCTTATCTATTATCTTATTAAAAAGCTCAACAGAATATATGGAGTTTTCTTTCATGATCCTCTCAAGAACATCCTCCAATGTCTGCCTGCCTTTAGTCCGGTCTTCCTCCGTAGCATCCCATATCTCGCGGAACTTCTTTTCATCTATGCCCATATCCTTACAGATATTTCTTCCTGTATAGGTCTTTGATTCATACATGGTGACAAGAGTTTCGAACATATCAAATATCACAGCTTTTATCATCACGTCTCCTTTACTCATTTCAACGCAGAGTACTTATATACTTTTCAAACCTCTGGTTATGTGACTTCATTGCATCTTCTGAATCAACGTGTGCGAGGAATTGCTGCTTATCCAGCCATTTATGATCCGTGGTCTCTCCTTCCTGAAGGATTATGCGATCCTTGTCGCCGCTGACTCTTGCAAGATATGAATAAAACATTGCATGACTTGTGTCTTTGAACAGGATATTAACAAGTTCCAATGAATCAGCTGTAAGTCCTGTCTCTTCCAGGAGTTCTCTACCGGCAGCTTCAAGCGGATCTTCTCCACTTAATGCCGAACCGCCTGCACTTGCCTCCCAGTAGCCGGGATAAACATCCTTGCATTCACTTCTCTTCATCAGTAGATATGTTCCATCTTCATGTAATACCAGAAGATCTACTACCAGATGGTATCTGCCATCGGGAATGTTTTTGAACTGACCAAAGCCTCTTACGAACGTCTCTCCTGTCCTGTTGCCTTCACGATCGTACAGATCCCAGACCTCATGTCCTGCTTCTATTACAGTCTTAAGCATCCTGAGGACACGGAGTTCTCTTTTGATCATGACCTCATTGAAATAAACATCACTGGTATAAATATCATTTGCTTCTATGGCGGTATCTATATCTACGATCCTTAATTCAAATCCGGCTTCATCTTCATAAGCATCAAGATCCTGATCGACCAGTTCATCCTCCACATCACAGAAGTAATAATAATTCTCCTGTTCAAAAATGGTATTCTCGTCTTTGTCGCTTTTCTGTCTTCTTAAAACGCTTCCGAATTCCTTTATACTTTCGGGTATCACGACCATTCCGGCTTCTTCCCTGACTTCACGGGCTAATGCCTGCTTTTTATCTTCGTCATCATGGATCCCGCCGCCCGGAAATTTGTAATATTTTTCCTTTCTGCTGTATACGAGAGCTAACTTATCCCCACGAACGATTATCGCTCTGGCAGAAGGTCGCCTGAATACCTTGTCTGTTTCCTTGTAATCCTTAATATCTATTTCGAATAATCTGTTCATTCCTGATTCCTTCTTTCATCTGTTTCTACACACAAGGATAATTATATCATTCCGGACAGGGAACCATGATATAATCCTTTTATGAGTTCGCTTAAACATATTTACAACAGACTGCGTTCCGAATCCGATAAAGTAAGCTACGATCCTCATGATCAGATCGTCTCTTATGTGTCGGAAGAATGTTCGGTAGAAAGTATCAGCGGCTGCAACGGCAAAAAGATGCGCGTATCTTACGACGGTAAGAATTATGATATTACCGTCAATAATAATATTGCACTGTATGAACTGATACATGGCCTCATTCATAAGACTGTAAGTATAAAAGCCGTTGACGCAAGACGTATCGTGATAAATGGCTGGAAACATGAAGTGCCGGCCAAAAATCCACACCGCTTAAGCATCGCGCTCCTTATGGCAGGAGGAATTCTGTCTGTTCTTTTATGTGCTTTCTCCGTCAGCCTTGCTGCTTTTATGAGCGAGCATGGAGTAATAGCCGGAATAGTTTTCTTTATTGTCTGCGCCGTAATATTCTTTATATTATGTCTGGCTGCTTTTATTTCCTGTAACTTCTGTATCGAGAAGTCCCGAGGTGTGATGGTATTAGCTGATACCTTCACAAGAATTCCGGATCTCCCCTCATCTGATGAACAGAAGAAGCTTATCGAATATGTTGAAAACGCTTCCGGAGCAGATACTTACAAAATAACAAGAAAGCCCGTGTCATCACCACTGCCTGTTACGTCATCAAAGATTGGCGGCACATATTACGGTGATATTCCAAAGTCAAAAAGCGGACATTCAAGCTTTAGTTTTATAGCTCAGATCAATCTTGATGATTTCTGTCTTAAGTTCCCTGATGAGAATAGGATCCCGAAAAACGGTATCCTTCAGTTCTGGAGTGAAAGTGACTATCAAGACTCCTGGTTTGTGACGAGAATAGTCAGACCGGATGCTGAAAATGATAAGAAGCAGGTGGAGCAGAAATTGGAAGAATACGAGATTGTATTCGAAAAGTGTGAGAGATCTGTAAGTGCAAAGAGCAGCAATGCTACAAAGATGATGTTCGAGGCTGCAGAGAAGTTCGGGATAGCTCTTGATCCTACTCTTTTATATTCCGAGATCAAAGAATACAAGAGTCTTGAAGAAGAGTTCTTTCTCCCACCCGATTCAATTGATGGCGGATATATAGGCCTCATTCATTTCTCGCCGGCTTACAGTCCCAACCCTGATCTTATCAAACGGAACTGCATTAATATCTATATTAAGCCGGAGGATCTCTTTTCAGGGGATACAAGTGACGTGAAATACCGGCATGAAGGGTTTAGATAATGGGAAACACTTATTATGAGAAAATAGTCAAAAAAGTAAGGAAGACTGCTCTTGCTCCGATTATTTTAGGCGGGCTGATGTCACTTTTCCTTATCATGCTTATTTGCATTTATATATTTGAGAAGGATTGGGGGGCTGCCATAGGCTTTACAGTCATACTGCTGATCCCGCTGGCTCTTACGGCCCTTGGGATCAGTATGATAGTGAAGCCCGGAGGCAAGAATGACAGACTTGCGGAGATGGCTGAAGATATCGACCGGGGCATAATCTATCAGGATGATTTCATCATTGTTTCGCAGCGCGTTATTGGTTCTGTTTCTGCACCACAGCTCATGGTTTTTAGAGATGATGTGATAGCATGCTGGCTCTATTCAGAGACAACAAATGGAATTCCTACCGCCAGGCGGATCGAAGTATATACGGCAAACCCTAATGTTTCACTTCATATCAATGTATACGGCAGGAAGCCGCAGATCATTGACGGCATCATGCAAAAGATTCAGGAATTCTGTCCCAACGCGCGTATGGGATATACCCCTGAGAACTATAAGTATGTAAAGGAAATACAAAATGAATATAAGAGAACCAGAGGATAGCGATCATTCTTCGTCGCGGATCTTTTCAAGAGCCTGATTTACTAAATTCTCTTCATGCTTAAGGATCGAGAAGTTTCCGATCCATACGAGTGAAAAAACAACTATGAATTCCACAAATGTGATGATCCCGCCGGAGAATCCGTGATACCAGTTAAAGATATATGCGGAAGTCATTACGATCACCATAATGATGATAAAATGCAATACGATCCGCAGCCATGCTGTTTTCTCATTATCCGGTGAGAGCAAAAGTACGGTGGGGATCGATGTGCACACCCCGACGGCAAGAACGGACAGCGGCTGCCATCCCTCCAGATAAGAAAATGCACCTGTAGTCAGATATTCCACAAGCTCTGTAAGTCCCATCACTATTGTGATCAGGAATGAAACCATCATCGTTGTTGTAAGGAAAAATTTTAATCTATCCATTCTAAAGCCCCATCCTTTTCTTTAAATCCTTTACGTATCCCCTGGAAATGACTATCGTTTCACCATTCAACAGAGTCGCTGTCATTCGTGAATTGGCAGCGTTCTTCACACTCCGTATCTTCCTGATATTGCATATCATGGACTTTGATATCCTGATAAATCTTCCGTCAAGGATCCCTTCCAGTTCGTATAGTCTGTACTTTACCTCGTAGCATTCATTTTTAGTATAGATGAAGCTCTTATCATCCACTGACTCGGCATAATATATTCCATAAACGGAAACAGGATAGGTTTCCCCATCCTTGATCCCTGTTATGGTTGGATCACCGTCCTGCAGGAGTGAAATTGCATTTCTCACTCCTGCTGTCATCGAATGAATACTTATGACCGCTGATTCTTCAGCTTTCTCCGGTATAGTATTAACAGTTACTCTCACTTAATAGCCCCTTTACTTCCTCTTATAAACACGAGGATATATCAGACTGATCGCTGCAACCGATACAAGAAATACTGCCAGTACATAGATGACTGACTGCCCGGGTTCGATCGCTTTTCCGTCAAAGTATGGATTAACGGAGAATGCTTTTTCCATGCTCTGAACGAACAGACCGTTATCCACACCACCTATTTTAGCATCAATAAGCGAAAGATTATCGGTTAAAAGTGTTTTTTTGATCAATGATGTGACCTGAGTGGCAGGTAACATAGTGCAAACGGATTCAACACCGGACGAAAAGTTCGAAAGGGGAATGTATGCTCCTATAACAAAGCCGGCAGCAGCAGAAAGTATTCCCATAAATGCAGAGCTTGCTCCTGTACTCTTAAAAAACATCATGATGATCATAAACAGCGCGGAAGAGGATACTGAACCGAGTGCGATGACAGGGATAAGCTTTAATACAGAATCAACGCTGATATCATATCCTCCTGCTTTTATGGCCATACAGCCTGTTAAAGTAACACCAAGGACCATAATAAATGATGATATTGCTGCAGCAAAGAAATAGGAAAGTATTATATTTACTCTGCTTATCGGTGTTGCGGATATGTCATAATCCACTTTATACTCCTTATCCTTTACGATGGTCGTAAGCGCCTGGAAAGGGATAGTGATGAGCGCCGAGCCAAGGATGCCGGCAAGAAGGAGCGAAGCCGTGAGATTCTCAATATCGCTGACATCGATAAATGCTTCCAGGCCCTTGGCAGAATCCTGTATCTGCGAAACATATGTGTCTTTTAAGAATAAGATATAAAGTGCAAAAATTATGATAGGTGTAAGTACTGAAAAGAATACTGAGGATTTATCTTTAAAATATACAAGCAGATTTCTTTTTGTGAGCCCGAGTAATTTATTCATATGCTATCTCCCTTCCGGTAATATTAAGAAAAACATCATCCATTGTGCCTTTGAGTACTTCGTAATCAGTCATGATGTCCCGGTTTTTGTAGAGCAGATCCGTCACGTTTCCGCTGTGAGCGATATCGTAATGATCGGAAACATATCTGTAATCGAGTGATCCGATCCTGTTCTCGATATCTGTCGACTGCTCCGTGTACCAAAGGATATGATCCTTTGCAAATTTGCGTTTTAATTCGGCAGGTGTTCCTTCAGCCTTTATCTGGCCTTTGTCCAGAATGACCACATTGTCGGCATCTCTGGTTTCTTCCATGTAATGTGTTGTAAGAAATACTGTCATATTCCGGTTTTTTCTGATGTATTCTATGTAATCCCATAAAGCTTTTCTTGAAGCAGGATCAAGTCCGGTAGTCGGCTCATCCAGAAATAAGATACTCGGTTTGTTAAGCAGGGCCCTTGCAATGTCGACGCGTCTTCTCTGCCCGCCTGACAGGCTGTCGTAACGCTGATCCCACATTTCTTCCAGACAAAAGCTTTCCATGATATCAGAAAGATTGTTAAGGACTTTTTTCTTGTTAAATCCGTAGTAGCTTCCTCTGGTCAAAAGATTTTCTTTTACTGTAAGTTTTTTATCCAGAACAGAATTCTGAAAAACTATCCCTATCCTGTTTCTCACCTCATCACCGTTTCGATCGGGATCAAAACCCATGATCGATACTTCACCGGATGTCCTTCCGAGTATAGTGCAGAGGATATTTATCGTAGTGGATTTTCCTGCTCCGTTTTCGCCAAGGAATGCAAACAGTTCACCTTCCTGCACATCAAAGCTTATCCCGCGTACCGCTTCATGGCTTCCGTATTTCTTAGTAAGGTTTTTAACGCTTATGACATTCATGTCTAACCTCCTTTTTTTGCGTTTTTTGTTTCTGAGCTCATTGTTATTCAAACGGAAAAAAAGTAAAAGCTTTGAGCAGGTGAGTTGCAGATTTGATAAGGTAAGATACAAAAAAAGGACCGTTTCGGTCCTTTATTCTTTACTGTATTCAAGTATGTCTCCTGGTTGGCAATCCAGTGCTTCGCAGATCGCTTCCAGTGTTGAGAATCGTATTGCCGATATCTTGCCGTTTTTCATCTTGGATAGATTGACATTGGATACGCCGACCTTTTCAGCAAGATCGTTAAGTGAGATCTTGCGATCAGCCATAACACGGTCAAGTCTTAATATGATCTGTCCCATGCGCCCTCCTTATAGAGTCTCGTCTGACTGTGTCTGAAGAGTCTTGCCGTAATCCATTACAGTGCAGACAACCCATGTGGTAAGTGCACCCAGAGCTCCGAAAGCTAATCCTGAAGTGAGGAAGAGTACAACGGTTGATGCTCCAAGTACGATGGCTACTTTCTTTATTACTTTGTCGGTAAAAGGTGAATATTCTTTCTCGATTGTTGCAAAAACATTTTGGATCAGTTTGATCAGTATTGCTGCAACGGCGCATGCCAATGCGCATATCATAAGAGTCATGCTGTATTTTATCGCATACGGATGTCTGTCTATCTGCTCCTGAAGGGCAGGGATATCTGAATGGATGTTGTCGGCACTTCCCAGATTTATATTGACGGCACGAATAGACCCGTATGAGTCTTCATCCGCATTGATCATGCCTTTATCGATCATAAGGACGATATTACTGTCAAATTTGTCCCCCATTGAAAATATAGTGATGCTTCCTATCAGGCATAATACGCATCCTGAAATAGATATAATGCAGAGTATGACTGACAGTATTCTGCCTAAACGGCAGCTCTTTTTTATCTTTGCGAGTTTAGTTATCTCTTCATTCATAGTTATTCTCTCCTTTATGCATTTCGTTTACAAAAATGGCATCTGGCGTACAAAACTGGCGTTTCGTTTACAAATATGCAGTTTTCAATTTACAAACAAGCATCTCGCCTTACAAACTGGCACCTCGGATTACAACTCAGCTCTCGGATTTCAAGGTTCAATCTATTTGGTTTTGTAAGTTCCACTTTGGAATTGTTACTTCCACTTTGGAATTGTAAGTTCTGCTTTTTCCCTCTTTTCTCTGATATCCGGAATTTACTCTTGCAAGAGTTATCCGAAACAGGCGTTTACTTTTGCAAACTGGAACCTCGGAATCCAATTCAGCCACCGGTGATTGCATGATACAACTTTAGTTAATTATTGTCAATAAATATTTAACGATAAACGTTAAATATTTAACGAATGTGATAATGGTTTGAAACGCTGTCGGAAAACACGTAAAATGGCACAAGAGTCAGTTTTTAAGCTATTTTGGTTATGGGAGAGGGGGCATAATTATGAATCAATTCAGATTGCCATATCACCTGATCGTGGATGAAGGGATATTCGGTCGTATTCCCGATGTTATGGAAGATGTGATCCCGGGGATCGCATCGAAAAAGATGATCCTCGTTACAGAGGAAAACCTTAAGTCGCTCTTTGACGGTATCCTGTCAGGGATCCGTGAGGATTTTCCTGATAGTGAGGAATATCTGATAAAAGAGGCTTCATACGATAATGCGGTTGCACTGGCAAAGTATATCAGTATGAATGACATTAAGGTGGTGATAGGTTTTGGTGGAGGCACGGTCCTTGATCTTGCTAAATTCGCTGCTTTTGTCAGCAAGACGCAGTTGATATCGCTTCCGACGACACTGAGCAATGACAGTCTGGCATCGCCGGTTGCTGTATTAGGCACAGAAGGCAGAGCGAGAAAATCTTTCAATTGCACGATACCTGACGCGATACTTGTGGATGCCAATATCATTATGAGTGCACCCACGAGGCAGATCCTTGCGGGGATCGGTGATACAGTCAGCAAATATACTGCTTTGAATGACTGGAAGCTGGCACATACCAAGGGTAAAAGCTATGTGGATGATTTTGCTTATATGATCTCAAAGATGGCTTTTAATTCTCTGGCTTACAGTTCTGACAAAGATCTGAAGACGGTTGATTTTATCAAACGTCTGACTCAGGCGCTGGTAATGGGAGGACTGGCAATGGAGATCGCCGGAGAATCAAGACCCAGCAGCGGATCCGAGCATCTTTTCTGTCATTCGCTGGAAGAGAATTATGCAGATGCGGTTAATGTGCCGCATGGGATCGCAGTAGCCATGGGAAGCTATGGAGCCTGCAAGTTTCAGAAACGTAATCTTGCCAAGATCACAAGGATCATAAAAGAGTATGGGATCCCGGTTCGCCCGTCGGAATGGAACATTAGTGAGGAAATCTTTATCGGAGCATGGCAGAAGGCAGCAGCTACACGAAAGGACAGATATACGATCTTAAACGAAACTGATCTTTCGGATGATACGTTGCGGAAGCTTTATCATGAGATGGAAGAAGTATTTGCCTAAACAACGTTAAACAATGGAGGGGAAAGAATGGACTATCGGAAAGTTTTTGATACGATACCTGAGCAGTTTGATAAGTTCAGACCGCGTTACAGTGCTGATCTGTTTGAGTATTTTATAAAGACAGCAGGAATAGGGAAAGAGACGAAGGTCCTTGAGATCGGTCCCGGAACCGGACAGGCAACGGATCCGATACTGGATACCGGTTGCGATTATCATGCCATCGAGCTTGGGGAGCATCTCTATGCGAAGATGCAGGAGAAATATGGTGAAAGAGAGAATTTCCATATTGTGAATGATGACTTTATCACTCATGATTTTGGAGATCAGAAATTTGATGTGATCTATTCTGCAGCAACGATACAGTGGATCCCGGAGAGAGTCGCATTCCCAAAAACACTGGAATTGTTATCGTCAGGCGGAACACTGGCTATGATGTATCTGATCGGGGATTACAAAACGCCCAATGAAGAACTTTACAGTAATATCCAGAAGGTTTATGACGAATACTACAGGCCGGAGACTGAGTATAAAAACATGAAGGAACCCTTTGATTATCTGCATGCGACAGATTATGGATATGTGGATATGACGAGGAAGGATTTCAAAGGAAAGCGGGTATTTAACACCGATGAGTATGTACAGTATTGCGGAACTCACTGTGACCATATGGTTATCCCCGAGCCTTATAAGACAAAGTTTTTTGAAGGAATAAAACGAGCGGTGCTGGAAGCCGGTGATAAGGTGGAGTTTTGGGATACCTATGTATTGTATCTGGCGAAGAAACCGTAAAAAGTATCTAAAAAAATGAGACAGGAGAAGAAGATAAATGACCAGGAGGGAGCAACTTCATCCTTGCAGATCATTACTTGAAACAACACTCAACACCAGGGATCTGGGCGGATTTTCAACAAATGAGTTTGGCGTGGAAACAAAATATAACAGGATATATAGAAGCGACAAGCAAAATTATCCGTCTGAAAGGGATATAGATTTTCTGAGGCAAAACGGCATAACAACAATAATCGATATGCGCGGAGTGGAAGATGTGAAGAACAGTCCTTGTGGACTGGAAAATGTTGATGGTTTTACATATCTGAATTTTCCCATTGATGAAGGCAGTACAGTGCCTGAAAGTGTTGAAGCAGTACCCGGAAGCTATATGGATATCGCTCATTCCAAAAACATTGGCAGGATCTTTGATGCAATAGCAAATGCATCTTCCGGGGTAATGTTTAACTGCTCTGCTGGGAAAGACAGAACCGGCGTAGTGACTGCGATCCTGTTTTTGATCTGCGGAGTGAGCAGAGAAGATATCATATTTGATTACATGATAACCAAAACATGTAATGCAGAACGATTTAAATTATTTCAAAACAAGTTTCCTGATATAGATATAAATATCGTGATACCAAGAGAAAGCTATATAAGTGATTTTCTGGATCTGCTGCATGCGAAATATGAGAGGTTAGAGGATTATTTTACAGCAATTGGTGTGGATGAAAAGACTGTATGTAAGATCAGAGACAAAATGACGTTATCATAAACATTATGAGGTGTATATGGATCAAAAAGCGATAGTTAAAGAACTGTTTAAATTACAGGATAAAACATATGCGACCTTTAATTCGGGGCTCATACCGACCGTTGACAGTGACAGGGTTATAGGTGTAAGGACTCCTGAACTCAAAAACTTTGCAAAAACTCTCGCAAAGGATAAAGATAAGGATCTGTTCCTTCAGAGTCTGCCTCATCAGTATTTTGAAGAAAACCAGCTGCATGCATTTGTGATATCGATCGAAAAAGATTTTGATAAATGTTTGGCTGAAGTGGAAGCCTTCCTGCCTTATGTCGATAACTGGGCTACCTGCGATCAGCTTTTACCCAAAGTTTTTAAAAAGAATTCAGAGAAGCTGCTACCGCATATACGCAAATGGTTAAAGTCAGATCATACCTATACCGTAAGATTTGCTATAGGTGTTCTGATGAGGCAGTTTCTTGATGATGATTTCGACACCAAATATCCGGATATGGTAGTTAAGATCAAGAGTGAGGAATACTATATCAACATGATGAGAGCCTGGTATTTTGCCACTGCACTTGCAAAGCAGTATGATGCGATACTTCCTTACATTGAAGAGAAGCGGCTCGATACCTGGTCACACAACAAAGCGATACAGAAGAGTATCGAAAGCTACAGGATAACGGATGAGCAGAAAAAATATCTGAAAACATTAAAGATCAAAGATAAATAAAGATCAGGGAAAGATACGTTTGAGAGACTTTAAAAAAATTTTTTAAAAACCTATTGACAAGATGGGTATATGCGTGTAATATACGCACATAACCTACTTGAGTGGTGGGGAATACAAGAAAGGAGAAAACAGATGCTGAACTTATTTGAAGAGTTACTTAGACAGAATTACAGATGTGGCCGAATGCTTTGCGCAGGTGCATTCTGTACCTGCATGAGCTCTCATGCGGATTGTGAAACCGTGATTATGAGTCCGGCATTTTTGTGTTGAACTTATATATAAACGTATGAAACGATCTGCCCGGGGAGCCAAAGCTACCGGGTATTTTTTTACCCAAATTCATCGCAAACAAAAACAAATTCAACCGGCGCAGAAAGCGCAGAAAAGAGGATAAAATGAGCAAAGCATATAAATTCGAAACACTTCAGTTACACGTAGGTCAGGAACAGCCGGATCCCACAACAGATTCAAGAGCAGTTCCCATTTATCAGACAACATCATATGTTTTCCATAATGCACAGCATGCAGCAGACAGATTTGCACTTAAGGATCTCGGCAATGTATATGGAAGGATCACAAACTCAACCCAGGATGTTCTTGAGAAGAGAGTAGCAGCACTTGAAGGCGGCGTTGCAGGACTTGCAGTATCAGCCGGAGCTGCAGCAGTAACATACGCAATAACAGCTCTTGCAAAGGCAGGCGATCACGTTGTTGCACAGAAGACGATCTACGGTGGTTCTTACAACCTTCTTAAGCTTACATTAAAGGAATTCGGAATAGAGACAACATTTGTAGATGCACATAATCTGGCAGAGGTTGAGGGTGCTATAAAGGATAACACAAAGCTTGTTTACCTTGAGACTCTCGGAAATCCTCACAGCGATATTCCTGATATCGATGCAATCTCAGAGATCGCTCATAAGCACAAGATTCCCGTTGTTGTTGATAACACTTTCGGAACACCTTTCTTCTTCAGACCTTTCGAGCACGGTGCAAACGTTGTTGTTCATTCAGCAACAAAGTTCATCGGCGGACACGGCACAACACTCGGTGGTCTCATCATCGACGGCGGTAACTTTGACTGGGTAGCTTCAGGTAAGTTCCCTCAGTTCACAGAGCCCAATGAGAGCTATCACGGTGTAACATTCGTTGGAGCAGCAGGCCCCGCAGCATACGTTACTTATATAAGAACGATCCTTCTTCGTGATGAAGGTGCAGCTATATCACCGTTCAATGCATTCCTTCTTCTCCAGGGTGTTGAGACACTTTCACTCAGACTTGAGAGACATGCAGAGAATACAAAGAAGGTTATAGAGTATCTTTCAAAGCACCCGAAGGTAGCAAAGGTAAATCATCCTTCACTTCCCGAGCATCCTGATCATGAACTTTACAAGAAGTATTTCCCGAACGGCGGTGCTTCAATATTCACATTCGATATCAAGGGCGGACAGAAGGAAGCATTTGAGTTCATCGATCATCTTGAGCTGTTCTCACTTCTCGCAAATGTTGCTGATGTTAAGAGCCTTGTTATACATCCTTTCACAACAACACATGCAGAGCTTTCCGAAGAAGAGCTTGCATCAATAGGAATTTCACCTGCAACCATAAGACTTTCGATCGGTACAGAAAATGCTGATGACATCATTGCAGATCTTGAGCAGGGATTCGCTGCTATCTAATTAGCAAAAGGCCTTCGGGGCCGCCTCCCATGGGCCCCGGATTTGTTATTTATCGATTTGTTATTAATTAATGAAATAAAGTATATGGGGCCGAAGAAATAAACTTATGGCCCCCCTTATAAGAAAAGGAGACAAGAACTATGGCAAGAGTAGGATTTATTAACAGAGACGAACTTAATGGTAAGGCACTTGAAGCCTGGGACAATCAGGAGAAGAACAATAACCTTACAAACATGAAGAAGGCTCTTCTTAATGATTATGCAACATATGACGCATACATGGGCTGGTACACTTCATGGGCAAGATTAGTCGAGATAATCGGTGAGAAGGATGCGATCCTTTATTCTCACGCTATATCAACTACAAACGGATGCCAGCTGTGCTCACTTTTCTTCATAAGTGATGTTAAGGGTCTTGGTCTTGATCCTAACAACCTTGAATATGATGAGAAGGAAAAGCTGCTTACCGATCTTGGAAGTCAGATAGTTAAGGATCCTACAGCTGTAAGCGATGAGACATTTGCAAAGCTTCATGAATACTTCAGCGATTCCGAGATCGTAGCGATCGTTGGATACGCAGGACAGATGATAGCAACAAACAACTTCAATTCCGTTCTTAAGATTGATGTTGATAAGAGACTTCTTCCTATAATCAACGAGTTCAAGCCTGCAACATGGAGAGAGAACTTAAAGTGAGCGAGAAAGAAGTAATCTTTCGCCTTGATCATGTAACCAAGATTTTCGGTAAAAAAGAAAATGCTATCAAAGCAGTGGACGATGTGAGCCTTGAGATCGAAAAAGGCGAGATTTTCGGAATGATCGGAATGAGCGGAGCCGGCAAGAGTACACTGGTACGCACACTTAACGGTCTGGAGAGCGTTACTTCCGGAAAAGTCTTTTTTGAAGGGAAGGATCTTACAGAACTGAAGAAGAAAGAACTGTTAAAGATCAGACAATCCATTGGAATGATCTTCCAGCACTTCAATCTTCTGGGACAGAGAAATGCAGTATTAAATGTAGAGCTTCCCATGAAAATAGCAGGCATACCTAAGGCAGAGCGTCATGCAAAAGCATTGGAAATGCTGAAGATAGTGGGACTTGAGAGCAAGGAAAAAGCTTATCCGTCGGAACTTTCGGGTGGACAGAAACAGAGACTTGCAATAGCCAGAGCACTGGCAATGGAACCGAAAGTTCTGCTCTGCGATGAAGCTACATCAGCGCTTGACCCGGGCATCACACTTGAGATACTTGATCTTCTCAAGGATATCAATGAAAAGACCGGGATCACGATCGTTATCATCACCCACGAGATGGATGTGGTCGAGAAGATATGTGACAGAGTTGCCATATTGGACTACGGCAGGCTGCAGGAGGTTGGGAAAGTAGGAGATATATTTACTTCTCCCAAGAGTGAAGCGGCAAAGCGTCTGGTTTATCCGGCAAGAGATACTGCAAATCCGTTCTATATGACAGACAGAAGATGCTTCAGGGTCGCATTTGACGGGCATTCATCCAGAGAGACCATTATCTGTGATCTGGTCAGCGAAACCGGTGAAAAGGTAAATATCCTTGCTGCAAATACAAAAAGTGTAGGCGGCATCGTATATGGTCAGATGATCATCGAGATCCCTGAAGCAGAAGAAGGAGCAGCTCTGGTACTTGATTATTTTAAACGTCGCGGTGTATTCGTTGAAGAAGTGATCGACAGAAAAGCCGGGGCAGAAGAAAAGAAGGAGGCGGTCTGATGCATATAACACAAACAATCGTCAAAGGCTTCCTTGAAACACTCGAGATGACAGGAGTTGCAACGGCAGCAGCCTATATCCTGGGACTTCCGTTAGGTGTATTGCTGGCAGTAACGGGTAAGAACGGTATAGCAGAGAACAGAACTGTATCGTTCGTACTCGGATCTATAATGAACATAGCACGTTCTATTCCATTTCTTATCCTGTTGGTAATGCTGATACCATTCACAAGACTGATCGTAGGTACATCCCTTGGAACAGAAGCAACGATAGTTCCTCTTACTGTAGGAGCGATACCGATCGTAGCCAGAATGGTTGAACAGTCTTTACATGAGGTAAATCCCGGAGTCATTGAGGCGGCACAAGCCATGGGTGCGGGAAACTTAAGGATAGTTAAGGAAGTGCTGATACCTGAAGCAGGTCCTTCTCTTCTAATGGGAGTTTCGATAAATATCGCTACAGTACTTGGCTACTCAGCTATGGCAGGTTTCGTAGGAGGAGGCGGCCTTGGTGATATAGCCATTCAGTATGGCTATTACAGATACGAAACAGATATTCTCATTATAACTGTTGCAATGCTAGTTATGATCGTGCAGTTGCTGCAGTCATTCGGAGAACGTTTAACAGTAAAGATCAGACATTAAAGGCTGATCAAAAGGAATCATACAGAAAAACATAAAGAAAATATTTAAAGGAATAAAGAGGGAGAAAACTATGAAAAAATATGAAATCGCAAAGAAGACACAGGCAGCACTTGTATCCGGACTTATCGGAGTATTTGCTCTTACAGGATGCGGTGCATCAGATGCAGCACCTCAGGCACAGGCAAAGGATGCAGATCCTACTCCTGCTGCAGTTGCTGAGGCAACTGAAGAGACAGTTGAAGAGGCTCCTGTTGAAGAAACAGCTGTAACAACAGAAGAGACTGTTACTATCAAGATCGGAGCAAATCTTACACCTCATGCAGAGATCCTCAGACAGGCTGCTCCCATACTTGAAAAGGAAGGCGTGATCCTTGATATCGTAGAGATTGAAGATTCAGTTACTCCTAACGTTGGTGTAGCAGACGGATCACTTGATGCAAACTATTTCCAGCATCAGCCTTATCTTGATGAGTACAATGCACAGAACGGAACAGATATAGTTTCTGTAGGTGCTATCCACTATGAGCCTTTTGGAATCTATGCCGGCAAGACATCATCGCTTGAGGATATTACAGAAGGTGCTATAGTAGCTGTTCCCAACAACGTAACAAATGAGGCAAGAGCACTTCTCTTACTTGAGCAGGAGAATCTGATCACATTAAAAGAGGGTGTAGGCGTAAATGCAACTGTAAATGATATAACAGAGAATCCTAAGAATCTTAAGATCGAAGAGATCGCTCCCGAGCAGCTTGTACGTGCTCTTCCTGATGTTGATATCGCTATCATCAACGGTAACTATGCGATCGAGGGTGGCCTTAATGTAGCAGATGCTCTGGCTGTTGAGGCATATGACGGAGTTGCAGCTGAAACATACGGCAACATAATAGCAGCAAAGTCTGAGAAGGCTGATGATGAGGCTTTAAAGAAACTTGTCACAGTTCTTCAGAGCAAAGAAATATCTGATTATATCAATAGTACTTATGGTGGAGCAGTTGTTCCCCTGAACTGATCGAGGTAAGGATATGGTTAATTTTGAGTATTACAATCCGGCAAAGATAATCTTCGGAACGGATGTAAAGGAAAAACTTAAAAAACAGCTTGCTGAGAATAAGACATCTTCGCTTTTACTGATATACAGCGGCGAATTCGTAAAGGATCTGGGTATCTACGACATAGTTAAGAGTTCGGCTGAGGAGCTTGGCATAACATTTGCAGAAAACGGAAATGTTGTTCCCAATCCTGAAATCTCACTTGTACGAGAACTTATAGCTACCGCGCGTGAGAAAAAGACAGATCTGATACTTGCTGTCGGAGGAGGAAGCTCCGTGGATACCGCTAAGGCAGTTGCTCTTGGAACACAGTACCGGGGCGATCCGTGGGATTTCTTCGAGCAGGGTGCATATCCTGAAGGGACCGATGCAGAGCATGTGTTAAAGATCGGAGTTATAACAACACTTCCTTCAAGCGGTTCCGAAACATCCAATGCGGCAATACTTTCAAACGGAACAAGGAAGGTTGGCTTTGAGGACAATGCGATAATCCCTTCGTTTGCCATCATGAATCCCGAATATACCTTCGGGCTTCCGAGATTCCAGACAGCAGCCGGTGTTGCGGATATTCTTTCCCATATCCTTGAAAGATACTTCAGCGATGTGCAGCATACGGATGTGACTGATTATCTCCTTGAAGGAGCTACAAAGGCTCTGTTTGCCAACGGTCCCAAGGTTCTTGAAAACCCGAAGGATTATGATGCAAGGGCCGAGATACAGTGGCTTGCATCCATAGCTCATAACAATCTTCTTGATACAGGAAGGATAGGAGACTGGGGATCACATCGTATAGAACATGAGCTTTCAGCTTTCTATGGAATAACACATGGTGAAGGTATGGCAGTAGTACTTCCTGCGTGGATGAAATACATGGCAGGTGTAAAACCCTGGAAGATAGCACAGTTTGCTGTTAGAGTTCTGGGCGCAGATACATTCACACATACCGAAGAAGAAAATGCACTGTATGCAGCTGAGAGCGTTAAAGCTTTTTACAAGAGTCTGGGACTTAAGACAAGCCTGACAGAACTTGGAATAAACGAAGAACATTTTGATGAAATGGCTGCACAGGCTACAAAGAACGGAACTTCACCGGTTGGTCATTATGTTCCGTTAGACGAAAAGAGATTTAAGGAAATACTTAAGTTAGCATTATAACAGGAGGAACACCAATGAAATATCTTGATTCACTTAAAAATCTGGTTGGTAATACACCAATGCTTAAGCTCTCGCAGGCAGGAGCAGGTCTTGAATCCGATATATATGCGAAGCTTGAACTGTTTAATCCATGCGGGAGCGTAAAAGACAGGATCGGGATAGCTATGGTGGAGGATGCTGAAAAAAGAGGTGTGCTTAAGAAAGGCGGCACGGTCATCGAAGCAACTGCCGGAAATACCGGAATAGGCATAGCCTTCGGAGCACTTAACAAAGGATATCGGGTGATATTTGTTGTTCCTCTTAAGTTTTCTCCTGAGAAACAGACTTTGATGAGGATGCTTGGTGCAGAGATCATCAATACACCTGCAGAAGACGGAATGCTCGGTGCAGACAGAAAAGCACATGAGATCGCAGAACAGATACCGGGTTCCGTAATACTCGGACAGTTTGTAAATAAAGCTAATCCCGAAATACACTACAAAACTACCGGACCGGAAATATGGAGAGATATGGACGGTAAGATAGATATATTTGTAGCAGGCGCTGGAAGCGGCGGAACCTACTCGGGAGTAATGAGATATCTCAAAGAACAGAACCCGGAAATAATAGGTGTGCTCGCTGACCCCGTCGGTTCCACAATGGGCGGCGGAGAACATGCAGCATACAAGATAGAAGGTATAGGCAATGATTTTATCGCTGATACCATGGATATGTCACTCGTAGATCGCGTCATTAAAGTGAATGATGACGAAGCGTACAGCACGGCAAGGATGCTGGCTGTAAAAGAAGGCGTGTTTGCAGGAAGTTCATCGGGCGCAGCACTTTTCGCTGCACTCAAGCTTGCAAAAGAAACTTCCGGAAAGAATATCGTAACTCTGTTCCCCGACAGAGGAGACAGATACTTCAGCGAACATCTCTATGAATAGGAGAAAAAACAATGGCAATAAGTAAATTCAGCAATAATGCTATAGAAACAAAACTCATTCACGGCGGTATTTACGGTGATGAACTGACAGGTGCGGTAAACGTTCCTATATACCAGACTTCAACCTATGAGCAGGAAATACCCGGAGTTCATAAGGGATTTGAGTATTCAAGAACAGGCAACCCTACAAGAAAAGCGCTTGAGGCGCTGATCGCTGATCTTGAAAACGGAAAAGCAGGTTTTGCTTTTGCATCAGGACTTGCAGCGATAACAGCAGTACTCAGCCTTTTCAAGCAGGGCGATAAGCTTATCATTTCCGATAATGTATATGGCGGAACCTACAGAGTTTTAAACAAAGTATTCAGCAACTTCGGAATAGGTTTCACAGCTGTGGATACTACGGATATCTCAAAGATCGAAGAGGCGATCACTGATGATGTGAAGGCAGTCTATATTGAGACTCCCACAAATCCTCTGCTTGGCATAACTGATCTGCAGGCGGTGTCTGATCTTGCACATAAGCATGGTCTTCTTCATATCGTTGATAATACTTTTTACACACCGTATATACAGAGGCCTATCGAGCAGGGTGCGGACATAGTTCTTCACAGTGCAACAAAGTATCTTGGCGGACACAGCGATCTGATCGCAGGTCTGGCAGTTGTAAACAGTGATGAGCTTGCAGAAAAGATCGCATTTATCCAGAATGCTTCAGGAGGAGTTCTTGATCCGTTTGATTCATTCCTTCTTATCAGAGGCATAAAAACTTTAGGTGTCAGACTGGACAGACATGTTGCCAACGCTAAAAAGATCGCAGATGCACTTAAAGAAAGCAAAGATGTTAAGAAGGTTTATTATCCGGGATTCAAGGATCACCCGGGACATGATATAAATGCAAAGCAGGCAAAGAACGGCGGAGCAATGATCTCGTTCGAACTGACAGAAGGTCATGATATCAATAAGTTCTTCCGTTCACTCGAAATATTCTCGCTTGCTGAGAGCCTTGGGGGTGTTGAGTCTCTCGTATGCCATCCCGCATCCATGACACATGCGGCTATTCCAAAGGAAGTGCGTGATGCAGTCGGGATCACAGACGGACTCATCAGAGTTTCAGTAGGCATAGAAGATGGTGATGAGCTTGTAAAAGATATATTGCAGGCAATTGAATCTTCGAATTGACCCCATTGACGAATATACCGCTTAGGCGGTATATTTTGCGTTACAGGGACAATGCGAGGGAACCGGATATGTTCGGATCAAAAGGCAGATGGTATAAGGGAAATCTTCATATGCACAGCGTTCTGTCAGATGGAAAGCTGGAGCCTGATGAAGTGCGTCAGATGTATAAGGATGCCGGATATGATTTTGCGGCATTGACCGATCATTGGTCTCTTAGCGAGAATCTTCCCGCTAAAGACGGTTTTCTGGAATTGTCGGGCGTTGAATATGATACCGGAGATATGATAAACGGTAAGGTATTTCATATTCTCGGGATAGGTATGGACAGACCTGCTTTTGACGAGACCAGGCATGATATTCCCGTTGAACAGATCGTAAGCGGTATTAAGGAATGCGGTGGTATCGCCATACTTGCCCATCCGGCGTGGTCTGTAATGGATCCGGATGATATATCCAGATTAGATGGGATAGCAGGGGCGGAGATCTACAATACCGTTTCAGATCCCAACAATTACAACTGCAGACGTGCTGACGCCTCGCTGTATTTTGATCTGTGGGCCGATAAGGGATATATGATCCCTGCATTTGCTGCTGATGACAGCCACTGGTATACCGGTGAACAGCTGCAGAGCTATATAATGGTCAAAGCAGAGGCGCTTACGAAAGATGCGATCTTTGATGCGATCGCAAAAGGACATTTCTATGCAAGTCAGGGACCGGAATTCACATCGATCACCAGAAAGGACAATAAGGTGATCGTAAGGTTTGGCGGCGCCGAAAAAATTCTTTTTGTTTCCAATTCAGTATTTAATATCAACAGAGTCCAGGACGGCTCGCTTGGCATAGCGGTTTATGAATTCACCGCTACGGATAAATATGTCAGGGTAGAGCTGATTTCCGAGGATGGAAAAATAGCCTGGAGTTCTCCTATCAAAAAATAAAATCCTATTTTTGTGTTTTTATGATAAGTGCAAAGCAACATTTATCTATAAATAATTATCATTTAACACGCCTGATATAGTATCATTGAAGAGGTGGTATAGGGGGAAACAAATATATCAGAAAGGTAAAGGGGAAAGCAGATGAAATTCTACGTAAGCAAAGACGCAAAACCAAACGGAGACGGAAGCAAAGAGAAGCCGTTTTCAACAATTCAGCAGGCAGCAGATATTGCATTGCCGGGTGATGAGGTCATAGTTGGCCCCGGAATATACAGAGAAGAAGTCAGTCCTGTGAATGCAGGTACTGCAAAGGCTCCTGTGGTATTTCGCAGTGAAGAGAGAAGGGCAGCGATCATCACCGGTGCAGAGATAATAGATACATGGGAAAAATACAAAGGTGATGTATGGGCAGTGCATATTCCCAACAGCTTTTTCGGAAAGCACAATCCGTATAAGACAGTTGTTTCCGGAGACTGGCTGGACATGGGCATTGTCTGCCACACCGGTGAAGTGTTCCTGAATGATAAGTCGCTCTATGAAAAGCCGACACTGGAGGAAGTGCTTGAGCCTGAGTTTTATGAGGCTTCATGGGACAGGGATTTTACAAAGCATACATGGTATACCTGCCAGTCTGATGAGAAGGATGAGACAATAATCTATGCTAATTTCCAGGGCGCAGATCCCAACAAGGAAAAGGTTGAGATAACAGTCCGCCCTCATTGCTTCTATGCAGCAGAGGAGCATGTAAATTATATTGTTCTTAAGGGCTTTGTAGTAACAAAGGCTGCCACTCAGTGGGCTCCTCCCACAGCACTTCAGGAAGGCATGATAGGCCCTCACTGGTCAAAGGGCTGGGTTATCGATGATTGTGAAGTATCACTTTCTAAGTGTTCCGGAATCTCTCTCGGAAAGTACAGACAGGCTAATAACGACAATAAGTGGTTAAAGTATAAGTATAAGGACGGTTCACAGACTCAGCGTGACTGTTCCTGCATCGCTCAGCTTGATGGCTGGTCAAAGGAGACTATAGGTTCACATGTGGTTAAAAACTGTGATATCCATGACTGTGGCCAGACAGGTATTGTAGGCAATCTCGGAGGTGTATTCTCAGTAATCGAGAATAACCATATCCATCATATAAACAACAAGAGAAACCTTGCGGGTGCCGAGATAGGCGGTATTAAGCTTCATGCTGCTATCGACGTGATCATAAGGAACAACCATTTCCATGACAACACGAGAGGTATCTGGCTTGACTGGCAGGCTCAGGGCACCAGAGTAAGCAGCAACTATTTCCACGACAACTGCATGTCACGTGATTACCTCCTTAAGAATGAGAATAAGGCTGGCTTAGGTCTTGGTGAGGATCTCTGGATAGAGATAGCTCACGGACCGACTCTTGTAGATAATAATATTTTCATGTCAGAACGTTCGATAAAGCTTCCCACACAGGGTGTGGCATTCGTGCATAACTTCTTTGCGGGCGCTATCACAGCTGTAGGCCGCGGTGTAAAGAACGGTTCATGCAAGTATGATTCAACCAGATATACACCGATACATGTTCCTCACCGTACCGAGATCACAGGCTTCATGTCAGTGCTTCACGGTGATGTGAGATTCTATAACAACATCTTCGCACAGCTCCCGGTAAGACAGGGAATGATCGATATCTGTGAAGAGGACAAAGACGGCGAGTGGGATGACGGAAATCTTGTATGCGGCACGGTTACGTACTCAGGCTACATGACAGAGGCTACATGGAAATCATATTTTGACGGATACTGCGGAGAAGGAGCAGAATCAGGCAGGGATAAGTATTACATGCCTCTTCCCGTATGGACAGGCGGAAATGTATTCTTCAACGGCGCTAAACACTGCGATATAGAAGAGGATTTCACCGAAGATACAGAGCATAAGGTAACATTCGAGGTTAAGGAAGAGGATGGAAAGTTCAAGGTAGTTACCAATGTCATGGATTACCTTCCCGAAGTGAAGCTGATAGATTCAGATACTCTCGGAATGGCATTTGAGCCTGAAGAGCGTTTTGAGGCGCCTGACGGATCTGATATCATATTTGATACCGATTTCTATGGCAATAAGAGAGAGGGCAAGATCGTTCCCGGACCTATAACTAAATAAGCTGATCACTGTAAGGGCCTTACCGGATGACCGGTAAGGCCTTTTTATTTTGCGCAGGAAGCAAAATAAATATTTAAAAATTTCTCATAATGCCACTTGACACGTAATACTCTGTGATATATAGTATGACTATCGTAGTACAACGTGTTACATAGTATAGTGTGTTAAGGGGTATCAGATCAGCTGAACCTTATAGAAGGGGATTTTCTCCTTGTGGAGGAAGAAAAATGGGTTTTTTCAAGTGGATATTTGTGTTATTCGGCACAAGCATGATCACAAGCGGTGTCTCTACAGATGCATCTGTATCAGAGGCCAGAGGGAATATGCTTTCCGAAATGGAATATTCGGATGTCGCCACAGAGATCGATCAGTATACGGAGGAGCACAGTGATGCTCTCTCGGGAATGGCAGTTTCGGTCTTTGATGATGAAGGGATAATCTGCGACAGGTATTATGGCTATGCTGACAGGGAAAATGCTCAGACTGTTGACGAGAATACCGTTTTTGAATGGGGCTCCAGTTCAAAGACTCTTGTATGGGTCAGTGTTATGCAGCAGATAGAGCAGGGTAATATCGATCCGGATGCTGATATAGAGGAATACCTTCCGGAAGGCTTCATCAAAAACAGAGCATATAATAAGCCTGTTACAATGACCAACCTTATGAATCATAATGCCGGATATCAGGAACTGGCAGCAGACCTGATGCTCGGTAAGGAATATGAAGTTCCTTCATTAGCGGAAGCGCTTAAGAAATATGAGCCGGTCCAGGTATATGAGCCGGGAACCGTCACAGCGTATTCAAACTGGGGCACGGCGCTTGCGGCCTACGTTGTTGAGAGGGTTTCGGGACAGGATTTCAGCGATTATGTACATGAAAATATCTTTACTCCTCTTGGAATGGAGCATACAGCCATAGCAGTCAATCTTACGGATAATGAATGGGTGGCAGCAAAGAGGGAAGAGCTCAAATGCTACAGAACTGACGGAGAGCTTATCCCAGACGCGTACCGCAATGTTCCACTATATCCGGTAGGAGGATGCATCTCAACACTTGCAGATTACAGAACATGGGGAATGGCACTGGCAGGGCGTGACAGCAGGATTCTTTCCGCAGATGGATGGAATGAGCTGTATACGCCCACTTCATTCTATACAAATACGGATAAAGCACGTAACTGTCATGGTTTCTGGTCCGAGTATTATTCGGTAGCAACACTCGGACACGGCGGAAATACACAGGGCTGCTCCAGTTATATACGATTTGATCCGGTTTCGGGACTGGGTATGGCCGTTATGACAAATGTATCGAATGAAACAGTCTTTAACTATGATATGGCTCAATTGATCTTTGGTGAGACCGATCGAAACGGCATGAATGATCCTTCAGAGTATTCGGGAAATTTATTTAAGAGCCTCAGGAGCTCTGTCGCAGGTCCCTGCAAGATACTGGGAACCGGCTTCTCCACCGGTGATGAGATGGAGGATGGAAATGCGGTTGTAGAGAACGGAGAGATAAAGCGTATCGAATGCCTTTATCATGATGAGACTGCGATTTCATGGACAAAGGCTTTATTTGAAACAGTCCTTTTCCTCGGAGCTCTTGCAGGCATCCTTGTTCTTATCGTGATAGTTGTATCCAGGCTGATCTATGATGTTGTGAGGCTCATCAGAAAAAGAAAGAGCGGAGTGCTTGCAGGATGGCAGTATGCTGTATGTGCGGTATGCCTTGCATCAGCAGGATTGTTCGCGTATTTCATATCGCAACTGGGAATGCTCAGTGCGCCGTTTGAAACATTCAGGTGGTCATTATATCCGATGCCGGTATTTATGATCCTTATGGCAGTGTTGCTTGTTTATGGTCTGATCAAAATGATAAAGACTCCATCAAGCAATAAGGGAAAGGCGCTCAATTCAACTCTTCTTATCCTGGATCTGTTCGCTCTGGTCGTGATGGTATATTTTCAGATATGGAAATTCTGGATAGTCTGAATCTTTCTCTGAATCTTATCCTGAATCTTACTCGGGATGCTTCTCATGGATGCTCAGTGAAGAGCTGAGCATCCGTGAGGCTTGAGAGATACGGAAAGTGTGCCGTTGGCATCAGTGCAGATATTCGCACCGCTCCACATCTCCGTATAGCTATCCTTAATATTTTGTGTATAGCCTGAAGCGGTAAGCAGCCCGGAGAGTTCTTCTTTCGAGATGCTTATCTTTTTTTCTTCATTCGAAAGATTAAAGACTGCAAGATCATAGATCTTTCCGTCTGTCTTTATCCATACAGCCTCGGTATCTGTCCTTCTTAACTGATGGGGCTTCAGATCAGGTGTGAGCATTGAAAGGATATCGCGGTTTGTAAGAAGGCTTACAGTGAAGCTGTCCATTCTGGTAAGTTCTGAACCTATCATCAGCGGAGAACCGAATATACACCATAAAGTGAGCATTGTCTTCTGTTCATCGGGAGTGAGTGCAGTGGTTCGTTCACCGTTTTCGAAACCTCCGCCTATAACGCCTACGGTAAGCATATCGCAGTCAGGGTAGCAGCCGACTCCCACATGCTCCTGCCACATCTCGCAGCGAGTGAACATCTCTTTTAAAAGTCTCCATTCATCCCAGAAATCGTCCGTTATCCTCCACATATTTGCATGTTCTTTATAATGCTCAGCCTGTTCGATAAGTGCAGGCCCCGGAGAAAGGGAGAGCACGATGGGACGTCCGGATCTGCTTATAGCCTTTGAAAGCATCTCTATCTCATGCTTTGCGGAATAGGGATCATGAGGATACATATTTGTATTGCAGATATCGTCGCATTTGATGAAATCAACTCCCCATGAGGCATAAAGCTCGATAAGAGAATCATAATATGCCTGACCGTCTGCATTGTCCTTAACTCCGTACATATCAGGATTCCATTTGCATATGGAAGAAGGATCGGCTATCTCGGCTGCATCGGTACCGTTAATGATGTGCATGTGCCTGTGTGCCGCTTCCCTCGGGATGCCGCGCATAATGTGTATGCCGAATTTAAGACCGAGTGAATGTATATATTCTCCTAACGGAGCAAAGCCCTTGCCGTTTGCGGCAGAAGGGAATCTTTCCGGATCGGGAAGGAGCCTGGAGTATTCATCCATTACAAGATCATTGAATGGGATATACTGATATTCTTTTCGTCTGCTCCCGGCATGCGGTGCAAACCATTCTATATCAACAACGATATACTCCCAGCCGAAGTCTTTCAGATGTGCAGCCATGTAATCGGCATTCTTTTTTACGGCATCCTCGGTAACGGTAGTGTCGTAATAATCGTAGCTGTTCCAGCCCATCGGGGGAGTGAGTGCATAAGTATTCTTCATAGGAGTTTCTGTCATCTTCATACCGCCTTTTGGTGTTTTTGAGATTTTTTATCAATGGTCTGCGGACCAGGATCATACTACCATAAATATATACAAAAATTTTTTTTATTTCACCATAAAAATCAGACCTTTGTATCGTATCTGTTACGGGGGAGAAAAAATATACCTTTTGGGAGGATAAGAAAAATGAAAAAATTTATGGTAGCAGCACTTATAACAGCAGCATTCCTTACAGGCTGCGGGACAGCAGCACCTGCCCAGTCTGCAGAGCCTGCACCTGCTGTAAGTGCGGCAGCAGCTCCGGTCAATTCTCAGGTGCCTATTGTTGTGAGTACAGCAGATCCTGCGCAGCAGTATACGGTGCGCACGAGTGCAACAGTGACCAAGCAGCTTGAGCCGGATATGGCGGAGATAAATTTTTATGTTGAAACTCATAACAGGGATGCAGACAAGTGCAGAAAGGAAAATTCCGATACTGCAAATGCACTTATAGATGCAGCAAAGGCCAAGGGAATAGATGAAAAGGATATCCAGACTTCAGATATAAGCCTTCGTCAGGATGAGCATTATGATTATGATACCGATATGCGTATCTATGGAGAATATATAATGAGGACATCGGTTACGATCTCTTCGATACCTATTGATAATGCGGGTGATATAATCGGAGCCTGTGTGGTAAATGATAAGGTTTCCATGGGTGGTATGCAATTTACCTGCAGCAATTATGATGATGCCTATGCAGAAGCTCTGGCAGAGGCTACGGCAGAAACCAAAACAAAAGCCGAAAGCATGGCTTCGGCTATCGGGTATTCTATCGGGGCACCTGTAAGCATAGAAGAGAGATATCAGGATACCAGTGCTAAGTATCTTAGGGGCGTGAATGCAATGATGGCAGAAGAATCCGCTGATGCAGATGGTGCTATTGCACCTGCTATCGCCGGTGGTACATTGGAAATAACAGCAAATGTAACCGCGATATATCAGGTGCAGTAAAAAAGGGATTAAAGGATAGCTTCGATTTTAAGAGGGCTTTCTCTGAGCGGCAGTATGGTTCCGTCATCCATCTTTAAGATAGGCTTGGAGGGAAGGTTTCCGTCAATGAAAACTATCTCTCCGGTCTCGCCGTCGGAAAGCCTTACATTATTATTCAGATAGGTTTCACCCATATGCTGAAGGAAATTCATGATAAAGAGAGTATCATATTTTGCAAGTCCTTCCTGGATCATGATATCGATAACAGTAAAAGGACATATGGGTCCGCGATAGCAGCGTGCTGAAGTCATGGCATCATAAACATCGGCGATAGCTACGATCTTAGCAAAAGTATTGATCTGAGATGCTTTGAGACCCATGGGATAGCCCATGCCGTCACACCTTTCGTGATGCATAAGAGCTGCATATTTCATATTATCATCGGCATTCTTGCATCTCTGAAGGATACGATATCCTTCAACTGTGTGATTCTTTACGATCTTGAACTCTTCTTTTGTAAGTTTCCCCGGTTTCTTGATGATGGAATCGGGGATCTTCATTTTTCCTATATCGTGGAGCACGCCTGCAAGTATTGCAGTCTGCACATCTTCCTCATCAAGTCCGCACCATCTGGCTATTATTCCTGAAATAAGTGAAACGTTCACACTGTGAACATAGGTGGTGTCGTCATAACGGCGGAGATTGTGGAGCATATCAAAGATATCTGCCGTGGAATAACCCGTGAGCAGATCAAGAGGCTTCTTAACAAGCTCTTCAGTATCAAGAGTTTCAACATTCTTGAAAACTATATCATTAAGCTGCTCTTCTATACTTTCAACAGTGGCCTCAAAATTTCTTCTGAACTCAGCAAACTCAGGGCTCAGACGTATACGCTCTGAACGTGTGAGCATTTCTTTCTCGCGTTCGGAATGAACATGAGGCTTTTCATCTATATAAACGCTGAATACATAATTGGATTCAAGAAGATTTATAGAAGATTCATTAATGATAGTTCCCTTCGCAAGAAGGAATGTTCCGTTAGCGGCAAATACATCAGTCCCGAGAGACATTCCCGGGATAAGATTATCAACTCTTACAGGCTGTAATCTTTTTTTGTCGACAGTTTTTTCCACGATTCTCCTAAGCATAATACATACAAAAACGTTTTAATGAATTTATAGTTATAAGTATTATAAACTATATCTTGCAAACAATAAAGGACTTTTTTGAAAAAGATTATGTAGAAGTATTGACTACTCTGTTTGAGTTCTGTCTTCAACGAAGAGTCTTTGAGTATTATACAGCTCCGCATACTCTCCACCTGCGGATAAGAGTTCATCGTGAGTGCCTGATTCAGCAATGGTACCGTTCTCAACAACAAGTATGCGGTCAGCATTTTTAACAGTTGCGAGCCTGTGAGCTATGACAAAGGAAGTTCTGTCCTTCATAAGCTCTTCGAAGCCGCACTGTATATGTTCTTCAGTAATGGTATCGAGAGCGGATGTGGCTTCATCAAGTATCAGAATAGCCGGATTCTTGAGAAAGATCCGGGCTATGGATACTCTCTGCTTCTGGCCGCCCGAAAGTCGTGTGCCGCGTTCTCCTACATAGGTGTCAAAGCCGTCCGGCATGTTCATGATATCATCATAGATCTCGGCTTTTTTAGCGGCTTCGGCTACTTCTTCATCTGTTGCGGAAGGTCTTCCGTAACGTATATTCTCACGGATGCTGTCGGCAAAAATAAACACATCCTGCTGAACTATTCCTATATGACTTCTGAGGGAATGTTTTGTGACATCTCTTATATCCGTGCCATCTATCTTTATGAAGCCCTCGGTCACATCATAAAATCGGGGGATAAGCTGACACAGAGTTGTTTTTCCGCCGCCTGAAGCACCGACCACGGCTATGGTCTCACCTTTGTCTATGTGGATGTTTATGTCATGAAGTATCTCGCGTCCGGTGTCATATGAAAAATGCACATGCTCCATATCTATGATACCTTCAGCGATATCTATATCGGGAGCACCTTCCTTTTCGGTTACTGAAGGTTCTATTGACATGATCTCATTGAATCGGTGCATGCCGGCCATTCCGTTGGCATACTGTTCCGCGAAGTTTGCAAGCTTTCGTACAGGATTGATAAATGATGTAACGTAGAGTGTGAAAGTGATCAGATCGATATAATTCAGCTCGTTTTCCATTATAAGATAACCGCCTGCGGTTATGACCACAGCGGGCATGAGACCCATAAAGAATTCCATGGAGGAATTAAAGCGCCCCATGGCTTTGTAGAAGCTGTCTTTGGCATTGCGGTATTCCCCGTTTGCAGCATCAAAACGCTCGAGGTCAAGATTCTCGTTTGCAAAGGCCTTTGAGGTGCGTATGCCTGAGATGGATGATTCTATGTCCGCACTTATGAGTGCCACATTCTGCTTAACATTCTTGGAAGTCTCACTCATGCTGCGACGCATCTTCATGACAACGGCAACAAATATAGGAAGGAGAAGTGTCACTACAAGAGCAAGTTTCCACTCGATAGAGAACATCATGATGAGTGCACCTGTTATTGTAAGGCAGGATATAAGCACGTCTTCGGGACCATGATGTGACAGTTCGGTGATCTCAAAGAGATCGCTTGTAAGTCTGGACATAAGATTTCCGGTCCTGGTCTTGTCGTAGAAATTATGATCAAGAGTCTGGAGATGCCTGAAAAGATCGGCTCTTATATCCGTTTCAACACGTATGCCGAAGGTGTGTCCCAGGTAGCTCATCACATAATAACAGAAGGCGCGGATCACGTAACATACGGCTACGATCGCCATGATGGCAAAAAATGCATCGAAAAGATGATCCGGCAGCAGCTCATACATGACATATCTGGAAACGGCGGGAAACATCAGATCTATGGCAGCAGCAGTAACTGCGCATACCATATCTATCAGAAAAAGCTTTAAGTGTGGTTTAAAATATGAGAGTAGTTTCTTTAACATAATGGGAAATTTTACAACCGGGCAGATAAAAAGGCAAATAAGAAAAATAAATGGTATAATGGGTTTTATCGTTAATTTGAGGAAGGAGATAATATTATGAAGATCAACAAATTATTGAAATGGACATCAGCTGTTCTCACAGCAGGGATCGTATTCTCAGGGCTCGGAACACTGAACGCTCAGGCTGCACCTGAGACAATGCCGGATGGCACGATCTTTGATGCTGAGTATTATGCTTCAGAGAATCCTGATGTAGTTGCTGTAATGGGTAAAGATGCAAATATGCTCTATATCCATTATCAGGTATTCGGCAAGAATGAGGGAAGACTTCCCGTTGGCAATGGAACTTCAACGGCAAATCTTACTCCCCAGGAAATCGAATACAACAAGATCGTAGATAAGATCGAGTATGAGAAGCAGTATGTTAACAGCGTATATGCTTTTATCTGCCAGTCAAGAGACGGCAAGGCAAAGCAGGTTGAGTTTTCACCCGCATTATCTAAGGTTGCGGAATACCGTGCAGCCGAGCTCAATGAGAAGTTCTCTCATCTGAGACTTGATAATTCTGATTTCCGCAGTGCTCTCAGAAGCGCCAAGATCTATTATGAGTATGAAGGCGAGTGCATCTCAAATGCTGCAAATGTAGCAGACAGCACTGCTTACTGGCAGAGAACACAGTCCGAGATGGATACCATAATGAATAACAATTACGATAAGGTTGGTATAGCAGTTGAAAACGGATACTGCGCTGTGATCTTTACAGGCGGACATACAAAAGAGATAGGTAAAGACTGATAATCTGTTTTATACATTCCATAACGGCTCTGCTGCATATGCGGCAGAGCCGTTTTTCGATATTATAGTAAGCAAAATAAGTAATTGCATTTACTATACATACAGCTCATTATGGTAAAATAAAAAAGACGTTTGTCAGAAAAATCATTAAGGAAAAATGACATCAGACCATGAAGATCATATTATCTGTTGAAGATATGAGAAAAAGCGATGCTGCTACCATACGCACGTCTGTGGGCAGCAGGGAACTCATGTACCGCGCCGGAGAAGCGATAGTGAAGGCTGCGGATGTGAGAGGGAAGACAGCCATAATATGCGGCTCCGGGAACAATGCGGGAGACGGTTATGTGGCTGCTCTTGTGCTTAATGAACAGGGCATACATCCGGATATATTTCTTTTATCCGACAGGTTTTCGGATGACGGCAGGTATTACTTCGATCAGTGTGTAAAGAAGGGGATCAAAGTTAATAAGATCTCTGAAGATACGGATCTGACTTCATATGACACGGTTTTCGATTGTATTCTTGGAACAGGTTTTAAGGGCGATGTCCGTGATGAAGTAAGACAGGCGATAGAAAAGATAAATTCAAGCGGCGCATATGTTGTTTCTGCTGACATAAACAGTGGTTTAAACGGTGATAACGGACAGGCGGAATGCTGCGTTCATTCTGATCTTACGGTTTCGGTGGGATTCTACCAGCCCGGGCATTTTCTCGGGAAAGCCAAGGATGTCATGAAAAAGAAGACGGTCTGTGACATAGGGATAAAACCTGAAGGAAATTCTTTTCGTCTTTTGGAAGCAGAAGATACGAAAGTGCTCTTTGCTTCCAGAAAGAATAATTCGAATAAAGGAACTTATGGTTATACCGCACTGATAGGCGGTTCGGAAAAATACAGCGGTGCAGCGAAACTTGCAGGAATGGCAGCATCGGCGCTGCGCGCTGGAACCGGCGTGGTTAAGCTTGCTGTTCCGGATTCGTTAAAGGCATCAGTGTTACCGTATATGCTTGAAAGCACGTTGTATCCCTTAAAGGATGCAGACGGAAATTTTGTTTTTGACGAACATGAGATAGAAAGTCTTATCAACCATACAGCTGCAGTCGGTGTGGGGATGGGGCTTGGCAATACCCATGAAACGGTTAAACTGATCACATATCTGCTTAAGGAATATAAAGGCAGGCTGGTTATAGATGCTGATGGCCTGAATGCGCTGTCGGGACTGGATGCATCATTACTTAAGGAGTCAGAAGCTGATATCGTTCTGACACCGCATGTCAAGGAATTTTCGAGACTTTCGGGGCAGCCTCTTGAAGAGATCCTTAAAGATCCCATAAACAGTGCGGTCGCATATGCGGGGAAAAACAACTGTATTGTTTTATTAAAAGGACCGTCAACAATTATTACTGACGGAGAAAGTGTGTATCTGACCGAAACAGGTTCAGCGGGAATGGCAACAGCCGGAAGCGGCGATGTGCTTACAGGGATAATGACAGCGCTGCAGGGATACATAAAACAAGATACACTTTTTACTGCTACAGCTGCGGCATGGCTTAACGGAAGAGCCGGCGAGCTTGCGGGGGAGAAGACCGGCGCTGTGAGTCAGATGGCAGGTGATACAGTTTCGATGATACCGCAGGCGGTTAAAGAAGTTGTGAACGATGATGCGATAATGTTTGATATGAAGGCTGTATTCTGCAAGCAGATAGCTGCGGATTTTGCTGCATCATCAGATGATGTCTGCAGTAAGCAAAATGTGTTTACGGTATACAGACCGTGTGAAGGAAGGCGGCTTTTTGATTCGGACAGTGATGACTGCTATCTTAAGGCGGTATGTGTACATGGAAAGATTATGATGACCGGCAGGGAAGACGTGATAGCGTGGTGCAGGGAAAAGTTTGCAGAGCGCACTTCCGACTGGTTCATGGAATATCCGACGCTTCGTATGATAGATGAGCGCTGCAGAGAGGACGGATTTATGTTAAAGCAGGCACATCCTTTTTATCTTCCAGAAGGTATAAGTGATGAACCTGAGGTGACCGGTGATATCGTCTGGTATGATGAGGAAGAGATATTCCGTTTTGAAGGTGATAAGAGATTTACAAATGCATATTCCTTCAGAAAAGCCGCAAAGGATGTGATAGGCGTAGGGCTTATAAGGAATGGTGAAATACTTGGCATGGCAGGTGCAAGCGCAGATTCACCTGATATGTGGCAGATAGGTATTGATGTGGTGGCCGGAGCCAGAGGCGAACATATTGGAACGGCTCTTGTCACGAGACTCAAAAACAGGATATTAAAGCAGGGTAAGCTTCCGTTTTACGGTACCGGAATGTCTCATATCCATTCACAGAATGTGGCGGCACACTCCGGTTTCTATCCGGCCTGGACTGAATTCTATACTGTACCATGTAATCCTTTACCGACAGGAGGGCTTTCATGAAGCATTTCAAAAACTTTAAAGTATCTGTTTATTTTATGGCGCAGGGTTTTGATGAAACCGATGATCTGAAACTGCAAAAGGAATATGACTTTATTGAGAAGTATGCCGGTATTGATAAGATCTATCTTGAAAACTTTCGCGGAGAGGATGTTGTTTCCAAAGAAAAGATAAAGAAGGCTGCGGATTTTTTCAGATCCAAGTGTGTGGAGGTCGCAGGTGGCATGACCACCACATATAAACCGCGGAGCGAAAGTGACAGAGAAAAGAACAGGCTTTTCGATACACTCTGTTACTGCGACGAGACAATGAGAGCAAAGCTTACCGAATCGGCAGAGCAGAATGCTGCATTGTTTGATGAGTTTATACTGGATGATTTCTTCTTTACGAACTGCACCTGTGATGAGTGCCGCAGAAGAAAAGGAAACCGTTCATGGAGCGAGTTTAGAGAGGAACTGATGAATGAGGTTTCTGAAAATGTGATAATAGCTCCTGCAAAAAAAGTAAATCCAAATGTAAAGATCACGATCAAATTCCCGAACTGGCGTGAATCATACCATGGATGCGGCTATGATCCCGACAGGGAGAGAAATCTTTTTGATAACATACATACCGGAACGGAAACCCGCTGCACTCCGCATCAGGATCAGCATCTTCCAAGATATGCGGGATATTCTATCATGCGTTTTCTTGAAAATGCAGCACCGGGAAGGAATAACGGCGGCTGGATAGATAATTTCCAGTGCTGGTCTTTAGATACATATCTCGAACAGGCTTATTTCAATATATTTGCAAGACCGAAGGAACTGACACTTTTCTGCTGGCAGTCGCTTGCAGGTGCAAAGTGGCTGACAGGCATGGGGTATCAGCTTGAAAGGCTGGATAAGGTGCTTGATGAATGCGGGGCTCCTGAGGGCATACCTGTATATATCCCTTTCCATTCAAACGGAGAGAATCACATAGAGGATTTCCTTGGAATGCAGGGCTTTGCTTTTGAACCTGTGCCGGATTTCCCCGAGAAGGAAGATCAGGTGTTCCTGACAGAGGCTGCGCTTTTTGACGGATCGATATTTGAAAAATTAAGTGCTTTTCTTGAAAAAGGCGGAAGTGCTTATGTTACACCCGGTTTTGTAAAGGGTATGGATCAGGAGAAATGGAGCAGTTTATCAAGCGTCAGATTTACCGGAAGAAAGATAACTGCAGACAGATATTTCGTTACAGATGATCCTGCAGGATATTATGATGATAACAAAAAAGCTGTGTTTGAAGACATACAGCATATAAACAATGCTTCATGGTCACTGGTAAACTGCGGAAGCAATGATTACCATACTCCCTTGTTTATCAGGGATGCGTATGGAAAAGGAATGCTTTATATTCTCAACACACCTGAGAATCCGGCTGAAATTGAATATATTGCACCTTCGGCACTCGATGCTGTGAAGAGAGCGATGAACAGAAAAGGTATCTATATAAGCGGCAGGAATGTTTCAATGTTTATGTATGATAACGATACGTTTGTGCTTTACGGAAATATGAAAGCACCTGTTCATCCTGTTCATGTAACAGTGCATATGGATGCCGGGAAGTATAAGGCAGAACTTACGGATGTAATTGATGACAGAAAAGTCGAAGTATATAAAAAGTCATTATCATATGACTTTAAAAGGTTAAATGAGTATACAGCAGATGTGATCATAGAACCCGGTGAGTGGAAGGTGTTTAGAGTATCCGGGTCAGATAACTGAAAGGAGCAGATCTTATGTCTGTTATAAGAGGCATTATGGTACCGCATCCGCCTATGATAGTTCCTGCGGTGGGGAAGGGCAGCGAGAAAACAATTGAGTTAACGGCAGGCAGTTATGAGAAAGCTGCCGACTTTATAGTGGCATCTGACCCTGAAACTATAGTTATAAGCAGTCCGCATGCAACAATGTATTCCGATTATTTTCATATTTCTCCCGGAAAACATGCGGCAGGAAGCTTTGCGGGATTTGGAGCTCCGCAGGAGAAATACAGCATAGACTATGATGAGGAACTGGTATCGGTCATCGCTAAGCTTGCAGAGGAAGAGGGGTTCTCTGCAGGAGTTGATGGTGAGTGCGATCCGCTTCTTGATCATGGAGTGATGGTGCCCCTGTACTTTATAAAAAAGGCATATGAAAAAGCAGGTAAAGAAATGAACTGCCGTTTCGTACGCGTGGGACTTTCCGGACTGTCATTTCCCGAGCATTACAGACTGGGACAGATGATCGCAGAAGCTGCTGATAAACTTGAGAGAAGAGTTGCATTTGTTGCCAGCGGCGATCTTTCACATAAGCTCAAGGAAAACGGACCCTACGGCCTGGATCCTGAAGGCCCGGTTTATGACAGCAAGATCATGGATGTGATGGGGCGCGCAGGCTTTGGTGAGTTGCTTGAATTTGACGGCAGGCTTTGCGACAGGGCGGCGGAATGCGGTCACAGATCGTTTATAATAATGGCCGGAGCACTTGACGGAATGGCAGTAAAACAGGAGAAACTCTCACATGAGGATGTGACAGGAGTGGGCTATGGTGTATGTACATATGAAGTGACAGCACCTGATGCTTCAAGAAAATTTCTGGATGCATATAAAGAGAAACAGGCAAAGAAAATAGAAAAACTCAGAAGCGGAGAAGATTATTATCTTGTGCTTGCACGTACAGCGCTTGAATATTATGTGCTTACAGGCATCGTGCTTGAGATACCTTCCGATGTACCTGAAGAGATGCTTGATAGAAAGGCAGGTGCCTTTGTTTCGCTGCATAAGAATGGTGAACTGAGAGGATGTATCGGTACGACCGGTCCTACAAGAGACTCGCTTGCTGATGAGATAATACACAATGCGGTTTCAGCAGGAATACATGATCCGAGATTTTCGCCTGTAAGGAAGTCGGAACTTTTGGATCTGGAATATAATGTGGATGTACTCTCTGATCCGGAACCTGTATCTTCACCCGATGAGCTGGATCCGAAAAAGTATGGAGTGATAGTGAGCAAGGAAGGACGGAGAGGACTTCTCCTTCCTGATCTGCCGGGTATCGATACAGTTGAAGAACAGCTTGATATAGCAAAGCGTAAGGCAGGGATCAGCCCGATGGAAGCGGGTGTCAAACTGGAGAGATTCACGGTCGAAAGACACGGCGCAGAGTAATGATACACTTTCAATAGTGTGTTTATAGTAACCAATAACAACAGGAGGTTTAAGTATGGATGGAAATGTAAGACCCGAAAGCATGGCAAGGATCACAACAAAGGAGCAGGCCGATGCATTCATCGCAGAGCAGATCGAGATAATAAAAAATCAGGTCGGCGATGCAAAAGTTTTGCTGGCTCTTTCCGGAGGTGTTGATTCTTCAGTTGTTGCAGCTCTTCTTATCAAGGTTATAGGCAAGCAGCTTGTATCAGTGCATGTTAATCACGGCCTGTTAAGAAAAGGCGAGCCTGAACAGGTAATAAAAGTATTCCGCGATGAGATGGATGCAAATCTGATCTATGTGGATGCTACAGACAGATTCCTTGATCTTCTTGCAGGCGTGACGGATCCTGAGCAGAAGAGACATATAATCGGTGAGGAATTTATAAAGGTATTTGCTGAGGAAGCGGCAAAGCAGGAAGGAATAAAGTTCCTGGCACAGGGAACGATCTATCCTGATATCCTTGAGAGTGAAAAAGGTATCAAAGCTCATCATAATGTGGGCGGCCTTCCCAAGGAACTGGATTTTGAACTGGTTGAGCCGGTAAAGCTTTTATACAAGGATGAAGTAAGAGTAGTAGGTAAGGCTCTCGGACTTCCTGACAATATGGTTTACAGACAGCCCTTCCCCGGTCCGGGACTTGGCGTAAGATGCCCCGGCGCCATCACACGCGACAGACTTGAAGCAGTACGTGAATCGGATGCGATCCTTCGTGAAGAGTTTGCAAAGAATGGTCTAGAAGGAAAGGTATGGCAGTATTTCACAGTTGTGCCTGATTTTAAATCTACAGGTATTAAGGATGGAAAGCGTACCTTTGACTGGCCCGTCATCATCCGTGCGATCAATACAACAGATGTAGTGGAAGTAACGGTTGAACATCTCGATCCTGCATTCATGGATCATCTTGTTGAACGCATAATAAAAGAAGTGCCCGGTGTAAACCGCGTGCTTTATGACTTTACACCCAAGCCTCCTGCTACGGTGGAATATGAGTGATAACGAGCCGAACTCAGATTAATATACAGCGGTCACGAAGTGACCTTGGCTAAGGAAGAACGCACCCGCAAGCTCGCTTGCAAGGGTGTGTTCTTTTTTAGCCAAGATAGCTGCGAAGCAGCGCTGTATATTAATCTGAGCTTGGCGACAACATACATCGAGACGCCGGCATTTGCCGGCGTCTCGATGTATTATAAATACAATATAATACATCGGGACTATGGCTAGTGCTCATCGGGACTATGAGCACTAGCCATAGTCCCGATGAGTCGCTTACATATGAACGTAAAGTGATATTAATAATTTGAATATGTAATCCATTGAGTATATTTCTTTGATATGGAAAAATTCTCAATATCATTGAGAATTATTCCTGCGTTGTTAAATTCTATCCGTTGTGATAGTGGAAGGTATGATTTGACACATAATCTTGAAAATGTTGTTTATAATGAACTTATCTATATGGGATATAAAGTAACGGTTTATGATAATCTAGGTCGTGAGATAGATTTTTTGCAGAAAAAGGAAATTATAGATATTATATTCAAGTTGCGTATAATGTAGCTGAAGAGAAAACATACCAAAGAGAAATTTAAGATAGCAGGACACACCGTGTCTAATAAGAGAAAAACGGCATTTCTCGCTTTGTGTCGTGGACTTTTTAGAGGGTGAATCCTATTATCGAATTGTAATTCGGATCATCAGATTCGAAAAAACTGAAACATTGAAAGGACTTTTAAAATGGATCAGAAAAAGACAGGTTCATTTCTCCAGTCTCTGCGTAAAGAAAGAAATCTTACTCAGGAAGAATTAGCTGAGAAGTTTTCTGTAACCAGCAGAACTGTATCGAGATGGGAGACCGGTAAAAATATGCCGGATATTTCTCTTCTTACAGATATTGCTGATTTTTACGAAGTGGACGTCAGAGAGATAATTGAAGGAGAGAGGAAAAGCGAGATTATGGATGAGGAATTAAAAGATGTAGCTGACAAGATGGCAGACTACGCTGATATGGAGAAGAGCAGACTATGTAAGTGGGTACAGATAATAGGATTTATAGGAGTGGTATTAGCAGCACTTTCTATTATACTTCAAGGTATAAGGTATGAGTCGGGATCTGGGGATGGCATAGCTATAGTTGCAACATTTGTAGCTCTGATTGCGATGGCTATAACAACTCTATATGTAAATGGAATTCTTTCCAAGCTGATAAAGAAAAAGGCTTTTAATTATTTTATAAAGTTTTCGGTTTTTGCACTTGTCATAGTCAGTCTGAAGTATGTTTTAGGAATACTGTTTGTTATTACATATGTGTTACATGGCATATTTGCACCTTTAGGAAAAATAGAAGGGGCAGATAAGTATGATAAAAAAATGATAGTTGAGAAATATTCTAGTGATCTGAATTCTAAGTTGTTACTTTTTCCTGATTCGCTGGAAGGGGCAGTGGATGCAGATTATCACCAAGGCTTAAAGGAAGGAATATTTGATACAGATGGGTATATTTTTCTGGAAGTAAAATATAGTGATGAGGATTACGAGACAGAGAAGAAAAGGATATCTGAAACATCAAATGAGGTGGATTATGATCTTGGTGATCATAGTACAGTTAACAAAGAAGTTAAATATGATGATGAAACCTATAACTATCCGGCCTACGTTGCCAATGACGGATATAGTTATGCATATGAGTACACATTAATGGATGAAGAGAATGACACCATTATATATGTAGCCCTTAGCTATCCTGAATTCTATAAGATGTCCAAATATAAGGATTATCTAAAAA
>JAEEGL016295697.1_pt1 | contig 63644 bp, 40 predicted proteins | sample 9134231 | NCBI WGS metagenome assembly JAEEGL01 (sample SAMN16246548, study PRJNA631951) | gut metagenome | biome: gut microbiome; feature: rumen; material: fiber-attached | host: Bos | place: Iran: Karaj | collected 2018-10
AATAATACAGCGAACAGAGGCACAGTTACGGTGAACTTTTTCTTCTTTGTCTTATGATGAAATGCTTTCATGCCTAGAAACGCACCCGGTGAACCGCCTAGTACAGCAACTGTTATTAGTGTCGCTTCGGAAATACGAAACTTATTCTTCTCAGCCTTCTTCTTGTCGATTCCGTATAAAGCAAATGCGAGAATATTGACTATGATTAAATATATAACAAGTATCATTTTTAACTCCTATCTTTATTCCTGTAAAATACTTTTGTTCGATAGTATAATCGAATATGCGATTATAACTTAACCAGATGATATCGGATTCATTATAATATATTTATAAATAAAAATCACTCAATAAAAATCAAAATGCCTGATTTAAGTGTTCTTCTTGATTGTGGAACGAAAATCTCTTCTATTGACTAACGCATTAGATATTTTACAGTCTTACATAGCATATAAAATCAATATATCAATAATTTAAAACAATGAGGCTGTTTTTTTTAATAAATTGATAATATATATATGGAGGAATAAATACAAAGGAGGAAAAATCTTATGAAACCAAGGTTTATATTATATTTATTAATTACAACATTATTATTAAGTAATCATATTTTTGCTTCAGCAGAAGAGTCGTGGATTAGTAATTACGATTCAACCCATAAATACATGAAAAAATACATCATAAAAATAATCAATAAAAATTGGATAGAAAAGAAACCCGATAAGGATTCAGATATTTCAGAATATAATATAAATGAAGCGTATGAAATATATAATGTTATGACTGATTTATATATATCAGATTATTATAAAGAGAAAAATACTATAGAAGGGATTTTTACTGATAAAAAATTTGATTTACCTCATTATTGGGCAGTTCCGGCATATACTTCTTCAGGAAAATATGGAGAAATATTAATCGATGACAATTCAGATGGATATTCAGTAAGTGATGTTATAGTTTATGGAAACGAAACAAATACTTATGAACAAATGAGTTATTCAATGATTAAAGATAACATTAATAAATATTTTGATGATTTTGAAGTTACTAAAGGGTGTGTACTTATATGTCCAAATTATAAAATTTCATTAATATATGTTAAAACAAATGACAAAAAAGAATACTTAATACCATATGCTTCATTAAACAGTGATGTATTAAAAAAGATGAATTATAAAGAAGGTGAGTGTTATGCAGCATCAGAATTCATAAAAAAGATTGAAGAACACTATTCAGAATTTGATGTATACAAAGAGCTTATAAAACCCTCTGAGGAAAGTGACGGTCCTGTTCTTGCGACAGGGCTTATGAGTGGTCGAAATCCATATGATCCAAATGCTGATCATACTCTTGAGATTCTTTCTGTTGTATGTATTTTAGCATGTTTAGGTGCATTTGGATTTATAGTATTTAAATATATACAAAGAAAAAGAGGAAATTGAAATTTTTCATATTTCTTTGTTCTCTTCATCCATTAATATCTAAATCAAAAAAGAGGCCCTTTGGACCTCTTTTTTGATTTAGCTGCCAACGGGAATCGAACCCGTGACCTCCGCACTACCAATGCGACGCTCTACCGACTGAGCCATGGCAGCAACTTGAGTTTTCAAAACTCACAAAGGATATAATACTATATAGATAATAAAAAAGCAAGTATATTTTAATATTAATATTAGTTAATAATAGCTACTTTGTTTCATAAACATCTTTTACATGCTTAGTTTCAAGCACCTCATAAGCAGCAGTTTTGTCTATGATTGCTTTAAGAAGGATATCAAGCTCTGAGCCTTCTGTGTAATCGGCTGGTGCAAAGTACCTTATCCTGTTATCCTTTAACATCTTATATACTCTGTCTTTATTGTTGTTTTCCGGGTTGTATACGCCTATGGAGTGTCCACCATTAATATTTACAAGCTTCATACAAGGTATATCGGTATCACTGTCTCCGATATATACCATATTTCTGAATGGAACTCTCATGTTTTCGGGAGCAAAATAATCATTTACCTTATCATCATTTATGTCCAGTACTCCCTTCTCTATACGAAAGAGAAACTGAGTTTTATTGGTATAATTTATAACCTGTGCAGGCCAGATTGCTTCACCTCTGTCATTATAGCAAAAACTGCTGGCATAGACCTTTTTAAAGACTCCTCTCTTTGCTATTTCAGTTCCATCTATCATTTCCTTTAAACCTGATGAAATTATATAATGCTCAACAGTAACCCCCTTTTCTTCACCATAAGCATTCAATCTGCCGAACCACTCTGATACACCCGGAAACAGCTTAACCTTACTTCCATACTCTTCTAATTTTTCTCTGTTAAATATAATCCTGCCCCTTGCTTCATCTCTCATCACGTACATATATGCCAGATTGCCATCCATTTCGTTTTCCTTAGCAAGAATATTAGTTTTATCCCAAAATTCCTTTACATCATATCCAACCGACTGTATGTAACCCTGTGCCTGCATATCAGTGGGCGACAGAGTTTTATCAAAATCATAGCAAATTGCAAGCACTGTTTTATCTCTTTTATATTCAGCCATATTTACCTCCTTGCCGAACACGGTAGTGTGAGGCACCGCACGAGAATCTCAAATTCTCGTGTCGGATCATTAGATATTTGGGCTCTGCTCAAATATCTGTGTGAAAAATCAGCGCATCAGCGTGATTTTTCACATTACCTACTTTTCATCTTATCAAATCCTTCGACCATTTCCTGTAATTCTACGTATCTTTCTACTTTTTGATCTATAAGGGCATCAACTTCTTCTTTTTCTTTACTTAGCTTCATAAGTTTCGGAAAGTCAGTTGCTGCCTCTGTAATCAAATCAGATAACTCTGCACTTCTCTCTTCGAGTTTCTCTATCTCTCCCTCGATAGTATCATACTCCTTCTGTTCGTTGTATGATAGCTTGGTTTTTTCTCTTACTTTGCGATTCTTTTTCTTTTCATTTCCATTTTCTGCATATGTATCTTTTCCTTTTATATCCGTTTTTTGTCCTGCAAAAATCGATTCTGATTTATGTGAAATATAATCCGAATAACCACCTTCACTCTGATAAAGAGTCCCATCACTTTCAAATGAAAAAATCCTTGTTACTACTCTGTCTAAAAAGTACCTGTCATGTGACACAGTAATTATTATCCCTGCAAATGTATCGAGGTAATCTTCAAGTATTCTAAGTGTTTGTATATCCAAATCATTGGTTGGCTCGTCTAATATAATTACATTAGGCGCTTCCATCAAAACCTTAAGAAGATACAAGCGTCTCTTCTCTCCTCCTGATAACTTTGATATAGGAGCATATTGCATATCTGCATCAAAAAGAAATCTCTCACACATAGCAGAAGCAGATATGGTTCCGTCTTCAGTTTTTATATACTCTGCAGTATCTTTGACATAATCTATCACTCTGCTATTCACATCCAGCTCTTCATTTTCCTGGCTAAAATAACCTATTTTAATAGTCTGTCCTATCTCCACTTCTCCTTCATCCGGTTCTGTTTTTCCAACTATGCACTTCATGAGTGTTGACTTTCCACAACCATTAGGTCCGATAATCCCTATTCTGTCAAGCTTATTAAATGTATACGTAAAATTCTTAAAAAGTATATTATTATTGTACGCTTTAGATATTTCATGAAGTATGATTGTTTTATTCCCCATACGTGAAGGCAGGGAACTTAAACTCACCTGTCGCTCTTCTTCAGGTTTTACTCTGTCTCTAAGTGCTTCAAAGCGCTGTATATGTGCTTTTTGCTTTGTTGAACGTGCTCTCGCCCCTCTCATTATCCAAGCAAGATCTTTTCGATAGAGAGAAGCAGCCTTTCTTTCAGCAGCAAGCTCATAATTCAATCTTTGCTCTTTCAACTCCAGAAATCCGGAATAGTTTGATTCATATCTGTAAGTATGTCCCTTATCAATTTCCAATATCTGATTAGTAACCTCATCCAAAAAATATCTGTCATGAGTTACCATAAGTATTGCTCCTCTAAAGCGTTGCAGATATTCCTCTAACCACTCTATCATCTCAGCATCCAAGTGGTTTGTTGGCTCGTCCAGTATCAGAAGGTCTGCAGGTGTCATAATTGCACCCACAAGAGCTGCTCTTTTCTTCTGACCTCCGGAAAGTGTATCAGGACTACACTCAGCATCATCTATACCAAACTTAGACAGATTCGCCTTTATTTCTCCCATCTTATCCCAATGGTCACCACCATCATATATGGCATCAGTAATATTTTCAAGCAAGCTTTTATTATTATCAAATGAAGGATTTTGGGGAAGATACGATACTCTGAGAGTATTTGACCTAACTATACTTCCCTCATCAGGTTCTATTACTTTTGCTACTATTCCCAAAAGGGTAGACTTTCCGGTTCCGTTAGTTCCCACAACTCCTATTTTATCACTATCTGAAATTCCAAAAGTTACATTATCCAGCACTTTTTTAACCATAAATGTTTTTGATACATTTTCTAGATTTAAAATATTCACCGTACTTCTCCTTTGTACCATTCGATGATTGATATAAATTATTTACATAATGTAAGTTATTGTAACATAAATACATGAAACTGTGCAAAATTTTTTTCAATATATAAAAAAACTTCTTGACATATATCTATTTACTGTAGTATAATCATTTTTGTTGCACGACAGAAGAAGAATTCTAAAGTGTCAATTATGGTCTGTTGGTCAAGGGGCTAAGACGCCGCCCTCTCACGGCGGAATCAGGGGTTCGATTCCCCTACAGACTGCGAATGATAAATGCCGATTGAATATAATTATTCAACCGGCATTTGTTATTTAAGATTTTGATTGCTTCTTTTTAATTATTATAGTAAAAATAACTATAAGAATTACAACCCCAAATAGTATAATTACTATGTAATAATACTTATTATTTATATTATCTTTATCATTGTTCATTATATCTTCTGCTATTTGAGGATCTTTTAAAAATTCTTTTGATGGATTTTTATTATTCCAATTACCACTATCAAAACGTGGATTTTCACGACTTTCCTTTAAATTCTCTTTTCCCTCTTCAATTGTTATTTCCTTAAAGGTCTCCTCCATTTTTTCCATAAAATAATCTAATTTATACATTTTATATTCTTCTAATCCCATATAATCAATTGTCAGGGAACCTGTCCATTGATACGGTATAACATACTTCGAATCATCAAACATAGTTATTATAATCATGGTCATAGCATATTTTGAATATGTATTACATACTTTAACATCTTTTACATTGTTTATATCCGCATTCTTACTTATAAGTTCAACTATTTCACTATAGTAAAGAGGCTTCTTATCATAATCATCCCCATACATTATACTTCCTGTTTTAACTTTATCATCTTCAATATTAAATGTTATTAAACACCTTTTCCCATTCTTAGTTATTCCGGGCATATACCATGCTTCAAATGGAAATTTTATAGATTTATCAGCCACACAGTAATCAAGAAGAAAATCATTCTCATCTTTATTCTGCATATATAAGTAAATCATAAAAGGCGTATTAAAAATCAAATATTTATCTATTGAGTCATGAATATCTATACTATCAATATAATACTCATCTTCACTTTTATCTTGAAGATTTCTTTCAACTTTTTCTGACAATTCATTCTCGATTGATTGTATTATTCTATCATGTTTTTCAACCCACGTTTCCTCTGCATCGGATGTAGAAAAAGGAATAATAATACAAAGTGTAAATGTTATCATAATTAGAGTAGTTTTTATAAAAAATCTATTCATAGCTAATCTCTCCATTGTTCATTACACTGGTTATTTATAATAAAAAACACTTTTATAAATTATAAACAAAATTTCTCAGTAAATAAAAACAACCATAAATTACACCCACTTTAGTTCGCTGCTCTTTCTTACGATAACATCCATATCTTCAATGTTTTTTGCCATGAGAGCGGTTATAAAGCCTACATCAGCATTGACATTATACCGTTTACTCATTTTCTTATATTGCTTAGTTTCTGCTATATAAACTATAACCCTGTCATCACCCGGGTGATTTTTAATTTCATCAGCTATCATATCGAAGCACTTATCATAATCTTCTTTGGTATTAAGCTTTATCCAACATTCTCTTTCGCCTGATTCCATATCGGATATATTAGCTGCTATAAGCTTTGCATTGCGATCAGATTCAGTACTGACCCTACCCTTTATAAATACCTTTTTATCTTCTTCTAAGTAAGTCTTTAGTTTTTCATAACTTCTCGGAAATACAATCACCTCTATACTCCCCATAAGGTCTTCGAGGGTAACTATTGCCATGATATCATTTTTACGGGTATATCTTATGTTTTTAGCTGTAATCATACCACCGATTATCACAGTTTCTCCATCTCTTAAGGAAGTATTAATTCCCATGTCAGTTTCCTGTTCATTAACAGAATCAAATCTAAAATCTTCCGATGTTTTTGTAGCATGCTTTTCAAGAAGAGACTTATACTCTTCTAAAGGATGTCCGCTTATATATACACCTAATAATTCTTTTTCGTATGCCAGTAATTCCTGCTTTGTAAACTCATCTTCATCAGGAAATTCTATTTTATCATAATTGATAAATTCTTCATTTCCCAGATCAAATAAGGATATCTGCCCTGACATCTTCTCTTTTCTGCTTCTTTCAGCATTATCTAACATACGCTGATAAACAAGTATCTTCTGTCTTCTGTTTCCGGGAAGGCAATCAAATGCTCCTGAACATATGAAATTTTCCAAAGCATGCTTTCCGGCAACCTTTGAAGGAATTCTCTCTATAAAATCCTCCAATGACTTAAACTCACCATTATTCCGGCGTTCTTTGATAATTTCATTTATAATATTATCACCTACACCCTTAATGCCTGAAAGCCCAAAAAGGATTTTTCCTTCATCTGTACTAAATCCTGAAAAGCCCTTATTTATATCAGGAGCTGTAACTATTATTCCTTGCTTTCTTGCACTCTCTATATATCTGACAACCTTGTCGGTGTTATCCTTAACAGATGTAAGAAGTGCCGCCATAAATTCAACAGGATGATAATATTTTAGATATGCAGTCTGATAAGAAACAACAGCATAGCAGGCAGCATGAGACTTATTAAATGCGTACTTTGCAAAATCTATCATCTCGTCGAATATTTTATTTGCTATATTAACATCTATTCCGTTATTAACACATCCGGGAATACCGGCAGAATCATCTCCATTTATAAATACAGTTCTCTCCTCTTCCATAACCTTCATCTTCTTTTTAGACATAGCTCTTCTAAGGAGATCGCTTCGTCCATAGGAGTATCCTGCAAGCTCACGTACTATCTGCATAACCTGCTCCTGATAAACTATACATCCGTAAGTAGGGGCGAGTATGGGTTTAAGCTCCGGACAGTCATAAGTTATGTTATCCGGATTATTTTTACCCTCTATATACTTAGGAATAAAATCCATGGGGCCCGGTCTGTAAAGAGATATACCTGCTATCAGATCTTCTATGCTGTCAGGCTTTAATTCCATCATAAAGGATGTGAGTCCGGCCCCCTCTATCTGGAACACTCCATCGGTTTCACCTCTGGATATCATATCCAATACATTTTTATCTGCAAAATCTATGTGATTCATATCCTCATAGGTCATACCCACACCTCTGGCTGCGTCCTGTATAACAGTAAGAGTCCTAAGTCCCAGAAAATCCATCTTCAAAAGCCCAAGTTCCTCTAACGTAGTCATCGTAAACTGAGTAGTTATATTATCATCAGCTCCCTTTGAAAGCGGTACAAAATCATCTACCGGTTTAGGGCTTATAACTACTCCTGCAGCATGAACAGATGAGTGCCTTGGCAAGCCTTCAAGCTTCTTAGCCATATCGATAAGATTTCTGGCTCTATCATCACTATTATAGATTTCTTTAAATTCAGGATTAGTATCAAGTGCAATATCTATAGTCATTCCGGGACGCATGGGAATAGCTTTGGATATAGAATCAACATAATTATATGGAAGATCCATAACTCTTCCTACATCCTTTATAACACCTCTTGCAGCAAGCGTTCCAAATGTAACAATCTGAGCTACATGATCCACACCATACTTTCTGGTGACATAATCAATTACCTCCTGCCTTCTTTCATAACAAAAGTCCACATCAATATCAGGCATAGTTACTCTTTCAGGATTTAAGAAGCGCTCAAAAAGAAGACTATACTTTAAGGGGTCAAGATTAGTTATCCCCAAAGAGTAAGCCACTATACTTCCTGCTGCCGATCCTCTTCCCGGTCCAACAGCTATTTTATGATCTCTTGCATACTTAATATAATCCCAAACTATAAGAAAGTAATCCACAAATCCCATAGTTTTAATGGTATTTAACTCATAATTCAGGCGTTCTCTGATTTCATCAGTAATTGTATCATAATTTCTTTCGATACCCTCATTACAAAGTTTACAAAGATATTCCCACGATGAAAGTCCGTCGGGACACTCAAAGTGAGGCAGCTTATAAACACCAAATTCTATATCTACATGGCACTTCTGCGCAATTTTTTCAGTATTATCAATAGCTTCAAGTGCATAAGGAAAAAGCTCTCTCATCTCTTCCTCTGATTTGAGATAAAACTTTCCACTCTCATATCTCATCCTGTTACTGTCATTTACTTTGGATTGAGTCTGTATACAAAGCAAAAGATCATGAGGTATCCAGTCCTCTTCGTTGATATAATGTACATCGTTTGTAGCTATAAGAGGAATCCCTGTTTCTTCGTGCATACGAAGAAGAGCAGATATAACTTCTCTCTGCTCCGGTATACCATGATCCTGTATTTCCAAATAATAATTCCCCTCTCCAAAGAGGTTTAGCATATATAAAGCTTCTTCCTTAGCTTTCTCGTAATTACCTCCAAGTATAAGGGATGGAAGTTCACCTGCAAGACAAGCGGAAGTAGCTATAATTCCTTCATGATACTCTTCTAAAAGTTTTTTATCGATACGAGGCTTATAATAAAAGCCTTCAGTAAAGCCCTTAGAAACAATCTTCATAAGATTATGATAACCTGTATTGTTCTTGGCAAGAAGTATAAGATGATAATATCTTTCCTTCCCGTTTTCCCTATCAAATCGAGAAGAAGGCGCAACATACACTTCACAGCCGATAATAGGATTAATATTGTATTTTAAAGCTTCCCTGTAAAAGTCGATAACTCCATACATGTTTCCATGATCTGTAATTGCCAGATGTTTAAATCCCATTTCTGAAGCTTTTTTTAGTAAATCCGGAATTTTACAGGCTCCATCCAAAAGAGAATACTCTGTATGAAGATGTAAATGTGTAAATGCCATAATCCTTCTCCGTTAATTATCGATGTACATATTCATTCACATAAAAACCAATCTGTCCCAAAAGATGTACACCTTTTTTATAATTAATTTTTAAAACTATGAATAGGTGCAGGTATACGTCCACCCCTGTTTACAAATGCATCACATGAAAATGTATTGACAGGCATGATAGGTGCATAACCCAGAAGTCCTCCAAACTCCACCTTTTCTCCCACACTCTTTCCGATAACAGGTATGATTCTTACTGCAGTAGTCTTTTGATTAACCATACCAATAGCCATCTCATCCGCGATAACACCTGAAAGTGTAGCTTCGCTGGTGTCCCCCGGAACTGCAATCATATCAAGTCCCACGGAGCATACACAGGTCATGGCTTCAAGCTTTTCCAATGTAAGTGCTCCTTCGTTGACAGCATTAATCATTCCCTGATCTTCACTAACAGGGATAAATGCTCCGCTTAATCCACCAACATAAGAGGATGCCATAACTCCACCCTTTTTAACCTGATCGTTTAAAAGTGCCAAAGCAGCAGTTGTGCCCGGTGCTCCTGCTCTTTCAAGGCCCATTTCTTCAAATATATCAGCTATACTGTCACCTATTGCCGGTGTAGGTGCAAGTGATAAATCTATAATTCCAAATGGAATATTTAATCTTTTTGATGCTTCGTACGCAACAAGCTGACCTACTCTTGTTATCTTAAATGCAGTCTTTTTAATGGTATCCGCAAGTACTCCGAAGTCTGTTCCTCTTACACTTTCAAGAGCTTTTCTCATAACTCCGGGTCCGCTTACACCTACATTTATAATTTCATCCGCCTCAGTAACTCCGTGAAATGCACCGGCCATGAAAGGATTATCATCCGGCGCATTGCAAAATACAACAAGCTTAGCACAGCCTATACAATCATTTTCCTTAGTTTTTTCTGCAGCTTCCTTTATGATACTTCCCATAAGTCTTACTGCATCCATATTTAGACCTGTTTTAGTAGAACCTAAGTTGACAGAGCTGCAAACTCTCTCTGTCACACTAAGCGCCTCAGGTATGGATTTTATCAAAAGCTCATCACTCTTTGTCATCCCTTTAGAAACAAGGGCCGAAAATCCTCCGATAAAGTTGACTCCCATCTCATGGGCTGCTTTATCCAGAACTTTTGCTATTCTTACATAATCCTCAGGATTCTTACATGCGGCTCCACCTATTAAAGCAATAGGCGTAACAGAAATTCTTTTATTAACTATCGGAATCCCATATTCTCTTTCTATTTCTTCACCTGTTTTAACGAGATCCTTTGCTGTTGCAGTTATTCTATTATAAATGTTATCACATAGCTTATCCAAATCATCTGTAATACAGTTTAAAAGGCTTATACCAAGTGTAATTGTTCTTACATCCAGATTTTCCTTTTCTATCATATTATTGGTTTCTAATACTTCACTTATTTGAATCATATCTGCTCCTATTTTATTATAATAATTATTCTTATCTTTTTGATTTATTTATAGAAATATTCTACGCGATTTTACTATCAAGGATTTTGTTCAATTATTATTTACTCTATTATATTCTGTGCATTGCATCAAATATTTCTTCTCTCTGAAGTTTTATAACGCAGTGTATCTCATCTCCTATCTGCTCAAGCTCAGAAGCCAATCCATCGAACTCCTTTGGTGAATTTTCAATATCTGCAATCATCATCATGTTAAAAAATCCATCTACAATTGTCTGAGAAATATTTAAAATATTTACTTTATTGTTTGCAAGATATGTACATACCTTTGCTATAATTCCCACACTGTCTTTTCCTACTACTGTTATTACTGTTTTCATGATTTATCTCCTTTATAATCTTAAAAAAAATTAATGACGCTTTTAGAATGCAGTCCGATTTTTGGGACAGTTAAAATTCAACTGTCTCCGAAGGTTCACTCCTCTTTGCGACATATAAGTGAAATGGTAATTGCTTTTTACCTGTGTGCTCCCAATAAGCACACTTTACTGTTTCATATGCAATTTCAGGCAGATTATTTTCCTTTGAAAGGTGAGCCAGACACACGTATTTAAGCTTTCCTGTCATACATTCGCATAGCAGCCTACCTGTTTCATCATTTGAAAGGTGCCCATGACTGCTTTGTATACGTCTCTTAAGATAATAAGGATAAGGCCCTGTCTCTAACATTGCTTTATCATAATTAGCTTCAAGATACATAAAATCACAATCGGATAAATGTCGAATCGTATAAGAATCATATTTACCAATATCTGTTGCAAATGCACATCTCTTATGTACGGTTTCTAATATATATCCAACCGGTTCATTGGCATCATGATTAATCTTAAATGGTGTAATATACATATTTTCCATGAAAAAAGGTTCGTCAGCACGTATGATGTGGAGATTATCCTCATTAAGCTTATCCTTTTTATTTGCTGCCTTTATACCCTTCCAGGTTCCCTCGGTGGTATAGATTGGGACATTATCCTTATTTACAAGTAGTCTTACTGCTTTTATGTGATCTTCATGCTCATGAGTTATGAGCACTCCATCCAACATATCTACCGAAACACCTACACATTCAAGACCTTCTAATATTCGTTTCCTACTTATACCTGCATCGATCAAAAGATGCTTATCCTTATAATTGACATAAACACAATTGCCACTGCTTCCGCTGGCAATACAACAAATCTTCATTTTCTTTCCTTTCGCAAAAACGATAAATATGTATTATTGTCTTTGTTCTTCATAATAATCTATTCTTCCCTGTAACCATATATTTCCTTTAAATCTTCTGCCTATGGCGGGCACTCCCATTATATCATTTTTATTGATACATATGGATATTATTATATCCTTTGCCTTTAATAAAAGCTTATATATTTCTTCTCCTGTTATTCGATTTTTTACAAGCCGCCAATTGATTATATTTCCCACAATCTGATAATTATCCGATTCGGAGCCGTAGGGATAAAAGCTTGTGTCTACAACAGTGTACACATCCTGACTTTTAAGTCTTTTTTTTACTATTTCTGTATTTCTTATGTCATTCATGATAATCCAGTCCATGGCATTTTGATCTCCCATTTCTGCCTTTTGTATCATGAGACCTCTCTTGGTTAATCCCTCATCACCTGTGATTGAAAAATCCGATTGCGGATTGGCAGTTCCCAGTATAACTTTTCCCGATAAAGAAAGACCTGCCAGGTAGACCCTTGCAAGGTATGGCTCATTTTCCTTAAATCTGCCTGCATAATACTCTATAGCATTTTGAAGATAAAAAATAAGCGAAAGCCCCACTCTCATGTCATCACACATTCCTGTAAATGCACTTGTATCAACTCTTTTATTGATAGAAACCTTATCGTTTACAGTCATTATGCTATTTTCAATATATGGAAAATAATGATCCAGGTGCAGAACATCATTATCATTATAGTCTCCGCAAAGTATGATTCCTATAGCATCAGCAATCTCACCCTTTATCTCAGCATAAGTACTTCCTTCTTCGGTTGTGGTTTTCTTAAGACTTACGGCATTTTCTATAATGTACTCAACTATATCTCCAAACTCATTTTGGCTTAATGGTTTACTAAAACCTATAGCTCTTAAAAATCTATGTGTGCCTGTAGCGCTCAAAAGAAAATCACCCCCTTCTGATTTTATGTTTGTTTATAATTTCACTCTAGTCAAGACTCGCTTGACTATCATCTTTGTCTTCATCTTCTTTAGGCTTTGGGAATACAAATGGTGTATCCAAGGTTTCGGATTTTTCGTTCTTAATAATATAGACTCTTTCTTCTCTGTCACTATCAGGAAGAAATTCATCAGCAGGCTCTTTCGTCTTTTTGTTAATGCTGTACTTTGCATGTGTATGACAATAATCCTTTGGTTCAGTTCCCACTCTAAAGTACTCTACTCTCTTATCGGAATTTAGATTATCATTATCACATATATCCTTTATTGCAAGAAGTCCTGACTTTGGACATATTGTCCTTTCTACTATGTTATCAGGCTTATCAAACTCCTTATTCATAAGGTGATTATTAGCTATAATAGCAGTCTGGATATCAAGCCACATCTCAGAGCAGGTTTTATCTACAACTACAGCATCGCGATTATCGTATCCAACCCAAATACCACAGGTTAAGTAAGGGTTAAAACCTTCTATCCATGCATCATAATGATCTAAGCTTGTGCCTGTTTGACACGCAAAAGCCATGGAGCTTTCTTCACTCTTTGCGTCTTCTGCTCTTCCCTTTTCTACACATTGCTGCATGGCAGACTTTAAAAGCCAGCAGGTTTCTTCTCTCAAAACTCTGGTTTTAGGATTGTCATTTTCTATCACAACAATCTCATTATTATCCAGTATTTTTGAGTAAAAAATCGGATAATTATACACACCGCCATTTGCAATAGTCGCATAGGCACCGGTTAACTCAAGATTTGAGATTCCATTTACCATCTCGCCCATACCAAGCTTTGCATCTATATCGGTATTTACTTCATTTGTAACCAGATTAGTCACTCCAAGATGCTTTAGATAATCATAGGATGTTTCATAAGTTATATCCTCCATAAGCTTTGCTGCAACTACATTGTTTGGATTAACTATAGCATCCCTTATGGTTGTAAGTCCTTTATGAACAGAGTCTTCATTTTCTACTTTATCACTGGTTTCCGGAATCGTATATTCACTATCATCCTTAACTGTTCCAAGTGTAAGATTATTGGTATCAAGCGCAGGCGTGTATACAGCCGGAACCGAAAGCACAGATCCGGGTTGCCTTAAGGAGTACTCTGCTCTATTTACAGGTGTCTCACTGTAATCCTGACTTCTTCCTCCTATCATAGCATGAACCTTACCCGAATAGTTTTCAATAAGAATCAAAGAACTTTGGGGTTGCTTCGATAAACTTACCTTTTCTTTCTTTATACTGTAATCATTTGATTTAAGATATTTTTTAAAATCCTCTATATAATCTTTGGCTTTACTCTTTTCTTTAAAATACCTGTCTATTTTTTTATGATATTTAGACTTAATAAAAGTCTTTAAGTCTGGCATAGAGAAGGTAATACTTGTTCCGTCGTCATACTCGCACACTATAGAAAAATCAAGATAATACCCCTTATCTTCCGGATAATCATAATACTTATCATCATTTAAAACTTCTTTACATATTTTCTGAGCTTCGGAATCCATGCAGGAATATATGATCAGCCCGCCTCTGTAAATAGCATTGTAGGCCTGAGTTTGGGTAAGGTTATTTTTATTCATCAAATCAGATATACATGAGCGAACCAGAGAATCAACATAGCTGTTTTTTGCTCCTCCGCTGGCATTTCTGTTCTCAGAAGCATTTGGCGAAAGCCTGGCATACACATTATCACCCAAAGCATCAACAAACTCTTCTTCAGTAATCATATCATGCTTCTGCATTTCTTTTAAAACCTGCTTAAGCATTTTCATACTGTTTTCTTGATTAGAAATGGGATTATACTCCTCAGCATGTATGGATACTCCCAGTAAAACCGCAGCCTCTGCTATAGTCAAATCAGAAGCATTTTTATCAAAATATCTCTTGGCTGCATCCTGTATACCTATAGTATTTCCTCCAAAATTCAGAGTGTTTAAAAACATTTCCAATACAGATGTTTTTTTGACATTCTGATGCATCTGCATAGACCATGCCTGTTCTCTTATATAATCCTTAACATCCTGCAAAAAATCAGTCTCACTTTTCACAAAAAAGAACTGATTTTGAAGCAATCTTTGAGATATGCTTCTGTTGTACTTTAAGCCTGTTTGAGCATAATTCTCATCAAATTCTTCTGTGTACTCTTCCGTATACTCGGAGTACATCTCTCTCATCATGGAATCTGCATTCAACTCAGTGGCTTCATAAAAGTCAGGATCTAAATATGCTACAAATACATCCTGTGCCTTTGTTGATATTTCATCAATTGATACATAAGTATTATCGCCATAAGAATCGGAAAGAGACTGTATCTGACCGCCTTTTATATCGAGAACCGTAGAAGGCGTACCATCCTGCCGAAAGTTCATGGCTGTAATATTGGGGATATCCTTTATAAATTGCACAAAAGATATAAAGGACCTGGTCGCAACACTAGCAAACATGTAAAGCATCAAAAAAGCCACAATTAACCCCACTATACTGTAAATAGTGTTGACTATACTCCGGTTATGAAAGCTTTTTTGCTTTTCCTTTATACTACGTTCACTATAATTCATGCGCACAGATCCTTTGTTTTATATATATCAATTACCTGTTTTACTGCTTATAGATGATATCCTCTCTCTTAGGTCCGTTAGAAACCATTTTAATAGGCACACCTATTTCTTTTTCTATAAACTCTATGTACTTGCGACAATTCTCAGGTAAATCTTCATAATTTTTGATTCCGCTGATATCACAGTTCCATCCGTCAAGAACCTCTAATACAGGCTTGCACTGTGAAAGCTTAGGTGTAACAGGGAAATCCTTTATAATCTCTCCATTAAGCTCATAACCTACACATACAGGAATCTTCTCAAGATATCCAAGACAGTCAAGTACAGTAAGCACAACTTCTGTAGCCCCCTGTATACGGCATCCGTAACGAGTTGCAACAGCATCAAACCATCCCATACGACGTGGTCTACCTGTAGTAGCTCCGTACTCTCCGCTGTCTCCTCCGTGCTTTCTTAATTCATCAGCCTCTACTTCATCTGTAATCTCACTTACAAATTCGCCCGCTCCGACCGCTGATGAGTAAGCCTTAACAACAGTAACAATTCTCTTAATCTCATATGGTGGTATACCTGCTCCGATAGCTCCGTAAGAAGCAAGTGTGGAGGAAGATGTAACCATAGGATAGATTCCGTGATCAGGATCCTTAAGGCTTCCTAATTGTCCTTCAAGAAGGATATTCTTTCCTTCTCTTATGGCATTGTAAAGATAAGATGAAACATCACATACATATGGCTCAATCATATCTCTGTAGTCATGAAGAGTATCCATAAGTTCGTCAACAGAAAGCTCAGGCTTGTGATAAAGATGCTTCAATAAAACATTCTTCTGCTCACATATCTTTTCAACCTGGCTTCTGAGCATATCCTCATTAAAAAGCTCAGCAACCTGAATTCCGATTTTTGCATATTTATCTGAATAAAACGGAGCAATACCGGACTTGGTAGAACCAAATGAATTCTTTCCAAGACGCTCCTCTTCATAACTATCAAATAATATATGATATGGCATAAGTATCTGCGCTCTGTCTGATACAAGTATATGCGGCTTTGGAACGCCTTCCTTAACGATAGTATCGATTTCCTTTATAAGATAAGGAATATTCAGTGCTACGCCGTTTCCGATAACACAGGTTGTATGATCATAAAATACACCAGATGGAAGTAAGTGAAGGGAAAATCTACCATAATTGTTTATGATAGTATGACCTGCATTGCTTCCTCCCTGAAATCTTACAATTATATCGGCTTCCTCGCCAAGCATATCGGTAATCTTTCCCTTACCTTCATCGCCCCAATTTGCTCCAACTATAGCAGTTACCATATTTTCATCCTCCGTTAATTATTTATTAAAGACTCTCGTAAAATCTTAGACGTTAATTTCAGCTTTTACACCGAGTATATCTTTATTTGCTTCAAGTATAGGATTTACAACCTCATTTATAAAATCTGTAACCTGACTTGCTGATCTTCCTACATACTTTGAAGGCTCCATACTTTGTTTTAATTCCTCCAAAGTCATCGGGAAACCTTCATCCTGTGCTATAAGCTCAAGAAGATTATTTTCCTTTCCTTCCTGCTTAACATTCTTTCCGGCTTCCATAGACAGCTGTCTTATCTTTTCATGGAGTTCCTGCCTGTCACCACCCGCCTTTACGGCATCCATCATAATATTCTCTGTTGCCATAAAAGGTAATTCTGACATGAGACGCTTATTTATAACCTTTTCGTATACTACAAGACCATCCACTACATTTAACATAAGATCGAGTATACCGTCTGTAGCTAAAAAGCCTTCAGGTATGCTAAGTCTCTTGTTTGCAGAGTCATCTAAAGTACGCTCAAACCACTGACATGCAGAAGTAAAATAAGTATTTGTAACATCACTCATAACGTATCTTGAAAGTGACGCTATTCTCTCACTTCTCATAGGGTTTCTCTTATAAGCCATAGCAGATGAACCGATCTGATTTTTCTCAAAAGGCTCTTCTATCTCCTTTAAGTGCTGTAAAAGTCTGATATCATTTGAAAACTTATGAGCACTTGAAGCTATGGATGCAAGTACATTTAATACTCTTGTATCGAGCTTTCTTGAGTAGGTCTGACCTGAAACAGGGAAACAATTTTCAAATCCCATCTTATTTGCAATCATCTTGTCAAGCTTTTTAACCTTTGTTTCATCTCCGTTAAAAAGCTCCATGAAACTTGCCTGTGTACCGGTGGTTCCCTTAGAACCAAGTAATTTCATGTTATCAAGCACGAAATCAAGGTCTTCTAAATCCATTACAAATTCCTGGCACCATAGAGTTGCTCTCTTACCTACCGTAGTAGGCTGTGCAGGCTGAAAATGTGTAAATGCAAGAGTTGGAAGTGATTTATACTTATCCGCGAACTTTGAAAGCTCATCTATAACGCATATAAGTTTCTTTCTTACAAGCTTCAGCGCCTCTGTCATAACTATAACATCAGTATTATCACCTACATAACAGGATGTAGCTCCGAGATGTATGATACCCTTGGCCTTTGGACACTGAACACCATAAGCATAAACATGAGACATAACATCATGACGTACCAGTTTTTCTCTTTCCTTTGCAACATCATAATTGATGTCATCTACGTGAGATTTTAATTCTTCAATCTGCTCATCTGTGATGGCAGGTTCTCCTGATTCGTTGAGAAGACCAAGTTCCTTCTCAGTCTCTGCGAGAGCTATCCACAGCTTTCTCCATGTTCTAAATTTCATATCAGGAGAAAATATATACTGCATATCTTTACTAGCATATCTCTCTGATAAAGGACTAACGTATCTGTCCATACTCATGACTTATGCCTCCTTATAATATAAATAATCTTTTTAAGTACATATGACCTCATAATCAAAACATACAGAGTTATTATAACCTTTTTTTCATAAAACACAAGAAAAATATTAAATTACATTTACTCATCTTCATCTTCTGCATCCACAGTTGCTATGATTCCTCTTTGGAATTTCTTTGTTAATATACGTATAATTGTCTCATCTATCATAGCTTCGTCGATTTCACCGGACTTAACAGCGTCGTAAACCGCACTGTAGGCTTCCTTTAAGTCGTGTGGCATAAGGATGATGTCTGCTCCTGCCTTAATTGCCTTTACACAAGCTTCACCTGTTGAGTAGTAATCTGTGATTGAACTCATGTCAAATGCATCTGTTATGCATATTCCCTCAAACTTAAGTTCTTCTCGAAGTATAACTCTCATAATGAGATCTGACATACTTGCAGGAGTGTTGGTTTCTGTGACCTTGCTTACAGAAATATGTGATACCATTACAAAGTCCGCTCCTGCTTCTATTCCTGCTTCAAAAGGCACAAAATCAACCTTTCTGAGATTTGCTATATCACTGTCTATATCAACACTTGTTACATGTGTATCTCCGGTTGAAGATCCCTGTCCCGGAAAATGCTTTAAAGTTGACGATACATTTTCCCCTTGGGTTCCTTCTACAAAATTTGTAACGTACTGCGAAACCTTCTCAGGATCCGAACCAAAAGAACGATCTCCTATTTCCAAATTCAGTTCACTGGTATTTACATCGGCTACAGGTGCAAGATTCACATTAAATCCTAATTCTTTAAGATCCGTTGCTATTATGCTTCCCATTCGCTTGCAGTAGTCCGGAGACTGCTTTTCTCCGATTACAAAAGGAGTTTGAAATGTAGTGGTATGCATGTCAGGGTTAGAGCCAATCCTTGCAACTCTTCCTCCCTCTTCATCTACCATTACAAATAGAGGAATCTCAGAATTTTTTTGTAATTTGTTTATAAGTCTTGTGGTCTGTCTTCTGTTTCTAAGATTTCTGGAAAAAAGTATGACCCCTCCTACATGATACTTTTCTAAAGTCTGTTTCATGCGTTTGTTGAATTTGGTATGTTCATAATAGCTTCCCTTTTTACTGTCTAAAAGTTCAAGATTTACAGAAAAAAGTTGCCCGATTTTCTCATCAAAATCCAACTCTTCCACATACTTCATTGCAACTCCTCTTGCAGAATCAAAGTCTATTTCTTTTCTTTCAATACTAACAGCACTTTTTGTTGCAACTATATTAACATCAGCCACGCTATCGCCTCTCAGATAAGCTCCAAGCCTATCAAAAAAGGAGCAACCGGTGGCAAAAAAACAGGTTATACAGATAGAAAATATTAGTATTAAACTTGATATTTTTTTCATAAATATTTATTCCCTTTTTTATCCCTAAATATGATTTTTTCAATAAATATAAAAAGATTTATCTGAAAAAATCAACTACTGCATCCATCCTGGATGTCATGGATGTAAGAAGTAAATCAAAAAGTGTTAATGCAACCATGGATTCTACCACAACCACAGCTCTTGGAGCTATCACAGGGTCATGCCTTCCCTGAATACTTATGTCCATACCTTTACCTGATATACTGATGGTTCTTTGCTGTTTAGATATAGATGGAGTTGGTTTAAATGCTGCCGATAAAAGAATGGGATCCGAATCAGATATTCCGCCAAGTATACCTCCGGCATTGTTGGTACTTTTTATATTTGAAATCAGATTACCATCTTCATCAAAGAAATAATTTACCATTCCTCTCTTATTTTCATGTGGGTCATCTCCCGTGAATTCATCATTATTGTCTGAACCCTTAGAGCTACATACTGTAAAACCTGCACCTATGGAAACACCCTTTACGGCACCTATGGACATAACTGCCTGAGCAAGACGAGCATCTAACTTATCAAATACCGGCTCTCCTACTCCTGCAGGAAGTCCCGTCACAACACAATCAACCATACCTCCTAGGGAATCACACTCTTTTCTTGCAAAGTCAATGGCTTCCATAGCTCTTTGTGAAGCTTCAAGATCCGGCATATATATAGGACTTTTCATTATGTTATGCCTATCAACCTTTACTCTGTCTACCTTTACATTACCAATCTGTGAAGTGTATGCTGTTACCTGCACTCCAAGTTCCTTGAGAGCCTCAAGTGCTATAGCTCCTGCTGCCACTCTTCCTATGGTTTCTCTTCCGGAAGATCTTCCTCCTCCTCGATAATCCCTAAAACCGAACTTTTCATCAAAAGTATAATCAGCGTGACCTGGTCTATAGTAAGATGCTATATCCTTATAATCCTTAGAATGCTGATCCTCATTTCTGACTATCATGGATATAGGAGTTCCTGTGGTCTTACCCTCAAAAACTCCGGATAGTATCTCAATTGAATCAGACTCTTTTCTCTGTGTGGAAAACCTGTTTTGCCCCGGTTTTCTCCTGTCCATGTAAATCTGTATTTTTTCTTCTTCGAGAGAAAGCCCTGCAGGACAACCATCTACCACAACTCCTATGGCCTTTCCATGCGATTCACCCCATGTAGTACATCTAAAAATATTGCCAAATGTTGAACCAGCCATAAAAACCTCCAAAAATATGTTTAAAATGCAATTACCCAAGAGGCCGTTTTTTTAGCCTCCCGGGTAAATAATACTCTATTTTTTACTTTATACAGCTGTTATAGAAACAACCGTTACGCCCTTACCACTACGAAGAGTAAGATTAATCTTTTCTTTTCTTTTAGCTCTTATACTTAACCTAACTCGTCTATTATACACCTTAGTTATTCTTACGGCAAGCTTCGACTTTGGATAGCTTAACCTGACAGCTGAAGCTCTCATACCACTTTTAGCTGTAGTAAGAATTATATTTTTTGTATATTTTTTATTTGATCTTATCTTAATTCTTACGATTTTTCTGTTTGAAGAAGCAGATTTCGACTCTTCCTCACCATTATCTCTAACTCCCTCTTCCGGAGCCTGTGTTACGTTCGCAGCAGGCGTTTGTGATGGTGTAACAGTATTACTTGCAGAACTTCCATTCTGATTTTCTGCAGGTGTAGCAGATGGAACCTCAGATGGTGAAGCACTCGGTGAAGCACTTGTTTCATCACTCTCATTAGGCTCTGCGGATGGTGTTACGCTTGGTGATACGTTTGGTTCATCACTTTCATCAGGCTCTGCGGATGGTGTCGCACTTGGTGATGCGCTTGGTTCATCACTCTCATTAGGCTCTGTGGATGGTGAAACAATTGGTAATTGGTTATTCTTTAATTCTTTCAGTTTAGCTTCTGCATCAGTAAGAATCTTATATTCTTCAGCGGTTATTAAATCCTTTTGATCCGGTGTTAAAGCATTATAGGCATCTCTAGCCACATTTATTTCCTCTTCCAAATCAAGATTTACTTCTCCTATTGTTCTAATCTTTTCTACTACTTCATTAGCTGCAGCCTTGTCAGCTTTTTCTTTAGATACTATTGCCTCAATAAGGGCTTGATATTGTGATTCTGCATTTGTAAGAACCTTGTACTCATCTTCAGTTATTATTGCCTTTTGATCTGCTGTAAGACTATCATATGCTTCTCTTGCAGCTGCAATTTTTTCACCTGATTCATAATTTACAGAACCGATTGTATTTATCTTTTCTAGAACAGAAGCTGCAGCAGCCTCATCTTTCTTCTCCTTTTCATCCTCAACTACGGTTGGTGACGGACTTGGACTATCACTCTCTTCCGGTTCTACCGATGGTGATACACTTGGTGATGGACTTGGACTATCACTCTCTTCCGGCTCTACCGATGGTGATACACTTGGTGACGGACTTGGACTGTCACTCTCTTCCGGCTCTACCGATGGTGACACACTTGGTGACGGACTTGGACTGTCACTCTCTTCCGGCTCTACCGATGGTGATACACTTGGTGACGGACTTGGACTGTCACTCTCTTCCGGCTCTACCGATGGTGACACACTTGGTGACGGACTTGGTGATTCACCCTCCTCAGGTTCCGAATCAATTCCATAACATTTATTCTCTCTTATTCCGATAGAGGTAAGATCTGTCTTTGTATCGAGATCATTAATAGCATCTACATCATTCTTATGGAGCAGATATAGTCCTGCAGCAGCTCCAACTATACCAGCATTATAATCAAGGGCTACTTCGTTACAATTATAATCTGTCTGAAGGTCATTATATGTGTCGTTAGTATCACTTGGTCCTCCTACTAAAGCTCCAAGTAATGTATAGTGATTTGCCGAAACTACACTTGAATCAGACGAGTTAGATGCTGCTCTATGATGAGGATATTTACTTGAATTTTCATTATAACCAACTATAAAATTCCTTTTACTTTTGTTATTTCCAAGTAAGTATTTCATCTGACCCGTTGCCCATGAAGAAAATGAGCCGTCTGTCATATTGAAAATGTCTTTTTCTTTATCATAAGAAAGTCCCACAAACTGATTATTGGCATTATACCTGGCAGAGCCCCATCCATCTACAATTTTAAAGCCCTGAGCAGATACATTACTTCCATAATTAGCAAATGAGTACATAGAAGGATAATCCTTCCTAAGTATAGAGCTAACAGGCCATGTGTTATCCCATGACAAAGCCCATCCAATGCTTATACTACTGTAATTTTCATCAGCGATTGTCTTATACTTTGCTTCACCCGTTGCTATGTAAAGAGCTTCTGCAGCAGCTGTATAATCGTCCTTCCAACTTGAAGATGCGTAAAATCCTGAAGCTCCCAGAGTTGCAACTGTCTTGCTATTATTCTTTACAAATTCAAATAGATCCTTAGCAACCTTTAAATCTTCTTCGTTTTTAAAGTTTATATAATTAAGTGCAAGTGCAGATATGGCAACACTCACTTCATCAGTAGCAGGATTAGAGCTATCCGCAAAGTAAGCAGGTCTGTCAGTAGTCTGCTTTTCAGGCGGACCCCAATATCCATGATCTGAATTACCTTCTCCTACCTGATAGCAAAACGCTTTAACACTATCTCCATCATAAACTGTACATCTTTTAAAATAATCACAGAAATAATCCATGATAAGCTTATAATGTGATGTTTGATTTAATTCATCAAAAGCTTCACCAAATTCATAGTAAGCAAGTCCGAGAACTGTTGCACTGTAACCCTGTGGAAGACCAAACTTAACATGATCTCCTGCATCATGGAAGCCTCCTGACACATCAACGGTTTTACTGAAACTTCCGCTTGTATATGTTACTGATTTCTCTGCAGTATGGCAATCATCTCTCCATGAAAATGCACTCTTTTCTCCAACTTCAGTACCACACATATTGGCATCATAAAAATACAGTACATCTTGTAAAAGCTTTGCGTAATTATATTCTACATCCAGATTAAGATTTGTAGTAGAATCTGCTACCTGTCCACCTTCACTACCTGAGCTGCCACTACTACCTGACCCACCTGCTGACGAAGCAGCTGAAACAACAGAGTCAAATGCTCCTGTACTTGAGCTTCCCTTAACATAGTAAACAACAGCTTTTGAGGTATCTATATTAGATGAGCCTTTATAATTGAACTTATATTCACCTTCACTTGTACTACCAAAGCTTCCTCCTGCCTGTATTATATTATCCGAGGAATTGGAAGGAGTAAGATACAGGTACTCTGAATCATAGCTTATCTTAACCTTTGCCCATGAACCCCACTGCTCAGCTGAAGTTATACCGCTTACAGGCACTCTAACAATCCAGTCTCCTATGCTTACAGAAAGACTATTATTTACTTTAAGAAAATACTCATGATAATCTCCGGATATATTGGAGCTTGTGATAGTAGCCTTTACACTTGATGAACTCTCTCCAATCTGAGTAGGATCTGTCTGAGTTTCATCTACACCCGCATCGTGGGTTGACTCACCCTCATAATAAGATATAGTATAACTTGCTCCCTCGATAGCTGACGCTGCAACCTGCATCCCCATGCCATCTGCACATTCGCCTATATCAATTGTTTTATTATCCCACTCTTCCTCATCACCAGTACCCTTGAAGGTAACAATTGAGATAGTGTGACCTGAAGCCGAAACACCATTCCAGCCTGCATTCCACTTATTACCAAGATCCGAACCTGTATCTATGGATACACTCCAATCACTGATGACTTTTCCTGTGTTATTAACAACCTTTATGGCATACTGTGTAAGATCTACAGCAGGAGAACCACTTCCCCAAGTATTTGCGGGAATTGTTTTTTCAACAGTAAGACTGAGATAAACATCTCCTGTTTCGTTTCCAATCACTCCGTTTACGGTAATTAAATTACCTGCGGCATCAGCGTGTTGGCCGGTGTTAAAAACAGTTATTCCTGTTACAATAAGCGCTATAGTGAGTAACCAGGAAATTACTCTTTTACTACCTCTTCCTAACTTAACCCCCGGATTTTCTTTTTTGCAACCCATGATAACCTCCATTTGATTTGAAAAAAAAATTTTAATACTTTGTCTTAAAGGTTCTTTCATCTTCAACTTCAGATATAATCTTAACATTCATATCTGTCACATCTATATACCTGTCCCTTTTTATGGACAAGATCAATTGATCGATAATTTCTTCCTTACCCTGAACTTCCATGGTAACAGAGCCATCATACTCATTTCTAACCCATCCTGTGAGTCTCAAAGAATCTGCTGTATATTTGGCTTTGTAACGAAATCCAACCCCTTGAACTCTTCCGTAAAAATTATATCTTCTTCTCACTGATTTTTACCTTTTCTTTCATATTTCCTTTTTATACGCACCATCTAATATTATACCATATTTATATTCTGTATGTCATTCTTTATTTTTGCATTTTATATGCCCTAACCGGCTCATGATGCAAACTGCGTTTTGTACAATTTCTCATAAAATCCTTTCTTTTCAAGTAACTCTTCATGATTACCTTCTTCTATAACTCTGCCCTTATCAAGCACAAAGATACAGTCTGCATTTTTAATAGTCGACAATCTGTGGGCAACTATCAGAGATGTTCTTCCCTCCATAAGTTTATCAAAAGCCTTCACAACCTTTATCTCTGTTAATGTATCTATATTTGATGTCGCTTCGTCGAGTATAAGAACCTCCGGTTTTTTAAGCATAACCCTTGCGATACATATAAGCTGTTTTTGACCGGCTGACAAGTTGGTCCCTGTTTCTGATATATAGGTATCATACCCCTCAGGCATCCTTTTGATAAATGAATCGGCATAACACGCCTTAGCGGCTTCAACAATCTCCTCCATAGTAGCATCAGGTTTTCCATAGGCTATATTTTCTGCTATAGTACCTGATAAAAGATATGTATCCTGAAGCACCATACCTATATGCTCTCTTACTTCTCTAAAGCTCATCTCTTTTATATTCTTACCACCTAATGTAATAATACCGGTCATAGGTTCATAGAATCTCATAATAAGATTAATAATTGTTGTTTTACCGCAACCGGTTGGTCCAACGATTGCACACTTATGTCCCGGTCTTAAATCCATATCCACATCTTCGATTATAATCTGATTTTCGTTATATCCAAATTTTACATCTTTAAGAGCAAGCGTTCCATCAAATGAATTTTCAAAATCAGCATCCTCTTCCCCTGCGATATCCTCTATCTCAGGTAATTCAAGAAAATCAAAAACTCTTTTAGCGCAGGCAAGTGCATTGGTAAGCTCTGTTATAACATTTGATATATCATTAAAGGGTTTAGTATATTGATTTGCATAAGAAAGAAAACTTGAAAGTACTCCTACTGTAATAAATCCTTTCGTTACAAAGATAACACCAGTAATACCGACAGCTGCGTAAACAAGATTATTTACAAACCTAGTAGCAGGATTTGTAATTGAAGAGTAAAATGTAGCTTTTAAAGAATAGTCAGACAATTTATTATTTATCTCATCAAACTTTTCTATAGCTCTTTCTTCATAGGAGTAGGCTTGTATAACTTGTTCATTAGGGATGATTTCATTTATCATGGAAACCTGATCGCTTCTGGTAAGCGACTGCATGGTAAACATATTGTAGGACCTTTTAGCAATAAATGATGCCACAAAAAATGAAACGGGAGTAAGTACTACAACTCCTATAGTAATATATACATTTTGTGAAAGCATAAAAAAAATTGTAATAAGTATTGTGAAAATACTTACAAATGCCTGTGAAAAACCTAAGAGAAGTCCATCTCCTATACTATCTATATCGGCTGTCATTCTGGAAAGTAAGTCTCCCGACTTTACAGAATCAACCTGCGAGCACGGAACTTTCTGCAACTTTTCTATAGTAGCATTTCTAAGCTCTTCAACAATATTATAGGTTATATTGTTATTAAGCACTCCCATTATCCACTGGGAAATAACTGTAATCAATATACAGATTCCCATATAAAGAAGTTCTGTTTTAATCCCCTTAAAATCGACTCCGTTTTCAATCATATAATCAATCGCACGAGCCGTTAATATTGGCAGATAAAGAGCGCTTATTACTCTAATCAGTCCAAATATACAAGATAATAAAAGCTTATACTTTGATCTGCCTATGAAGATTAATAGTTTTTTTATTGTTTTCATTCTATTTCCTCCTCGGCATCTGATATTATCTTCTGTGACTCACATATATCCCTGTAAACATCGCAGGTCTTAAGTAGTTCTTCGTGACTACCCTCTCCTGCTATATGTCCATCATCCATTACAATTATTCTGTCGCAGTCCAAAATTGTGGACACCCTTTGAGAAACAATAATAGATGCATGAGGGTAACCCATGCTCTTTAAGTTCTTTCTTACTGCTGCATCCGTCTTATAATCAAGGGCACTGAAGCAATCATCCAATATTAATAATTCAGGTTTTCTTACTATACCACGAGCTATGTTTAATCTCTGTTTTTGACCTCCTGAAAGGTTCTTAGCATTCTCAGTAAGTTTAAAAGAAATCCCTCCCTTTTTTTGAGAAACAAATTCATAGCTTTCGGAAATCTTTAGTGCGTAAATTATCTCTTCATCCGAAGCAGAACTTGCACTAACCTTTAGATTATCTCTTATACTTCCGGATAATAAACTTACCCTTTGAAGAACTATGGACATATACCCTCTAAGCGTGCTTATCTTATAATCCTTTATATTTATTCCCTTATATATGATACTTCCTCCGGATGTATCCATAAATCTGGGTATCATATGTACCAAAGTCGACTTACCACTACCGGTACTTCCAATAATTCCTATAGTTTCTCCCATATCCAAAGTAAAACTTATATCAGAAACAGCCTCCTCTGAAGCACCCGGATAAGTATATGAAACATTATCAAATATCAGCAGATGCTCATAATCAGTTTTTATTGTATCCACACCTGTCTCTATATCAAATTCCGGCACTGTATCCAGTATACTTTGAAGTCTGTCACCGCAAGCAACAGCCTTTGTTGTAAGAATTATGGTATCAGCAAGCTTTATTAATTCTGTAAGTATTTGAGTCATATAATTAATCAAAGCTATAAGCTGTCCGGTTTTTAACCCACCTATTTCAACCTGCACTCCTCCAAACCAAACCACAAAAAGAAGAGCTGCATTTAATATAAGATAGGTAAGAGGATTCATGGAAGCTGCTATACTACCCACCTTCATCTGTACTTTTTTCAAAAGATTATTATCCTCTTTAAAATCTCTTACAGCATCGTCCTCTTTATTAAAAGCACGTATTACTCTTATACCTGCTATATTTTCCTCAGTTCTTCTTGTGAGCTTATCTAAAGAAGCCTGAACTTTTTTATACAAAGGCATGGTTATTAACATAATAGAAAATATAACGATAGATAAGAGAGGTATCATAACAGCAAAGATAAATCCCTCTTTTATATCAATTGTAAAAGAAAGAATAACAGCTCCTATCACTATAAAAGGAGAACGTAAAAAAAGCCTCAGAGCCATATTGATGCCTGCTTGAAGCTGATTTAGGTCGCTTGTTAACCTTGTAATAAGTGTGGAAGAGCCGGTCTCTCCTATCTGTGAAACCGATAATTTCTGAATATGCTTAAAAAGCGCACTTCTAAGTTCTTTTGAAAAGCCTGTCGCTGCTTTTGCTGCAAAATATTGGGCTGTGATAGAGCAGGTAAGCCCTATAACAGCCAAAAGTACCAAAAGTGCACCCATCTTAAATATAACACTGCCTGCTTCACCTGAAACACCCTCATCAATCATTTTTGCCATAACAAGCGGTACAAAAAGATCAAAAAGTGCTTCTAAAAGCTTAAAAAGTGGTCCGAGTACACATTCCAATTTATAATTCTTTAGATATACAAATAACTTTTTCATGACTATGCATTATCCTCTTTTAGAGGAGCTTTTCTCTTTGGCTTCGCTCCCATATAACTATAAAATCTGGTTTGCATCATCCCATTATATATCTTTCTGTTTTTATCGGCTTTTCTGCCAATATACTTCTCTGCGTCTTCAAAGCCTGTAATAAGAAACATAGACCAGTCATCGAGAGACCTGTAAACTTCCCCTATTTCCTTATAAAGCTTCGACATATTTTTCTTTTCATCAAGTCTTTCTCCGTAGGGCGGATTAGTAATTATAAAACCATACTTTTTTCTATGTGAAAGTTCACTTACAGCCTTTCTCTGAAGATGTATATGCTCGTAAACCCCTGCATCCCGGGCATTTGCTATAGCAGCTTCTATAGCAGTTTCATCTATATCATATCCCTGTATATCCATAGTGATATCTTCAGTTATCAGGTCATTAGCTTCATTTACAGCTTCATACCACCACTTCTTTGGTATAATATTTTTATAAGCTTCTGCCTGAAATTCCCTATTCATACCCGGAGCCATGTTCATGCCTATCATAGCAGCCTCTATAGGAAATGTACCGCTTCCGCAAAAAGGATCAACTAAAATCCTGTCTGCCTTCCATGGTGTAAGCATAATAAGTGCAGCCGCAAGAGTCTCTGTAATCGGAGCCTTAACGGTAGCCTTTCTGTATCCCCTCTTATGAAGAGAAGCTCCCGATGTATCGAGTCCTACAGTTACTATATCGTTCATGATGGTGACTCTCAAAGGATACTCATCACCTGTTTCCGGAAAATCCGTAGTTTTATACTGTTTCGAAAGCTTTGTTATGATAGCTTTCTTCATTATGGACTGTATATCACTGGGACTGTTATTACGACTTCTAACCGTAGTAACCTTCTTAACATAAACCCATGCATCTGCAGGTATAAATCTCTTCCAGTCTATACTTTGAGTTCCGTCAAAAAGTTCATCGAAGTTAGTTGCCTTAAATTCTGCAATTTTTATTAATATTCTCTCAGCGGTTCTTATGAAAATATTAGCTCTTGCAATAGCCGCCTCATCTCCGCAAAATGTAACCTTTCCGTTATCGGTCTTTACTATCTCGTAGCCAAGATTCGTTATTTCACGTTTCAAAACTGCTTCAAGCCCGAAGTGACAAGGAGCAATATATTCAAACATCTTTACTTCCTTTCATACACTAATCCTATAATAATCTGAACAATTCCTTTACATTGGAGATTCCTACAAGCTTCATATCCTTCAATTCACTCTTTTCAAGCATAAGACTGTCTATGTTTACCTGTGGCATGATACATAGTGAGAATCCAAGCTTCGCAGCCTCTGATACTCTCTTCTCAGCCATATTGACAGCTCTTATCTCTCCTACAAGACCAACCTCTCCAAACATTATGGTTTTTTTATCAACTTCCTTATCCTTGCAACTTGAGATAATGGCACCAATAATAGCCAAATCCATAGCAGGCTCGGTAATTCTCAGGCCTCCTGCTATATTGATATAAACATCAAGTTCTCCTACATAAATTCCTATTCTTTTTTCTATTACAGCAAGCAACAGATTTAATCTGTTAAAATCTGTTCCGGTAGCTGTTCTTCTGGGGAGATTAAAAGAAGTTCTGGCACAGAGCGCCTGTATCTCTACCAGGATAGGTCTCGTACCCTCTAATGAACATGAAACAACCGAACCCGCTTCACCCTCAGGTCTTCCCGCCAGCATGTACTCCGATGCATTTTTAACTTCATGAAGTCCGTCACCCTGCATCTCAAATACTCCGACTTCGTTAGTTGAACCGAATCTGTTTTTCACTGCACGTAAGAATCTGTAAGCCGCTCCGCTTTCGTTCTCAAAGTAGAGAACGGTATCAACCATGTGCTCCAGTACTCTTGGACCCGCCACAACGCCCTCTTTAGTTACGTGTCCAACTAAAAATATACTTACCGGAAGCGTTTTAGCAAGCTTTAAAAAAACTCCTGTTGCTTCTCTAATCTGAGCAACAGAACCGGGCGCCTGTCCAAGCTCTGTACTTAACATGGTCTGAATGGAGTCTATTATAACCACATCCGGCTTTATATCGTTAATATGCGAAACAACTACTTCTATGTCTGTCTCGCTTAAAATAAGCATTTCATTATTAAAAGCCGGCAATCTGTCGGCTCTCATCTTAATCTGTCTGGCTGACTCTTCTCCCGATACATAAAGAACACTTTTCCCACCTTCGCTAAGATTTCTGCACATCTGTAATAATAATGTGGACTTACCGATACCGGGATCGCCTCCGACAAGTATCATGGAGCCGGCAACTATGCCGCCTCCAAGTACTCTGTCAAGCTCTCCTATGTTTGTAAGAGTCCGCTCTTGATTTTCAATATTAACCTGTGATAATTTCAAAGGTTTTGTGTTTTTCTTGAGTATATAGCTATCATGTCCCTTTACTTGAGATACTCTCTCTTCTGTAAAACTATCCCAAGCCTTACAGGAAGGGCACTGTCCAAGCCACTTAGATGACTCATAGCCACACTCTTTACAAAAAAACACGGATTTCTTAGTTGTTTTTGCCATAATCAGCTCTTTTCAACTTTTATTTCTGACATACTGTCTTTATCAAGAATAACACTTAATACGAGCTTTCCGCCAAGATTTGTCTTCATCTTACCAAGGCTTGTGCCATTCTCAAGCACCTTGTACTCTGTTTCAGGTTCTAAGCCTATAGTAATAGATGAATCTGTTGTTCCATAAACCTTGAATTCAGTAACCTGATCATCTGACTTGAAATTAGTTACACATGTTCCCGGAACTGATTCATATACAAATAAGCCATTCTTCTCAAGCTTGGTAATCTCATTAAAGGTTTTTACCTTATACATATCTCCATTGTGCTCAAAATCGGATAATTTGCTTTTTGTCTTGAGCTCATAGTTACCAAAACTAAGAGTACCATCTGCCTCTTTGCGTATGAGTTCGTCAATAACAGCCATAATTGTCTGCCTCCTTGTTATTTTAATGAGGTGAGTTAATCCTATCTACACCCTCAATCATTTTACTTTTTTTAGAATAACATATAATCATTTAAATGGCTAGAACTTATTAAACTATTTTTTATCATTTAATTGATTTTAAAGAAAATACCGTCTTCACTTGCATCTACGAAGACTTCATCATCATTCTTTATATTTCCTTCAACTATACCCTCTGCCAGCTTATCTTCTATGTTGGTCTGTATAGCCCTCTTAACAGGTCTGGCTCCATATACTCTGTCAAAGCCCTTCTTTGCAAGGTATGTAATAGCTTCATCCGAAAACTTAAGCTTTATGCCGGTCTGATTAAATGCTCTTTCCTTTAGTTCCTTAAGCATGAGTCTTACTATGGATTTGATATTCTCTTCATTTAACATATGGAATACTATTATCTCATCAATACGGTTTATAAACTCAGGTCTAAACATCCTCTTAACCTCTTCCATAACCGCATCCTTCATCTTTTCATGATCGGATTCCTCCGTATCCTTTACGCCAAAACCTAAGTGCTTAGGCTCTACTATTCTCTGTGCTCCCGCATTGGATGTCATAATGATAACAGTATTCTTAAAGCTTACCTTACGCCCCTGTGAATCCGTTATATTTCCCTCATCAAGTATCTGGAGCATGATGTTAAATACATCCGGATGCGCCTTTTCTATCTCATCAAAAAGCACAACAGAGTAAGGATGCCTTCTAACCTTTTCAGAAAGCTGTCCGCCATCATCATACCCAACATATCCCGGAGGGGAACCTATCATCTTTGAAACACTGTGCTTTTCCATGTACTCCGACATATCTACACGTATTATGTCGCTACTCTTACCAAAAACAGCATCCGCAAGTGTTTTAGACAGTTCAGTCTTACCAACTCCTGTAGGTCCAAGGAACAGAAATGAGCCGATAGGTCTGTTAGGGTCTTTTAATCCTGTCCTCCCTCTTCTTACCGCTCTCGCAACAGCTTTTACTGCTTCATGCTGACCTATAACTCTTTCATGAAGATAATCTTCTAAGTTTTTAAGCCTCTCAGTTTCCTCAAGATGAAGTCTCTGAACAGGAATCTTTGTCCAGCCTGCTATACACTCTGCAACTTCATTTTCTGTTACTGTAAATTCCTTATTATCAGCCTCGTTTTCTCTGCGTTCTTCCTTAAGCTTTTCGATTTTTTCTTCTATTTCTCTCTGAGTTTTTTTAATCTTTCCTGCAAGCTCGTATTCCTCATCCGTTATAGCCTCTTCCTTTTCTTCCTCAAGCTTTACAATTTCCTCTTCAAGCTCTCTTATTTCTGCGGATGGAATATACTTTCTTATTCCTGCTTTTGCACATGATTCATCTATAGCATCTATTGCCTTATCCGGAAGAAAACGATCACTTACATATCTTTCCGTAAGAGTAGCTGCTGCAATTACAGCTTCATCTGTTATTGTTACCTTATGATGCTTTTCATAAGCAGGCCTTAAGCCCTTTAGCATCTGTATGGTATCCTCTACACTCGGTTCCTCCACAACTACTGATTGGAATCTTCTCTCTAAGGCAGCGTCCTTCTCTATGCGCTTTCTGTACTCTTCACCCGTAGTAGCCCCTATAAGCTGTATCTCACCTCTTGCCAAAGATGGTTTAAGTATGTTGGCCGCATCGGTTGAGCCTTCAGAGCTTCCTGCTCCTATAACAGTATGTATCTCATCTATAAAAAGAAGTATATTTCCAGCCTTTGAAGCCTCTGCTATAGCTCTCTTTATGCGCTCCTCAAAATCACCCCTATACTTTGAACCTGCTACCATACCGGCTATATCAAGAGTGATAATTCTCTTTCCAAGCATATTTTCAGGAACATCTCCGTTTACTATCTTTATGGCGAGTCCCTCAACAACAGCTGTTTTACCTACGCCTGGTTCTCCTATAAGACATGGATTATTCTTAGTTCTTCTCGATAGAATTTGTATAATTCTCTCTGTTTCGGTATCTCTGCAAAGAACTGCATCCAGTCTTCCTTCTTCAGCCGCAAGAGTTAAGTCCCTTCCAAATGTATCTAACATAGGTGTTGTAGATTTTTTCTTATTATTTTTTGCCGACAGATACTCATTTCTGGCTGCTGTCATATCTTCACCGGTAGCTGTCAAAGCATCCGTATATACCTTCTGAACATTTATATTCATAGTATTTAATATACGGACAGCTATACAATCATTCTCAAACAAAAGAGATAAAAGTATATGCTCCGTTCCGGCTTGCTCTAATCCGTATTTCTGAGCAACTTTAATGGAATTATCCAGTATTCTCTGAGCTCTGGGTGTAAATTCACCCTTCTCCTTTACTGTAACTCCTCCATCAGAGCTTAAGATATCTCTGATTATTTCTTTAACCTTTGAAACATCTACCCTGTTTTCCTTAAGAACCTTAGAAGCAACACCTTTATTCTCTATAAGAGCTACAAGTATATGCTCCGTTCCCACATAGGAGTGTCCAAGTGATACGGCAGCTTTCTTAGCCTTCTCTATCACATGTGCAGCACTTCTTGTAAATTTTTCTTTCATAATTATTTCTTAAAGCCTTTCATTTTTATAGTCTTTTTCATCCAACCGATGAACCTGAAGATGGATCACTCTCCTTTGGTTCCGGTGTAACCTCTGTCTTATTGCTATCATCATTTGCAGGAGCCGGTGTAGAAGCAGTATCCGTAGTATCTTTCTTTCCTCTGCTCTTAGGAACTCTAACTACTATCCTGTATCCTTTTGTCTGACCATTTTGAGCAGTTACTGTCAGGTTAAATATATTCGTTCCTTCCGAAACTCTTTTTCTACCGGTTCCGCTGACACTTGCATTTTTATTAGCTGCTCTCGCAGCAATCCTTATGTATCGGGTTCCTTCTGCAGCCTGTACTTCTATGGTTTTTTCTGTTTCAGAAGGTCTTATAATCTCATACTGACCACTGTAAGAAACCTTAACACTCTTAAGAGAATTATTACCGTCAGATGCAGCATTACTCGAAAGATCCGATATCCTTATAGTACTTCCCACATTACTTCCGCCCCTTGGCTTAACAGAAACCGTAGAAGGCATGGAGTGATAAACCGGGATTCTGAAGGTTATATTCATGCTCTTCACGCCACTTCCGTAAGCCTCAACTGCCTTTTGAGCTTCGCCCACATTGGTAGTGATATTAGCAACATACTGATGATTATAAGTTGCAACATTGGTAACATTGAACTTCTGGAAGTACATGGTATTTTGTCCGATGTTTATATAATTCTGACCTATAAACATCGCACCACCTACAACCCCTCTGTAGGGATTATTCCATGGTCTCATGTAATCAGTTCCACTCCTTGCAAAGCTTATGGCTCCTGCTATCGCTCCTCCCGGAACTGTACTGTTAGCTGCACCAATATTGTAATAATTATAGTATCCGGCAGAATTTGTTACAGATGAGCTAAATGCACTTGGCGAAATAACGACCTCCTGCTTTACTCTGGCTGCTAAGAAGTAAGGGCTGACTCCCGAAATACGTGCAGCCTCCAAAAATGTACGGGAATAGGTTTTACTCTTTGTCTCGCTTCCATCCTTATAATTAAATGAAGTCTGGTGCATAGGAGTTCCATTTAAAGCTGTCTCTATACCCTTAATATTATGTACAGCTCTCTGATAGGTAAGATCCTCAAACATAAATATATTAACTTCATCAAGGAAATTACGAGGATCCATAAAGTATCTGACAGCCTTCTCGGATGCAGTTACATAAGTGGAACTGTCATAAGCTATGTAAGAGCCACTCTCTTCATCATAAGCTCCCGGAGCCTTGGATTTGTAATCATTTGGAAGGGAAACATGAACCAGATTCAATCCTACTCTTGATTCTGCTGCTACTGCCTGCTCCCAGTCAAGACCTGTATCATATGCCTTAAATTTCCAGTATGGATAAAGCTTATGAAGAGCATATAGCTTATGCTTATAGTCTTCAGGAAATCCCTCAGCTGTTAATAATTTATCAAATTCCTTATCTGAAATCGGCTTAAGCTTTATGTTTTTCTTTACAGGTTCCGCTGTTTTATCAGGTTTAAGCTTTGGTGCAACATCTACATAAGAATCTGTATAACTGTTGCCTTCATCTAAGTTAAGAAATGCACTTTGTGTACCTTTCTCAAAATTTTGTGCAATTACATAATTATCTTTTATATACCCTTGAACCTTTAGATTTTCATAATCAAACTCAACCCGGTCATAGATTTCCCCTTCAGATAAAACCTGTCCTGTTATAAAAATATCATTATATGCAGGGAGTTTAATAATGTTTTTCTTATATGTTATGGGAGAATCACCCGGTTCCTTTGACACAGTAACTCCTTCGGTAGAATATATACTTCCATCCATGGATATGTGGTATTCTGCCAATGCAGTACCGGCAGGTATGAACCCTACAACCGAGTCCGCTTTTTTGGACACTTTCACCTTATACCACTTTGTTCCAAAAATCATGAAGTTACCTATAATATCAAAGCTGTCACCTTCCGAAAGCACAACATCTTCACCGTTATACTCTACCGCTCCTCCACTGGTGGGATCATTGTAAACAACAGAAGTACTGATTGCTTTAGCGTGTAAAACCCCTTCAGTAGCTCCCTTAGCAATCAGATATCTCTTAGATATATAACCTGTTACCTTTTGATTAAAGAATTCATCCATATAAGAAATCTTACACCAATCACCCTCATCGTGTAAAACCGTGACTATGGTACCCTTTTCTATATGGACCTCATCATCATCTACTTTTACATTTGGGGATGAAAAGTCAGGCTTTGTATATAAAAGCTCAGAACCATAAGAATTTAAAACCGCTGTAGTTGTTGCATCCAAAGAGGATTTTCCCTTTACAGCCATTATAAAGTAAGCGGCTATACCAATAATTAAAGTAATAATGATTATTAATACTGTACCGCGCTTTGATCTAAACATTTAAACGTATAATTTTCCTTCCTGGAAGCCCTCTCTCAAAACAAAGTAAACTCTGTCGCACTCCTCAGTAGCCTTTTCTCCTGTAAATGCCTTATAAAGAGAAACCAGTTCAAGGCCGGCCTCCTGTATCATTGATTGTACATCCTCTAAGGTATATGCTCTTTGCACATGAACCTCTTCGGATTTTCTGTAATACTCACCCTCTGTTCGAGTAAATAAAGTAATATCACTGGTATTTATATATGTTTTTTCATTATACTCATTATCCCAAATAACAGTAGCATTGATTCTGTTATCTGCTATAACTCTGTTTCCAACTGTTTTCTCAAAGAAGTGTATTGTCTTAAGATCAAATATAAATATACCATCTTTTTCAAGATAATTATTAACTCTTTTAAGCACTTCTATAAAATCACGTCTTTCAACCAGATAATTCATACTGTCACAGATAGAAACAACTGCTTCTACTGTACCAAAAAGCTCCATCTCACGCATATCCTGCTGTATAAATAAAGTATCCGGACACTTTTCTCTGGCCTTCTCAAGCATTTCAGAGGAGATGTCAAGTCCTATACTTTCGTATCCCGCTCTGTCTAAGCGCCATGTAACCTCACCCGTACCACATCCTAAATCCAGTACGGTTCCTCTCTTTATACCGTTATTCATAAGAAGAACATGAATATAAGAAAACCATGTATCATATGATATATTATCCATAAAGTCATCATAAATAGGCGCTAAAGCTTCATAAGCATTATACTCTGACATAAATCCTCCAAATTATCATTAATTATATTTTTTCAAAACAACACATGAATTCTGTCCACCGAAGCCAAATGAATTGCTCATGGCTGCATTTACACTCTTCTCTATAGAGTGAAGCGGAACAAAATTTAATTTAGGAATATCATCATCAATTTCCTTTAGATTAAGTGTAGGAGGAACTATACCTGTTTCTATAACCTTTACACAGGTAATAATCTCGGTTATACCACCTGCACCCATCATATGGCCTGTAGCACCCTTAGTGGAAGTAACTGCAATATCATATGCTTTATCGCCAAATACCTTAACTATAGCATTGGCCTCTATAGGATCACCCACATGAGTAGAAGTACCATGTGTATTGATATAACCTATCTCTGATTTATCGATACCGGCGCACTTTAAAGCCTCTTCCATACAAAATACTGCTCCGATCCCCTCCGGATGCGGACTTGTAACATGATAACCATCTGTACAATTTGCACTTCCTGCAAGCTCAGCGTATATGTGAGCTCCTCTTTTCTTAGCGTGGGACTCTGTTTCAAGTACTATAGCTCCACCACCTTCGCCTATTACGAATCCATCTCTACCCTTATTAAATGGACAACTGCTTTCCTTAGGGTTATCATTATTGGTTGAAAGAGCATGTGCAGATGATAAGCCAAGTATAAACAGCTGATTTAATGCTGATTCGGTACCGACGCATACACAGACATCTGCCTGACCGCTCTTGACAAACATATATCCCAGTGATACTGCATCTCCACCTGAAGAGCATGCTGTAGAAACTGTCATACTAGGTCCAAGATACCCTTTATTAATAGCAATCTGAGCTGCCAGTTCATTTCCTATTATCTGAGGAACAAACCTCGGACCAACCTTCTTATGCTCTCCTGTGCTTATACCATGCTGTGTATCAGCAATAGGAGCTATACCACCCAGTGCAGTACCTACGGTTATACCTATGCGCTCAGGGGCTGCACTAAGCTCCCCTGCCTGCTCTATCGCCTCCATGGCTGCTGCATAACCATATTGCATGTAAAGAGCCATTTCCTTGGTCTGCTTCTTTGTCATATACTGACATGCATCAAAATCCTTAACCTCTCCTGCAATCTTCACAGGAAGTTCCTCTGTATCAAATCTTGTAATCTTATCAACTCCGCACTCTCCGTTAACAAGATTATCCCAATATTCTGAAACATTATGTCCTATAGGTGTTATGGCACCCATACCCGTAATTACTATCTTTTCCATAAAAAAATCTCCTATAAACAAATGTAACTTATAAAAAGTACATCTTCTACTTTTCATAAGCCACATTATAACAAAAAACTATTTACTTTGCATCTTTTTTTTCGTCTGTATTCCAGTCAGACTCCTTGATTTCTTTTCTCTTTACCTTTCCACTTATGGTTTTAGGAAGATTTTTCGTAAAATCGAGCACCTTAGGCCACTTATAAGAGGCTATGTTTTTCTTAAGAGTAGACATAATATCTCTCTTTAGCTCATCTGTAGCCTCTACTCCATTAGCAAGAACTATACTTGCCTTTATTGCCTGACCTCTAATAGGGTCCGGAACAGGTGTAACTGCGCACTCTAAAACATAAGGAAGCTTCATAATCTCATTTTCAATCTCAAAGGGTCCTATCCTGTAACCGCTTGACTTAATAACATCATCAACTCTTCCTACATACCAGTAATATCCATCTTCATCCATATAGGCTGTGTCTCCGGTATGATAATAATCATCATGCCATGTACTCTTAGTCTTATCTTCATCGCCGTAATACTCAGAGAAAAGGCCGCAAGGTACATTCTCTCCGGTATATATAACAACTTCTCCCACTTCGTTTGGTTTAGCCATATTACCATCTGAAAGCATGATTCTAACGTCATACTGAGGACTTGGCTTACCCATGGAACCGGGTATGGGTGTACTTCCCTTTAGATTACCTATGGTAAGTGTAGTTTCTGTCTGTCCAAAGCCTTCGTATATCTTAAGACCTGTCTGCTTATAAAACTTATTCCATATCTCAGGATTTAGAGCTTCTCCGGCTGTAGTTACATGCTGCAAGGACGAAAGGTCGTACTTCGAAAGCTTAAGATGAACCATGACTCTGTAAACAGTAGGTGGTGCACAAAATGTAGTGATTTTATATTTTTCTATCATTCGAAGTATGTTCTTAGCATCAAAATCATCAAAATCATATGTAAATATAGGTGATTCACAAAGCCACTGTCCGTAAATCTTACCCCAGAGAGCCTTGCCCCAGCCTGTGTCTGATATTGCAAAATGAACTCCATCTCTCTTTACCTGATGCCAGTAAGCAGCAGTTACATAATGTCCAAGGGGATATGTAAAACTATGGGTTGTTATCTTAGGGTAGGCAGTAGTACCGGATGTAAAGAACATAATAGATGGATCAGAACCACTTACTCCATCCTCTCCTATAGGTCTTCTAAAATGTCTTGAGAAGAACTTTACTTCTCGGTTGAAGCTCTTCCATCCGTTTCTGCAGGCTCCTACCATGATTTTAGCTTTAAGACCTTTATAATTCTTACATGCTTTATCTAATTCACGGGATACATTACCTTCTGCTGTACATATGACAGCATCTACAGAACCTGTTTTAAGCCTGTACTCAAAATCACTCTTTAATAAAAGATTGGTAGCAGGAATTACAACAGCACCTATTTTATGTAAGGCTAATATAGTAAACCAGAACTGATAATGTCTCTTTAAAACAAGCATTACGTGATCACCCTTCTTTATACCAAGATAAGAAAGGTAATTTGCCACCTGTGAAGAGTATCTTGACATATCGTAAAATGTAAAGATACGCTCTTTAAAATCGTTGGTAACATGTATCATAGCGGTCTTTTCAGGACACTTTACCGCAAGCTTATCTACTATATCATAGGCAAAATTAAACTTTTCCGTGTTTTTAAATCGGATATTTTTTAACTCACCCTCATCACCTTCATCTACTTCTATATATGGATATATAATGTCATCCGACTTAATACTCATATGTATTCTCCATTCTTTAAGTAACCAAATCTTAAAATTCTCTATTTATATTATCCAATCTAAAATAAACTCCGCTATGTAGTTTTTAAAACTACATAACAGAGTTTAGAATACAAAACTTATTAACAAAAGTCAAGAGGAATATTTATTTCTGCTCTTCTTTAGGTTCTTCTTTTCTGATTGCCTTTGTTCTGATTTCTTCGGTAATCATATCTATAAATTCTGATAAAGGCTTAACTCCCTCATCTCCTGCAAATCTGCTTCTTACCGATACAGTGTTATCCTCTTCTTCCTTAGCGCCTACTACAAGCATGTAAGGAAGCTTATCCATACGAGCTTCACGAATCTTATATCCAATCTTTTCAGATCTCTTATCAACAGTAACATCTATTCCGTTCTTTCTAAGCTCAGCAAATACCTTATCTGCATAATCAATATACTTTTCAGATATAGGAAGGATACGAACCTGCTCTGCACATAACCATGTTGGGAATTTGCCTGAGTACTTTTCTATAAGCCATGCAAGTGTACGCTCATAGCAACCCATGGAAGTTCTGTGAATTATGTAAGGTCGCTTCTTATTGCCATCTTTATCGATATAATACATATCATATCTCTCAGCAAGGAACATATCAAGCTGAATGGTAATCATGGTGTCCTCTTTTCCGTACACGTTCTTAGCCTGGATGTCAAGCTTTGGTCCGTAGAATGCAGCCTCACCATCTGCTTCCACATAATCAAGTCCTATGTCATCTAAGATTTTTCTCATGGCATCCTGAACCTTATCCCAATCTTTAGCTGAACCAAGGTACTTATCTGCATTTTCCGGATCCCACTTAGACATACGGTATGTAACATCTTCCTGAAGACCGAGAGTTGTAAGGCAGTACTTCGCAAGCTCTACACACCCCTTAAACTCGTCCTCTATCTGCTCAGGAGTACAAACCAGATGTCCCTCTGAGATTGTAAACTGCCTAACTCTGGTAAGACCATGCATCTCCCCCGACTCTTCATTACGGAAAAGAGTAGAAGTTTCACCCATACGATACGGAAGATCTCTGTAGCTTTTCTGACGAGCCTTATATACATAATACTGGAACGGACATGTCATAGGACGAAGCGCATAAACATCGCTATCAGAGTCATTCTCAATCATAGCAAGATCTTCTACACCGTGAATCTCTCTGTTCTTTTCCTCTTCATTATCTATATCATCCTTATTCTCGTAACCGAATACAAACATGCCATCTTTATAATGATACCAATGGTCCGAAATCTTGTACAATGTAGACTTCGCCATAAGAGGTGTACGAGTACGAACATATCCCCACTCATAATCCTCGAGATCCTCTATCCATCTCTGAAGCTTCTGTATCATCTTTGTTCCTTTAGGCATGAAAAGAGGAAGTCCCTGACCGATAACATCAACAGTTGTAAAGATATCCATCTCTCTTCCAAGCTTGTTATGATCACGATTCTTTATCTCTGCAAGATACTCCAAGTACTCTTCCAAATCTGCTTTTTTTGTAAATGCAGTGCCGTAGATACGAGTAAGCATCTTATTCTTTTCATCTCCACGCCAGTAAGCGCCGGATGTGGAAGTAAGCTTAAATGCCTTTATAGGTCTTGTGCTCATAAGATGAGGACCTGCGCAAAGCTCAACAAAATCGCCCTGCTTATAAAAAGAAATTGTTTCTCCCTCAGGAAGGTCGTTAATAAGCTCAACCTTGTATGGCTCATTTCTCTCTTCCATAAGTTTTAGAGCTTCATCCTTAGGTAATGTAAAGTATTCAAGTCTATCGCCCTTCTTGATAATCTTCTTCATCTCTTTTTCAATCTCTTCAAGAGCTGACATATCAAGACTTGGCATATCAAAATCATAGTAAAATCCGTCTGCTATAGATGGTCCTATAGTAAGATATGCATCCGGATATAGATTCTTAACAGCCTCTGCCAATACGTGAGCACAGGTATGTCTGTAAGCCTTCTTTCCTTCATCCGAATCAAAGGTAAGTATGTTAAGAGTACTATCCTCTGTAACCATGGTCCTAAGATCCACTACCTTTCCGTTTAACTCACCTACACAAGCTGCCCTTGCGAGGCCGTCACTTATATCCCTTGCAATGTCGTAGATTGACATACTCTCGGAATACTCCTTCGTGCTTCCATCCTTAAGTGTGATAATCATGCTTTTTACTTCCTTTCGTAATTTTTTTCTTTTGACAATTCTGCTTTTCGACAACTCTTAAAAGACTTAAGAAGTGTACGAGCAACGCGCACCTTACCCGCACGCTAGTCGTCGGTTAGCTTTGCTGACATCTTCCTCTTCGACGACTCTGCGGTAAAAAGAAAAGTCCCCGAAGCAGTCATACATCTTGCTCCAGGGACGAAATATCATATACTCCGCGGTTCCACCCGTAGTTCCGGATTTAAAATCCAGCTCTTTAAAAATGATTATAACGGAATCACCGTACCTTATTAGGTCTCTGTTAAGAGGTGGTTTTCATGAAAAAGATTAACACGGATCTCTCAGCATACTTGATCCCTCTCTGTAGATAATACAGTCTCACTACTGTCCTCTCGTCATAGATTTTTTTATCATTTTGCATTATAAACTTCTTTTTTTAAAATGTAAACACTTTTTATAACTTTTTATTTATCTGTTTACTTTTTGAAAATATAAACATATAATACTTAGGCAATAACTAAAGGAGTTTTAATAAAAATGGGCAACTTTGATATTAATATATTTCTATCTTTCATTGATAATGTAGTATGGGGAGCCCCCCTTATACTTCTGATTATTATAGGCGGACTGCTTTTAACCATTCGCCTGGGTTTTCTACAGATAAGACGCCTTCCTCTGGCCTTAAAGTGGATGGTTCAAAACGAAGAGGATGGAGAAGGTGAAGTAACATCATTTGGTGCACTTTGTACCGCACTATCCGCAACTATAGGAACAGGAAATATAGTAGGTGTTGCTACAGCAATAACCGCCGGAGGTCCGGGAGCACTCTTTTGGATGGAGGTAGCTGCACTTCTTGGAATGGCAACTAAGTACGCAGAAGGACTTCTTGCTATTAAGTTTAGAAACGTAGATAAAGACGGACACTCTCTTGGTGGTCCTTTCTACTACATCGAAAAAGGTATGGGAGCTAAATGGAAGTGGCTTGCAAAGCTTTTTGCTATCTTCGGAATCGGTGCAGGACTTCTTGGAATAGGAACATTTACTCAGGTTAACGGTATCTCCTCTTCTGTTAAAACTATTTTTGATCCAAATAATTCACATACTGTTTCACTCGGCTTTTTGGGAGAATATTCAATTGCGATTATTATTTCTTCTTTAATCTTAAGTATCTTGGTTGCAATGGTACTTATAGGTGGCATAAAAAGAATTACAAGGGTTTCTGAAATAGTAGTTCCTTTTATGGCTATAGCTTATATAGTTGTTACCTTAACACTTATCATATGCAACATAAAAGAAATACCGGACGCCATTGTAGTAATCATTAAATCTGCATTTAACCCAAAAGCAATAACCGGCGGAGCGGTAGGAAGTATTTTTATCGCTATGCAAAAGGGTGTAGCCAGAGGTATATTTTCCAATGAAGCAGGACTGGGCTCTGCTCCTATAGCCGCTGCTGCAGCAAAGACTAAAGAACCTGTAAGACAGGGTCTTGTATCCATGACAGGAACATTTATAGATACTATTGTTCTTTGTACCATGACAGGACTTTCTATAGTATTAAGCGGAGCTTGGAAGGTAACAGGCCTTGAAGGTGTAGATGTTACAATATATGCATTTCAACATGGTCTTCCTTTTTCAGAAGGCTTATCCGCTTTTATATTAATGACATGCCTTATATTCTTTGCTTTCACTACTATATTGGGATGGAATTATTATTCAGAAAGATGTCTTGAATATCTTATCGGAAACCAAAAAAAGAAGATACTTATATTCAGATGGTTATATATAATAGCTGTTTTTATCGGTCCTTACATGACAGTAAAGGCTGTTTGGACAATTGCCGACATATTTAACGGGCTTATGGCTATACCGAATATGATAGCACTCTTCGCTTTAAGTGGTGTCATCGCAGCAGAAACAAAAGGATATTTCGAAAGACATAAGAAATCCTGATAAAATCCAAAATAAAGATATAAAAAAGCCGCAGGTCGGAGTAATCCCGACTTACGGCTTTTATTGGTTTCTTTAATAATATAAAAATATCAATCTTGTGTAAACTTAAGATTTGTAAATACTGCTTTATCTTTTGAGTCAGTCTTTACATGTGAACCTATACCTGTTATAACATCGTTTGTTGCATAAACACCTTCAAAAACTCCTGTAAATCCAGCTGCAACCTCTGATGACAGATGCTTGGTATCAGCGGTTCCGAGCACATGTTCCTCTCCATCTACAACTGCAACAAATGTGTAGTTAGCCGGCTCTGAAGTAATCATTAATCTTACACTTTTTTCTTTAGGTATAGATAATCTTCCTGCTATACCTATAACACTTCCGATATGATATCTGGTAATAATTTCAGCATTTTCACTATCAGGTAAAAGCACCCTTGCAATCTCATAATGATGCGTCTCATCCATAAGTGCGGTTATACCTGCTTCGCCTACACCTGCTTCTACTTCAACAGAAAATACTGTATCAAACTCTGACTGACGTACACCTATAAAGCTTGGTGAATCTGTGGCATCGAGATTAATTTCTGTAGGTATAAGTGTGATAGAATCATCCTTTATATCATAATTATCCAGAACAGGCTGTCTGATATATGACATACGAAGTCTGTCTGTATCACCAAACGGCATGTTGAAATCGTAATTCATCATTTCCGCGGATTCATCATACATACTGTCTACAGGTATTTCCATCTTTTCAAAAACCTGACCGTGAACACCGACACGAATCCATTCACCATCCCATGTTACAGGTACTAAGAACACTTCTCTTCCAAGATGATGGTAAGGCTGCCAATCACTCTGAATACGGAATCCTAAGCATACCATGAAGGTTTCACCCTCAGCATTGGTAACTAAATCTGCATGTCCGATACCATGAATATGATTCTCATGTCCTCCGAAATCTCTGTTTGTAAGTATAGGATTACCCTTGTAAGTATTGAAAGGACCATTTACAGATGATGCGCGAGCTATGGTAACCATATGGCCATACTCTGTTCCACCCTCAGCTGCCATAAGATAATAATAATTACCAAATTTATACATATGAGGACTTTCTAAGTATCTACCGCCATTACCATTCCAAAGTGGAACTGACTCTGTTAATCTTTCACCGGTTTCTATATCTATCTCACACTGAAGCACACAGCCCTTTCCATTCGCATCATTACCGTTACTCATGAAGTAGGTCTTTCCATTTTCGAAAAAGAGAGAAGGATCAATACCACCCTGATCTACAAATATGGGATCTGACCACTCACCATAGATATCATCGGTATAAATATAAAAATTCTTATGATATGTATCGTTGGTAGTTACCATGTAAAATCTTCCTTCATGATAACGAATAGTAGGAGCAAATACTCCTCCGGAAGCATTTATCTTATCCAAATCTATCTGATTGGATCTTGTAAGACAGTTTCCAACCTGCTTCCAATGAACCAAGTCAACACTTTCAAAAATCGGAACACCAGGAAAATACTGCATGGTACTGCATATAAGATAAAACTTTCCTTCAGCATAACAAACACTCGGATCCGGATAAAATCCCCTAATAATAGGATTGTTTACAATCATTTTTTATTCCTCAAAATCTTTTTTATAATGAATTATCTGGAAGCTTTACGCGACTCTCTTACAATAGTATCTGACTCAATATCACCTGAAGCATCTACCTTGTAAACTCCTGCACTGATTTCGACCTTGAAAGGATTATCTGCTTCTTCATTATAGGAATCCATAAATTCCTTAACCTTTGAGATAAGAGTATCTGTATCAGCATCACCCTCAATAACTGCAATCATATCACTTCCACCGAAGTGAGCACAAAGAGTATTCTCAGGAACAGCCTGCTTTAAGCCTTCAGAAACTGCTTCTATAGCATCATCACCGGCAGCATAGCCGTACTCTTCATTGATAGACTGAAGATCCTTTAAATCTACAAAGAGTGCTGTAATCTTTCCGCCTTCCTTCTTAAGTCTGTCATGAAGAATTCTATACTCAAGCTCAAATCCGAAACGGTTAAAGAGCTCTGTCTGTGGATCAAATTTATAAAGTTCACCCATCTTCTTGGTTATATAATGCTGATACTGAACATTTGAGAATCCACCGACAGCATTACGAAGAGCTGTAACAACAAGAGATATTCTTGAATAATTTACTATACTGTAATTATCGAAACAGAATACTACATATCCGAGTGTAACACCCATAAAGTCAAGCTCATTGAATATAAGAGGATAACCTGTTTCAAGACACTTAGCAAGATTAGGAATAATATCTGACTTGTGGAAATCATATGGGATAAATGGATTCTCGCCCTTAGCGTCGTAGAATACACACATATCATCCTCATATGAACCCTCGATATTGAGTGTTATAAGAAGTCTTGAGCTGTCTAAGCAGGACTTATTTATAATAACCTTTAAGTCTCTAAACTCTTCATAGTCGAGGCACTCAACAGCTGAATTAAGATTAGGACTGTTCTGCATGCTTTCTACGATAGCAAACATCTTTCTGTTTTCATCCATAGCATTGTTAAATCTTGTATTGATAGCTCTAAGCGAATCTGAAGCGTCCTCATTAGATGAGCATCCACAAGACTCAGCAGGTATAAGCTCAGGTGAAACATATACTGTCTCTTCAAACTTCTTACCTTCAAATATAGCATCAACAACGCTTCCAACCTGATTAGCCATCTCAGCATAATTACAGAAGCAAGATGAAATTCTAGGAGTAAGATACTTAATTTCATTGATACCGTCAAAGCCGGTAACTATACACTGCTCAGGCACCTTTATACCATTCTTTATAAGCACATTGGCAACACTTATAGCCATGATATCATTAGCACAAATAATAGCCTGTGGTATGTGTCCTGAAGCTATAATCTCCTCTGTAGCTTCTGCTGTAGCTTCGGAGTAAAAACGTCCGTTACTTACCATGCTATCCTTAAACTCTATACCTTTTTCTTTAAGGACTTCCTTAAATACATCGAGACGCTCATCAGCAAATGGATTACCCTCTACACCGCCCATAAAGTGTACATCGGTAATATTGTGATGCTCCATAACATGTCTCACTACAAGCTCGAATCCATGTCTGTAGTCAAATTTCATATTGGTGCAACCTTCATACTCACCATCGACTACAACCACAGGAACGTTCTTTTCCTTTGCCTTTGCAACGATTTCATCTGTTATCTCTTTGTTTCTGATTTTCTCGTCCATGATGATGACAGCATCTGTTGTATCATAATCAATAAGATCATAAACAGCTGCCTCAACATTTTTCTTTTCGCCCCAAACAAACTCATTACAAAGGTTATAGATAAATAACCTGTACCCCTTATCTGCAAGCTGCTTGTTAAGATTCTTAACAAAGTCATAACTTGAAGTATCATGTACACGGGATATACATACTGAAATCACTTTGTAATTTCCAATCATTACTGTAAGCCTCCTGTTTTAATAATATTTTTTGAAAACATCTTTTGTTTTAAGACATATATTAAAAGACACTTCAAGATGTTTCGTTCGATTCAAAATCATCTAATAAACTATATCACATTATGATTTATAAAACAAGAACAGATTTTTCTTTCTTCCTGTACATAAGTAATCCAACCGGTATACACACAACCGTCAATCCAATGCATATTATGTAGCTTTTTAGGTCCATAAGTCCCTCTGTAGCTATGAAACTGATTTTATCCGAGAAGTACAAGGCAAATACGCTGTATGAATTATTAATAAGATGCATAATTATCGATACAATTAAGCTCTTTGACTTGTAGGCCGCATAACAATTACAAAATCCAAGAAGTACCAGAGGCAATAACCTCGGAAGGCTTAGATGCATGACACCAAAAAGCAATGCTGTTATAACGCAATTCGGAAGCATCTTGTATTTCCCTGAGAAAGCAGTCATCAGATATCCTCTAAAAAGTAATTCCTCTGAAACCGCCGGTAAGAATGCAATAAGTAAAAATGCCACAAAAACCGGTGCCTGGGAGGTTATGTCGGTCACCCCTTGGGTTGCGCCTCCAAGCTTTCCCGGAAACACCCTTTCTATAAGGTCTCCGCTTATATATGATAACCCAAAAAAACCTAAGTAAAGGATGATACCTGCAAAAAGATTCTTAACCGTCGGTCGCTTTAATCTATATACCTCCTTAACATTTCCCTTTGTATACTTGCATGCGATAAATGGTAATATCATTATAAAAAACTGAGGTATAAGAATGGACATATATATATTCTTTGTACTTAATATTCCACCTATGTAGACACTTGCTATCAAAACTACCAGGTAAACAAATATACCGTCTGCAGCGGTAGGAATCGAATTCTCTTTTATATTCTTACGCCTTTCAAATATCTTTATACCGCTTGCGGATTCACCAAAGAGAATAGACTCACTGTTATATACGGATGAAAGCACGAGAATCGATATCCCGGCATAAAGTACATTGCTAAAAAATACCATGATTATCAGCATCATGTCGTACTTAAATACAAGAAGTGACTTAAGTAAGAGTACAATATTAACTATGGGTATGACAGACATCTCAAAATTAAGCTCAACATTGGGTATAAATCCGATATAGCCTATCAGCATAACTACTATCATAACCGGTGATATGTAATTGTTTGCTTCTTTAAAGCTCTTTGCAAATGCGCAGATGCACATAAAGACAGCACTCATAAACAATGCAAAAACTATGACGCAGACTATGGATATGAGAAGTACCGGTATGAAGCTTACAAGATGTATACTACCTAAGTTTTTGCTGAATGACTTCATGGTAGCATAGAGGTAAAGCGCTATACCGCCTATTGAAATCAAATTCATAAATACACTGAATAACGCTATGGTTGCTACCGATAAGAATTTACTCATTATGAGTTCAAAGTTATTGATGGGAAGCGTAAGTAATGTTTCAAGGGTACCTCTTTCCTTTTCACCCGAAGTAGTATCTATAGCAGGATACATACACCCCATAAGAACACTTATGATTAGCAGGAAGGGGAAAATATTTCCCAGTATATTTCCCATGGTTGAATCCCCTGAAGACTCATCTTTTTCTTCATAAACCACAGGGTCGATAACCTTATTTGTATCCACCCCAAGCGAAATAGCATTTTCCTTGGCAACTTTTATCTTATATTCGCCTAACTCGGCTGAAAGATAATTCGCACAATTTGAGGAATTATTAACAGCTGACAAAAAGTGTATGATGACAAAAATCTGATCATCTTTTTCAGATAATTCCAGGTAAGCATCCAGCTTTTCCTGTTTAAGATTCTCTGAAAGTTTTTTCTTATCCGAAATAGTTAAAAGCTTGAATTCATAGTCATATCCATCATCATCACTCTTTATATATTTATCGAAATCAGACGAAAATTCCTTTGCTGTTTTTTTATCTTCTGCATAGACAGCATAATTATATATATTAGTCTGACGGGATGTGCTTATAATCTCTACAACCTGCAAAACCAGGATAAATAAAACCGGATATAGAATCAATGGTAAAAACACCATGATAAGTACGGTCTTTTTATCCCTCAGTACATCCATCATTTCTTTTTTATAAAGTGCTTTTATCTGCTTACTCAATTTCTTTTCCTCTATTTCTTTTCATCCGGTGAACTAGTGCAGCTACTCTATGATATTAAAAAATGAATCTCTCAAATTGCTTGTAGATGTCTTGCTTTTAAGTTCTTCCGGTGTCCCGCCTGCTATTATGCAGCCGTTATATATCATTATTATCCTATCACACAGGTATTCTGCTTCTTCCATATAGTGGGTAGAATATATGACACATTTATTCTTGGCTTTTTCCTGTTTCATAAAGTCAACTATAGACTTTGAGCTTATAATATCCAACCCTAAAGTCGGCTCATCAAATATGTAGACCAAAGGATCATGCAAAAGACACCTGGCTATATTCGCCCTTTGCTTCTGACCTGTAGATAGTTTTTCAATCCTATTATCCATAAAAGAACTCATCTCCAGAAGATTCTCTATCTTCTGCATTCTTTCGTCTCTATACTCTTCTGAAAAGCCATATATATCGGCGCATATTCTCAGAAGCTCTCTGATTGAAAATCTGTTGTAAAGCTTTGTGTTTTCAGACAGGTATCCAATCATAGCTTTTTTCTTTTCTTTGTAGGTTACTATTTCGCCGTCCTTATCCGTTATTACAACTTCCCCATCATCCGGTTTCATAAGCCCACCAAGCATACGAAGAAGTGTGGTCTTCCCCGCTCCGTTAGGGCCCAAAACACCTAGTATTTCTCCATCCAACGCCTTAAAACTTACATTATCAACGGCAGCAAACTCTTCTTTTTTTCCTTTTTGTTCCCGTCGAATAAACTTTTTCGTTAGTCCTTTTGCTTCAATCATATATCTTAAAAACCCAATTTACCCTTCCGATGTAAATATTTGTTCATAGAGATCCATACCAAAGCCTGTCTTAGATGCATATCCCTCTAATATTTTAAATGTTCTTACTCCATCGTCCCTTCTCTCAGCTCTTAAAAACATTGCATAAGGATCCTGCTTTCTAAAGCTCTCAGCAAGTTCGTAAAAGTGTGTTACCAAAAAGATGCGTATACCTCTATCCTCTAAAGCCTTTAAAATCTGTAATCCTATATCTGTACCTTCTCTTTCATTAGTAGATGCAAATGATTCGTTGAACATTATAAGGCATCCCGGTTTTACAACTCTTATAATCTTATCTATACGCATAAGCTCTTCATCGAGCTTACCGCTTTTCATGGAAGTATCCTCTTCCTTTCTAAAATGTGTATAAATCCCATTATAAAGACCTGTAGTAAATGCAGATGCTGTCACAAACATACCACACTGTGTAAAAATTATAGCCTGACCTATACTTCTTAAAAATGTTGTCTTTCCACCCTGATTTGCACCGGATATGATAACTGCTTTTTTATTATACAGATTCCCATCATTTCCAGTAACTATTGATTGCTTTTGAACAGCAAGGGCAGTATCACAAAGCTCGGAATAATCAACTATTCCCACCTCATTTTCAACAATATTGGGATAAACCAGATTCATACCCAATCCTTGCAAATACTCGCATAGATTTAAGCAACCCAGATAATAATTGAGTTCCCTCTCAAACATGATAAAAAAGTTTCTTATGTGATCTGCAGCCTGCATAAGTGTATTTCCGATAGAATTTAACCCCTTTTCTCTTAACTCTGTTATAGAATCCTTATCATCAGGAGAATCCAACTTAAATGTAATCCCCTTATCTTTGGAAAAAAGTCTCTTCATAAAACCTTTTACAACGGGCTCCGGCTCCACCAGCTTATGCTCAGAAGACTTAAGTCCCTCCGCTACATTCATTCCGATTTCTATTCCATCTCTAAATTGACACTTTTCAAGCTGCACTTTTACATCCTTAAAAAATTTATCGTCAAGCTCTGCTCTGATTCGCTCAAAAAGGGCGCTAAATCCATAAGACTTAAATGATCCGGCTTTGGTATTTGCAATCTTTTGAAGCATCTTCAACTCATCCATGTAGGTTGTAAGCACTTCTATACCAATACTTACCTTTGATTCGGGATGATCCCATAAAAGTCCGGCCCTTCCGCTTTCTTTTTGTTTCTCCTCCAGACTTTTTCGCATCTTTTCTATTTCTTCAAATATCCACCTATTTCTAATACAATCTTTGAAGATTTTTTGCCTGTAAACAATCTCCTCTTTGTCAAATAGAGGTTTAAGCATAACCTTTTTAACCACATCATAAATATCCTTATTACCCGCAGCCATTTTGTTGAAAATCACTTCAAGCTGCATATCCTGAATAAGGGTTTTCTGGTGCACGTCTTCCTTTTCATCCCAATTAAAATCTTTATCTTTATATAACAAAAACGCCTTCATATATCCTCCTATCCAACAACTCTTCTTACTATCTGCTCATAAAGAAGATTATACTTCTCAGCAAGCATCATAGCGTAGGACTTGCCATCTGCTTCCCTTCTAACTATCTTAAAGATTCTCTCTCCGTTTTCAGTAACTACGCTTACGTAACTTACACATCCCGGTACATCTGCAATTATCTTATCCAAAAATGTTACGTATACACATATAGCACCTTTCTTCTGTATCATACGTATAACGTTAACACCGAGTTTTCTCGCGTCCTCCATAGTAGTTGAAGAAAAAACTTCGTTGAAGATAAATATACTCTTATCATCAGAGTCATCCAAAAGCTCCTTAACTCTTACTAAATCCTCTTTAAGTTTGCCATTTTCCGTAGCAACATCCTCGTCAACCTCGAAGTGGGCTAAGATTTCAGTACACATGAAGATTCGTACATAAGTTGCCGGAACAGGTACACCTAGCTGTGCAAAATGTATTATCTGACCAATCATCCTTGCATAGGTAGTTTTTCCGCCCTGGTTTGCACCGGTTATAACAAAAACATCTTCTGAATAATCCTTTTCAAAATTATTGGTAACTACTACATCATTATTTCTTGCAACAGCGGCATTAATACCATTTTCAATCTCTATTATCTTTTCATCCGTAAATTCAGGATAGCAAAAGCTAATTCCCTTTTTCTTAAACATTCTTATATAATCAGCATATGACAGGTAAAACTGAATCTCTTTGTAGAAATCAAGAATCACCTCAGACTCGTAACTATTATACTTATTTGCATAAAGCTTTAATTTGTCAAAAGTCTTTTTATAAAAGGCTGTAACACCTTCCATAACCTTTTCTTCTGCTTCATTTAGCTTTATAGAAAGCTGGAAACCGTGATAAAGGTAGGACTCGGTATCGTATTGCTTAAATCTTTTAAAAGTCTCAGCAATCACATCACTGTAGTCATCTTTTGGTTGCTTGTTAAATACCTCAAGTACATTTCCCCTTATGCGAACTGTATAATGAATCTGCGAAAGTTCATCGTATATTTCATTAAGCCTGCTTTTCATTTCCTGAAATCCGGGAGAGGCAATATACTCATTTATAAGCTTTTTATATTTTAATAATCCTTTTGATGCGATAGGAGAATTATTAAAGATATCATTTAACTTTTCTGATAATTTGACATACAAAGAAACTTCATTCATCTTATACCAATTTCTCTGATTTTCATCATAAACTCTGGTAGTTGAGTCCTTTGCCTTACCTAGATTCACGATATCCGTGGAAAATGCAGAAAAACCGTTATAAACATCCTCGTCCTCTATATCCCTGAAAATCTGCTGTCTGTAATATATATGATCGAGATTATTTAGGCGCTCTTTATAAAGCTTGTCCAATTCAAATTCCTGTTTACCTCTGCTAAGTCTTGATACTATATCATCGACATTAAGATCCTTCATATATCGGTAATTCTTATATCGGACAGGTGTATATAAACCATCGTATAACAAAGAAAAATTTTCCATACCTACCTCCATCCTTGGATTATGATTGACGAAAATAAACCGTTTCTTTCACAGGCAAAACGACTGTGAATAGTAACAATAAATCCAATTTGAGATCAAAAAACAATCTGAGTAAAATGTGATTCATTTAGTTGTTTTCTGTATATTGATAGGTTTATTATAACACAAATTTTACTGAAATACGATTAAAATTTTCACTTTTTTTCTTTAATTTTTATGATTATTCAGATATAGCTGACCCAATGAAATCCCACTGTCATTAGCCGGTACCTGATTGTTCCAAAAGGCCTGTAACCCCGATAGATGAAGAGTTTCTATAATTCCTTCAAGGAGTATACGATTAGCAAAGCAACCTCCGCCAAGAGTTATGTTTGACTCTTTGTATCTCAAACTTGCTTTTTTAATTTCATCCTCTATAAGAGCAATCAAAAGCATGTGGGTTATAAAAGATAATTCTTCTGCTGTTTTTTCAGAACTTTTTAAATACACATATCTTAGTATATCTGTCTGACTTATAAGATTATATTCAATATTATCAGTGATATTTGTATTTACATTGTTATCATCAACATAGTTTACAGCGTGCAGGGATTTTTTCAAATCATCTAAGTATATATACTGTACACCTTTTTGTACAGCTGTTACAACATCCGGGTAATAGTTTAACATATATTTATAAGCTTTATTTTCAAGAGCTATGGCACACTCTCCTTCATAAGTATTCTCATGTCTTATATTCAGGAGTGCGCTTACAGCATCAAATAATCGACCTGTGCTTGAGCTTTTTACAGTATTAATATTAGCTTTTTGAGCACTTCTTATGAGTTGCAATCCAGATTCATCTTTATCCTGTATATGCTTTAATATATCTTCATTTGTAAAACCCATATTGATCATATATGATGACAAACACAAATCAGCATCAATACTAACCTTATCTCCACCTGTCAGTTTTACATAATTTAAGTGAGAAACTCTTTTTACCCGGTTAGACGTATCACCGATATATAAGATTTCTCCTCCCCATACGCATCCATCATCACCATAACCCGTACCGTCAAGTATAACTCCTATGGCTGACTTAAGCCTATGTTCAGCCATAACAGAAGCCATATGTGCTGCATGATGTTGGACTTTAAAGTGCACTATACTCTTTTCTTCACATATTTTTTCAGACATAATACGTGTCTTATAAGATGGATGTGCATCCGAAACAACGGAATTCACTGAAACTCCGAGTATTTTTTGCATTCTGTCAACTTCATGAAGATAGTTTTTTTGAATCTTTGCATCTATCATATCTCCGAAAAACTGAGAAAGGATAATTCTATTATTCATACCTATAGCAAAGCAGGTTTTAAGGTCACCTCCCATAGCTAATATCACATCTCCATCTGTATCATAGTCTGTAATAACCGGAAGAGGTACATATCCCCTTGCTCTTCTTATAAACTGTATATGTTCTTTATCGTCTGAGGTTTTTATAACAAACAAAACACTGTCATCTAACGGAGATAATACAGGTCTATCATTACTTAAAACATAATCTACATTAAAACGATTTAAAAACTCTTCATCCTCTGTAATCATAGGTTCTCCGGAGTCATTGGCACTAGTCACCACAAGAGGAGATGCCATATCAAGCAAAAGACTGTGAAGACCCATGGAAGGAAGAAATGCACCGATATACCTGCTTTCACCTGAAACAATCTGAGAAAAAGAATCCTGTACTGAATTTCGGACACGAAGCAAAACTATAGGTCGAGCCGAACTTATAAGTAATTCTTCTTCTTTAGCTGATACAAAAGCGTATTTTTTGATTTCATCCATATCTTTAAACATAACCGCAAATGGCTTTTTTTCTCTATGTTTTATACTTCTTAATCTCCTAAGGGAATCATCATCAAACACAGATGCACAAAGTTGGAAACCTCCAACTGATTTTATACCAACTATACCTCCATCTGATATTACTTTTGCTGCTCTTTCTATAAAAACATAAGGAGTTTTATCATATGTTTCTGTATTTACTTTGGATTTTTTATAATTCTCATTATCTTTTTCATATATATTTTTTTCTTTTGAAAAGCTATAAGCGAAAAGCTTAGGACCACACTCCTTACAGGATATGGTTTGAGCATGATGTCTTCTGTCGTTTTTATTATCTGATATAGCTTTATACTCTTTGGAGCATTTTTCACACATTATAAAAGAATTGTATACTGTTCTTTCTCTATCATATGGAAATGAAGTCATAACTGTGTATCTGGGACCACAAGATGTACAGCTTATAAGGGGATAGATATATCTTCTATTTGATTTATCATGGATTTCTGCATTACATTTAACACATATTCCTGCATCAGGCGCAAGGATTGGAAGTGTATCAAGGAGCTTTTCATCCTCACTTTCCATGATACAAAAATGAGTTTCAGATAATCTTTCATCTAAAGAATCCATATTTTCCAAGACATTTTTTTCTATAGAAAGAATCATGGCTTCTAAAGGCTTATCGCTTTCTAATGCATCACAAAAAGCTTCAAGTTTTTTGTAATCTCCTGAAGCTAAAATATAAACAAAACTTCCTTTGTTTTTGACAAAACCTTTTATGTTATTTTCTATGGCTTTACTGTATACAAATGGTCTAAAACCAACGCCCTGTACTACACCTGTAATTTTTATTTCAATTATCATTTTTCCATGCAAGACGGTCAAAAAAGTCATATCTTCAACCGTATTTTTCTTGTTTTTATAGTATGCTTTTAGAAATCACCTTCTATAACTATATCCTCTCCTAATCTTCTTATAATAGGATTTTTAAGAATATATGCACTTGAAGGGCTTTCTACACCCATACCCTCAACCGCAGTTTTTGAGTCCTTACCTCCAAATATCTTTGGAGCTATATATGTTATCAGATGATTTACTATTCCTGATTCAAGAGCGGATTCATTTAAACTTCCACCACCCTCTAAGAGTATACCATCAATTTCCATCTCGCCAAGCAAATTCATAAGATTATCTAAATTAACATGACCCTTATCATTCAAACCCGGATTTATGATTTTTACACCTTTCTTTCTGTAAAGCGCTAATCTTTCTTCATCATCGCACCCTGTGGCAATAATGGTTTGAAACTGCTCAGTGCTTTCGACAACAAAAGATGCTAAAGGAGTTCTCAGATTAGTATCACATATAATACGAATAGGATTTCTTCCACCCTCTAGTCTACAGGTAAGGGAAGGATTATCTGCTATTACGGTTCCAACTCCTACCATAATACCTTTATACTTATTTCTGAGTTTTTGTACCTCTGCTCTCGACTCTTCCGAGGAAACCCACTTACTTTCTCCTGTGTAACAAGCAATCTTTCCGTCAAGTGTCTGTGCGTACTTCATGACGACATAAGGCTTTTTGGTTGTTATATAATGAAAAAAAACCTGATTTATAGCATCACACTCTTCTTTGAGTACATTGGTATGCACGGTAATACCTGCATCCTCTAACATTTTTATTCCTCTTCCACTCACCTTTGGATTTGGATCAGAAGATCCTATATAGACTTCTTTAATTCCGTAATCTATAAGTGCCTGTGCACAGGGTGGCTGGTGACCCTGGTGGCTACATGGCTCAAGAGTCACAAACATAGTAGCCCCTTTACAGAGTTCTTTATCCTGAACACTTTTTATTGCATTTCTCTCAGCATGCAGATCTCCATAAAGTGCATGATAACCACTTCCTATTATCTTATCATCCTTAACTATTACAGCCCCTACAAGTGGATTTGGATTAACACCACCTTCGCCTGCAAGTGCAAGTTCAATTGCCAATTCCATGTATTTTTTTTGTGTCTTTTCATCCATAGTATTTCTCCGTTTTTCTCTACTTTTCTACTGTCAAGACTCGCTTGCGAGTCTTTTCGCGCCGTGATTCAAAGAGATGTTTTACATCTCTTGGCTGCATTTAGCAGACATTTACCTACTGAGTTAAAGCTCCTTTACTACTTTCTTTTATCTAAAAAAAGACAAAACCAAAAGGTGTACAGGATAAAATATATAATAAAAATATTTTATAATGAATTTCTTATTATCCCTGGCTTTTTCTTCCTTTATCATGATAAAACTAAAAGGAAAGTATAATCTTAATTTATACAATATAAATATAATAACGATTCCGTATATATAGTAATCTGTTTTTATCAGATAAGTTAAAAGCGAAAACAAGCTAACTGTAATTATTTCATAAATAATCTTTAAATTTGACTCATTTACTTTTTCTATACAAACTAACATGCATAAAGATAAAAAAAATGTAAACATTACATTTTGCGATTTAATCGAAAAATAATGTTTATTCATACACATATCGAAGGGCACTTCCGAAATAATTGCAAATACAAATAATCTTACAGCGTAGCGAAACCTGTCGGAGGTGTAGCAAAATCCTTCTGTCAAGCATATACAAAAAAGTGGGAAGGATATCCTTCCTATATACCTTAAAACTTCATAAAGCACAGGATTGTAATTAGGAATATCTTTGTATATGAAACCTGTGTGATCTAAAAGCATAGTAATTAATGCTATTATTTTTATGTAATCTCTTTTTGATATTTTTCCTGAATCCATGGTAACCCTATCTTTACGTGAAATATTTTTCTATTTGATTTTATACCAATTAAACATTATCTGCAATAACAATTCGCTTATAATTTACAATGGAAATAATTGATAAAAAGTGTTATACTAGCCTTGTAAAAACATATAAGAGGGTGATGATTATAATATGACTGCAAAAGAAATAGTTTTATATGTGTATCATAACAACTGGCTTTTCCCATTGGCAGTTGCTATACTTATTCCGTTCATTATAATTGCTGTAGGCTTGGCTATAAATCTCTTAGGAGAAGCTTTAGCTACACTGTTAAGTTTCTTTACGGGTGAGTGGTTTGCATTTGTGCTTGTTAATTATGTTTTTTTCCCGGGAGTTATGCTTCACGAGCTTTCACACGCTCTCATGGCTGTACTGACAGGAGCACGCGTTACTGAACTAGCGCTTTTTAAAAGGGAAGGTAACAGCTTAGGACATGTGAATTATGTGGGGCGGGGCAACGCTGTAATGCTTGCTTTACAATGCTTACTCACCTCTTCAGCTCCTATGTATATAGGGGGTTTAATAGTTTACCTTTGCTGGCACTTCGGTTTTGAAGTTAAGGGCGTAGACCTTTGGTTAAAGATACTTTTGGGATATATAGGCGTATCGATGTTTTACCACATGACCATGAGTACCGAAGATATCAAGGTATACGTCAAGGGAATTCCTCTTTTTATGGGAATACTCTTTGTTCTTAGTATAGCTTTAAGACTCTTTGGTGTTGTGTAATTATCAAGAAGATTATTTTTAAAAAACCCGGATAGAAAATCCGGGTTCTTTTTTATAAATATTAGCTTTGTCGGTTTTATAAGATTATACTATTTTTTTTTATTCTTCTTTTCGTCTTTATCCTCTTCCTCTTCTTCAAATATTGCATGAATTTTCCCGAAGTAATTCTTTCTCTTTTCTATTGATTGTTTGGAACCTATGCATATAAATCTTCCATTACTTATAATTTCATCAAAATAGCCGGCAAGAGAACGTAAATCCTCTACTGTGCACTTTATCAGTTGTTCATATCTGGTCTTTGTAAAGTCATCCGGATAGTGCAATTGTTCTATGTTCATTACTTCTCCCATATCGTACCAGTTGTTCTCACTAGAGTTTTCCGAATCGCTGATAAAGCTTATCTTAATCTTATTAAGCTCATCATCTGTAATATATAGATTCCTTAAGAAATCTCCAATTCCGTTTATAACATTTAAGGTACGCTTAAGATGCGGATCTCTATAGCTTGTAACATGTAACTGTCCGTGCATATTAAAACCTGCATCATAACTATAAGCTCCACCTCTTTCACGTATTTCCCTTCTGAGATAATACCTTTTTATAACTGCTGCTGCAAGACTGAAAGCTCCACTGTTTAATTCACTATATGAAACAGGTGTTTCGAGTGATCCGCAAAAATCAATATAGTTTACAGTAGACGGAATAATGATCGCTTCATTTTCATCATACTTATCTACAGTTTTGGTAATAGAGGCTAAATCATTATTATTATAATTTTTAATATATATTTTTTTCCATTTTTTCAAATCATTTCTATAATAATAATCCTGAATATTCTCTATCAACTCATCATAATACTTTTTCAAACTACTGTTTAATTCAGCTTTTGCCTTAGAAAGAGCATCTTGTTGAAATGCTTTTTTAAGTAATACAAGACCTCTCTCAGTAGAAGTACAAAATACCGAAAGCCTTTCATCCGTAAATATTTTATTTATCAATGTAAAGCAGTTTTTAAAGAAAGCTTCATGGGCCTTCTGTCCATTATTATAAAGGTCTTTGATAAAATAATAATAATTTAAACCAAATGCTGCACACTTTAATTTTGATGTTTCAGAAAAGCTTTTTCCGGATAATGAAGCCGAATTCTCAAGTGGATTACTGATCATATCCCACTTAAAGCTTTCCATAGTATAATCCAAGAAATCACCAAAAGAAGGAATTGTAATTATGGAATCAAATAGTATTCTGAATATAAGTTGAACTGCATCCGGTATATTTTCTTCTAAAACACAGGTTGAAATATCAATAAAAATATGACTATTAGTATCTTTATTGTCATAATCACTGCCTATATACAAATCAATGTTAATAAAATATGTCAAAAAGATTTTTGCGTCATCACAACTAAGCCCGTTAAAATCTTCAAAATCAGCTCTGTTATAGAGTTCTACCAATAAAGATATTTCGGATATATAATCCTTCAAATCATCAATATTAAATCTTAAGCAAAACCATACAACCTTACTTTGTTTAATAGGAACATGATAGTAATTGATCTTTCCATTTTTAAGTTTGTTATAATTACACTTTCTCGTATAAACATACTCTTCCAAGCGCTTTTTATTTTTTGCCAGTTCTTTAGGATTATCTTTTATGTAATATGTATTTAAATCCCATTGTCTGTATTTCTCATCATTATCCAAAAACTTTACAAACTGATCGTCATCCATGGAATGAAGGTAAACAGAAAGCTTATCGTCAAGCATTTTTATAAAGTAATTATCATCAACTCTAACAGGATTAATCTCTATAATTACTTCTCTACTTTTTTTCGGAAGTGCTTTGGTTATGAGATTATTATAACAATTTCCCCAAATCCTGTTTTTTATGTATTGAATATTATCTGAAGTTTGAAAGCTATCTAGAATTAGAGAATCATCATATAACCACCTTTCCTTTATCATACCGTAAAGATGCTTTCCTTTTATATCCAATTCATTCATTTCATTCCAGAAAAACAATTCATATCGGTTAAGCTTAGCAATGAAATTTGCACGAAACAATTCATCGATCTGATCATCTCCAAATAGAGCTTCTCTGATTGCTTTATAGATATCTTCGCTGCCATCTTCTATAGTTGTGGATATAGTAATTCTTAAATAATCCTGTGGTCCCGTAAAATCAAATTCGCACTTCACATAATCATTTGGAATCCCGAGATTATTTAGTTTAATTCTAATAATAGCATTTATGGTTTCAGTAAATATTAAAAAAATCTCCTCTTGCTTAATACTCATCTTTCCATCAAAATGAATACCATATATATACAATGTATTATCATCATCATCAACTGTTTTAATCTTCTTTTTATATGCTTTAAATGACTTTTTATTATCAATTAAAGGTATACTGATTTTTTCGCTTTTTTCAAATTTGGAAAGATATTCTTTGTCCATATAATTCAGAGTTTTATATATGTCCATATCTCCATAAAGGTAAATATGAGAATTTGAAGCAGTATAATATTTCTTATGATACTCACAAACCGCTTGATGAGTTAAATCAAGAATACTCGATGCCTTTCCTCCCGATCTGAATTCGAATCCTGTACCCGGCAAGAATTTCGAAGCAAAGAACTCAAGAGCACTATTATAATAATTACTATCATGAGCTTTCATTTCATTGAAAACCACTCCGTTAAAATCTATATAAGTCTCATCTTCGTCTTCAATACTTTCTAGCCTCCATCCCTCTCTTCTAAATATATTTTCTTCTTCCAATACAAGTGGATAAAATACAGAATCAAGGTAAAAATCCAAAAGCTTATAAAAATCATCATCACGAACAGCATCAAAATAAAACACTGTACTATCCGGGTCAGTATATGCATTTGCAGAAATCTCACTTAACTCAGAATTAAGCCTTTCAAATGTTCCTGTTGGATATTTGCGAGAACCGCTGAGAACAGAGTGCTCTAATACATGCGAAACTCCCGTATCATCCTTTACCGGTGTAATAAAAGAAATATAAAATAACTTATAAGGATTATCATTTGGTAAAAAGACAAATTGGGCACCGGTTTTTTTATGTTTAAGTCGCATGGCAAAGGAGTCAATTTCCTCTATATACTCTCCTTCTAAATACTCATATGCATCGGGCAAAGTAAAATCCTCCCGATGAAAAATCTTAGTTTTAGTGTTACTCATAACGCACCCCCTTATAGCAATAAATAAAACATACGAATCTATTACAGATAGGATACCACATATAAATTATAATAACAAGATACAACGTTCGAATAAGAATATATTATTGACTTATCATAAAAAAGGGGGATAGTTCATCCGAGCTATCCCTTCTTTTATTCTATATATTGCATTTAATAGGTTCTCTCAAGATTGAGAAATAGTATAAAAATCAACATAAATACATACGGAATAATTTCCTTGTACTAGGTGTGAATTTGACAGTCTTCACAAACTCCGTAAAACACTGTTCTCATAGAATTCAGTTCAAATTTGTGATCCTCAAAGAGATGATACTTTATATCTTTTAATACATCACAATGGAGATGTATGAGTTTGCCACATTTTTCACATTTACAATGAAAACACACTTCTCCATCTTCATGTACTTCTTCACCTACGTACTCAAAGCAGGCAGGGCTATTGGCATCAATAATATATTTATTTATAATTCCTTCATCTACTAGACTTTCTAAATGACGATATATGGTGGATTGACCAATGGAAGAACCTTGATTTTTACAATATTCACACACATCGTTTGCTGTTACGTGAACACCTGACTTATCCTTAAGATAACCAAGCAGTATTTCTCTTTGTTTTGTTTTATATTTTGATCTTGTATTCATATAGATTCCCTTCTTTATATGAAGTTTAACTCAGTCGGAGAAATCCCCCACCTCTAAGCTAGAGCGTAGGTGGGGGTATTGACAAATTATACTTACAAAAGCTCCGCGAGTGATGCGAATAGTTAGCTTTGCTAACTATTGGATTCGGATAGGTAAATGTCTGCTAAATGCAGCCAAGAGATGTAAAACATCTCTTTGAATCACG
>JAEEGL010047465.1_pt1 | contig 63636 bp, 53 predicted proteins | sample 9134231 | NCBI WGS metagenome assembly JAEEGL01 (sample SAMN16246548, study PRJNA631951) | gut metagenome | biome: gut microbiome; feature: rumen; material: fiber-attached | host: Bos | place: Iran: Karaj | collected 2018-10
ATTTTTGCCGATGATTCTTAGCGAGTAAGTCGCGAACTGCCCGTTTCGAGGACTGTTTGAGCGAAGCGAGTTCCGCAGAAACGGGTTTGTTTGTGAGCGGCGAAACGAGCTTAGAATTCATCGTGCTTTTGCGGGACGAATATTTCGCAGGTTTCTTCCCGGCCGGACCCCGCGAAAGGATTCGGACCGGCAAACTTTTGCCGATGATTCTTAGCGAGTAAGTCGCGAACTGCCCGTTTCGAGGACTGTTTGAGCGAAGCGAGTTCCGCAGAAACGGGTTTGTTTGTGAGCGGCGAAACGAGCTTAGAATTCATCGAGCTTTTGCGGGACGAACATTTCGCGGGGTCCGACCCTCAAGAAAAAACCGAAGCCTTCGCGGGTTTCGCCGGTGTAATTTACAGAACGTCTACTGCGGCCTTCTCGATGGCGAGGCCTGCTTTGTATTTTTCGATGTAGGCATCGAAGCCTGCGACGTCAGAGGCGTCAGGCATGCATTTTTCGCATTTTGCGTTTTTGAAGATGACGTCGGATAAGTATTCGCTTAAGGATTTTACGTTCTTTTTATCCATGTAAGCCGCAAGAAGCGCGATGCCCCATGCGCCGCCTTCGGAGGCGGTTTCCATTACGGAAACGGGTGCGTTGATGGCTGCGGCGGCGATTTTGGTGCCGACACCTTTGGTCTTGAAGTATCCGCCGTGTCCGTACATTTCGTCAACGCATACGCCTTCTTTCTTGAGCATGAGATCGAGGCCGACTTTGAGCGTTGCCATTGCGGAATAAAGGTTGGATCTCATGAGGTTTGCGAGCGTGAAATTGTCGTTTGCGGTTCTTGCGAGAACGAGCGCACCTTTTTCAAATCCGGTAACGGGTTCTCCGGAAAGATAGTTGTACAAAAGAACTCCGCCGCAGTCGGCTTCGCCGTCAAGAGATACGGAATAGAGTTTTGTGAAAAGCTCGTTCATGTCTACATTCATTCCGAAAAGTTCGGAATATTCTTTGAAAATTTTAACCCAGTTGTTGATTTCGGAGGTGCAGTTGTTGCAGTGAACCATGCCTACAAGCGCTCCGTCGGGTGTTGTTACGAGATCTATTTCGGGATAAACCTTCGATAATTCTTTTTCGAGAACGACCATTGCGAAAACACTGGTGCCTGCGGATATGTTTCCGGTTCTCTTCTTTACGGAGTTGGTCGCAACCATTCCGGTTCCGGCATCTCCTTCGGGAGGACAGAGGGGAATTCCGGCTTTGAGACTGCCGCTCTCATCAAGCAGTTTTGCGCCTTCTTCGGTTAAGTATCCGGCATTTTCTCCTGCGTTTAAAACCTCGGGCAATAAGTCTTTAAGACCTTTTGCAAGGGCGGTTTCCTTTGCGAGAACGTCGAATTTTGAAATCATTTTTTCATCGTAATTTCCCGTGCTCATATCGATGGGGAACATTCCGGACGCATCTCCGACACCGAGAACTTTCCTGCCGGTCAGTTTCCAATGAACGAATCCCGCAAGAGTTGTAAAGAAATCGATGTCTTTTACATGCTCTTCTTTGTTGAGCATAGCCTGATAAAGATGGGAAATGCTCCATCTTTGGGGAATGTTGTAATCAAATTCTTTTGTAAGAATGCCGGCTGCCTCTCCGGTTATCGTATTTCTCCATGTTCTGAAAGGAACAAGGAGATTGTTTGATGCATCAAAAGCAAGATATCCGTGCATCATGGCGGAAATTCCGATTCCGGCAAAAGATGTCACGATAATGCCGTATTTATCCTTAATGTCCTTGGCCAGATCCGAATAGCAGGCCTTGAGCCCGTTGAAAATTTCCTCTTCGGAATAGGTCCAGATACCGTCTTTTAAACTGTTTTCCCATCCGAAACCGCCGATTGCGAGTACTTCGCCCGCTTCATCGCAGGCCACCGCTTTGATTCTCGTCGATCCGAATTCGATTCCGAGATATGCCTTGCCTTCTTCGATTAATTCTTTTGCTCCCATATTTACCTCCGCAATTTAATATACTATTTTGTCCCTGCCGGACTGTTTGCCCATGTAAAGCTTCTCGTCAACTTCTTTTAAATTGACTTCGATTGTCTTGGACAGATCGAATTCCGTCAGGCCGTAAGTCATTGTAACGGAAACTTTTTCGCTTCCGTAAGGAACTTCGATTTTCTTTATTTCTTTGTAAATATCATGAATTGCCAGATATGCGTCGTCTCCGTTTAATTCTTTCCCCGACTTTATTAATGTTTTTTCCACATCTGCGGTATGAAAAGAAGCAATATCGGATAAAGCTCAAGTCTTCCCGCAAGCATATCGAATATGAATACGATCTTCGACAGATAATTAAATCCCGCAAAATTGCCGGTGGGACCCACGACCTCAAGACCGGGTCCGATATTGTTCATCGTGGCCAAAACCGCGGTAAAATTGGAAATGATATCGTATTTGTCCGTCGAAACGATCAAAACCGAGCCGAAATAAATAATCGAAAAGAGGATGAAATAAACACATACGCTCTTAACCACGTTTTTGTCGAGGGTTTTGTCATCCATGCCCACGGCTTTGACGCTTCTGGGATGTATGAAAGAGTGGATTTCCTGACGAACGGCCTTGAAAACGATAAGCACTCTTGAGAATTTAAGACCGCCGCCCGTACTGCCGGCGCAGGCACCCGTTACCATCAAAAGAATGAGAATGGTTTTGGAAAGTGCGGGCCACGTGTTAAAGTCCGCCGTCGCAAATCCCGTCGTCGTGATGATTGAAGCGACCTGAAATGCCGCATCCGTAAGGGCCGTACCGAACGACTGATACATCTTAAGGATATTCAAAGTAACGATTGCCGTTGATGCGATAATCACAATCAGATAAGTTCTTACTTCTTCGATATTGAAAATGTTTTTGAATTTTCTCGCCAGAATGAGGAAATATACGTTGAAGTTGATTCCGTAAAGAATCATGAATATCGTAACATCCCACTTTATAAGCGTTGAAAATCCCGCAATGCTCGAATTGTATACGCCGAACCCGCCGGTGCCGGCAGTTGCGCATGCGGTACATACTGCTTCAAACGGGGTCATTCCCATTATCCAAAGCGATATGATCTGAACAACGGTAAGAAAAATATAGATAATATAAAGAATCTGCGATGAATCCTTCATTTTGGGAACGAGTTTTCCGACTACGGGTCCGGGGCTTTCCGCACGAAGAAGGTGCATGTTTACGCCTCCGACCATCGGCATTATTGCCAAAAGGAATACGAAAATTCCCATTCCTCCGATCCAGTGCGAAAAGCTTCGCCAAAAAAGAGTGGCGTGACTTACGGCTTCAACATCCGTAAGAATCGTCGCTCCCGTGGTGGTAAAGCCCGATGTCATTTCGAATACAGCATCGATGTAATTGGGGATTTCCCTTGTAAGAAAAGGAGGAAGTGCTCCGATAAGACTCATGAAAAGCCACGCAAGTCCAACGCTTGCAAAGCCTTCTTTGGCAAAAAGCTGCATGTTTTTGGGCTTTTTAACGGACACCAAAATACCCGCAAGCATGCCTGCGAGCGCCACAACTATATATGCCCACCAGTATTTCTCATGATAATACATCGCTACCAGGCCCGGCAGAACCATAAATGCCGACTCGATCGCGATTACTTTTCCGAGTGTGAAAATTATAATTGCTATGTTCATACCGCTATCTTAAATCTTTCTAACCGAGAATATCCTTGATATCGCTTAATCCGCTCTTGGTGGTTACGACAATAACCGTATCGCCTTCTTCGATGACGCTTTGACCTTTGGGGATAATAATGGTGCCTTTACGGTTGATGCAGCCAATAAGGATATCTCTCTTTAAGTTTAATTCCATGATGGGAACTCCGACAATCGGAGAATCCTTGAGAATTTTGAATTCAAGCGCTTCAACTCTTCCGCCGTTTAATTTGATAAGCGTTTCAACGTTGCTTCCGATGGAATTTTGCATCGCCCTGACATAGGATACGATGTAATCCGCAGCGATTTTATCCGGATAAATCAGGCTTCCGGGGCTGAATGTGTTGATTATGTCGTCAAAGGATATTCTGTCGATTTTTGTAATAACTTTTCCGCCTGTCTTTGTCTTGGCAAAAAGAGACAGGAAAATATTTGTTTCGTCGATGCCCGTTAACGATACGAAAGAATCGCAGCCTTCAATGCCTTCTTCTTTTAAAATCTCCTGGTTTGTCGCATCGCCGTTAATAATCGTGGCTCTCGGAAGATCTTCGCTTAATACCTCGCATTTGTCTCTGTCGACTTCGACGATTTTTACCCTGATGCCCATCTTCAAAAGGATTTCCGCGAGATAATATGTCATCCTTCCGCCGCCGATGATCATGGTGTCCTTAACCTGATGCGTGTCATATCCGATCTTGGTGAAGAATTCCCTCGAATTGACGGCCGAAGCTACAATGGTGATTTTGTCGTTTGCACGCAAAATGAATGCACCGTTGGGAATGAAGATATCGTCTCCTCTCTCAACCGTACAGATAAGTATGTCCGAAAGCACTCTCTTTGAGACTTCGATAAGAGTCTTGTCCACAAAGGGCGAGTCTTCGGTAATTACGAGATTTAAAAGTTCAACCCTTCCTTTGGCAAAAGTATCGATTTTATCCGCCGAAGGGAATCTTAAAAGTCGGGAAATTTCGACTGCTGCCGCATACTCGGGATTGATTATCATGGAAAGTCCGAGTTCGTCTTTGATATATTGAATTTCCTTGCTGTAAAGAGGGTCTCTTACTCTGGCTATCGTATTGCAGTTACCTGCTTTTTTGGCGAAAAGACAGCATAAGAGGTTGATTTCGTCCGATCCCGTAACGGCTATAAGAAGGTCCGTCTTTTCGATGTCGGCTTCTTTTTGAACCGAATACGAAGCGCCGTTTCCGACTATTCCCATTACGTCAAAGCTGTTGGTAATATCCGTTATTACCGCAGCGTTTTTGTCTATTACCGTTATATCGTGTTTTTCGATAACAAGCTGCTTGATGATCGAAAGACCTATTTTTCCGCAGCCTACTATAATGATTTTCATTTTCTGTCCCTTTTTTGAAAATTATTTATATCATTTATTTTCGTGCGGTGTATTCCGTAACGTTTCTTACGGTTTCGCCGTCAATCTGCAAAGCGGTGGGTCTGTCGAATTTTATGGTTATTTCCTTACCGGTTCTGACTTCTACAAGCTTTTTGTTGTTGACATGCTCTCCTTTAAAGATAGCGGGGAAGCCCATGAGCGTTCCGATTCTTCCCTTATCTTTGAATACAATGCAAGTGAGCGTATCGCCCAATCTGTCCTGGTCGGGTGCGGCCTTCATTCCGCCTCCGTAATATTTTCCGTTCATAGCGGAAGCAAGCCATGTTCTCTTGTATTCCTTAGTCTCTCCGTCAACGGTTATCCATGAGCGGGGGCATTTGAATTTAAAGAGCACCAGTTTGATTGAAAGTGCCGTATAATCTATTTTTTTCTTGCCTGCGGCTTTAAGATCGTCTGCCATTTCGCAGCATACTCCGTCAACGCCGAATCCGATTCCGTTTAAGAATTTATAATCCGCTCCGTTAACGGTAACGATCGGAAGGTTTTTAAGATATTTCTTGATTGAAGGCATTTCGGACTGATCGTAATTTTCCTTGATGTCTCTGTAAAAATCGTTTCCGGTGCCCGCGCAATATAAAAGAACGTCGCAGGGAATCTCCAAATCCGCCGTATAATTGGCAAATTTGTTAAGCGTTCCGTCTCCACCGCTTAGAATAATCAAATCGTACTCCGTCAGTTTGGAAACGAAATCCTTAGGATCGAGTCCGACAACGTTTACTTCTTCGTATTCGCCGTCGATTTTTGATTTGATTGCTTCAAGAATTTCCTTTCCGTTTCCGTTATTTGACAATTCGTTGTACAAAATATACTTCATGACATTTTCTCCGTTTTTTCACTTATTAAAACCGCAATAAGGTAACCAAAAAAATCGGTTACCTTACAAATAATCGTTTATTTCTCTGCCCGGGGGTTCATTCTTTCGGGTTTTTTGCCGTTATTCAAATCTTTGCCGTCATCGTAATACGCAAGCGAACTGCCGCAGTATCGGCAGAATTTGTCTCCGTTGTTTACACCTAAGCAATAAGGACAGTTTGCGTAATATCTCTTGTCCTGAGCCGCATTGAGTCTTGCCTCTTCCTGCATGACTTTGAGTTTTTCTATCTCAACCTGGTATTCGGCCTGCTGTCTTGCAAGTTCCGCACGCTGTGCGGCCTGCTGTCTTGCGAGTGCGGCTTCTCTCTCAGCCTGCTGTTCAGCCATTTTGATCTGGCTGTTCTCATGCATTTTGTTGACGATGGCTGCACTTGCCACACCTACTCCGGCGCTTACCGCACTGCCCAAAAGAGAGCCTACGAGTCCGCCTCCTCCGACGCCTCCTCTCGAAGGTGAAGAGAAATTAATGTTAACGGGAGAAAATCCGCCGCCGAAAGCCGAAGGTCCGGGCATCGGAGCGCTTGGTTTGGGAATTCTGCTGCCTGTTGAAATTCCGCCGCCGAATCCGCCTGCGCCGCCTCTCATTGCTCCGCCGCTTGCGCCTCTGAAAGTAATTCCGCCTCCCATATTGGGTCTTCCTCCGCGTGAATGTCCCATATTACGTCCTATAGCCATTCTGCTTTCCTCCTTAACAGCCGATTTCATCGATTATGCAATCGTTTTTTCGACTGCCATACTTCATAAATTGTAACATATTTACCGTACTATTTAAACAGCATTTTCTTGTTATAAAAACGCTTCAATCCCGGGGGCTTATTCTCTGACTATTCCGATTTCTTCGAGATATTTATCCTGCTTTTCTTCCATCTCTTTCGCTTCATCCTCTTTGATATGGTCGTACCCCAAAAGATGGAGCATGCTGTGAGCTATAAGAAAAGCATATTCTCTTTTTACCGAATGGCCGTATTCTTCGGCCTGGGAAACGATTCTGTCTTTGTTTAAGCAAATTTCCCCGAGAATGGGAAGATCGGTTTCCGGATTGACCGACATCTTAAGTTCTTCGTCATCGATATCCAAAAAGTCTGCGGGAGCGCTCCACGAGAGATTCGGAAAAGACAAAACATCGGTTGTGTTGTCTATATTTCGGTATTCCCTGTTGTATTCCCTGACTTCTTCGGAATCCGTTATAAGAATATCCACTTCGCATTCGAAGGGACATCCTTCTTTTTCAAGGATGTGCATAACAACTTTTTCGGCAATTATTTCTTTTTCGAAATCCGTTTTGAATTCCGCGTTTTCTTCGATTACAATCATGGCTGTTCCTCTAAATCACATTTTATATTTTTTTACTTGAAAATATATCCCGCATTGCGTGAAATATACTCCCGTTATTCGCACTTTTTTGCAAAAAAGCGTTACACACTTTACTTTTCCTCTTCGGCCCACTGGCTCATGTAAAGCTCTTTGTAGAAACCGCCTTTTTTGATAAGCTCGTCGTGGCTTCCCTGTTCTATGATGTTTCCGTCCTTCATAACAAGGATGATGTCGGCGTTTTTGATCGTCGAGAGTCTGTGTGCGACGATAAAGCTCGTCTTTCCCTTCATGAGTTTGGCAAAAGCGTCCTGAACCTTTAATTCCGTACGGGTATCGATGGAGCTTGTCGCTTCGTCAAGGATTAAAATCGGAGGATTGATGAGCATTACCCTGGCTATGCAAAGAAGCTGCTTCTGGCCGTTTGACAGATTTCCTCCGTCCTCGTTGATTTCGGTGTCGTACCCTTTTTGCATTCTTTCGATGAAGCCGTGCGCATGGCATTCCCTGCAAGCTTTTACGACTTCCTCGTCCGTGAAATCCCTGCCGAGGGTTATATTGTCTTTGACGGTTCCTTTTCTTAACCAGGTTTCCTGAAGCACCATTCCGAAATTGTCTCGGTAGGCTTCCCCGGTATAATCTTTTATGTTTTCGTCATCGAATAAAATCTCTCCGGATTTCACCTCGTAAAATCTCATCAAAAGATTGATAAGCGTTGTTTTTCCGCAGCCCGTGGGGCCGACGATTGCGATTCTTTTGCCCCTGTTGACCTTAAGTGAGAAGTTTTCTATGAGCTTTTGTTTTTCGGTATACGAAAAACCGATATCTTTAAATTCTATTGATTCGAAAGCTTCCTTCTTTTCGGTTTTGGCATCTTCTTTTTCGATTATTTCGGCCTCGTCCAAAAGTTCTTTTATCCTGTCCGCGCAGGAAATCGCATTCTGGAACTCGGTCAGTACGCCGGAAATCTCGTTGAAAGGCTTGGTGTACTGGTTCGCATACGATAAGAAAATCGTAAGTTCTCCGACGGTCAGCACGCCGTTTTTTGCGATGGACAACGCGCCGAAAATCGCAACGGCGGCATAAACGAGCGAATTGACGAATCTTGTGGAAGGGTTCGTAAGCGACGAGAAAAACGTTGCTTTTAAGGATGCGTCCCTGAATTCTTCGTTCATTTTGCAAAAGGCTTCCATATGGTCGGCTTCTTTTCCGAATGCTCTGACAACCTTCTGGTTTCCTATCGTTTCGTTGATAAAAGCAACCTGCTTCGAGCGCGCTTCGTTCTGCTTTTTGAAAAGATTGTAGGTTTTCTTTGACACAAAACCCGCAACGAAGAACGAAAGGGGTGTTATAAATACAACCACAAGCGTGATTTTCCAGTTAAACAAAAGCATCAAAACAAGCGTTCCGAGTATCGTGAGCACTCCGGTGAACACCTGAGTGAAGCCCATAAGCAAGCCGTCGGAAAGCGTTTCGACATCCGCAATCATTCTGCTTACAAGATCTCCCGCGGGATGGGTATCCGCATACGAAATCGGGATTTTGTGAATCTTTTCCATCACGTCTTTCCTTATCTCGCATACCACTCCGGCCGCGAGACGGTTGTTCGAAAGACTTAAGAAAAGCTGAGAGAAAATCGTGATTCCGACGGTAATCAATGCGATTTTGATAATCTTTATGAGCCCTTCGAAATCAACGATTCCCATATCGATTATCAAATCAACGCCCTGTCCGGTAAGAATCGGAATGTAAAGAGCGCCCGCCACGCATATTGCGGCAAAGACAATCGAAGCAAGAAGCAGATACCACTTCTTTAACACATATTTCATCAAAAAGGAAAAGGTTGAACGTTTTTTCATGCTTCCTCCTCCTTTTTGGGCAATTCTTCTTCGGGGAACTGCGATTTGTAGATTTCCCTGTAAACATCGCAGCTTCTTAAAAGTCTGTCGTGGCTGTCGTATCCGACGACTTCGCCTTCGTCGAGAACTATGATTCTGTCCGCATCCGTAATGCTTGCGGCTCTCTGGGAAACGATAAAGCAGATCGAATCTTCGGCTATTTCGCGGATTCCCTTTCTTACCGCGCGCTCCGTCACATAATCGAGTGCCGACGTCGAATCGTCGAGGATCAGTATTTCGGGCTCTTTTACGAATGCTCTCGCCATGGAAAGACGCTGGCGCTGTCCGCCCGAGAAATTCTTTCCGCCCTCGGTAACTTCGGTGTCGAGACCGTCTTTTTTGCCAAAAACAAAATCATACGCCTCTGCACGCTTTAAGGCTTTGATCATTTCTTCTTTTGTGGCGTCCTTTTTGCCCCAAAGGAGGTTGCTTTTGACGGTTCCGGAGAAAAGAACCGCGGTCTGCGCCGCAATTCCGATATTCCCGCGAAGAATTTCCGTTATCGCAAAATCATAGGGCTTTTGTTCGCCTTCTTTTGCATTTAAAAAACAATTCCCGTCGGCGTATTCCTTCATGTCTCTTTCGTTTATTTTTATCTTTCCGCCGGTGTTTATATAATATCCGGCGATAAGATTTACAAGCGTGGTTTTACCCGAACCGGTACCGCCGATGATACCGATGATTTCGCCTTTTTTCGCTTTGAAAGAAACGTCTTTGAGGGCTTCTTTTAAGGCATTCGGATACATGAAACCGACGTTTTCGAATTCGACGGAATTTATTTTTTCAAAAGGATTGCCTTCTTTTTCGTCCGCGCTCTTTTTAATTTCCGCCCTGTTGTCAAAATCGGACAGCATATCCGTGATTCTGTCCGCGCATGCCACGGACTTGGTCATCGTAATAATGAGGTTGGCAAGCTTTATAAGCTCCACGAGGATCTGCGCCATGTAATTCAAAAGAGCGATAACCGCACCGCGCTCGATAATGCCGGTGTTTACTTCTTTGGCACCGACATACAATACTGCGAGCGTTGCGATATTTACTATAAGAAAGGTCGCGGGATTCATTATCGCGGTGACTCTTCCCGCGAGAAACTGTACGGCCTTTAACGCATCGGCTTTTTCTTCAAAAGCCTCTTTTTCCTCGTCATTGCAGTTAAAAGCGCGGATAACCCTGATACCCGTAAGGTTCTCCCTTGTTCTGACCGTTACGTCATCGAGAGAATTCTGAACTTTTTTGTAAAGGGGAATGCTTTTTATGAGAATCGCGAATACCGCAATAAAGAGAATCGGCACGCAGACAACAAAAATCAACGCAGCTTTGACATTTACGGTAAATGCCATGATGACCGCGCCGAATACGATAAAGGGCGAACGAAGAAAGAGTCTTAAAAAGAGATTTACGCCCGTCTGGAGCTGATTGATGTCGGAAGTGATTCTCGTGATAAGCGTTCCTGTTCCGTATTTTTCAAGCTCCGAATGGCTTCTTTTCTGAATATTGTCAAAAACCGCCTCTCTTACCGCTGCCGCAAATCCCGTAGCCGCTTTGGCGGCAAAATACTGTGCGGTCACGGCGCAAATAAGTCCCGTGATTGCAAGAGCAACCATGAGCGCGCCCATTTTTAGAATGAATGCCCCCTCGCCCTTATCGATTCCGTTTGTGACAACCGCTGCCACAACAAGCGGAACGAAAAGCTCAAAAGTCGCTTCCGTCAGTTTAAAAAGCGGACCGAGTATGCTTTCTTTGGTATACGGTTTTAAATATTTGAGCAGTCTTCTCATTTCTTCCGTCTTTCGCATTTTCACACTACCAAACAGTATACCAAAATCTGCGGCTTTTGGGTATTAAAAAACTGCCTTCGTTCACCAAAGGCAGTTTGATTATCAGCAAATTATGAATTATTGGAGTTTCATGTCTCCGTCTTTTATCCAGCCGAATTTTCTCATGATAAAAGCGATGATCCAGGATAAAACGCCCGGAAGAATAAAGCAGAGAAGCGCAATCTCAAGAAGCACGAGCCATGCGGGTGTTCCGTTGGCGGTCATAACCTGAAATGCGTTGATGGGGCCGACGAGTCCTGCGGTACCCATGCCGGATCCGATGGGATTGTTCTCAAATCCGAATACAAGGGTTGATACGGGGCCTAAAATCGCACTTGTGATAATTGCGGGAAGCCAGATAATCGGCTTCTTAACAATATTGGGCATCTGGAGCATGCTTGTTCCGATTCCCTGTGCAAAAAGACCGTTCCATTTGTTGTCTTTAAAGCTTGCTACAGCAAAGCCGACCATGTTTGCGCAACATCCGACGGTTGCTGCACCTGCGGCGATTCCCGAAAGCTGGAGAATTACGCCGATTGCGGCCGAACTGATGGGAAGCGTAAGCGCGATACCCATAAGTACCGATACGATAATTCCCATGAGGAAGGGCGCCTGATCCGCACCTGTCTGGATTGCTCCTCTTATCACACCCATCATCTTGTCGATGGGAATACCGAGCAAAAGACCTACCGTGCCGCCTGCCGTAATAAGACAAAGCGGTGTAATAAGAATATCGAGTCTTGTCTTTCCCGCAACGACTTTTCCGAGATATACCGCGGAAATTGCGGCAAGGAATGCACCGAGGGGTTCTCCGGGACCCGGAAGGGTCATGCTTCCTTCGACAAGAATCGTTCCCAAAATAATCTGTTTGGCAAATGCACCGATCATACCGGATACCGCAGCCGATACTATGGTAAGCGGCTGTGCTTTTAATTTGATGGCTACGCCGCAGCCGATACCGGCACCTGTAAGTATCTGAGCGGTTTTTCCGACCAATGTGACATATCTTCCGATTTCACCGGGAATTACCGCACCGATCTGTGCTACAATCGTTCCGATAATAAGCGTGGCAAAAAGTCCCGTTGCCATTCCGCTTAAACCGTCAATAAAAAACTCTTTCAAAAAATCCTTAAACTTCTTCATTTCCGCACCTTTCCGTTAACTTCAGTTATCAGATTAAATATTTTCAATAAACATTATCATTGATAAATTCTTTTGTCAAACAAAACTTTAAACAAATTTATAACCGCCCCGGTCAGAGGCGGTTAATATTTCGATTGATTAATTATCTTTCTTTTCCGATTTGTCGGATTCGTCTTCTTCAAGATACATCTTCTTGGGAACCGCTACCACCTTATTGTAGCAGGTGAAGATTTCCTCAACTTTTTCGGCCTTAAGCTTGGGAGTAACAAGGCTTACAATCGGAACAATCACAAGTCCCGAAAGCATTGCAAGCGCACCTGTTACGATGGGGCTTGTCAAAGTGAGGGATCCGATAACAACGGGACCGTGGAGCTGGCTTACGAGAAGGCCCGCAACCGTAATTCCGACGCCGGTAACAAAACTTGCCCAAACAGACAGCTTGGTCACTTTCTTTGAATACAGACCGTACATGAAAGGAGCAAGGAAAGCACCTGCAAGCGCACCCCATGAAATACCCATCAGCTGTGCGATGAATGTGGGCTTTGTCCATGCAATGATTACCGAAAGTACCACGAAGAAAAGGAGGAAACATCTTAATACGATAAGCTGTTTCTTTTCGCTCATTTCTTTTAAGATATTGCCCTTAACGATATCGAGCGTAACCGTCGATGCGGATGTAAGTACAAGGCTCGATAAAGTTGACATCGAAGCCGAAAGAACAAGTACGACTACGATACCGATTAAAATATCGGGAAGGGATTCAAGCATTCTGGGAATGATTGCATCGAATGCAATCGAGAATGCGCCGTTTTTGTCAATTGTTGCGATTACGCCGTCCTCAACAAGCTTTCCGCCTTCGTATGTACCGAAAAGTCTCGAGAAACCGCCGAGGAAATAGCAGCCGCCGGCTACAACAACCGCAAATGCGGTGGAAACAACCGCACCGGTTTTGATGCTCTTCTCGTTTTTGATGGCATAGAATTTGTGAACCATCTGAGGAAGACCCCATGTACCGAGCGATGTAAGAATGATAACGCTCAACAAATCCAGGGGATTTGCACCGAAGAACGAATTGTAGATACCCTGTCCCTGAACAGGTGCGGAAGCGTCAACGGGAACTTCCGAGAGCTTCGTAAGTGCCGAATAGAAGCCGCCCTGTCCTCTTAAGACGGAGATAACTACCGCCGAGATACCAAAGAGCATGATAATACCCTGAATGAAATCGTTGATCGTGGTTGCCATGTATCCGCCGAGGATTACATATACGCCCGTGAGGGCTGCCATGATAAGAATGCAGTATTCGTATTTAATGTCAAATGCCATCGCAAAGAGTCTTGAAAGACCGTTGTAAACCGATGCCGTATAAGGAATAAGGAAAATAAACGCAATTACGGATGCGGTTATACGAAGCGCCCTGCTGTCGTATCTTTTTCCGAAAAAGTCGGGCATCGTGGCCGAATTAAGGTGGTTGGTCATAATTCTTGTTCTTCGACCGAGAATAAGCCATGCCAGCAAACTTCCTATAAATGCGTTGCCGATACCTATCCATGTGCTGGCAAGACCGAATTTCCATCCGAACTGTCCCGCATATCCGACGAAGATAACGGCCGAGAAATAGCTAGTGCCGTATGAAAATGCGGTAAGCCAGGGACCTGCCGTATTACCGCCGAGAACGAAATCTCCTACGCTTTTTGCTTTGGTTCTGGCGTAAATACCAACACCGACCATGACTGCAAAAAACAGGAACATCATAATCAATTTGATAACCATCTGTTTTCTCCTCTTGATGTGCTTTAATCATTTTGCTTTATCGCTTTAAAGTGTCGCACTTCAACGCGCTGAATTGAATTATACGATATTTTTTTTTCGCTGTCAATCGTGAATCTCAAGGATTTAAGGCATTTTTCGCATCTTTTTTCTTAAAAAACCGAAAATTGTTTTTTACAATAAAAAAAACCGCCGGAATCGTTTCCGATTCCGACGGGTATGAATGATTATTTTTATTAATCTCTGGGTCTGTAATTCTGCATTGCTCTCATTGTCTGATAAATAAGAACGATCTGCCAGATATAAATGACAATCATTGCTATAGCTGCTACTATCAAAACGAGTGCCGCAAGAATGCCGATAACCGGGATAATACATCCGATAACGCAACAAACCATTACGATTACCAAAGTAACATAGAATTTTCTGATTTTTTCCCAGTTATAGGAAACGTTTGAGTCCGCAACATATGAGAGATTTTCCATACCGGAACAGAAATTGGTAAAATAAAATAATGAAATAATAGCGGCGGCAATCTTTAATATTGCTGTCAAAAAGCCCGCATCGGAAAGAAATGACTGTACTATTGAAATTCCCTGATTGATGAAATACAGTATTGCGGCTGTTTTTAAAGCATCGTCATAATATCCCATCTTTAAAAGGTTTATGCCGAATATTATCGTTGCAACAATCATAAGCACTGCAAATACACCGAGTCCGATATAAACACCTGTGAGGTTGGTACTTTTCATAACACCGGCCACTACTCCCGCAATTAAGGCATAAATGGTCATAACAACCGTTAACGCAATGTTAATTATGATGGTAAAAAATATTACCTGCATCCTTTTGCCCATATCTTCGTAGCGTCTTTTTAAGCCCTCTTGTTCTCTCTGAAGATATTCCTGTTCTGTTTCCATTTTTCTCCTCCTTGGTACACTTAAATTTTATAATCCGGCATTCAGGTATTCTTCCTGCTCGGGTGTGAGTTTATCTATGTATTTGCCGAGGAAATTCAGTTTCCTCTCGGCAACATCCATATCTACTTCCTTCGGTACGTCGATTAACATCGATCCGACCTGTCCGTTCTTTTCGACAAGATATTTGGCGGAAAGAGCCTGAATTGCAAAACTCATATCCATTATCTCCGCAGGGTGTCCGTCACCTGCTGCCAGATTGACAAGTCTTCCCTCGGCCAAAACAAATACCCACTGGCCCGTGGGAAGTTTATACCCCTGAATGTTCTTTCTCATCTCCTTTGATTCGACCGCATTTTTCTTAAGCCATGCCATATCTATTTCGCAATCGAAATGTCCTGCATTGCAAAGTATCGCACCGTCTTTTATCTGAGCGAAATCCTCTTCGTCGATAACCTTGTTGCATCCGGTAACCGTGATAAAGAAATCTCCGACTTTTGCGGCTTCCTTCATCGGCATTACGTCGAAACCGTCCATTACGGCTTCAATTGCTTTTACCGGATCGACTTCGGTAACGATTACTCTCGCACCGAGTCCTTTTGCTCTCATTGCGGTGCCTTTTCCGCACCAGCCGTAACCCGCAACAACCACGATTTTGCCTGCGACAATAAGGTTTGTGGTTCTGTTGATACCGTCCCAAACCGACTGTCCGGTGCCGTAACGGTTGTCAAAGAAATGCTTGCAGTCCGCATTGTTTACCTTTACCATCGGGAATTTGAGTTCTCCCGCTTTGTTCATTGCTTCAAGTCTGATAATACCGGTTGTGGTCTCTTCGCATCCGCCGATAACGTTCGGAATGAGATCGACAAATTCGGTATGCATCATATGCACGAGATCGCCGCCGTCGTCAATGATAATATTGGGGCCGACCTCGAGTACGCTTTTGATATGGCGGTTGTATTCTTCTTCGTTGCAGTCATACCATGCATGAACTTCGATGCCCGATTTAACAAGTGCAGCAGCAACGTCGTCCTGTGTTGACAGGGGGTTTGAACCCGTTACATACATATCGGCTCCGCCTGCTTTAAGCACTTTGCAAAGGTAAGCCGTCTTTGCTTCAAGATGTACGGAAAGTGCGATTTTCTTACCGGCAAAAGGCTTGCTCTTTTCGAATTCCCCTTCGAGGGTTCTTAACAGATCGCAGTTCCTTTTAACCCATTCTATTTTCTTTTCTCCGCTTTCGAAGAGATTAATGTCTCTGATTTCGCTTGCCATTTATTATTATCCTTTAAAGTTTTAAAAATTCGCTACATCCATTATATTATAAAAAGTCCCTTTTTGTCGAAGGATTTTTTTATATTGTCAATTTATGCAAAATTCCTTCCTCTCGCCTGTTTTGGGATGGTTGATTATCAGTCTGAATGCTTTGAGCTTCAATTCGCCGATACCCCTTTTTTCGCTTTCCGTCTTCGATTCGTTTGAACCGTATTTGGTATCGCCGAGTATCGGATGACCTGCATTCGAAAGCTGCACCCTAATCTGATGATGTCTGCCAGTAATAAGCTTAATCACAAGAATTCCCGGGGCTTCTTCCCTGTATTCGAGAATTGCTTTTTTTCCTTCTTTGAATCGGGGGTCGTTTTCTTTGATTGCAAAAGACATATTGATTTTGGAATCTTTATAAAGATAATCTTCGAGAGTTCCTTCTTTAATCTCAAATTCGCCGAAAACCTCGGCTTTGTAGTATTTGTCGATTCGACCCTTGGAAAGATCGTCCGAGAGCTTCGCCGCGGCTTTTTTGTTCAATGCAAAAAGAACGAGCCCGCCGACCGGCTGATCGAGCCTGTTTATCGCTGCAAGATAGGGATTTTTGATTCCCTCGTTTGAAAGCATGTTTTTTATGCTGCTCTCAAGATCCTTTTGGGCTATGTTTTTGGTCTCGATCGGAACGCCCGAAGGTTTGTTGACGACAAGAATATCTTTGTCTTTGTATATAATTTCAATGTTTGGATTTTTCAATTATAATTCCTGTTTATAAGAAATTTTATCGCTTCGCTTTACATCTTAAAGCGGTATCCCACGCCCCAGAGAGTCTCGATATAAACGGGGTGGCTCGAATCTTTCTCTATTTTTTCGCGGATTTTTTTGATGTGAACCGTTACGGTTGCAATATCCGTTCCGGCGGGCTCGGCTTTCCAGATTTCACGGAAAAGATCTTCTTTGCCGAATACGCGGTTGGGATTTTCCGCAAGGAACAAAAGCAAATCGTATTCCTTGCCCGTAAAGGATTTTTCTTCGCCCTCAAGGAAAATACGGCGTGCGAGTTTATCGATTTTCAAACCGTTAACTTCTATCGTCTCGTTCTCGCTTCTGTGAGCGGAACCGACAAGGCGGTTGTATCTTGCAAGATGCGCTTTTACTCTGGCAACAAGTTCACTCGGAGAGAAGGGCTTGGTCATGTAATCGTCGGCGCCCACACCCAAAAGCTGAACCTTGTCCCAGTCTTCCTTTTTGGCCGAAACGATAATGATGGGAATGTCCTTTTCTTTTCTGATTTCCCTGCAAACGGTCTGACCGTCGACTTCGGGAATCATGAGGTCCAATATTACAAGGTCGAAATTCTCTTCCAATGCCATTCGAAGACCGTCTCTTCCGTTAAGAGCGACTTCGACATTGTAATTATTCATTTCCAGATAGTCTTTTTCAAGTTCCGCAATCGCAAGCTCGTCTTCAATAATCAATAAATTCATGCACTCACCCTGTTTCTTTCCTAATCCTTCGGATTAATTGGCTGTTCCCCCGATTTCGATTCAGGTCTCTTCCTCGAAATCTCCGAGCATATTTATCACTTCGTTGTAATTCATTACCGCTTTGTTGATGGATTCTTTGTCTTCAAATTTATCCTCAAACATTTCTTTTGCGTCTTCTACGGTCAGTTCCTCGGTTTTTCCGTTTTTGTCTTCGGCATTTTCTTCGTAAATGTTTTCAATGTCTATATTAATCTGATCCGGCTCTTTGGTATAGTCGGCCATGATTTCGTCGGTATATTTTCTTAAGGTAAAATGAATCGTCAGACCGACGGAGCCGTCAACCGTTGCCCAGATTCTGCCGCCGTGGTCCTCGATGATTTTTTTCGCAATCGAAAGACCTATTCCGTTTCCGCCCTTGTCCGAGTTTCTCGAAGTATCCGAACGGAAGAATCTGTCAAAAATCTTTTCGGTATCTTCCTTGGGGATTCCCATTCCGTTGTCCCTGACGTCTACCTGAATATATTCGTTCATGTCCTTGATGCGCATTCTGATAACGGATCTTTCGGGACATTTGTATTTGATGCTGTTCGAAATTATATTGTGGATTACTTTGCTCAGCTGTACGGGGTCGGCCAGAACCGCCGTGTTTTTCTTGACTCTGTTGTCATATACGAATTTCATTCCCTGTTCCTGCAGATCGAAGATCATCTCGGATGCGCAGTCGCCGAAATATTCGTCAACGGAAATTCTTCCGAAATTGTATGTAATCTCTCTGGCGTCGATTTTGGAATAACCCGTAAGTTCGTTTATAAGAGCGTTCAAAGCGTTTGCTTTGTTGTAAATCGTCTTGATGTAGCGGTCCATTTTCTCATCGGTATCCGCAACGCCGTCCATAATTCCTTCGACATATCCCCTGATGGAAGTGATGGGGGTTTTAAGGTCGTGCGTGATATTCGCGATAAGCTCTTTGTTCTGCTTCTCCGCAAGGTTCCTTCGGTCCCTGTTTTCCTTGAGTTTGACTCTCATGGACTCGAAATCCTTGAAAAGGCCTTCGAATTCCGCCTGCTTGGGTTTGATCAAAGATGTGTCGTAATCTCCGTTTTCGATATTGTGAAGGGCTTTTTTCAACTGGTTGATGGGTTTGATGAATCCGTACATGAGCCAGTTGACCAGAACAATACCCGTCAGGACTATTACGCAGCCGATAACAATGATTGCGGAAATAAGCGATTCTTCGGACACCACGAAACTTACGCCGCCGTCGTTTTTAACCTTCTCGACGATCATAAATCCGAATCCGTAACGCAATACCATATAGCTTCCCGCTACGAGAAGCAGCGGAACCAAGATAAAAAGGATAAATGTTATTATCAGTTTGGTATTAATCTTCATTGTTTTCCTTTTCGGTTTTGAGTCTTTGCCTCAATCCCTTAAAAAAATCGGTAAGCATGTTTGAACATTCTTCCTCGAGCACGCCCTCTATTTTCCCGACCCTGTGGTTAAATTTATCCACGTTGAACAAATCGAGAATCGAGCCCGCGCAGCCCGCTTTTTCGTTCCTGCATCCTATAACAACAAGGGGGATTCTTGCCTGAACGATGGCGCCGGCACACATCTGGCAGGGCTCGAGAGTAACGTACAAAACGCAGTCTTCAAGCCTCCAGTCGCCCGTTTTTTTGCAGGCTTTGTCGATTGCCGTCATCTCCGCATGCGAGAGGGTGTTTTTGTCCTTTTTGCGGCGGTTGTAGCCTCTCGCAATTATTTCGCCGTCCCTCACGATGACGCAGCCGATGGGAACTTCCCCTATCGAAGCGGCTTTTTCGGCCTGCTTTATGGCCTTTTTCATGAATTTTTCGTGATCGTAATCAAATCCCATTATTCGCAAAACGACAAGGACTGCGCGTGCAGCCCCTGTCTCCTATGACATTTTTTCTCTTCTGAAAATGAGGAACATCTTTGTTCCCTTGGGCTCGGTCTGGATTCTGTCGAGCTCCCAGCCGTCCTGTGCGTATTTGTTGAGTATTTCTTCCGTCGTAACGAAATTTTCCTCGCCCAGATGGCCCTGTTTGGGTCTTTCTTTTTCCGTTTTGAAAGAGTCGATGCTGTCAATCTTGTATTCGTACTGCTTGTTCGTGATTCTGTCAAGCTTAGTATGAATCGAGTTGACCGTATTTACGAGACATAAATCGAGTGCATCTTTAAGTTCTGCGGGAGATGCCTTTTCGAAAATATTCGTCTCCACAATTCTGTTTTTCTTAACAATAATCGTATCGTATCCGGCAGAAGTCTCGAGGATTTTCTGCTTTGCGATTTCAAGGTTGTCGACTCTTCTCCTATACCCCTTCTCATCAAGATAAGCGAGCGCAACCACAGTAAGATTGTCATCGTTGATTTCGAGCCCGGTATCGATGAGTTCCTCCGTCTCGTCAATGTAGGATGACTGAATTCGAGTGTTCTTCCTGATCTCGTCCAGCATGAGTTTTTTTAAGTCAATCATTGTTTGTTCCCCTCTATATATTATTTGTTTCCGTTTTTTGTCCTTCAACACTTCTATGATAACTTATTTCGTACCATAAAAAAATACGTATCCGTTACCAATAATTTTGATTCTGTGTTTTTTTCTCCTTTCGAAGAACGTCAAAACGGAAAAAATTTACCCTTTTAAGACATATTTTGACAACTGTGCTATAATAGTATCCACAATAAATTGTGTTTTTTGAAAGAAATTTTTACAAAAACCGCTAAATGGCCGATTCCGGCCCGCAGTTCGGAGGTTGTCATGACGATACACGGATTAAGCAAAACCACATTACTCGATTATCCCGGTCATCTCGCGTGCACCGTTTTTACGGGGCATTGCAATCTGAGATGTCCTTTTTGTCATAACGGAGAACTTGTTCTTTGTCCCTCTTCGGAACCCTCGATTCCCGAAGAGGACTTTTTCGCATTTCTCGAAAGCCGAAAGGGGCGTCTTGAAGGCGTTGCGATCACGGGCGGCGAACCCACGGTAAACGCGGACCTTGAGGATTTTATCAAAAAGATAAAAGAGCGCGGTCTTTTGGTCAAACTGGATTCGAACGGCTTAAAACCCGATGTTTTGAAAAAACTTATCGACGCTTCGCTCGTCGATTACGTCGCAATGGACATCAAATCCTCAAAAGAAGGCTATCCTCTTGCATGCGGCATCAAAAACCTTGATATTTCTCCCGTGGAAGAATCCGTAAATCTTCTCATGAATTCGGGTATCGAATACGAATTCAGAACAACCGTCTGCAGGGAACTGCACGGCGAAAAGGAATTTCGCGACATAGCGCAGTGGATTAAAGGCTGCAACGCATATTACCTTCAGTCCTACAAACCTTCGGAAACCATTCTCTCCCACATGATGGACGATGATTTTAAGAAGAATTATCCCTTATCGTTCACACCTTACAAAAACGAGGAATTAAAGGAATTCTGCAATCTTTTGACATCCTTGAACGTCAATGCCTCATTGCGGGGAATCGCTTAAATTTTTTCCTTTTCCTCCATGAATTTCACGTAATTCACTACCATAAGAGCTATTCTGAAAGTTAAAGCATCGTTAAATTCTCTGACATCGAGACCGGTTGACTGCTTTAACTTTTCTATTCTGTATCCGAGTGTGTTTCTGTGAATATAAAGCTGTCTTGCGGTTTCGGAAACATTGAAATTGTTGTCGAGGAACGCATTGACGGTTCCTATTACTTCTTCGTCCACGTCTTCGGGCAATTCTTCGCCGAAAACTTCATCAACGAATATTTTGCAAAGATTAACCGGAAGCTGATATATCAGGCGGCCGATTCCGAGCGAATCGTAAGCCATGATTGTTTTGTCCGAATAAAAGATCGCGCCGACATCAAGCGCCATTTTGGCTTCCTTGTACGATTGCGAAAGGAGGCGCAGATCTTCGACAACGGCTCCGTATGCGACTCTGGTCTTTATCATGACCTCGGTGTTTAAAATCTCTTCGATGCATTTCGCCATATCTTCGATATTGTCGAGGTCCTCGTCTTCTCCGAGAGTGTGGATGAGTATCACGTTGCGATCGTCAACGCTAACCGCGTAATCGCCCTCTTCGGCAAATGCGCTCTTTAGCGCAAGCATCGCTTCGACCGATTTATCCTTCAATACTTCGATAACATAAACTATTCTTTTGCTGTTGTGATCGATCCCGAGCTTCCTTGCGCGGTTGTAAATATCCACGGATAAAAGATTGTCGAGCAAAAGATTCTGGAAATAAATCGTATTGTCGAACTGCTCCCTGTAAGCTACCAGCAGATGGCTTAATTCGTTTACGCAAATCTTTCCGAAAACGTACGAATCCGCGGGATTGCCCTTTGCGGCGAGCACGAAGACCGGCTCGTCCTCTTCTTTTATCTTAAAAAGAGTTACGTCTCCGATTATCTGGCTGTCCGCCTTGGATGAAAAGAATTCAAGCATCTGGTCGGTCGGGGGAACATCTTTGGCAGTGGATGCCATCAAAAGTCCCTGGCCGTCGACTACGTAAAAGTCCGTCTTGGAAATCTCTTTCAGTTCGTTTATGCTCGTTTGAATAACCTGTTTTGTAATCATGGTTTCTCCTATTCGCGATTCTACTTAAAGAAAGGGAACCAGTTCTTTTTGTTGTCCTCGGGTTTGCCCCATACTTCTTCCGCAACTTCCCATGCGGATTTCTTTGCTTCTTTTCTCTCTTCCGCTCCCGCGCTCTTGTCTATAACGGAAGTAAGTTTATCCTCGTCCTTGGCATTTTTACCGCTCTTTTCGGATGCGGTTTCTTTGTCGGATTGTTCTGCTCTTTCAGCTTTATCTCCCTTGCCGAGCTTTCCTGTCTGTCCGCTCTTTTCGGCCTTTCCGTCCTTGTCGGGTTTGGGTTCTTTGTCGGATTGTTCGGCTCTGTCGGCCTTGTCTCCCTTGCCGAGCTTTCCTGTCTGTCCGCTCTTTTCGGCCTTTCCGTCCTTGTCGGATTTGGCTTCTTTGTCGGATTGTTCGGCTCTGTCGGCTTTATCTCCCTTACCGAGTTTCCCGGTCTGTCCGCTCTTTCCTTCTTTGTCGCCCTTTCCGTCTTTATCGGACTGTGCGCTCTTCGCATCTTTGTCCGGTTTGTCGGCCTGAGATGTCTTGGAATCTTTGTCCGCCTGAGCCGGCTTGTCTGACTGCGCGGCTTTACCTTCTTTTTCGGTCTGACCGGCTTTGTCGGATTGTGCCCCCTTGCCTTCCTGTGCCTCGTCCTTTATGCCCTTATCGGACCTGGATGCTTTGGAATCTTTATCGGACTGCGCCTTGGTGTCTTTGTCGGATGCTGCCGTCTTTCCTTCTTTATCTGCCTGAGAGGTCTTTCCGTCTTTGTCGGCTTCGTCCTTGGAAACGCTCTCCTTTTCGGCAGTCTGATTCTTGATATTCTTATCTTTGTCCGCGGTTTTGTTTATATCGTCCGGCTCTTCGCCTTCGAGTTCGGAAACAACGGCATTGGCGCTCTTTATGTTTTCTTCTTTGATCCTGTTGTAGGAATATGCCGTACCCGAAATCTTATTCTCTTTAAGCGGCTCCTCCGCAATGCTTACCCTCTTTCGGTCGCTTTCGGAAATAATTGCCTTGAACACGCTTGCCGATTCGGGCTGAAGCTTGATTTTTATCTTTCCTTCTTCGGAATTGATAATCGTCGTGTCAAACGAAAAACCGTCCCTTCCGGTAAAGGCGATGCGCTGCATCTTGGCGTTTTCGGGTACTCCGATTCGCCATACGGCGATTTCTTTTTCGATTTCGTGGGAATTGTTGTTAACAACCACCACAATCTGCTCTTCCCTGTCGAATCTTCCGTATGCGACATAATTGTAATCTTCGCCGAGGTTCATGAGCGAGCCGGTCAAAAGCACGGTGTTTAATTTATGAACACGGATCATCTGCTTGTGGAATTCGATAAGTTCCCTGTCCTCTTTGCCCCAGGGATAGGTTCTTCTGTTGTCGGGATCGGTAAATCCGCAAAGGCCCGCTTCGTCTCCGTAATAAATCGTGGGGGCTCCGGGCCAGGTCATCTGCATTACGACGGCTTCCCTGAATACCGCTTTGTTGATGTTTTCCTCGGCGGCTTTCGAACCGAGCGTATGCATTCTTCCGACCTTTCTGTTGGTTCTGGTTAAGAATCTCGAATGGTCGTGATTGCTTAATTCGTTCATCGAAACCTGAAGCGAGGAATTTGTGAAATTGGTGCCGTGATGCATCATGGCACCCCAGAAACTCTGTGCGTTTCCGAGCAGATCTTCCCTGTAATCGTCGCTGTGCTTTTGCATTCCCGTCAAAAACCACGTCACGGGCTCCATAAAAGCATCGTAGTTCATTACGGTATCCCACTCGTCGCCCATAAGCCAGTCTCTCGAATATCCGTAATGCTCCGCAATGATGACCGCATTGGGATTGGCGAGTTTGACGGACCTTCTGAATTCTTTCCAGAATCTGTGGTTAAATTCCGGCGAATGACCGAGGTCTGCGGCCACATCGAGTCTCCAGCCGTCCGCATTATAGGGCGCGCTCACCCATTTGCGGCCTATTTTCATGATGTAATCGGTCAATTCCCTGCTGCCCTCGTAATTGAGTTTGGGCAGGGTGTCGTGACCCCACCATCCGTCATAGCTGGGATTGTAAGGCCAGCAGTCGTCTTTGTGGAATTTGAAATAATCCCTGTAAGGGCTGTCCGGAGAAACAAAAGCTCCTTTTTCATAGCCCTCCTGGTCTTCGTATATTCTTTCCCTGTCGAGCCATTTGTTGAAAGAGCCGCAGTGATTGAATACGCCGTCGAGTATGACTTTTATTCCCCTCTTGTGAGCTTCGGCAACAACTTTTGCGAAAAGTTCGTTGCTGGCTTCAAGATTCTTTTTGTTGGTAACGCGGTTAATGTATTTGGTGGCAAAGCGGTTTTCTTTCTGACCGTTTTGCAAAAGTTCGCCTTCGTCGTCCACGATTTTGCCGATATGGGGATCTATGTAATCGTAGTCCTGAATATCGTATTTGTGGTTGGAGGGCGACACGAAAAGAGGATTGAAATAAATAACGTCTATTCCGAGATCCTCGAGATAGTCCATCTTGTCGAGAACGCCCTGCAGATCTCCGCCGTAGAATTCGCGGACACCCATCTGCGCGGGATATTTATCCCAGTCGGTAACCTGCTCGCTGTATCCGTCAAGATATGTGTACTCGTTGGTCAAAACGTCGTTGCTCTTGTCGCCGTTGTAAAATCTGTCCACGTAAATCTGGTACATAACGGCGCCCTTTGCCCATGTGGGAGTTCTGAAACCTGCGATGATACGGAAATTGTAATATTCCTGAATCTCTCTGGTCAGACCTCTGGAATTGTAATAGCACATTACCTTTCCGGCAAAAATCTGAAAGCAGTATCCGAATGTTTTTTCGTCCATGGAAATAACGCAGGAATAATAATCGAACATGGCATCCATCTCGGTTTTGACCATCTCGAAGGATTTGTCTCCCGAAATAACGTATACCGCATCGACATTGTTTCTTGCGGTTCTGAATTTTATTGTGACTTTTTCTTTAAGACGCGGTTCCGCAGGCGTGACATAATCCTGCGTGGTATCCGAGAAGAGAGCCTGCTTGTTGAGCACAGGTCTCATTGAAAGAATATATTGAAAGCTGTCAGCCAGCCTGTTTCTGTCTTCGATGTTCATAACGCACCCCGTACAAAATACATACATAATTTATTGTATCTCTTTCAGGGCTTTTTTTCAACAAAAAAGGGGCTTTTTTAGAGGCAAAAACGACCGTTTTTCGACCCTGTTTTTTGGTTAAAATGCATTAAAAAAACCGGCGGAAAAAGTGTCCTTTCTCCGCCGGCTCCTGTTTTGGTCAAGCCTACAGTCTTTCCTTCTTTTCGATATCAAGGAAATATTTGTATGTATCCACGGTGATTTCCCCGCATGCTTCCTCGTCGCAGGCAATGATAGCCGCATTGTGCATCTGAAGCGCGGAGCATGTCCATTTCTGGCTTACGCCGCCTTCAACGGTTGCGGCGAGCGCTCTTGCCTTGTTATGTCCGGAAATAAGAACAAGTACTTCCTTGGAATCGGTAACCGTTCCGATACCTACCGAAAGCGCCTGTGCGGGAACCTTCTCGGGATCGTTTCCGAAGAATCTCGAATTTACGATTCTCGTATCGGTTGTAAGGTCTCTTACGCCTGTGCGGGATGCAAGCGATGTGTAGGGCTCGTTAAATGCGAGATGTCCGTCAACGCCGATTCCGCCCATGAACAGGTCGATTCCGCCGTAGGAAGCGATTTTCTTTTCGTAATTTGCGCATTCCTCTTCGGGATTATTTGTCATGCCGTTTAAGATATTGATGTTTTCGGGCTTCATGTCAACGAGATGGTTGAAAAGATTGTCGTGCATGAAATACCAGTAACTCTGGTCATGTTCTCTGGGAAGTCCGAGGTATTCGTCCATATTGAATGTTACCACGTTTGCAAAAGATACTTCGCCCGCTTTGTTCATTCTTACGAGTTCTTTGTATACTCCGATGGGTGAAGATCCCGTGGGAAGACCGAGAACAAAGGGTCTGTCTTCCTTGTGTGCGTTAATCTTTGCAGCAATGTAATTTGCCGCCCATTTGCACATTTTTTCATAATTGTCCTGTATTACTACTCTCATCTTATAAAAATCTCCTTATGTGTTTTGATTGATGAGAGAACCTCTGTTACAGTTTTGATTCTGCTTTTTGCTTTCTCTCTGACGACCCTTCGGCCGTGACAGTACCCGCCGAATATTTCGATAACTGCCAACCTCGTCACCCTTTACGGGCCCGGCGCTAATAACGTTTCCTTCCTCCGCGGAAAACGAAATTTTAGATTATTTAAACGCTTCGGACCCCTTACGAAGCCCAAAGCGATTTTGTTTTCGGATTAAATCAGATCGGATAAAGCCGTATATTCGTATCCGTGAGCGATTGCAACGTTTTTGTTTGTAAGCTTTCCGAGATATGTATTGACGCCCAATGTGATTGCCTCGCTTTTCTTGCATGCGCCCTCAAGACCCTTGTTTGCTATCTCAAGACCGTATTTAAGCGTAGCGTTTGTAAGAGCGATCGTACTTGTACGGGGAACCGCACCCGGCATATTTCCGACACAGTAATGAACAACGCCGTCCTTGATGTAAACGGGATCGTCGTGCGTGGTAACATGCGATGATTCGCCGCATCCGCCCTGGTCGATCGCAACGTCGACAAATACCGAACCGTTCTTCATCTCGGGAAGATATTTTGCCTTGAAAAGCTTGGGTGTGGAGCCGCCGGGAATAAGAACCGAACCGATGACCAGATCCGCATCTTTTAATGCTCTTTCGACATTGCTGTCATTTGACACGAGCGTCTGAATGTGAGCGCCGAACATGTTGTCGAGTTCCTCGAGACGCTTTAAATTAACGTCGAGAATCGTTACGTTTGCACCCATTCCGACAGCTATTTTGCAGGCGTTCATGCCTACGGTACCGCCGCCGAGAATAACAACGTTTGCCTTGGGAGTTCCGGGAACACCGGCCAAAAGAATGCCTTCGCCGCCGAATCTTTTTTCAAGATATTTCGCACCTTCCTGAATCGAAAGACGTCCCGCAATCTGCGACATGGGCGCCAAAAGAGGAAGGGAGCGGTCCTTTTCCTGCAGCGTTTCGTATGCTACGGCCTTAACTTTGCCCGAAAGCAAAGCATCGGTCTGCTCTTTGTCCGCAGCCAAATGAAGATATGTATAAAGAATCATTCCTTCCCTGAAAAGAGGATATTCCTCGGGAAGGGGCTCTTTTACCTTAACCATCATATCGACAAGCGCCCAGATGTCTCCGGGATTGTCTATCAAAGAAGCACCGGCTTCGACATATTCGCTGTCCGAAAATCCCGAACCCGCTCCGGCTTCCTTTTCTATGTAAACATGATGTCCCGCTGCCACATACGCACGAACGTTATCGGGTGTGAGGCCCACACGGAATTCATTGTTTTTGATTTCTTTTACGCAACCGATTTTCACTTTTGTACCCTCCGGATCTTTGTTTTTTGCTTGACTCACAACATTTACATTATATCTGTTTGCGATATCTTTGTCGATATCGACAAATTCACGATCTTTGTTTTTGCGCGACGATTATGCAGTTTGACGCGGGATATTCGCAGACTTCGCCCTCCTCGTCATAAAGTTCGAGGTATTTTTCGAGATTTGCGGGATAGCCCGGTTCGAGAAACTCCCTCGCTTCGGTTATTTTTGCACCGATTCCTTCGAAAAACTCCTTATATTCGGAAAGCGTAAAATATCCGAACTGCTCCTTGACCTCATGCGCATAACTCTCGCTTCCCCAGGTATATGTATACATGAATTCCCTGATGAAATTGATGTCTCCCGTCACCGTAAGGTTTTTTTCGTCGATAAAGGTAACTTTTTCTTCCTCGGAAAGTTCCGTCAATCCCTTAAAATCGTTAAGGTAATTTTTGAAAAAATCCATTCCCGCCGGAGTTTTGAATTTAATTGTCCGAAGAGCCCTGCCCTCGGTTTTGATTCCGTCCCTTATGATAATCCGTCCGCCCTCATTGAGGCTTTCGAATGCGTTTTTTAAGGCTTTTCTTACGCTTTCTTTGTCAAAAAGACCGTTTTCGCCTTCGGTATACGAATAAATCTCGTGAAGAATCGAGGAAAAGACGATGCTGTCGACTTTTTCCCTGAAAGGACCGTCAACGAAATTTTGGACACAGACGCTCCATTTATGCCCTTCCCTGCTCTTTTTCTGATTGAGCGCTTCGATGACGTTTGTCGAAATGTCGGTTCCGATAACGGTTTTGTCGGGATATTTTTTCTCGAGACGGTCAAGCAGAATTCCGCCGCCGCTTCCCACATCCACAATCTTTTCGCCTATTGCGAAATCGATAATCGAATCCTTGGTGCTCGTTACGACATTGTTCATCGTTTTCAGATATTTTTCCTCGTTGTTTAAACGGTCGAACGCATCCCTTCTGAAACCGAACATGTCATATAAAACAACGATGCTTTTTTCAAATGTCAAAAGGCCGCTTCTTTCGGCTTCGACGCAAAAATCTATGAGTTTTTCGCAGACTTTCGAAAATTTAAAATCGACAAAAGCGGTTTTGTTTTCAATCGCGACAAAAAGCTCCACGTTTTCGACGGACGAATCGCGAAGGTATTTTTCGATGATTCTTTTGCGGTATACGTTTATATGCTTGCTGCCCTCGTAATCATAATAAAGATTGTCGGCAAGGGGCTTGAAATTGATATGTCTTACCGCATCCTTATCTTCGCCGCACCCTTCCCCGTACTCTCTTATTTTGCCCAAAACGCCCTTCAGGATTTCCTTGATCTGGGTCATGTCAAAATCGGAAAGCGCGCCCGAAAAATACCAAAGCTCGTAAAAAGGAAATACTTCTTTGGCAAAAAAATACGCATCTTCGTCGTAAATATCCATTTCGTTGGGGCAGAGTTTTTCGAGACGGTACGCTGCGGGATATTCCGTGATTCCTTCATGAAGGATTCGATCGACAAGCGTTGAAACTTCGCCCTTTACTTCAATCCAAAGCTTATCCGAAACGCCCCTTATTATGCATTCGTTTAATATCATAAGAAGATTGTACGGTTCTTTTATGCCCCGGTTTGAAAGTTCCAAAAGTTTCGCATTGTCGCTGACCGGATTTTCGCCCCTTATGGCCTGTCCGATAAGACCGTGGGTTTTTATCAAAAGTTTTGCGATTTCAATGTATTCGTCGGCTTTTTCGCCGAAATTTTCCTTAAACGAAAAATAAGTTTCGCCCTCCGTCGAAACTTCATCGTCAAAAATATTTGCGGAAGCGATATTGTGAATGGACAGGGGGTAACCCTTTTTTATCCATTCTTTTCTCTCTTCGATTAAGCCGCCCTTTGATACTTCGGACCATTTAAGAACCGTTTCGATTAAAAAAACAGTCTTTTTATCCTCGTAATCCGCGGTGATTTCATCGAGAATGTCGAGTGTACGCATGACGTATTTTAAGGTTTCCGTTCCGGAAATCGTATCAATGCTTTCGACCCTCTCCGCGTTAACATATATATTGTCGGTTTCGCTAAGGTATTTAAGCCACTTGTTTTCGGACAAAACTCCCTCTTTTACGAAACCGTTTTCGTCAAAATATTTGTCGTAATTGCTTTTCATCGACCCCCCCGCCCCGTTTTGGGTTTAATCGTTTTCGTTGTTATTAACGAGAAACAAAGTTCCGTCTTCGTTTGCGGCAATTACATTGCTTTCGACAAGACGGTCTATGGATTCTTTATATGTTTTGATATCGGCGCTTCTTGGAAGAATGCCGAAAAGTTCCTGTGCTTTCAAGCTTCTTTTTGAAAGCATTTTCATAATCTGTAACGAAGCCTGTGCCACCTTTTCGTCGTTGACTATGCCGTTAACCCGGCTTAATTCCGCCATTTCTTCCTGTGCGGCTCTTTCCCTGGCTTCGCGGTCCGCCTCTTCCCTTGCAAGACGGATTCTCTCCTCTTCCTCAATCTGTTTCTTATACGCTTCTCTGTATTCAAACGAAAAGCAGCCTTCTTCGTCCGCCCGGATTACTCCCGACTCCTCAAGATGTACAAGCGCATCTTTGTAGAGATAAATATTCGCGGATCTGGGAATTTTGGAAAGAATTTCCGAGGCTTTCAGCTTTTTTGTTCTGAGCATTCTGAGAATCGTCCACTCTTCGGTATTGATTTCAACGCCTTCGGGAATCGCTACAATGCCGTATATTTCATTTTCGTCAGCCACGATTTCCGGCTGCGTGTATCTTTTTGATGAAACTCCGTTGCCCGTATTCGATTCGTTCGTAATTCTCTGCAGTTTTTCGATTCCGTCCCTTGTTCTTGCCGATTCTTCGGGCGAATAATAAACGGGGTTGTCGGACGCCAAATCATCCAAAACCTCATCGACCTTTCTGTCGAAAATAATTACCACGAAAACAAACATGAATATCACGGAAATGACAAATACCGCGACCGATATACCGTTGCTTTGCGTTATGCTTTTGGTAATTCCCGCTATCATTGCCGCTACCGCAAAAATTATAAATCTGTATGCATAATGTTTAAAAAAATAGCGCATCATTTTCCCTCCGATGATTAAAAGATTACGATTCCCTGTTTGAATCCGAAAGAACGATTGAATATAATTCTTCGGAATCCTTTGTTATTACGTTTCTTTCCTCAAGATGTGCCAGCGCATCTTTGTACACATATATGTTCGCCGTTCTCGGGATTCTGTGCAGGATATCGGAACCCTTCAGGCTTTTTTTGTAAATCATTTTAAGGATTGCCTTCTCTTCAAATGTAAGTTCCATGTCCTCCGGAATATCCGCGATACGGTAAAAATCAGGGTTCTTTTCGGCTTCCTCTTCTTCCTTTTCGCCTATCCTGTGCTCAACCTCTTTATAGTTTCCCGCGGCGTTTATTGTGTTTTTTTCGTCCTTGTATCCGCTCCCGTCTTTTGTTCTTTCTTTGTCATTATCCGAATCGGATGAGCCTCCCGCAACCGCATACAAAATATCTGTTACGAGTTCCGTAAAATCCTTAAAAACCAATTTAAATAACATGGCAGATACCAGAAAAGCTATAAGAAAAGCCATGGTTATGTATATAAAATTTCCTCCGGCGGCGAAAAATGTAATTCCCGAAACAACCACTGCCACTGCCAGGGACATCAATCCGATTACAAAATATGTAACGTTTTCTCTCATTTTACCCTCCGGTTCCTTTCGCGTTTTTTCTATATTCCCTGTTTTCTCCGATACAGTCTGCTGGGTCTGTGTTTTTCTCCCGAAGTCGCAAATTCGGTCTCTTCTATCAGGGGTGCTATTTTCTTTCTGAAATTTGCTTTGTAAAGGCTCTTTCCAAGCAGGATTTCATATACTTTCTGGAGGTTCGGGAGAGTGAATTCCTCTCCGACAAGGTGAAAAGCGATGGTGGTGTATTCCACTTTGTTGGCAAGTCGGTTTCTTCCGTATTCGATTATTTTTTTGTGATCGAACGCCACTTCGGTGTCGGATTCGAGAAGTGTACAAACATCCACGAGTCTCGCGCTTACGGTTCTTTTGCCGGCGTGAAAATTAAGCTTTTCTATGGGAACGAGTGCCATGTATGCCACGGAAATGATTCTCATTCTCGGGTCTCTTCCGACATCTCCGAAAGAATAAAGCTGTTCAAAATAAATATCCTCGAGACCCGCTTCCTCGCTGATGCCTCTTTGGGCAGCGTCATCGAGAGTCTCATCTATGCCGACAAAGACCCCCGGCAAAGCAAGCATGTTTGCAAAGGGGTCCTCGCCTCTTTCAACCATCAGTATCTTCAGTGCGTCGTTTTCGATTGTAAAAACGAGCAAATCCACGGCTACCGAAAGTTTTTCGTATAATGATGAATCGTAACTGTCCATTGTCTTTTCTTTCCGTTTTGCTTTAAACAACGAGTCTTCCGACCCTTTGGGCAACGCCGATTTTAATCTCCATTCCGGCGTTGAATTCGAGTGCATCGTCAAGAATTCCGTCCGAAAAGATTACTCCGCTTTCCGCCATGTCCGAAATCAAAGTAAGCTTTTGGTTCTCCGCGATCTGTCCGTACACAAGTTCGGCCTGGGTAAAACGGCTCGGATAAGGCTCTCTGACCTGGAATGTCAGTTCCCTGCAGTCCCACCCTTTTTCAATCTCGGGTACGACTCCCATATGGAAGGCTTTGGCCATTCCGCGAAACTCCGCCATAATCGACTTGTGCCAGCCGGTCATTCCGAGGCCCGTCGAAATGATGATTCCCGACGAGGACTGATTCTCAACGATATCATTATAACATATATGATAGCGTGCCGACGTATGATTTTCCACTCCCACAAAAAAATCATTGACCGCATACAACACCTGACCGTCCTTTGTCTCGGCTTTTCCCATCGTAATGTTCTTTTCGTTGAAATTCTCGCCCAAAACCCTCGGAATGACTGCCGCCATGTCACCCGCTTCGAACATCAAAAGGTTGCCTTCCCATCTTTTTGTGTCGGGATTGACACCTATAAGCGGCTGTCCGTCCAGATACTTTAAAACATTTGCCACCAGTCCGTCACGGCCGATTGCAATGACAACATCCTTTTCGCCGAAAATCATATTGGGTATGTAATCCCTGTCGATTTCCTGCACTCTGGCGTATGTCTTTGCAATGACCGTAACCGTTTCGAGCGCTTCGTAATATTTTCTGTGTTCGTCCTCGTAATCCCGAAAATCGGCTCCGAGGTGTTCCACATAAAATTTCGCCTGCTCCACGGTATTGTACCTGCGCTTGAGTTCCTCAAGGCGGGTTTTTGTTTTTATTATGATGATTTTATTCATTCCTCTGTCCATAATTACCGTCCTTTAGGCTTTTGCCTGCGCCCCTCAAATCTTAATTTTGGTTAGTCTTTCCGATTATTGTTTCCAAAAGATCCGGAGTCATGTTAAGAGTACCGATCTTACCCGCGTTTTCTCCGAGTTCCATAAATGCTTTGGCCATAAGTGCCTTGGGGTCCATGTTTGCGAGTGCGCAGGCTTCGATTAATGCCACATTGACATTCTCGTAAGCTTTCATCATGGCTGCTACGGCATAGGCCTGTTCCTCGGCGCGTTTCTTTTCGTTCTCGACTTCGAGATCCACGAATTCCTTGTTGCGGTTTTCGAGTTTGATCTTTTCCTCGATTTCCCTTTGCTGCATTTTAATCTTCCGGTCTTTCTCTTTTTCTTCGAGAGCCAGTTCGCTTTCAAGCGCTTTGCCCTTTATTTCCTGTTCTCTCTCCTGGCGCTCGAGTTCCATTTCAAGTTCCGTCTCAAGGAGTCTCTTCTTTATTTCCTGCTCTTTTTCCTTCTTCTCCTTCTCCTTCTCCGCAACTTTAATTTCCGTATTCAGTTCGTTTTCCTTAATAAGTCTCTCCTGCTCGATGGCTGCGTTTCTTCTTAAATAAATGGCATCGTCCTGCTCTTTTAAAATCTGCTCTCTGGCCGCGGCTTCCAAAGCTTTTCTTGTATCGGGCTTTGCCACTATTCCGAGAATGTTTATCGCCAGGATTCTGACTCCGAGGCTTTCGACCGTCTCGTCGTTCTTTAAGCCCTCCGCGATCAAATCTTCCATTCGGTCGGCGTTTTTAATGATGTTTCTTACATCCATCTTGCCTGTTTCTCTTATTACGACGGCTCTGATTACATTGTTGATTCTTTTGCAGAAAAGCTCCATGGCCCGGTTCTTTTTGTCCTCGTAATTTCTGCCGTATGTGAAATCCGCCATTCTGTAGGCCCTGTCAAAATTGTCGATCATATATGTAATTGCGCCCTGTACGCATACCGTCTGGTAATCCGCCGTTACCAGTTCGTCGAATGCGAATGTTCCGTCAAACGCGGTAATCGGAGCAACCATTATATCAGTGTGAATATCGTTGTAAAAAACCGTGAGTCCCTGTCCGCTCTTTACCGTTTTCCCCTTTCTTACTACCGCTACATATTCGGTCGGCTTGAATTTCTTTAATCTAAGTCCCATAATGTACTCCTTTCCGATGTCTGACATCTTTTAATGTTCTTGTTAGTAGCACTTGACTACTTTCTGGTTTTATGTTAGTATGTTTTTGCTACTTAGTCAATACCTTTTTTGAAATTTCTCGAGAATTTTTTAAAAAGGCTGATTCGGAGAGGATAAAGAAAAGAGAAATATTGATTCTTTCAACTATTTTGATATGATAAAATTGTTGGAGAATATGCTTTTATCTTATATAAAGAAAAGGTTGAATTTGATGAAAAACAAAATTATTAAATCTTTGATCCTTCTGATACCGATTGTTCTGATTTTCTTTGCGATGACCAGGGAAAACGATCCTCTTTACGCGCCGGACTCCTTTCTGACGGACCATTTGTATTCAAGATTAAACGGAACCGACAGAAATATCGTAATTATCGGCGTAGACGAAAAAACAATCGGAGAGTACGGTAATTTCAATCTGTGGTCAAGGGAAAAACTCGCGGAACTTATAAACAAGCTTTATGAAAACGAAGAATATGCTCCCAAAGTCGTTGGCCTCGATTTTATTTTAACGGATCATCTGGATGAAGAAGCCGATGCCGCACTCGCCAAAGCCGCCGAGGGCAGAAATATCGTAATAAGCTCCAATGTGGCTTACAGAAGGGCCGTCGAAACCGACGAAGACGGCAACAAATACATAAACAAAATGCATATCACGGACATAGAAATGCCTTATGAAGAACTTCGAAACAAAGTTTCCACGGGTTTCGCGGATCCGCTCATTTCCCCTGACGGATATGTAAGATATACGCAAAACACAATTGATATTCCAAAGGAATTTCAGGATAAGGCGGGCGTTATCCAAGACAGTTTTGCCTATGCGATTTACAAAGCATACGAAAAAGAGAACAACGGTACAATAAACACTCCGAGAACCAACCGCGAAGGTCAGTTCCAGTTCCTGTATTCGGGACAGTCGGGAGAATACCGCCCCCTCTCGCTTGCCGACGTTTTGTCGGACAAAGTTCCGATGGAAAATTTTAAGGACGCCATCGTTCTCGTCGGCGCATATGCTCCGGGCACTCAGGACTCGTATCAGGGCGCTTCCGACAGAAGAAAAGTCATGTACGGAGTGGAAATCCACGCCAATATCATACAGGCTTATATGTACGGCAAAACGATGACCACCGTAAACAAATACCTTCAGGCGGCCGCGGTTTCGCTTATTCTGGTTCTTTTTATCGTATTTTTGAGAAAAAAAGTGCTTTTTGTCACAATACCCGTATCACTAGCAATTGCAGGGCTTTATCTTTTAGCCGGAAGAATACTCTCCGGAAACGGCTGGTACATAAGCTGCATTTATCTTCTGATTGCGCTGGCTTTTGCGGATTTGTATTTCATCCTCGAAAAATACCTCGGCGAACTGATTGCCAATTACAGATATCAGGAAGAGATCAAAGAACAGATGTGGTCGTTCACCGAAGCAATGGCAACCGCAATCGATGAAAGAACGCCCTACAACGCTTCCCACACGAGAAATGTGGCAAAATACAGCGGAATGATTGCGGACTACATCAACAAACTTCACGAAAAAGGCGAAGAAGAGGATTTCTTCAGCGAACAGCGTAAGGAACAGCTTGTCATGGGCGCGCTTTTGCACGATATCGGAAAACTCGCCATCCCCCTCGAGGTCATGAACAAGGAGACAAGGCTCGACGGACGCGAAAAAGAGATCGAAAAGCGTCTCAACACTTTTAAGCTGGAGTCCAAAATCTCCCTTCTCGAAAACAAAATCGACGAAAAATGTTATAATGAATTTGTTTCCAAAGCCGACGAAGCCGTATCCCTTATAAACAAAGTCAACGGAATGGGCTTTATAAACGACGAACTTCGCGCAGAGCTTGCAAAGGTCACGGAATACGAATACAAAGCCCCGGACTCGGAGGCCGTCCCTTTCTTTACCGAAGAAGAAAAGGAATGTTTAAACATAGTTAAAGGAACGCTTACGGCAAAAGAACGCGACGTTATGCAAAGCCATGTCGAAATAACGGGTCGTATCTTAAGTAAGGTTCATTTTAATAAATATTTTGCCAATTCTCCCACATTGGCAGTCCAGCACCACGAATGTCTGAACGGAAAGGGTTATCCCAATCATCTTACCGCAGACGATCTGTCCACAGATGCGAGAATTATTGCCGTTGCGGATATCTGCGACGCCCTCATCGCCACCGACAGACCCTACAAGCCCCCCGTTCCGAGAGAGAAGGCATTCGATATCATGCGCAATATGGCCAAGGACGGAAATATCGACGCAAAGCTGGTGGAGTATCTGTACGAATGTACGAAGCCTTCCGAAAATCCCGAGACCTGATTCGGTAAAAAGGAATGCATAAACATTCGTTAATCATTTGTTAAAAAAGAAACGGAGCGAAAAACCATGGGAAAAATCAAAGAATTTTTGCTTTCAAAAAAAGGTATAATAATCGCTGTCTGCGCTGCCGCAGTCATTTTAATCGCAATCGGAATATTAATAGCGGTTATCCTCGGCAAAAAGGGCTATCGAAGCATAGCGGTTGAAGACGTAAAAGGAAACGTAAACGTTGTCGGAGAAAAGAACAACGGTCAGGCCTATATCGGCGAACGTCTTTACAGCGGAGACGATGTCTCCGTTTTATCCGAATCGGAGTTAACCCTCTGCATGGATAACGACAAATATCTTTATGCGGGAGAAAATACTCATTTCGTGATTGAAAGCGTTTCATCGAAAAAAGAAAGCCGAATCAAAATTCTCCTCGATCAGGGTTCCGAACTTAACGAACTCACACAAAAACTCGGCATTAACGATACCTACGACGTGGATACACCCAATGCGACCATGTCCGTCAGAGGAACCGTTTTCAGGGTAACCGTATATTACGGCGACGACGGATTTGTTTATACTCTTGTGGAAGTTACGGAAGGCGTGGTTAACGTTAAACTCAAAACTACTGACGGCGTCTACAACGGTACGGAAAAAGATTTGCATGCCAGCGAAAGCGCGCTTATCAGAGCAAACGAAGAAATATCCGAATTCGTAACGTTTAAAGACGGAGAAACCATTTTGATGCTCGATTACGACTCGCTTCCAAAAGACGGTAATGCAAGAGTTGAAGCTTTGATAAAAAAATCCATCGAGGACAACCATGTTCATTCTTTCGGAGAATGGAAAATCGTAAAAGACGCCACCTGCGGTGAAGACGGTGAGAAAAAGAGAGTATGCGAATGCGGCGAGGAAGAAACGGAAACCGTTAAGGCTACAGGAGAACACACCTGGGAAGAGGTGATTGATTCCGATCCCACCTGTGCCGAAGACGGTCACAAACATCAGGAATGCTCCGTATGCGGCGCAAAACAATCCGACGAAATCATAGAAGCCACCGGAAAACATTCATGGGGCAACTGGACCACGGTAAAGAATCCGACATGTACCGAAGAAGGATCGGAAAAACGCGTCTGCTCGGTATGCCAAAAAGAAGAGACGCGTACCGTTGCCAAATTGGAACACAACTGGGGTGACTGGGGAAATAATACGGCATCCTGCGAAAACGGCGGTACGATGACAAGAGTCTGCCGTGACTGCGAAGCATCGGAATCCATGTCCACGGGTCCGCTCGGGCACAAATGGGTAAGAACCGGTAATATAAATATAGTTGCGCAAGGAAGTATGATGAGCCCTCCCGGTCCGGACATCGAAGACCATGAAGAAAAATGCAGTGAATGCGGAAAAACCCAATGGGTTACCGTAATAATATATTAAATACACAAAAAAACAAAATGCCGGGAACTTTGATTCCCGGCTTCTTTTTTATCAATTTACCCCTAAAACGTAAAAAAGACAGTCATTACTGATCTGTCCTTTTTAGAGAAGGTATTTCTTCTTATGGGGTATAGCAAAAAACTATAATGTATTGGGGGGTTACAAGTAATAATATACCAATCCCCCCCTTTTATTGCAATCCGCGAAATTCACAAATTTGTCAAAGGATTTGTGTTTTCTTTGTGCAAAATTACCAAGTAACTGCGGGATCCATTGCCACATTGAAGGCTTTTTCGAATTCTTCGCGTGTAATTCTCTCTTTTTCCAATAGAAGTTCGGATACCGAATGAAGCACTTTCTCATGCTCTTTGAGAATCTTCTCGGCTTCTTTGTAGCACTCGTCTATAATTCTTCTTACTTCTTCGTCGATTTCCGCAGCGGTTTTGTCACTGTAGGGTTTGGTATGCGCTAAATCCCTTCCGATAAATACTTCGTCGCCGTCATTCTCGTAATTGATCATTCCGAGCTTTTCGGACATACCGTATCTGACAACCATGCTTCTGGCAATTTCCGTGGCTTTCTGAATATCGCTCGAAGCACCGGTCGTAATATCGTCAAAGATGAGGGATTCCGCTATTCTTCCGCCCAAAGACACCATAATTCTGTGTTTCATCTTACCCTTGGTGGAAAACATGTCGTCATTCTCGGGAAGGGGCATTGTATAACCTGCGGCCGAAACACCCGTGGGAATGATGGAAATCGTATATACGGGATCCATATCCGGAAGTACATGGAAAAGAATCGCGTGTCCGGTTTCATGATAAGCCGTGATTTTCTTCTCTTTTTCGGATACGATTTTGCTCTTTTTCTCGGTTCCGATACCCGTTTTGATAATAGCCTTTTTGATATCGTCGTCGTTGATGTATGCCGCATCGCGCTTTGTGGCTATGATTGCGGATTCGTTCAAAAGGTTTTCGAGGTCTGCACCCGTGTAGCCCGCGGTGGTTCTTGCGATTTCATCAAGGTTGACATCGCTTCCGAGCTTCTTGTTCTTCGAGTGAACCTCAAGTATTTCCTTTCTGCCTTTAACATCGGGTCTTCCGACCATAATCTTTCTGTCAAAACGGCCGGGTCTTAAAATGGCGGGATCGAGAATGTCCACACGGTTTGTGGCCGCAAGGACGATAATACCGCTGTTTTCAGAGAAACCGTCCATTTCAACGAGCATCTGATTTAAGGTCTGCTCTCTTTCGTCGTGTCCGCCGCCCATACCGGTACCTCTTCTTCTGGCAACGGCATCGATTTCATCGATAAATACGATGCAGGGCTTGTTGGCATTGGCTTCTTCAAAAAGGTCCCTTACTCTGGATGCGCCGACACCTACGAACATTTCCACGAAATCCGAACCCGAAATGCTGTAAAAAGGAACTCCGGCCTCACCCGCGATGGCTTTTGCAAGCAGGGTCTTACCGGTTCCGGGAGGGCCCTCGAGAAGAATACCCTTGGGAATTCTTGCGCCCATCTTCGCATATTTTCCGGGATCTTTTAAGAAATCCACGATTTCGCTCAAATCTTCTTTTTCTTCGTCAAGTCCCGCAACGTCCTGAAGTCTCTTTTTGTTGTCCTTGATCATCTTGGCGCGGCTCTTGCCGAATTCCATAAGTTTTCCGCTGCTTCCGCCGCCTGCGACTCCCGAAATCATGTTGAGCATAATTACAAAGAAGAATACGCAGACAACCGCCATTATAATGGTGGGAAGAAGCGAAATAAACCAGTTTTCGCCCGGTACTTCGCTGACTGAGGGATCGAGTCCGTATCCTCTGATCCACTCTTCCGCTTCAGCGGTATCCGTAACGTTTAATACTTTTTCCGTACCGTCTTTTAATGTAATATAGACGGAACCGCCCCTGGAATTGAGTTTCTGCTCGATTTTTGCAGCGCTTACCATGTTCTGTTCAAGCTGTTTTTCGAGCATGCCGCGCGTATAGGGCTTAATTCCCATAAGGGCATTGGTATCGAGTCTTGAGATAAAAATACCAAGTATCAGCAAAACCGATATTAATACTAATGCGCCGAAAAGTCTCGGTCCTCTGTTATTGTTCACTGATGCCTCCTAAAAAATCTATTTAAGTACTTCGTTGTCTATTTCAACCTTTCCTATATAAGGAAGATTTCTGTATTTCTGGTCGTAATCGAGACCGTATCCGACTACGAAATAATCGGGAATCTGAAATCCCGTATAATCAACCGGAACCTCAACCACTCTTCTGTCGGGTTTGTCGAGCAATGTGCAAAGCGCCAGACTCGCGGGCTGTCTCGATTTTAAAAGATCCATAAGATGGCTTAAGGTTCTTCCGGAATCGATAATATCCTCAACGACGATAACGTGCTTTCCTTCGATTTCTTCCTCAAGGTCTTTGATAATCTTGATATGTCCGCTCGATTTTGTTCCTTTGCCGTAGCTGGAGACGGACATAAAATCGATTTTAACGCCGAGATTGATTCTTTTGGCGAGTTCGCACATAAAGAAACTTCCGCCTCGGAGAATGCATACCAAAAGGATGTTCTTTCCCTCGTAATCTTTTGTGATCTGTTCGCCGATTTCACGGATTCTGTTATTGACTTCCTCTTCGGGAATCATTACGCTGATTTTTTCCATACCTTGGCTCCTTTTTAAAGACTGTCCCGGGATTGTTTTTATTCTTCGGGCTCTGCCTTCTTACCGTATGTTGCGATCAATATTCTCTTTGTATCGCTTCCGACTTTGTAATAATTGCTTATCCGGTGTCCGACCACCCATAAAATATGCTCTCCGTCGGCAAGAAGCGGAATTTCATCCCTCTTCGAAAGCGGTATTTTCTCGTTTGTCATATAATCCGACAAAAGCTTTTTTTGGTTTTCGTCATTTATCGTGATGTAATCTCCGTCCTGACGAAATCTTACTCTCGGACAATTTTTTATTTTATCATAATCAAACCATTTAGTGTATAAATCGGTTGGAATATTTTTTGAAAAGTCCCTCTCTTTTATTTCAAAAGAAAGCCTTTTTAATATTTCTTCCCCGTCCCCTTCGTCGGTTTTTTTGCTTATTATCCTGACTCCGCCGTAATCGCGGCGCGCTTCCATGCCGTATATAAGGTCTCTTTTTCTGCCCGTCTGGCACGAAAAAAGCGAAAGTACGGCTTCTATTTGCACTCCGGAAATGTCTCTGGCCCTTCCCGCTTCAAAAACAAGCGCTTTTAAAATCACTCTTTTTACGAGCGCGGGATGCACTGATATTATTTCATCCTTTATAAAAACGCCCTCTTTGGCATCGACATACCTCTCCCAGAGTTCATCGGTTTTTCCCGACAGATAATCGTCGATTTCCCCGAGCGTTTCGGCGCAGCCTGCCATGTGATTTACCGCTTTTTCAGTAATTTCGTTCATCGTCGGAATGATTCTGTGTCTGATTTTGTTTCTGGCGTATTCATCCGACAAATTGGTTTCGTCTTCGATATGTTCGAGGCCTTTTTCTTTCAAAAAATCCTCAATCCAGGCCCTGTTTACGCAAAGAAGGGGTCTTACGATATTGTCTTTTACGGGCTTTAAGGAGGAAAGTCCCGCGATTCCGGTTCCCCTCGCCATATTGAAAATAAGCGTTTCCGCCAGATCGTCCATGTGATGTGCGACGGCGATTTTGTAATTTCCTTCTTTGTAAAGCTTTTTGCCCGTTTCATTAAAAAGACGGTATCTTTCGTTTCGGCCGGCTTCTTCGAGTGATATTCCGTCCCTTTTTGATATCGCGGGGCAGTCGGTTTTGTACGACAAAAAATCGGTGTGAAGCTTTTCGCAAAGGTTTTTTGCGAATTCCTCGTCCCTTCCCGCAGTCTCTCTGATCATATGATTGATATGAACCGCAGTGAGCGACAAACCGTATTCTTTTTTCAGTTCGTTCATTATGTATAAAAGGCAAACGGAATCAGCCCCGCCGGAAACGCCGAGGATGATATTGTCTTTGGGTGAAAAAAGATTATTCTTTTTTACGTATTCGAGCACGGTCTTCATATGTATCTATATTAACGGACTCTTTAAAATCTTGCAATCTGTCGTATTTTTGCTTTTATCGAAAAAAAAAAGAGGCGATTCGTACCGAACAGCCTCGATTTTATTCCGTTACAAATAATATTTCGTTATCGTGTACCAGTCTGTATTTTTCTCTCGCAACCTCTTCGTAATACGCCGTGGTCTTTGTATACATTGCGTATTCCGCTATTTCGCGGCTGCGGTTTTCTTCCATGGCAATAAGATTTTGATATTTGGCTATCTCGGCATCGTACGCTTTCTGACGGCTCTTTAAAGAAGCACATCCGATACCTACGGCACCGACCAGTCCGATTATCAGAACTAAAACCAATATCGGAGTAATCAAAGAACTCTTTTTAAATTTTTGAATTCTGTACGCCGGCACCTGCCACCATTTCATTTGCATTTTCCCCTGTAAAACAAATAAATCAACCCTAGAAAAACGTCCGTGTTTTCTTCAGTTGACATAAATAGTTTACTGTTTTATGGAAACTATGTCAAATGTTTTTTGGCAAATTATGTAACCTTTTTTTATAAATTTTTATAAATCGAACATTCGTTTTGTGTACTATTTACGGGCTTTTAACAAGAGTGTTATTAAATATGCATTGTGGTCTTATGTTAACCACAATATCTATTGTCAGGTTACATAAGTTCATACATATCCTTGGCATCTTCCTTGTGAATCGTCTCCGTTATGCTTAGAATCTTCGCCGTAACCGTTTTTTCGCCGAATTTGATTCCGATTACGTCTCCGATTCCGACGTCGGCTGAGGCTTTCGCAACCTTTCCGTTAACCGTAACCCTGCCCATGTCGCAGGCTTCGTTCGCGATAGTTCTTCTTTTTATAAGTCTTGATACTTTTAAATATTTGTCGAGTCTCATATTAACTCCTTAAACCCTGTGACTTTTTACATAAAAAGGGCAGCTCACAGAGCTGCCCTTCTATAGTCGAAATTTAAATTATTTCTTCTTGTTAACCTTGTCCTTTAAAGCCTTGCCAGCTTTGAACTTAGGAGCCTTGGAAGCTTTGATTTTGATCTTTTCTTTTGTTAAAGGATTAAGACCTGTTCTTGCAGCTCTTTCAGCAACTTCGAATGTACCGAATCCAACTAACTGAACCTTTCCACCCTTCTTTGTTAACTCTGTACCAACTACGTCGATAAAAGCAGCGAGAGCCTTATCAGCATCCTTCTTTGATAAACCAGCCTTGTCAGCCATAGCTGCAACTAATTCTGTTTTGTTCATTATGAACTCCTCCTATACCATTTTTTACATTTTTTCGTGCTTTGTTAAGCACTATACTATTTATAGTGTTTTTTCGGTCATTTGTCAAGGCAAAAAGCCTAAATATACGCATTTTTAAATACATTTACCACATAATATAGTGATTTTTCAGTATTTTGAATAAAATCATTCGGCGTTTTGCCCGATTTTGTCATGCTTTAGTCTGTTTCAAAGTCTTTCAAGGTATCGATTTCCCGTTTCTTTTAACTGTTTTCTCAGCTCTCTGTAGTCCGGAATTATCTTCGAAACTTCATACCAGAATCTTTTTGAATGATTCATCTCTTTTCTGTGGCATAATTCATGCACAACGACATATCTCATGATTCGCTCGGGTAAAAGCACCAGAAGGCAGTTGAAATTGAGATTTCCCTCCGCGGTGCAGCTGCCCCACAGCGTCTTTTGGGCTCTTATGGATATTCTGTTGTACGAAACGCCTATTTTCGAGGCGTACATATCCACGAGAACGGGTATTTCCTTTTTGGCTTTCTTTTTGATTATTTTGAGTTCGGTGTCGGTGAATTTGACAATCGGCGCTTCGTTTTTGGCCCTTGATTCGATTTTCAAAAGAGTCTTTTTTATCCAGTCCGCTTTGCTTTCGACGAATTTTCTTGCCTGGGCGTCGCTTACGCGGTTCGGAATCCTGACGAGAATCTGTCCGTCGGGTTTGATCTCGATTGCCATCGTACGCCTGGAACTTCTGATTATTTTATACTCAATCCTCATCTTTTTAATCCAAAACTAAACCAAATACCTTCCTATATAAGGAATCCTTCTTAAAAGCGAAGATACAACGCATGAGACCGCAAAGACGATCACGGTCGAAACAAGTGCCGTTATTACGTAATTAAAGGCATAAACGACGCTCGTTTGATCTTCCAGAATATTCCAGAGCATAAGATGAATAAGGTAAATTCCGAGAGTGTCGGCCGCAAGCGCCGAAACGATTTTTTTGCCTTTTTTGATGTTCTTTGAGATTTTGTCCGCAAAAATAAATAACGCGATGCATATAAAGAAAGTAAATACTCCGAAACTGTCGTAAATTCCGGGATTGTATGCTCCGTCTTTTTTGGAATAAAGAGCCGATATTATGAAATTCGCAGCCAATCCGACCGGAAATGCCGCGTAAACAAGTATTTTAAAGTTCCGGGACAGCTCGTATTTTGACAGATAATAGCCCAATACGTAATATCCGACATATCCCGAAATCTCGGCAACGGTAAAAAATCCCGAAATTTCGTCGGTCAGTGATTTGTTGATAAGGAGCGTGAATGTGGTTCGAAGAATCTGAAAAACAAAGAAAATGCAAAGAAAATACCGGATGTTTTTCTCTTCGGCATTTTTGACCCAGCTTCTGAGAACCGGCGTTAAAGCATATAAACCGATAATCATTCCCAAGAACCAGAAATGATTGCTTGCGTAAACAATGCCTTTAAGCGTCCTTATAAGGCCCTGTCTGTAAAAATCGAATTTCCAGAAATAGAGGCTTTGGAACACATAATACGCATATGACCAGAGCACGTAGATAAGAAAAATGCGAAGTATATTGTGAAGCCAGATTTTTTTGACTGTTACTTCCCTGTCCGGATTAAGGAAGAGTTCTCCGCTGATCATTACAAAAACGGGAACGGCAAAACGCGTGATCGAATTCAGGAAAACCATTGCGTTAAAGTTCGCGCTTCCGACTTCGAGAATATCGATATAATCGGAACTTATGTGTAAAAGAACCACTCCGAGTGCGGAGAGTATTCGTAAAATATCCAATTTGATGCTTCTTTCGGTTTGGGGCTTCTTTTGCAATTTCGTTCCTTTCCGCCGCAAAAGGGGCGTTTTTTTCTACCTGCACATTATAACACAAATCGCATGTAATTTGTGGAGTCGGTTGTAATCGTTTCCTTATTTTGATATAATTTAGTGAATTATGTGATAAAAAAGAGGCTTTAATATGATTTTGGACTTCGATGCCGCAATACTTTTGTGGATTCAGGATATATTAAGAAATCCCTTTTTGGATGTCATTTTTAAAACGATTACGCATCTGGGAGACAAAGGAATTTTTTGGATTTCTCTGTCCCTCGTTTTTTGCATATTCAAAAAGACGAGAAAAGCAGGCTTTTTCGCCCTCTTTGCTCTTCTTTCTTCAGTACTTGTAAACAATGTGATTTTGAAAAACGTCATCGGTCGTATCAGACCCTACGAAATAATAGCCGGTCTGGAATGCATCATCGTTCACGCCACCGACGCTTCGTTCCCCTCGGGACATACGGGCGCATCTTTTGCGGCAGCGATTGTTTATCTTTTTAAACTTCCCAAAAAGATTTCGATTCCGGCTCTGATTATGGCTGCTCTCATCGGTTTTTCCAGACTGTACGTCGGAATTCATTATCCCACGGATGTTTTTGCGGGTGCGATAACCGGTGCGGCACTCGGTATTTCGGTATGCATTATCGGAGAATTCATCATAAAAAAATGGAACGAAAAGCATCCCAAGGCAGAGGCGAAAAACACCGAAAATGCCGCAGGCGAAGAAACAGACAATAATTAACATTAAGGATTTGGACATGAATGCAACAGTAGTAATTCCGAGTTTAAACCCGGACGAAAAAATAATATCGACGGTCAAAAGCCTTTTGGACGAAGGCTTTGAAGATATAATTCTCGTTGACGACGGAAGCGATGTCGATCACAAAGCGCGCTTTGAAGAAGCATCCTCTTTTCCGGGCGTGACACTCCTTACGCATGAGGTTAACCGCGGTAAGGGCCGCGCCATGAAAACCGCTTTCGAATACATTTTGGCGAACCGTCCCAACAAACCGAATGTCATAACGGTGGACGGAGACGGCCAGCATTTAAGCGTTGATGTCAAAAAATGCATCAGCCTTCTCGAGGAAAATCCCCATGCTTTTGTCATGGGTGCGCGAAATTTTAAGGATCCCAGCGTTCCCGGCAGATCCAAATTCGGAAATACCGTAACAAAATCCGTCTTCCGCCTTCTTTGCGGAATCAAAATAAACGACACTCAGACCGGGCTTCGTGCGATTCCCTTCGAGCATCTTCCTATGATGCTTCAGGTTGACGGAGACAGATACGAATACGAAACCAATCAGCTTTTTGCCGTAAAACAGGCCGGCATAGCTTTTAAGGAAACCGTAATCACCACGGTTTATATCGAAGAAAACAAAACTTCGCATTTCAGACCGATTCGCGATTCAATCCGAATCTACGGTGTAATTATCCTTTATCTTCTTTCGTCGCTTGCATCGACGCTTGTGGATATCGGGCTTTTCACTCTGCTTAACATGATTTTCGGAAAAATCGGTTTTACGGATGAATCAAGAATCATTCTTGCGGCAGGAATTGCTCGTCTTGTAAGTTCGTTCGTCAATTTCACAATCAACCGCAAAGTCGTTTTCAAATCCAAGGACAAATACGGCTCGACGATGGTTAAATACTACATTCTCTGCGTCTGCCAGATTGCAGCGTCAACGGGCCTTGTGTATCTGTTCTCGACAGTCGTTTTCAAATTGAAGGACGGCAGTATCTTCGATACTCTCATTAAGGCTGTCGTTGACACCATCCTTTTCTTCTTGAGTTTCAGAATCCAGCAGACCTGGGTATTTGTTTCCAAAAAGAAGAAAAATTAAAGCACTATCTTATCGGAGGTTTATTTTTTAATGCCTATAGTTATTATTGCAATTATACTGATTCTGATTGTCGGAGCGGTTTTGTTGATTAAAATCAATTCAAACAAAAGCGGCGCGGCATCCAAAGCGCTCGGACTGCTCGGCAGAGTTCTTCTTGTTCTCTTTGTAACTTTATTTGTATTTGTCGGAACATTCTTTATCGTGCTTCAGAAATGCTGCAACGGTCCGTCCGAAGCCGCAAGAACTCTTTTTATCACAACCATCCTTGAAACCGGACAACTGAAATTCCTTGCAAACTGGGTATGCAGCGACGAAGAGATTCAAAAAATCGTTGAAAAAAACTCAATGGAAAAAGTCGATACCACCGTCGACAAATCCCTTATTACAATCAAGGCGAGTTCGGACAAATCCGATCCTGACGATCCCGATTCGCCCGACGATCCTTACAAAGACGAAGTTTTTGATGAAAACGGAATCCGCATCGAAGAGATTTCCGGCCGTGCTTTCTTTGCAAAAATGATGATTATCAAAGATCCTTCGCAGGTTGTAATGGCATCGACTTGCGAAAACGGAAACTGGGGCGAATACGGCAAAAACCTCGACGAAATCATTTCCGACAAAGGCGCCGTCGGCGGTATCAACGCAGGCATCTATGTTTCCGTCGGAAACAAGGGCGGAAAACCCCTCGGTGTAGTTGTCGAGGACGGAGTGATTACTTACAATGATCCTACAGGCCTTAACGGTCTTTATATGATAGGTTTTAACAATGACGACATCCTTATCATCAAGGATTTGACCGGAATGTCCAAAACCGATTTCGAAAATTATGTTAAAACCGAAGGCATTCGCGATGCTCACTGCTTCCAGGAAGAAGCATCCGATGCGAACAACCATTTCGTATCGCTCATTTCAAACGGCGAAGCGCGTGTTCTTAACGGAACAGGTTCGGGTGCAAATCCCAGAACCGCCATCGGACAGCGTGCCGACGGAGCGGTCTTATTCCTCGTAACCGACGGCAGAGGTTCCAGTGCCCATCTCGGCGCAACGGCTTCCGACCTTATCGGTATCATGCAGGAATACGGTGCGGTAAATGCCGCAAACCTTGACGGCGGAAGTTCTTCTTCCATGGTTTACAAAGATAATTACGAAATGTCGAGCGTAACCTTCTATTACAAGAATTCATCATGGAAATTACCGACAGCTTTTGCGGTAATGCCCAAAAATTAAGGAGGTTATGACATGGCAAACGAAAATAATTTTAACAATCAATACAATCGTCAACCTTCCATGCGAGATCTCGCCAACGAAAGAATGAAACAGCTTCGCGGCGAAGCGGCTTCGGGCTCAAACGGACCCGGCGAAAAAAGAGAGGCTTCGAACGTACAAAGAACAAGAACCGCTTCTCCCGATAATGTCAGACGCGAAAGCCGCCCCGTATCGGGTGAACAAAGAGTCAGAAGGGAAGCATCGGATTCAAGAAGCATAAGAAGCATTTCTCCCGAAGGCACAAGACGCCCCTCTTCGGATGAACAAAGAATAAAAAGAGAGGCACCCGATGCCGTAAGAGAAAGAAGATTGTCCGACTCCGAGAGTGCAAGGGAACGAAGAATTGTTAATCCCGAAGCCTCAAGAGAAAGAAGGGTTGTAAATCCCGACGGAACAAGGGAAAGAAGAGGCGTAAATCCCGAAAGCGCGAGAGAAAGAAGATCTGCTTCCCCCGAAGGCGCAAGACGACCTTCCTCGGGCGAACAAAGAATAAGAAGGGACTCGGATGCGGACAGAGCAAGAAAAGCACCCGCAGGCAATTCCTCAAAACGTATCGCATCAAGAGATGCCATCGAAACGGAAAGAAGAATCAACAAATCTTCCCATGCCGCGGGAAACACAAGAAACAGTTCTTCTTCCAAAAAAGATGCGTTTCGCCCCGCAGCCGGCAGGAAGAAACCGCGCTTCTTTATAATCGGCCTCGGTATTTATACCGCAATTCTTTTGGTTCTTGCGGGTATCTTTTTGGTTTATACGGATGTGTGCCTTAAGAAATACGAAAAGTCGCAATCCGAATATTACATGAACACCTATATCGAAAAATTCGAAAAGAAGGCCAAAGAAGGTACTTTTACGCCCTCCGATTTTACGTTTTCGGGTATAGACATGACTTTCGCTTCCAAGGATATGCTCCTTGGCAATTATATTTCGGATCTTAAGGATTATTCATCCTTTACAGCCGAAAAAGATTCCTCGGTTTATATTACCGAAGCGCCGGTATATAACATTCTTGCGGACGGAGAAGTCATTGCAAAAGTTACGCTTAAAGCGGTCAGTCAGACGAAAATCTTCGCAATCCTCACGGTTATGGATTGGGATGTGGATAAATTCGAACCGGTCTGCAGCATAGAAGTCACGGATTTCGTTATCATGGCTCCGAAGGGTTACACCGTAATAATAAACGGTATTCCCGTGGAAGATTCGTACAAAACGGGCTCGGTTATAACTCCTCAGCAATTTGCATATGTTTCAAAATATGTGGAAATGCCCTGTTACGAAGAATACAAAATTGATACCGTTTTATCCGATTCAAGCATTAAGGTTCTGAATCCTTTGGGAGAAGAAGTTACGCTTGATACCGACGATAAAAAAATTGTCGCATCGTTCTCGGCTGCAGATTCCGATCTTTCGGAAGACAGAAAAAACGAAGCGCTTAAAATGGTTCAGACCTACGAAGACTTCAATACGGACGATTTGTCAGGTCCGAGCCACGGTCTGGCAACGGTCCAGTCATTCCTCATAAAAGATTCCGATTACTGGAAAATGGCCAAAGAATGGGCAGGCGGCGTCGATATCACTTTTACTTCCGCTCACACATTCGACAATCCCAAATATTCCGATGTGGTTGTCGACAATTACGCCGAATACTCCGATGTCTGCTACTCCCTGCATATTGCATTCTCCAAGAACCTGATTCTTACGAGAACCAAAGAGAAAATCACCAACGATTTCGATTCTACCGTATTCTTCGTTTATTACGATGACTCGGACGACGGAGTTGACAATCCTCACTGGTGTATCGCAGACATGATCGCAACGACCAATAACTGAAATACCGAATCCCCTGCGAAATGAGACTAAAATAAAGAATAATCGGATTAAAGAAAACGAATTATGAAAAAGATAAAAGAACTTTTAAAAAAATACGAAGAAATCATTGTTTATCTGATAGTCGGCGTTTTGACGACCATCGTTTCATGGGCAGCCTGTTTTGTGGCCAAATTCTTTTTGGATTCAAACATCAGCTGGCAGCATTTTATAATCAATACAATCGGCTGGGTTGTCGGCGTATGCTTTGCCTATCCCCTTAACAGAACATGGGTTTTCAAAAGCAAAAACAAACATATCATCAAAGAATTCGGCGGCTTCGCGGCTTCACGTATCTCGACCTGGATTTTGGACGTTCTGATAATGTGGTTCTTTGTCAACATCGTTTCGTTCAAGACCCTGCTGCTTAAGCTTCTTTCTCTCTTTAACATAATCATTTCCGATGTGGATATGCAGGATAAAATCAACTACTGGTTCGTAAAAATCTTCATCTCGGCGGTTCTTGTAACACTCGCCAATTACGTATTCAGCAAATTCCTGATATTCGGCAAAAAGAAAAAGAAGAAAAAAGAAGAAGATTCCGAAAAAGAAGAAGACGATACCGGGAAAGAGCTTAACGAAAACGAAGCCGATTCCGCCCCGTCAGAACAATAAATCAAAAATCAAAAAGCGACGATTCATTCGTCGCTTTTTTTATCGGATTTTATTTTTGGTTTTTGGGTTTTCTCTGTTTATTTAATGATATTCTCTGTCGGTGAAATATCTTAATTCCTGTCCGACCTTTTTACAGTTTGAAACTGTGACGCTTCGACGCATCCCTGTAAATACGTTCTTTTTCCCTGCTTTTGTTCTTCTTTTTCTTTCTTATCTCTCTCTTGGCAAGCAGTATTTTTCTGTAAATCAGAACCGCCAGGGTCACAATCAAAACAAAAACAAGCATCGAGATTAATATGATTTTGATGTTTACGAAAACCGATTTGCCGTCTTTGTTGGATACATACGGAACATCCCGGGCCGGGGAGCCGTTTTCAGAGTCTTCGAAAAGCGTTGTTTTTTGCGTATTTAACAGGATATCCGCATAGCCCACCACGTTTCCGTTATATGTGTATTCGGCCTTGGCTACGGCATTGACGTTATCCGTGTCATATACGACGTTCATTTTCAAATCGTCAAATGTCGCATTGTTCGGAAGAATCACTTTGGCATTGTCGTTTAACATCAGAATGTCTACGGAATCTCCGAAAATATCGGTTCCGGTCTCGAAAAATCCGCTCTTGTTTGAATCAAAAGCAAATTCTTTTCCCTTTATCGATTCGAGCGTAAAATTGTTGAATCCGTATTCAAAAAGCGCAATCGTATCGGTAAACTGGGTCGGCGATTCTTCTTTCAAAACAACGCATATAAGTTCCATTCCGTCTTTCTTGGCGGCGGAAACAAGCGTCTGTCTGGCATTGTCCGTATATCCGGTCTTGGAACCTACAAGGTATTCGTATTCGTACTTCTTGCCCTCGAGCAAAAGGTTTTTGGAATTGACCGTAAATTCATCGGGCTGGGTCGGCGTCGGCGTAAATTCCATCTTGGGCGTTCTTGCCATTTTGCAAAGCAAATCGTAACTGAAAAAGTCTTTGGCGAGAATTGCGAGATCGTATGCCGAAGTATAATGTTCATCGTCATAAAGACCGTTTGCATTCGTAAAATGCGTGTTTTTTAATCCGAGGTCCTCTGCCCTTTTGTTCATCATGACCACGAAATCATCCATGCTGCCTGCCACATGTTCCGCAACCGCATTGGATACTTCGTTGGCGCTGCCCACGAGAATTGCTTCGAGCGCCTGTTGCATGGGTATAGCTTCGCCCGCATCCATTCCGACTTTGGAACCGTCCCACGGAACGGAATGAACCGCATCGTACGAAAATGTTACCGTTTCGTCGATATCGCAGTTTTCCATCGCAAGAGTACAGGTCAGGATTTTGGTGGTGCTGGCCGGGAAAAGTCTCTCGTCTATATTTTTGGCATAAAGAATCGCACCCGTTTTGGCTTCAATAAGGATAGCGGCCTGAGCGGACACTTCCGGACCCTGAGGCCAGTCCGTGATGGAATTGGATTGTATCGGAAGCGCTTTTCTTGCCTCTGCCTGCGCCTCGTAATCAGGTTCGTCGGCCGATACCGTCAAAGGATACGACAACACAATGCCGAAGGCCAAAGCAACCGAAAATATTCTTTTTGCCAAACATTTGATTTTCATTTGAATTCCCGTTTCAAATAATTATTCTTTTTCCGCCACGGCGGCATTTACAAAGTAATACAGCATACTTATGATGAGGCATGCGACACCTGCAATGAAGAAGCTTAACGCATAAGCCAAAAGCGATGATTTTTCGAAATCGACAAGCGCCAGCTTAAATATCATTATCATCGAAACCAAAAGTCCGTAAATACGTACGCCCTTCATCTTCGTTACGAATCCGAGAACAATGCATCCTACGGCAAGAACGATTCCGACAATACTCGAAACATATGCGGGTGCGGACATTGCATAGCAAAGGAAGAACGGAACGAATAAATATTCGGTAACCGCAAAATATCTTCCTGCAATGCACCATGCTTTGTCGTCTTCCTCCGTCCAGAACCATGCGGATCCCATGGGAACCAGAATAAGTGTCAAAGTTCCGGTAAGAATATCCGCGGGTGCTTTAAGAATTGCGGTAAATATCAGTCCCAACAGCACAAGGATCTGGCATACCGTAAACGTAATTAAATCCATATCCTTCTCTTCGCTTTCGGGATTTTTCGCAATCGGCGTAAATCTGAAAACCGTATTTACCGTAAAAGTTGCCAATAAAATCACATTTAAAGTAACCATCACAGGAATTTGCTCGAGGAATTCCCTGCAAATAATCGGACATACGAACGAATTGAGCATGGCAAATGTATAAATTATCCACTTAAACGTGAACGAATAGCTTTCCTCTGCCCTGTAAAGGAAGAATAAGTAAACAGCCGTAAAAATCACAACCATTATCGAATATAATCCGGGAATGAAGAAGGTTGCAAAGAAAACCGCAAAAAATGCCGCTGCCAAAGAAGCAATTTTTTCCGTTAATCTTTCCTTTAAGAATCCGTCTATTACCCAGATCATAAGGACAATAAAGAATATCGCGCTCGGAATAAAGTTCGCCAAATCCGTTTTGTTGTAATAAACTGTCAAAACGAGCGCGAATATATCAATGAGGCCGAACGAAACGAATGTTGCGAAATGGAAATCCTCTTCCTCGGTATCCGGATTCTTCGAAAGAATTGAATATTTGAACAATACGTTAATTATAAGCAATGCAACGAGCATTATTCTTACAACTCCCAATCCTTCGATTTTGCCAAGTGTCTCGTAATAAAGAGCGGGACAGATTACGGCATTTAAAAGCGCAAGCGCATAAACCGGTAATTTATACCAAATCGAATAAGCATTTTCGTTTGTATAAAGAAAGATAAAGAATATGATTGTCAAGGTCGTCGTTATGACTGTGTAAAGGGTGGGAACAAATGCCCACGAGATACACGAAACCGTAAACATCGATACGATGAATGCGATTTTGTACAAATGCCTTTGAGCCGCAAAACCGTGAATCAGCCATATGCAGATCATAATGGCGAGAACCGCGGTCGGAACATAGTTGCCGCTCTCCATCAGCAGAACTATGAGAATCATCGAATATACCAAAGTTACCGCATCGGAAACAAAAGTAATATACGATGTATCCACGGTATTGTCCTTCGGATTCTTCGAAAGACCCGTGAATTTAAAGAGGAGGGATATGAACATCAAGGCAATAAGTATCACTCCCTGAACGCCCACATATTTCACATCCTCAAACGAAGTTTCAAAAAGAATCGGAACAATAACGCAGTTAACAAAAAGCTGGAAATAAATAATTCCTTTGTAAACAACCTTATAGGATTCTTTTTTGATATATAAAAATACAAGGTACAAAGCGGCAATCGCAATTTCGAATACCGTATAAGGAATTTTTAATTCGAAACAGTTGAGCATTGCGAGGAAAAGAACAGCAAGCACCGCAATCTTTTCTTTGTTTTTGCCGACAATAAATCCGTGAATAAGCCATACCAGAGTGATTATCGACATAATTGCGAACGGAACATATATCATCGAATCCTCGGTATCCGCAATCGAAACAACCGCCATTGACGTAAGCACTATTGCCGCATGTGTTACAAAAGTAACCCATTCGAAATCATCTTTGACCCGTTCGCCGTCTTTTGCAAGGGGCGTAAATTTAAATATGTAAGTAATAACCGTAGCCGCGATAAGCCAAACGGATATAATGCAGATTTGTGAAAAATCGAGCGATTCCCTGAAATAATATACGCAGTCTCCGACATATACGAGAGTTAAAAGGAAATAAACAAATTTTTCGACAAATGTGTATTTTTCCTTTTTTATGTACATAAGCGCAAGTGCAGCCGCAATCGAAATCGAGGCGAACCAGAATGCGGAATATTCAAATGCGCTTATCGTAACCGTTCCGACGGCAAGTGACAGAACCGAATTGATTCTGCAAATTATTCTGTCCTGTAAATAGCCCCTGAATAAGGAAATGATTATCAAAACGAATGCAATCAGGAGAGGAATAAAACCGATTTCACCGTCCTGACGTTTAATAATCATCGAAAGAATGAGCGCACCGCCTGTGATAATAATATTCAGCAATTCCGGAATGTATGCGAAATCCGATTCTTTTTCCGTATTTTTGGACAGATTCGAGAACATCGCCACAATATCCAAAAGAGCTACGAATGCAATAACAACCACCCAGCTGATTCCGTAAATGCTGCTTTCTCCAAGCGACGAGAACGATACGGTAATCGAATACAGGATCAGCGAGAAATACACGCTGACTTTGTATGCGAAGAAATACTGTTTTTTGCTTCTGTAAAGAAGGATAATCCAGACTGCTGCCATTACGAGTCCGACAGCGATTCTGAACACCGTTTCGTCGGGAAGGAATGCATATCCTATATAGAAAAGCAGTGCCGTTATTTTCAGAACATGATTCTTTCTTAAATATCCGAGCACCGTCATGAGGATCATCATGACGATAAAGCCGAATTTGAATGTCGGATGCGAAAGAATCAGGGAAACGATCAATGTGAAAGCAAAAAGACTTTCCATGTAATATTTGACATCCGATTCCGTCCAGACGTATTCGACAAAAAGCATGAGAATCAAAATGAAAATACAGCTTATTGTAATCATCAGCCATCTTGAATCGCCGATTGCTCTGTATACGCTTAACAATCCGTCTGAGAATGCAGTCTCGTCACATCCCTTGGCAAAAAGTTCTATATACATCATTGAAAAGATTGATGTAAAGAAAATCTGAACCGAATAGAAGAATACGCAAAGCGGTCCCATTATCTTATCGAGAACGGATTCGCTTCTGAACGCAAATATAACATCCACCGCTCCGAGGAAACCTGAAGCTGAGGCAAATAAACCGATTATGCCGATTGCAACAAAAGGATTCTTTGTCGCAAGCAGAATTCCTATGGATAACGTCACAAGTTTTACCATGTTGAAAGCATGGTAAATAATTACATTGGGCATTTCGCCGCGGAATTTGAAAAGGAAATAATATACTATCGCGCCGAAGGTATAAAATGCCGCAACCACGTAAAGTCCGACATGATTACCTATCGACAATGAATAACATGTACCGAAAATAACCGCCGTCGCCACGCCGATTTCTCCGATAATCTGGAAAAGGATACTCGAGAATCGCTTCAACACAACCAGGGCCGCAGACCATATGAAAATCAGGATAAAGAGCCATAAGTCGTTAATCGACGCAAATACAAAGCGGATTACCACAAGCGAAACAAACAATTCTCCGGCACCGATGGCCATGAGTACCTGTCCGAATGCTCCGCCTTTTTTCTTCCTCTTTAAAAAGATACCTATGCCGGTAAACGAAAATCCGGCTATAACCATGGTTACCTGTTTTATTGCATTTCCTATTTGTTCGGGGAGTGCGCTGGCTAAAAGAATAACACTTATAAAAATAAGAGTTGCTGCCATGATGGGCATAACCCAAAGACCGATTTTGTTTTCAAGAGAAGCTTTTTTCTTCTTTTCGGACTTGATAACTTTCTCGGGAATTTTCTTTATTTCAAAAGGCTCTTCGACCTCATAATCTTCGGCCTTAACAGTATTTTCAACCGTCTTTGCCACAGGCTTTTGAGCACTCTTCTCAATGTCTTCTTCCGCTGCCTTGGAAGTCTCGATAACGGGTGCTTTGGGCGCGGATTCTTCTTTAATCTTATCGGGAGTTTCAACCTTATTGCCGGATACTTCATCAAGAATGCTCTTTACGGCATCAACTTTATCCGAAGCATCCTGGGGCTTGGTTTCTTTAACGGAAACACTTCCTTCTCTGACCCAGACTTTAACCGGACCGTTATGTTCCGTATCAACTGTTTTTTCGGAATGATTGTAATCGGGATCTTCGAAAGCCGTAACGACATCCGGCAATTCATCGGATTCGTAAGCATTCTTTGAATCTTTGTTTTCGGCTTCTTTGCCTGCTGCCGAAACTTTTTCGTCTTTGGATACGGTATTGACTGCTGCTTCGATGGTTGCGCTGTCTTTGATAACGGTTTCGGCGGTTGCGCTGTCTTTGATAACAGCTTCGCTTGCCGTAACTTCTTCAACTGCTTTGTCTGCAGTTTCTTTGACTGCTTCCGAGCCGTTTTTAATAATATCTTCCTTGACCGCGGTTTCATCCTTGACATCCGCTGCTTTATTACCTAAAACTGCCGTTCCCAGAGCGACTTCTTTATTTAAAAATGATACGAGTTCTTCTTCGACGCCCGGTTTTTTCTGAGTAAACTCGTTTAAGAGTTTAACTCTTCTGCTCAAATATTCGATTTCCGATTCGAGATATTTGAGCTTGTTTTGTACTAAAGCGTCTTCGTTTGCGTCGTAAAGAGCCACAAGTTTGTCTAATTCGTCACGTTCGGCTCTTACGCGTTTTTCAAGTTCGTCAAGTTTTAAATTGTTCATTTTTCCCTCTTTTGCATTAAGCGTTACTGTTACCCATATGAAATATTATCAACTGATACAGTCTCCGTCAAGGTTTCCGCCCCGTTTCACGCACTTCTTACAAATCTTTTTCTTTTTGTTAAACAATCATTCATAAATCATTCATTTTTTTGAATTTTTTGAGTCCGAAAGATATTGAAAATTGTAAAATCTTTTCCAATTTTGTCATAAATGGTATATAATACTTTTACTTAAAAAATATAAAGGAAAAGACATGAGACTTAAAAACGTTCCGGGTTCAAAAGAATACATTGCGCAAAGCAATTTTGTAATTCACGACGAAACCGAAAAAAAGGGGAAAATCCGCGATTGTTTTTCAAACGACAATCCGATTCGAATTGAAATAGGCATGGGAAAGGGTCGCTTTATATATGACCTGGCGAGCCAAAACCCCGACATAAACTACATCGGCATAGAAAAATATTCTTCCGTTCTTCTTCGTGCGATTCAAAAAATGGAAGAAAATCCGCTCGATAACCTAATATTTATCCGAATGGATGCCGAAGATATTACCGAGGTATTTCAGGACAAAGAAATCGACAGAATCTATCTTAATTTTTCGGACCCCTGGCCAAAGGACCGTCATGCGAAAAGAAGACTCGAAAGCAGACAGTTTCTCGAAAGATATAAAAAGATTTTAAAAGACGGCGGGCTTATTGAATTTAAAACCGACAATAACGATCTGTTTGATTTTGCGCTTGAGGAAGTCGAGGCGGCAGGCTGGAAGATGCTTTCTTTTACAAGAGACCTTCATAACGACGACGTCCTTTCAGAAGGAAATGTCATGACCGAGTACGAAGAGAAATTTTCAGCCATGGGAAATCCCATAAACAAATACATTATTCAAAAACCTTAATTTATTGGAAAAGTGCTTTTATGAACCGTTCCGATTCCGTTAATCCGGACTTGATTCCGATTCTCGATAAAAATTTCATACTGACCAGATCGATGAACCGCAAATATGCGAAGGTCACTTACGGAAGATATCATTCCAAATGGCAGAGGACCACTTTTATCGTTTCTATCCTGCTGTTTGCCATCGGGTTTGTATTCGTTTTTCTACGACTTCCCATCCCTTTTGCGATTTTTATCTTGCTCGGACTCTATGTTTTCTTTATGTCCTGGTTCGGATATCTTTATCAGGCAATGGTTTCATACAGCCAGATGACTCTCCATTACGGCACCCCGGTCGAGATGCATTTGATTTTCTATCCCAAATTTTTCAGGGTGTGCGGACCGAAGAGCAATTACGACTTTTTTTACGGTCAGATTACCGATATTATCGACCTTGATGATATGTGCATTCTCTCCGTTTCGGCCAAAGGAATGATTATGCACGGTCAGGTTGTGGACAAAAAAGCATTTTCTGCGGAAGAACTCAACAAATTTTACAATTTGATTTGCAAAGGAACAAAATAGATTATAAAATCATTGTACAATTATTATTCAGTGAAAGGAAATCAGTATGTCAAATTCATTGCAATCCTTGGTATATACAACCGAAAAATGCGTGGGTTGTAACAGATGTATTCGTGCGTGTTCCTGTATGGGAGCCTGTATCTCGACAGAACCCGACGAGCACGGAAACTCCCGCATTGAAGTAGACGGTTCCAGATGTATTGCATGCGCAGCCTGCTTTGACGCATGCGAACACGGCGCAAGGGAATATCGCGACGATACCGAAAGATTCTTCGAGGATTTGAGACGCGGCGAAAAAATTTCACTCCTTATCGCACCTGCATTTCGTGCGGATTATCCCAAAGAATACGAACGTGTTCTCGGTGGTCTTCGCAAACTCGGCGCCAATCGTATGATCAATGTCTCTTTCGGTGCGGACATTTGTACCTGGGCGTATATCAACTACATTTTGAAAAACAATTTTTACGGCGGAATCTCACAACCCTGTCCTGCGGTTGTAGGATATATCGAAAGATATCTTCCCGAAGTTCTGCCCAAACTTTTCCCCGTACAAAGCCCTCTTTTATGTTCGGCCATTTATGCGAGAAAAGAACTTCATATTACGGATAAATTTGCTTTCATCAGTCCCTGTATTTCCAAGAAGCTCGAAATCGACGATCCCAATACCGGCGGCTATGTAAGCTACAACGTAACTTTCGATCATTTGATGAAATACGTTCGCGAACACAATCTTATGGGCGCGCCCTTAAAAGACGAAATCGAATACGGACTCGGTTCGATTTACCCGATGCCCGGCGGTCTTAAGGAAAATGTTTACTGGCTGCTCGGAAACGATGTTTTCATCCGCCAGATTGAAGGCGAAAAGCGCATGTATCATTTCCTCAAAGCAAATGCCGACAAGATTAAAGGAAACAAAACTCCCTTCCTCTTCATCGATGCCTTAAACTGTGAGAACGGATGTATCGCGGGAACCGGTACCGATCCTGTTGTTTCGGGAGACGACCAACCTTTATACAATATTCACGACATTCAGGAAAGCGTAAAGAAGAATACCTCAAAGAGCGCATGGTCGAGAAATTCGACTCCTCAGAAACGCCTTGCGGCATTGAACAAACAGTTTGCCAACCTGAATCTTAACGATTATATAAGAAAATACACCAACCGTTCGAATCTCGGTGCATACAAAATCCCTTCCGAAATCGAACTCGACCGTATTTTCAATTCGATGTACAAAACAACGGAAGAATCGCGTAAGATTAACTGTTCAAGCTGCGGTTACGATACCTGCCGCGAAATGGCAATCGCCATCTACAACAATTTCAACCACAATTCCAACTGCGTTCATTACCTCAAGGATTTGGTTGAACTCGAAAAACAGGAAGCTCAGAATCTCGTAGAACACGAGCAGGAATTGCTTGATAAGCAGCGAAGCGAGATTCTCTCGACAATCGGAGACATAAATGCCAGATTCTATACCCTTCGCGAATCCATTAAAACGATGCTTGCGGGTAACTCGAACAGTGCCGACGAAAGTTCGGTAATCTCCGAAGAGATGGGTAATGTATCCGATTTCTGTAATACGCTCAACGAATCGATCGAACATATTTCCGAATACCTTTCGGAATTGACCGAAAACAATCTTCGCGTTGTGGATATTGCAAATCAAACCAATCTTTTGGCACTTAACGCTTCCATTGAAGCAGCCAGAGCCGGAGATGCGGGCCGCGGCTTTGCTGTAGTTGCAAGCGAAATCAACAATTTGGCAGCAGACTCAAAGATTACCGCCGAAAACAGCGGAAACGCAAATACAAATATCAAACAGGCGGTGGATTTGATCGATACCGAATCAAGAGATCTTATTTCGAGTGTTGAAAACGTTAACAGCAGAATCCACAATCTTGCTTCTTCGACAAAAGAAATTTCGGCTTCGGCAGACATGATTTCCGAAATCATCGAAATCGTAAGCAAAGAACTTGAAGTTTTGGTTGAAAGCAACAAAACCAAATAATCAATCAAACAAATAATCCGATTAAAACCAAAAACCCGGAGTGATATCACTTCGGGTTTTTTATTCTTTAAGATTATGTTTTTGCCGTGTTTGGGGTTCTGTTTTTTACCGATTTCAGGAATAAATTATACTTTTACATTATGTCCGTCCAAAAAGGAATTTTTTGTATATTTGAAAAATCGATTTCGGATTGTTTTTTATTCCCGAATTCAATTTGAAAATAATCTTCCAGATTTGCACCGTAATAAATCACGTCGCATCCGCAAACGGAAATAACCGGAGGATTGTCGGACACTCCCATCGGTATGAATCTGTGACCGTATATCGGAATTATTTTGGGAGCATCGTCAATAATGCTTAAAACATATTCCCTTATTTCTTCGGGACTTTTAGGATTCGCATGCGTAAAGTCAAAGCAGTAAGCATCTTTTGCATGTTCTTTTATCCATTTTATATCCGAGCTCATAATATCCTTTGTAAGCGAGACGTTTTCGTTTGATTTGTCCCTCCAATTATAAAATCCGCGCGAAACCGGTAAGGCACTCATTAAAAAATCCCTCAATGATTTCGGAAAAACAATATCATAAATCCCTTCGATTTCTTTTAATTCTTCTTCGGAAAGACCTTTATCAAATTGTATGTTTTTATTTTGTAATATCGTTAAAATTTCCATCGTTTTATTCTATTTGTCAAAATCCATAAACACTCTCGAACCCGTGGCGCCTCTTTGACCCTGGTATTTTCCGTTGTAGGGGTTCAATGCCGAATCATCCATTTTGGCGAAAACCAGCTGTCCTACTCTTCGGCCGGCCTTTAATTCGATTGCGCATTTATTCGCATTATACAATTCCAATGTGATTTCGCCCTTAAAGCCCGGATCCACCCATCCGGCATTTTGAATAAACAATCCCATGCGGCCGAGGGAACTGCGGCCTTCGACAAAAGCCGTCAGATTGTCGGGTAATTCAAAATATTCCATGGTCGTGGCCAAAACAAACTGTCCCGGGAGAATCAGATATGTATCGGTAACTATTGTTTTGTATTCGATCTTTCCTCCGAGGGTAATTATTCCGGACGGCGTATCATCTACAATACTGAAGGTATTTCCGAGTCTGATATCAACGCTCGCCGGCTGTATCTGTTCTTTGGTAATCGGTTCAATAACCAAAGTTTTTTCCTCAATCATTTTGTTAATGGTTTTGTCTGATAAAATCATCTGCTGTATCCTCTGCTTTCATTTATTTTTGTAATTCGGGTATTTACCCGATATTTATGGTTTCGCTTATCTCAAAACCGGCTTTTTTGTATAATTCAACCGCTTTTTAATTCCATTCCGCCACATGAAGAACCGCTCTTTTACCCTGAATGTTTTCAAGGGCCCAAAACAGTATCTTTTTGCCAAAACCTTTACCCTGATATATACTTCCCGTAATTATTTGGATTGTTCCCTCTTGATTGCCAAACGCTTTGGACTTTATGAAGCCTATATAATAATTTAATGCCGCCAATAACCTTTTGGCAACAAAAATTGCATGATTTTTCCGTAAATTAATAATATCGAAGGTAGACTTTGAACCTGTTCAAGTCCGACTGGACTTGAACAATACAAAACACCCGGATTGTTCCGGGTGTTCTTGTATTATCAACGTCCGCGAGAGGTCGCAAAACGTCCTGCGGACGTTTGTTTTGCGACGACCGAAGCGAAGCGTAGACTTTGAACCTGTTCAAGTCCGACTGGACTTGAACAATACAAAACACCCGGATTGTTCCGGGTGTTCTTGTATTATCAACGTCCGCGAGAGGATTTGAACCTCCGACCCCTCGCTTAGGAGGCGAGTGCTCTATCCAGCTGAGCTACGTGGACCGGTTACAAAAAGTAATATTCTTTTGTAAACAATAATGATTTTTGCCGCATGCAAATGAAATTATAACATATTCACACGACCCTGTAACCATACGGTTCCCTTAAATCTGAAACCGATCTGGGGTTCTCCGAACAAATCCTTTTCATTGATGCAAACGGTAAGAACGACTCCTTTTACGGAGACCTTTAAAATATAGACTTTTTCGCCGCTTAAGGCGTTTGTCTTCATTTGGAAATCAACGATTTCTCCGAGAACCGAATACAAATCACACTCGGCTCCGCAGGGAATGAAAGATGAATCGACAACGGTATAAATGTCCATCGATTCGATGAAAACCTGCTCGGAAACCGTAACATTGGTCAGAATGTCATCGTATCTGACCGTCGCAAATGCATTATGGTCTCCGTCATTGGCTTTATTCAAAAGATTGGTTCTCTTTCGGTTAAATTCCTTGGCGCTTTCCCTCTCGTTCTCGTCTTTTTTTATCGGAAGAATAACGTTTCCCGCAATGGAAAGCCCCGAAATCGCCACCGAACACTTAGTGTTTTTGAGATTTTTTCTTCTGTATAATTCGTCTACGTTTTGAACATAAAAGAAAATATTCTCTCCGAGACTGAAATCTTCGTATACGCCCAGGAATTCTTCGCCGCTTATCTTTTTTTCGAACGAACAATCGTCATGTTCGAAATATTCTTCGCTTCTGAAATAAGGAAATACGCAATCCCTGTGAATATTTCCCCTCGAATCCTTAATCATTCTGACGCAAATACCGAAATCTTCGCCGCAGTCCAGGCATTTATCCATAATGAAATATTTTGCCTGAATATTGTCGGCAATTACGGACCCTTCGGGACGAAACATAATGTCTTCGACTATTTTTTCGTATTCCTGTATTGAAAAATTATTCAAAAAGCCTACGGCTCTGAAATATCTGTTCATTCTGTCACCGCTTCCGATGATTACTTAATTTCCGTCATTCCTCCCATGTAAGGACGGAGCACTTCGGGAATTCTAACCGAACCGTCTGCCTGAAGGTTGTTTTCAAGGAATGCGATAAGCATTCTGGGAGGAGCTACAACCGTATTGTTTAAAGTATGAGCAAAGAATTTGCTTCCGTCTTTGCCGTTTACTCTGATTTTAAGTCTTCTTGCCTGTGCATCGCCGAGGTTCGAACAGCTGCCTACTTCGAAATATTTCTGCTGTCTGGGCGACCATGCTTCAAC